>Ga0078972_1001118_pt1 | contig 104569 bp, 94 predicted proteins | sample YelNatPaOPGAMG01_FD_67568 | JGI IMG/M metagenome (GOLD analysis project Ga0078972, IMG submission 67568) | Hot spring thermophilic microbial communities from Obsidian Pool, Yellowstone National Park, USA - OP-RAMG-01 (SPADES assembly) (version 2) | ecosystem: Environmental > Aquatic > Thermal... | reverse complement strand
GACTCGCCCGGCTGGATCGCCCACAGCATCGACGAGACCACCTAACGGTCAGGGACGAGGCAGGCGCCTCGCTCATCTGGACTCGTGTCCGTTAGCGAAACCCGCTGCGGACCACGGACTCGGTCAACCCATAGCGAGCCCGGGCAGCGGGCCTTACCCCTGTCCCGTATACCCCGTCCCAGAAAGGGCCCGGTGACGGGGCGACATGCGCGACATTCCGCCCTCAGCACTTCGCCCTGGACCGAAGTGGCATGGAGGCTCCTCAGCTCGGCGGTCTTCATCGGCGTTACGCTTGCGCCAGTTAGCACCCGTCGATGGTCCGTGGACGGCGCCAGGAACGGTCTTCGGTCCCTGGCGTCGAGAATAATCTTCGGCGAATCCCTTGACTTCGCCGACGGATCGACGTCTCATACCTCGTTCGTTGGCGACGCTGCCGGTCGTGGGCATACAGCCCATGTTGCTAACCCCATGTCAAAGGTTGATCTCTCGTGCCCGGGCTCCTGGGCCGAGCCTGCTCCATGCTACCCGCCATCGGCTGCCGGATCCGAGGCCGAGCCGCCGCTTCGAGTGCTCCGGCCGACCGGGCGCCAGCTCGTCGCCCTGCTCGGCAACCACGAGGTGCTCACCTCGGACCTGCTCGTGCGCCTCACCGGGCTGCCCGAGCGCACGGTCCAGCACTATCTCGGCCTGCTCTACCGCGCCGGGCTCACCAACCGCGTCCGCCCGCCGCGTGAAGTCGGCACCAGCCCGTACCACTGCTGGCTGACCGCCTTCGGCGCCGCTGCCATCGGTGCCGAGAAGCCTGGCGCGAGAAGCGATGACCTTGCCGGCGTGCAGGCCACCGCGGCGCTCAGCGAGCTGTGGCTTTCCGTGCGCGACCGCGGGAAGGGAGTCGGCTTCGACTTGGTCGGCTGGCTTCCCTCTGGCCTCTCCTACCAGGACCCTCATACCGGAACGATCCGCGAGCTTCCCGCAGAGGCCGAGCTGATCGTCATGTCCGGTCCGCCCGGTGGCCGCGAGATGAGGCTGCTCGTGGTGGCGCGAACCGAACGCGTCCCGGCGTCCCGGCTCGCCGCGGCGCTTGCTCGCTTCGCCTGTTTCCTCGCGGCGTCGAGCGATCCAAGCGCGCCGGTGCTCGCCGTCCTCGCCCGGACGCCACGGGTAGCGGAGCGGGTGCTCAGGGCCGCCGACACGCTCGATGAAGCGCCCGCTGCCCGCCACCTGGAGGAAGGAGTAATCGCGACGGCGCGACGCCGGGTGGTGGTCGGGGTCATCGAGCCCCACCCGGTCGGGCTCGCCACCGAGCCAGTGTGGGCCACGCCGGCCGATCGGCGCGCCCGGCGGCTCGTCGACGTCCTCGTCGAGTGTGCGGGGAGCGCCAAGTGAAGGCGCGCCCGGCGACCTCTCGCTCCCGTCATGGTGGAGAGTCTCCGGCCGACCGGACGGCGCAACTACCCCGCTACCCGCAATCCCAGCGGACCGGGAGCCCCCGCCATCCGCAAGGAGGGCCTACCGATCACCATCACCACCCGCAAGGCCGTGCTGACGACGACCCCCACCATCCGAAAGCGAGTAGTGGGAGCGCCGCGGCGATCGAGCACGTCGAGCCCCGAGCGGCGGGATCCGCTGCGGGTGCGCCGCCACCGGAGCGCCGACGCCGTAGCAGTGAGCGACCGGACTGCCGCCAGGCCGGCGACGCCGCCGTGCCACCCCCAGGTGCACTGCGCCCGCTCGCACGGGCTTTGCTCTCGGTGGCGGCCGAGGTGCACGCCGCCCGGCGAGACCCGATCGGGGTGGGTAGCCCGATCGGTGGAGGTGGCTTGCGGATGCCCGAGAAGGGGGTCGTTCACCCCGTCCGTTCGGGGCTCCATTATGGGCTCCGTTCTCCCGCCACTCCTGGGCGGACCCCCCTGTGGAGTCGCGTCCTCGCAGGTGAGAGGCGCTGAGGGGCCGCCAGTGGTGAACCCCGACTGTATGGGTGATTGTGCATGACTGCGGTGTCTTCTCGCCGTGGGCGCCGGCCGGGCCGGGTGAGCGATCGGCTGGTCCTCGACGTTGCGTCCTCGTTGACCGACCGAGACCGACAGATCCTTCGCCTCCTTCGCTGGCATCGGGTGCTCACCACCAGCCAGGTGCATGCCATGTTCTTCGGTGACCGCAACACCGCTCAGCACCGGATGGCCCGCCTCTACGAGCTGCGTCTCGTGGAACGCTTCCGACCCCTGCGCCAGGGCCGTGACGGCGAGTACCACTACGTGCTCGACGCTCTCGGCGCCTACGTGGTCGCGGCAATGGCGAACCCGGACCCCGACGCCGCGCTGAAGGTCCGGTGGCGCACCGACCAGGCGCTGTCGATCGCCACCAGCCAGCGCCTCGCCCACACCGTGGGGACCAACGACGTCTTCGTCCGCCTCGTCGCCGCGGCCCGCCACGATCCCGCCGCCCAGCTCGCGACCTGGTGGGGCGAGCGCTACTGCAAGGCGATCCTCGGCGAGGTCGTCCGCCCCGACGGTCTCGGCGTGTGGCACGAGGCCGGTGGGTCGGTCAGCTTCTGCCTCGAGTACGACCGGGGCAGCGAGCCCCTCGGCCGCCTGGCCGCCAAGGACGTCGACTACGCCCGCCTGGAAGCCGCATGGGGCGTTCCGTTCTGGGTGCTCGTCGTCGTGCCCGGCCCTCGCCGAGAGACCGGCGCCAGGGCGGCGCTGTCCGTCGAAGGCCTGGCCGTCGCCACCACCACCCAATCCGGTGCCCGCCGGCCGACGGAAGCCGTATGGGCGCCCCTCGACGCCAACGGGACCCGGCTGCGCCTCATCGACCTTGCCGGCTGGCCCCGACCTGCCGCCTCGACCGCCCGCCTGGCCGGGGCCGTCCGCTACCGCCGGGCCACCGAGGAGGCGAGCTGACGGAGAAGGACTTGCAACCCGACACCGACGGAGCCCTCATGGAGGGGATCGACGCAAGGAGTGATGCGATGCGCTGTGTGATCTACCTGCGGGTCTCGACCCGCGGACAGGCCGAGAAGGGCGAAGGAGAAGAGGGCTTCTCGATCCCCGCCCAACGAGAGGCCTGTGCCCGCCACGTCCGAGACGCCGGCTGGGACCTCGTCGACGAGTACGCCGATCGGGGCGAATCGGCCCGCAGCGCCGAGCGCCCCCAGCTCCAGGCGATGCTGGCCCGCATCGCCACCGAGCGCGACGTCGACGCGGTCGTCGTCCACAAGATCGACCGCTTGGCCCGCAACATGGAGGACCACGTGGCGATCCGGGCGCTGCTGCGACGGCGGAACGTGGCGCTCGTGTCGGTGACCGAGAACGTCGAGGAGACCGCCTCGGGACGCCTCGTCGAAGGCATCCACGCGCTCATGGCCGAGTTCTACTCGGCCAACCTCGCGGCCGAGATCAAAAAGGGCATGGTGCAAAAGGCCAAGCTCGGCGGCTTCCCCCACGGAGCGCCGATCGGCTACCTGAACGTCAAGGACCTCGTCGCCGGCCGCCAGGTGGCTCGCATCGTTCCCGACCCCGATCGCGCCCCGCTTGTCACTTTGGCCTTCGAGCACTACGCCACCGGCGAATGGACCCTCCAGCGCCTGGCAGGCGAACTGGGACATCGCGGCCTCACCAACCGCGGGCGACGGGACCGCCCGGTCAAGCCGATCACCTGGCAAGGCCTCGCCAAGATCCTCGCCAACCCGGTCTACGTTGGCATCGTCTGCTGGGGTGGCGTCGAGCACCCCGGCCTCCATGAGCCGCTCAGCACCCCCGAAGTCTTCCGCCGGGTCCAAGAGCTGCTCGCCGCCCGATCGGTGCGCGGCACCCGGGAGCGCAAGCACCCCCACTACCTCAAAGGCGTCCTGCACTGCGGGGTGTGCGGGCGGCGCCTGTCCATCCAGCACTCCAAGGGCCGTTACACCTACTTCTTCTGCCTCGGCCAGAAGAACGACCCTGCCGGCACCTGCCGGGAGCGCTACATATCGGCCGGCGACCTTGAAGCCCAAGTCGAGCAGCTCTACACAGCCATCCAGCTACCAGCCTCGTGGGCCGAGCGCCTGCGCGAAGAGCTCGACGCCGAGGTCATTGAACGCCAACGTGCCGATGTCGCCCAGCGCGAGCTGCTCACCCGCCGGGTCGCCAAGGCCGAGACCGAGCGGCGCAAGCTCCTCGACGCCTACTACAGCGGCGCCATCGACGTCCCTACTCTCAAAGCCGAACAGGCCCGCATCGGCGCCGACCTCGCGACTGCCCAAGATCGTCTCGCCGACCTCGACGCCAACCTCACCGAGTGGCAGGAGATCTTGGGTATCCATTCAGCTGTCGTCGAGGCCTTCGAGCAGTTCCGGTGAGACCCGGACGTGTCCGGACCTGAACTTTCCGAGGGGTTGGTCGAGGCATACGACGACAAGATCTTCGTACAATTCGTGAATCTCACCGGTGGCTCCGCGTAGATACTGCGGCTTGGCGGTGTTGGCGAACCGGACACGGGCGCCGATAGCGAGGCGGGCCAAAGCGGTGTCGCGGCGGTGTCGGGCGATAGCGTGGGTGCGGAGATTGATCGCGTCGATGAGCGCACCGAGGGCGTCGTCGAGCTGTCCGGCGACGACAGCTCCGGCTAGCGCGTCGGGATCGCGGATCGGCCAGCATGATGGTGACGTCATGGTTGTCTGGATCGTTCCGATCGGCCCAGTATGGCTGCTCGGGCATCAGGTCCGCTGTGGGATCCAGGCCTCGCCGGCGAACAGGGCAGTGAGCACCTCGATCGGCCGGAGACCGTGCTTGGCTGCTGTGGAGAGGTAGGAACGCACGGCGGCGAGGCGCTCGGCTCCGTGCATCGCCCGGAAGGGCCCGCTTATCTTCAAGTGCAGCTTCACCATGCGGACATCGGTCTCAGCGCGGTTATTGGTGAAGGGGACCCGCAGGTCGTGAGCGAAGCGGACGATGTCGTCTTTGCGGACCCTGAAGGCGACCGCGAGGTTGAACGACTCCTTCTCGAGCGCGTCACGCTGGCGGCCAGCGGGCGCAGGGTTGACCACGAGCGCCGCTTCGACGAGGGTGTCGTAGCGATCGAGGAGCTCGGCCAGGGTCTTCTTGGCGATCTTGTGCTTGCCTGACGCTCTGGCGTTCTCGGCGGCCAGCTTCATCTCGATCAGTAGCGCGGTCATCGCAGACGCCCACGGCCGCTGGAGCTCGATCGCTGCCACCGAGGCCAGATCGCGTATCAGATGAGCACAACAGACCTGGTGCGTCGCCTTGTCATAGCCGAAGTACTGGGCGAGACGGTCATGGACCGCTGTGCCGGTGAAGCTGGGGAACAGCCCAGTGCGCTCGGTGCCTTCCTTGCCTCGGGTCACGTCCGCGTGCAGCAAGGTGTAGAGCTCGTTGGACGCGACGTGGAACCAGGCTTTCTTGTTCATCACGAAGTCGAAGGTCTCGTCGACGTGGACCACCTCGCTCTTGACCAACGCATCGAGGACCGTGGCCATGAACGCGTCGAGGCCGCCTGCTCCCTCGCTGTAGAGCTGGTCCAAGAACCCGGTGGAGACCTCTGCGCCGAACAGGTCGCAAAGCGCGGCCGCGCAGCGCTCGAAGGGCAGGTGCTGATAGCTCATGAGGTAGAGGGCGACCGCCCGGAGCCGCGGGCCATACGACACATAGCCGCGGGCCTCGGGAGGAAAGGTCGCCTTCGTCTTCGTCCCACACCTACAGCGCCTCGTCTCAGCCCGGTGCTCGATGGATTCGAGCTTGGGCACCGGGGTATCGAGCACCTGGCGGACCTCGATCGCTTCGACCGGGGCATCGGCCAGGTCCCTACCGCAGTTGTCGCAGCATGGCGGCGAGTAGACGAACGTCTCGTTGGGGTGTTCCACCTGGGCGAGGTGCTTTCCCTCAGCGCCGGGCTGCTTGCCGGGCTTTCTGCCGAGGGCGCGTCTCTCGGCACGGGTCGGGCTCTCGACCTTGGCCTTGTTCCGAAACCGGTCCGACGACGGCGGCAGCGACGAGTTGGTCGAGTCCTTGCTGAGACGCTTCTCCAGCTCGGTGATCTTGCGTCGGAGCTCGCCGATCACCTTGGCCTGGACGGCGTTGTCGGACGCCAGCTCCTCGACCCGGCAACGCAGCTCGGCATTCTCCGCCACAAGCTCTCCACGTGATCGACCTGCATCATCTGGCACGCCCAGCATTCAAGCAAGTAGTGAAAGATTTCGCGAATCGCCTGGTCAAGTGCATGACGGAGCGGAACACTGCCGCCTCAAAGTAGCGCTGGGAGGTGAATGGATACGATCTTGGAGCTCGCCGCCACTTTCGCCACCCGCTGCGGCGACGCCTACCGCAAGGCCAGCGACCGAACCCGCAAGCAGTTCAACGCGGCGGTGTTCGAACGGCTCGACGTGAAAGACGGGCGGATCTGCCACGAGGAGTACCGTCCGCCCTTCGACGACATCTTCAACGTGCCCGAGTTCGAATACGGGACACGAGAGCGGGCGACGGGAATCGAACCCGCATGGCCAGCTTGGAAGGCTGGAGCTCTACCATTGAGCTACGCCCGCGTTGGCGCCGAGGGCTTCACGATAGCCTCCGGCAGCCGGGGCGATGCCCTGTTAACGTCCTCTCGCCATGGGAATCGGGCTCGGGTTGGACGTCGGCGGCACGAAGATCCTCGCATGCGCGGTGACCCACGCTGGTGAGCTCGTCGCCGAGACGCGCGTCGACTCGCCGAGGGCCCCCGGCCAGCTTCTCGAGGCGCTCACGCAGGCTGTCGATGCGATCGTGGCGCTGCTCGGCAAGGAGAGGGAGTCCGTGGTCGGCGTCGGCGTCGGCGTGCCGAGCCTGGTCGGCTCCGACGGCACTCTCTATGACAGCCCCAACCTGCCGGCCCTCGAAGGCTTGCCGGTACGCACGGCGTTCGCCGACCGACTGCTCGCGATGTCCGGTGGAGGTCCTCGTTGGCGGCTCGTGCTGGACAACGACGCGACGTGCGCTGCAGTCGGCGAGCTGGCCTTCGGCGCTGCTCGCGGTGAGCAGGACGTCCTCGTCGTCACGCTCGGGACGGGTATCGGCGGCGGGATCGTGAGCGGCGGCCGTGTCCTACGCGGGGCACGGGGCTTTGCCGGCGAGGTCGGCCACATCGTGGTCGACCCGAGCGGGCCTGTGTGCACGTGCGGACGCAAAGGCTGCTTCGAGCAGTTCGCCTCCGGCTCCGCCCTCGCGCGCTTCGCGCGGAGGGCTGCCGGCGAAGGCAAGGCGGGGCGCGCGCTCGAGCTCGCCGGGGGGGAGATAGCCGAGCTGCGCGGCGAGCACGTGCTCGCGGCTGCCAAAGAGGGAGATCCCGACGCGCTCGCGCTCTTTGCCGAGCTCGGGGGTCATCTCGCGACCGGCGTCGCGAACCTGGTCGAGGTCCTCGATCCCGGACGGGTCCTCATCGGCGGGGGTCTCGCGGGAGCCGGTCACGTCCTGCTCGACCCGACGGTCGCGGCGTTCGCAGCATCCAGCCGGCGCGGCAGGGGTGACCAGGCTGTCCCGATCGTCCTCGCCGAGCTTGGTCCGCGCTCGGGTGCGTACGGCGCAGCTGCGCTCGGCCTCGGGCTGGTCGACTGAGCCCGACGCGACGAGCGATCGATCGGGACACGTGTCGGGGAGGCGGGATTCGAACCCGCGGCCTCCTGCTCCCAAAGCAGGCGCGCTAACCAAGCTGCGCTACTCCCCGTCGTCGCGGCGACGAGAGCGTGATGCTACGCCTCCCGGAGAGGTCTCGCCCCTCCTTGGCGCGATAGAGGCTCGCACCGGTCTGCTGCTCGGGCTCGCTGCGCTGGTCGCGGTCGTATGGGCGACGTCCGATCCCCGTGGCTACATGGGCGTCGTCCACCTCGGTGCCGTCCATGGTGTCGGCGTCCTCCGCCTCCCGAGCGACGCGGAGGCCTGGATCGACGACGCGGCGATGGCGTTGTTCTTCCTCGTGGTCGGGTTGGAGCTCTCGAGGGAGCTCTCCTTCGGCGAGTTGTCGGACCGGCGTGTCGCCCTCCTCCCGATCGCGGGCGCAGCCGGAGGGATGGCGGGAGCCGCCCTCGTTTACCTTGCCGTCGCACACGGTGGCGACCTGACGCGCGGAGCCGGGGTGCCGACTGCGACCGACATCGCCTTCGCCGTCGGCGCGCTGGCCGTCCTTGGCCGGCGCGTCCCGGCGGGGTTGCGGCTGTTCGTGCTCGTGCTCGCGGTGGCCGACGACCTCGGTTCACTTGCCGTCCTCGTCCTCGGCTACTCGAACCGCATCGACGGCCCACGCCTTGGTGTCGCGTTGGCTTGCGTGCTGCTGTTCGTCCTGCTCCGGCGCGTCGGCGTGCGCGCGCCGTGGGTCTACCTGGTCGTCGGGCTCGTCTGCTGGGCCGCGCTCGTCTCCTCGGGCGTCGAACCGGCGCTCGCCGGGGTCGCGACAGGGCTTGCCCTCCCCCCGGCGGGCGGCGAGCCGGGGTTGCTCGAGCTGCGTGTCGGCGTCGTGGCAGACCTGTGCGTGCTCCCGCTCTTCGCCCTCGCCAACGCCGGGGTCGATCTCGCTTCGGGCTTTTTGTCTGCACCAGGCGCAGCGCGCGTCCTGGTGGCGATGACGGCGGCGCGGGTTGTCGGCAAGAGTGCCGGCGTCGCCCTCGCGACGTTGCTCGTCGTCCGGGTGGCGCGCGGCCGGCTGCCTGACGGAGTCGGGGTCGTCCAGCTGATCGGGGGTGGTCTGATCTGCGGTGTCGGGTTCACGGTGCCCTTGCTCGTCGCCGACAGGGCGTTCGCATCTGCGCCCCCGCTCCTCGCGGCAGCGCGGGCGGGCCTGCTCCTCGGCTCCGTGGTCGCCTTCCTCGCCGGGGCGCTCGTGCTGTCGCTCGCGTCGAGGAAGCGCGCCGCACCCCAGTAGACTCCGCTACTCGTATGCGCACCTCCGCCGAGCCCCTCGAGGGCAACCAGGTCAAGCTCACCGTCGAGGTCGACGAGGAGGAGATACGCCGAGCGGAGGACGACACCTTTCGCCGGCTCACCCGAGAGGCTCGCGTTCCGGGCTTTCGTCCGGGCAAGGCGCCTCGTCGCCTGCTCGCGGCGCGCCTCGGGCCGAAGGTGATCCGAGAGGAGGTGCTGCGGGACATGCTCCCGCGCCTGTACGCCGACGCCGTCATCGAGAGCTCTCTCGACGTGATCGCTCCACCGGAGATCGACGTGACTGCCGGCGAGGAGTCCGGTCCGGTCGCGTTCGACGCCGTCGTGGAGGTGAGGCCGAAGGTCTCGATCGTCGGCTACCAAGGGCTCGAAGTCAGCCTGCCAGCGCTCGACCCGAGCGACGCCGATGTCGATGCCCAGGTGGACCGGCTGCGCGAGCAGTTCGCTGAGCTGAAGGTCGTCGAGCGCCCAGCCGCAGATGGTGATCTCGTGACGATCGACATCCACGGCAGCCGGGACGGCCAGATCGCCGAGGGACTGACCGCCGACGACCTCGTCTACGAGGTCGGCACGGGTGGGATCGTCGAGGCAGCGGACGAGAGACTGCGGGGTGCGAGCGCAGGCGACACCTTCGCGTTCGATGCAGACGACGCGCCGGGCGGCCCCGCGCATCTCGAGATCGCCGTCAAGCAGGTTCGCGAGAAGATCCTCCCTGCCGTCGACGACGCGTTCGCCTCGGATGCCTCGGAGTTCGACACGGTTGCCGAGCTGCGTGGCGACCTCAAGACGCGCCTTTCGACGTTGCGTCGTGCCCAGGCCCGCTTCGTGCTGCGGGAAAGGGCCGTGGAAGCTCTCGCCGCACTCGTCACCGAGGACCCCCCGGCCGTTCTCGTCGCAGCCGAGACCGAGCGCCTGGTCAGCGACTTCGTCCACCGTCTTTCCCACCAGCAGGCGACCGTGGACGAGTATCTCGAGGCGACTGGCCAAAGCGGCGAGGCGGTGCTCGCGGAGCTCGAGGGGCAGGCCAAGCTCCAGGTCAAGGCTGACTTGGCCCTGCGGGCACTCGCTGAGGCCGAGGGCATCGACGTGGACGAGTCGGACGTCGACGACGAGATCGTCCGAATCGCCGAGCAGGAGAAGCAGGCACCGGCCAGGGTCCGCGAGGTGTTCGAGCAGGAAGGCCGGATGGCTGGGCTACGCTCACAGTTGAGATCGGCGAAGGCGCTGACGTGGCTCGTCGAGAACGTCGCCGTCGTCGACGACGAGGGGAGACCGATGGACAGGTCGGCGTTGCTGGTTGAGCCAGGCGAGTCCCCCGACGAGGCAGTCGGGGATGGCGTGGCCGAGGAGGTCGAGGCGTGAGCGCGTCCGGGTACCTCGTGCCGATGGTCGTGGAGACGTCGAGCCGGGGGGAGCGTTCCTACGACCTGTACTCGCGGCTGCTGCGGGAGCGCATCATCTTCATCGGCACGCCGATCGACGACACCGTGGCGAACCTCGTCTGCGCCCAGATGCTCTTCCTCGAGTCCGAGGACGGCGAGAAGGACATCAACCTCTATATCAACTCGCCGGGTGGCGACATCACTGCGCTTTTCGCGATCTACGACACGATGAAGTTCATCCGGGCGGAGAAGTCGACGTTCTGCTTCGGCCAGGCGGCATCGGCGGCCGCTGTCCTGCTTGCCGCCGGGACACGCGGCAAGCGCTTCGCGCTGCCGCATGCACGGATCATGCTCCACCAGCCCTACGGCGGGGCAGCGGGTCAGGCGACCGACATCGAGCTGCAGGCCAAGGAGATCCTTCGCATGCGCGACATGTTGAACGAGATGCTTGCGGACGACACCGGACAGTCGATCGAGCGCATCCAGCGCGACACCGATCGCGACTTCATCATGAGTGCCGCGGAGGCTCGTGAGTACGGAGTCATCGACGAGGTCATCATGACGCGGGAGCTGCCCGATGCCATGTCCGCCATAGGCGCAGCCTGACCGGGGGAGGGGACGTGGCCAAGTTCGGCGACGGGGGCGAGCTCGTGAAGTGCAGCTTCTGCGGCAAGTCGCAGAAGCAGGTAAAGAAGCTCATAGCGGGTCCAGGTGTGTACATCTGCGACGAGTGCATCGAGCTGTGCAACGACATCATCGAAGAAGAGCTCTCCGAGACCTCCGAGGTGCGCTTCGAGGACCTGCCGAAGCCGCGGGAGATCTTCGAGTTCTTGAACGACTACGTCGTCGGGCAGGACCAGGCGAAGAAGATCCTCTCGGTCGCGGTCTACAACCACTACAAGCGGGTCCAAGCCGGCGCGGCCGGCGAGACCGGGATCGAGCTCGCGAAGTCGAACATCTTGCTGCTGGGCCCGACGGGCTGCGGCAAGACCCTCCTCGCGCAGACCCTCGCGCGCATGCTCAACGTTCCGTTCGCCATCGCGGACGCTACTGCGCTCACCGAAGCTGGCTACGTCGGCGAGGACGTCGAGAACATCCTGCTCAAGCTCATCCAGGCTGCCGACTACGACGTGAAGAAGGCAGAGACGGGGATCATCTACATCGACGAGATCGACAAGATCGCCCGCAAGAGCGAGAACCCGTCGATCACCCGTGACGTCTCCGGCGAAGGTGTCCAGCAGGCGCTCCTGAAGATCCTCGAAGGCACGACGGCCTCGGTGCCGCCGCAGGGTGGCCGCAAGCACCCTCATCAGGAGTTCATCCAGATCGACACGACGAATGTCCTGTTCATCTGTGGTGGAGCGTTCGCCGGACTCGACAAGATCGTCGACGCACGCGTCGGCAGGTCGGGGATCGGCTTTCGTGCGGACGTGCGGCGATCCAGGCGGCACGACGAGAGCCAGCTGCTGCTCGAGGTGCTTCCGGAAGACCTCTTGAAGTTCGGTCTGATCCCGGAGTTCGTGGGTCGCCTGCCGGTCATCGGCGCGGTGTCGAACCTCGACCGCGAGGCCCTCGTCGAGATCCTCGTCGAGCCGAAGAACGCACTCGTCAAGCAGTACCAGCGCACCTTCGAGCTGGATCACGTCGAGCTCGAGATCACTCCCGATGCGCTCGAGGCGATCGCGGACCAGGCCCTGCTGCGTGGGACGGGCGCACGCGGGCTGCGAGCGATCCTCGAAGAGGTGCTCCTCGACGTGATGTACGACTTGCCGAGCAGGAGCGACGTCGGTCGATGCGTCATCGACAAGGGCGTCGTTCTCGAACGGGTGGCTCCGAGCCTGCTGCCGCGCGGCGCTGGCGAGAAGTCCGACCGTCCGCGTCGTGCAGCCTCCTGACGGCAGCAGACGTCGATCGGTCGGCAGCGGCCGCGGAGATGACGGACTGGGCTCGCTCGGCGACGTGCTCGCTTGGCTGGACCGGCACGTCAATCTCGAGGCCATCGAGCGCGGCGCCGCCGGCAGGGCTGCTGCGCCGACACTCGAGCGGATCGCAGCGCTGCTCTCGGCGATGGGTGATCCCGAGCGGGCCTATCCGGTGGTCCACGTTACGGGGACGAACGGCAAAGGCTCGACGACGCGGATCTGTTCGACCCTGCTGAGCGCGCAGGGCCTGTCGGTCGGGACGTACACGAGCCCGCATCTCGAGCGGTTGAACGAGCGGATGGCACGCGACGGCGAGCCCATCGGCGACGCCGAGCTGGAAGAAGAGCTTGCCGCGCTCGCCGCGCTCGAGAAGTTTGTCGTCGAGCGCGACGCCTGGGCAGTGCCGCCGACCTGGTTCGAGCTCGTCACCGCCACGGCGTTCCGGTGGTTCGCCGACACCGCGGTGGAGGCTGCCGTCGTCGAAGTTGGTCTCGGGGGTCGCTACGACGCGACGAACGTCGCAGACGGGGCCGTCGCGCTCGTGACGAACGTCGAGCTCGATCACATGGCGATCCTCGGGTCGACGCGTGTCGCGATCGCCGGGGAGAAGGCGGGGATCGTCAAGCCGGGCGCTGTCCTCGTCCTCGGCGAGCGCGACCCCGAGGTCGCCCAGGTGTTCGTCGACGAGGCCCGGTCCGTCGGCGCTCGCGCAATATGGCGTCGGGGCGAGGACTTCGAGTGCGTTGCCAACCGACCGGCGCACGGTGGGCGGCTGCTCGACCTGCGGACACCGGGAGCTACCTACGAGGACGTGTTCCTCCCGCTCTTCGGTCCCCATCAAGGTGACAACGCGGTCGTCGCCCTAGCTGGTGCAGAGGCGCTGCTCGGCACTGCGCTCGCGACCGACGTCGTCGAGGACGCGTTCGCGGCGGTGACCGTGCCCGGACGATTGGAGATCGTCGGCCGGCATCCTCTCGTGCTGCTCGACGGCGCGCACAACCCCGCGGGTGCGGCGTCGCTCGCGACCGCCCTCGCCGACGACTTCGCGGCGATCGGCCGCGTCGTCGTCGTCGCAGGCTGTCTGCGTGGACGCGACCCGGCTGAGCTGCTCGAGGCGCTCGGGCAGGATCGGATAGCGCTGCTCGTCGCGTGTGCGCCGACGTCGCCGCGTGCACTGCCTGCGACCGACGTCGCCGACGCAGCACGCTCTCTCGGCTTGGCCTGCGATGTCGCGGATTCGGTGTCCAACGCCTTGGAGCGAGCGCTCGACGACGTCGGGCCAGACGATCTCGTCCTCGTGACCGGCTCGCTCTACGTCGTCGGCGAAGCACGGACCGCCGCGCGCCGACTAGGGTGCAGCCGGTCATGAACAGGACTCTGGTCATCTGCAAGCCGGACGCAGTCGAGCGTGGGCTCTCAGGGCTCCTCGTCGCCCGTCTCGAGGCAAAGGGTCTGCGCCTCGTCGCGGCGGAGCTGCGTGTCATTGAGCCCGAGCTGGCCGAGCAGCACTACGCGGAGCACCGGGGCAAGGACTATTTCGACAGCCTCGTGAAGTTCATCTCGCGTTCGCCGTCGCTCGTGATGGTCGTCGAAGGGCCCGACGACACGTGGAAGATGGTGCGGACCCTCATGGGCTCGACAAACCCGGCGGAGGCAGCGCCGGGGACGATCCGAGGCGACTTCGCCACGGTGACCGCGGAGAACCTCATCCACGGCTCGGACAGTGCGGACTCCGCGAGACGTGAGATCGCGCTGTTCTTTCCGCACCTGAGCTGATAGTTCGGGCTGCGGCCCGCACCGGTCCTCCGGTCGGCGCGACTGCCCGGGAGAGGCGCCTTGTTGCTCACGTGCCGATCTCCTAACCTTGCACGATCGGACTGCACGCGACACTGGAGCTGAAGCCATGAGCGACAAAATGTTTGGATTCGGCGGTCGCGACATGGCGGTCGACCTTGGTACTGCGAACACCTTGGTGTACGTCCGCGGCAAGGGGATCGTGCTGAACGAGCCCTCCGTCGTGGCAATCAACGTGAAAGACGGTCACCCGCTCGCCGTCGGTGCCGAGGCCAAGCGCATGATCGGACGCACGCCGAGCAACATCCAGGCGATCCGTCCCTTGAAGGACGGGGTCATAGCGGACTTCGAGATCTGCGAGATGATGCTCCGCTACTTCATCCGCCGCGTCCACCCGCGCCGCTTCTCGAAGCCGCGCATGGTGATCTGCGTGCCGTCCGGCATCACGGGCGTCGAGAAGCGCGCCGTCCAAGAGGCGGCGGAGTACGCGGGCGCGCGGAAGGCGTACATCATCGAGGAGCCGATGGCGGCCGCGATCGGTGCAGGGCTTCCGGTGCACGAGCCGACGGGCAACATGGTCGTCGACATCGGCGGTGGCACGACCGAGGTTGCCGTGATCTCGCTCGGCGGCATCGTCACGAGCCAGTCGATCCGCATCGGCGGGGACGAGCTCGACGAGGCGATCATCTCGTTCGTGAAGAAGGAGTACAGCCTCGCGCTCGGCGACCGCACGGCGGAGGAGATCAAGATGGCTCTCGGCTCCGCGTGCGAGCTCGAAGAGGAGCTCCACGCGGAGATCCGGGGCCGCGACCTCGTGAGCGGACTGCCGAAGACGATCGTCACGTCGACGATGGACATCCGCAAGGCGATCGAGGAGCCCCTCGCAGCGATCATCGACGCGGTGAAGGTGACCCTCGACAAGACGCCGCCCGAGCTGTCGGCCGACATCATGACCCAGGGGATCGTCCTCACCGGCGGTGGAGCGCTCCTCCACGGGCTCGACGTGCGATTGCAGGCGGAGACGAGCATGCCGATCGTCGTCGCTCCCGACCCGCTCAACTGCGTGGCGCTCGGCAGCGGTATGTGCCTCGAGGAATTCGAAGCGTTGAGCCAGGTCCTGGTCTCCTCGACGAGCCGTTGAGCGGGTAGGGCAGCGCCGGTGGCGTCGACGACGCGCCGGGCGAGCCAGCGCGTCACGCTGTTGATGCTCGTGCTCGCGTCGGTCACGATCTTGACCCTCGACTACCACGGCGAGGTGAGTAGGGGGATCTCTCGTGTCCGCCGCGACGTGCTCGACGCGCTCGCACCGGTCCAGCGGGGCATCGCGGCCGGGCTGCACCCGATCGGTGACGTCGCGGCCGGAGCGTTCCACTACGGAGCACTCGTCACGCAGAACGCCCGTCTCCGCTCCGAGCTCGGAGCGGTCCAGTCCCAGCTCGCAGAGAACCGCTTCGCCGTGAGCCGAGCCGAGAGCATCCTCGCGCTCGAGGGGATCCCCTTTGTCCAGAACATCGCGACGACACCGGCGCAGGTGATCTCGTCGCCGACGTCGAACTTCGCGTACACCATGGAGATCGACCGCGGGACCTCTGCCGGCGTCGCTCCGCGCATGCCCGTCGTGTCCGGGCGGGGCCTCGCCGGGACCGTCGTCGACGCTGGATCGTCGACCGCTCAGGTCCGCCTCGTGACGGACCAGCAGTCGAGCATCGGGGTGACCTTCGGCACGGGCACGCGAGCCTCGAGCGCGATCGCCGTCGGTCAGGGCGTCGGGGAGGCCCTCGTCGTCGACCAGATCGCAGGGCGCTCGCCACACGTCGGAGAGACGATCTACACGAGCGGGACCGACGGGGGCGCCTACCCTGCCGGGATCCCCGTCGCGGTCGTCGCGTCGATCAAGACGGGCGCCGGTGGTCTCACGACCACGGCGACAGCGACCCCGCTTGTCGACCTCTCGGCACTCGAGTACGTCGACGTGCTCGAGTGGCTCCCCCAGCCGTGACGCCGCGCGCCTGGGGTCGCCTCGTCGTGGTGGCCATCGTCGCTCTCATCGCTCAGGTCGGCGTGCTCGACCAGATCACCGTGCTCGGGGCCCACGCGGACGTCATGGTCGTGCTCGCGGGCGCAGCGGGCGCGATCGCCGGGCCGTCGCGTGGCGCGATGATCGGCTTCGTGCTCGGCTTGGTCGCCGATCTCGTCGTGCCGACGACGTACGGCCTCTCGTCTCTCACCTTCGTCCTCGTCGGCTTCGCCGCCGGCCTCGTCCGCTCCCTGCCCGGCGACCGCGACGGGCGCAGCATCCAGCTCGCCACCTGTATCGCAGCCGCAGCGGTCGGCACTTTCGTCTACGCGCTCCTCGGTGCGCTCCTCGGCCAGTCGATCGCGCTCGACCGGCAGGTCGTCGTCGTCGCCTTGGTGGTGACGCTCGGCAGTGTCGTCCTCGGCGCCCCGGCCGTCGAGACCGTGCGCTGGGCGCTGTCGGGAGCGGACCGTGCCGAGGCCGCCCATCCGGTGCCGAGCGGCGGGAGCGCGACGCGTTGAGGCGCCGTCGCCCGTCCCCCCGGCGGGGACCAACGGTAGGGCGCTCCCGGCCGCTGCTCCGCTCGACCCGCAGGAAGAGAGCTCGCTCCGGAGCAGCAGCGTCGCGTACGACCGGCTCGGGTGGTGGAGGTGGCGCGCACCTCGGTCTCCGGCTCTCGGTCCTCGGCGTCGTCGTGTTCGGGCTGTTCGCGACCGTCCTGCTCCGACTCTGGTCGATACAGGTGATCGGGGCGACGGCGGCGCGCTCCCAGGCCCTCCAGACGGTGACGGACGTCGTCGCGATCCAGCCGCCACGCGGCAGCATCGTCATGCGCGGCGGGCAAGTCCTCGCCGAGGACCGTGCGAGCAACGACGTCCTGCTCGCCTGCCCGACGTCCGATCGCGCGAGCTGTCCGGCTGCCGAAAGCACTGTGATCGACCGGCTCGCGCCACTGCTCGGCACCAGTGTCGCCCAAATCGACGCAGCCGTGCAGAGCAACCAGATCGCGCCCTTTGTGCCTGCGCCGGTCGCGGTCGGCGTTCCCTACTCGGTCGTCGCCTACCTCGCGGAGCACCAGACCGAGTTCCCCGGGGTGAGCGTGTCGCACACCTACCAGCGGACCTACCCCCAGGGCTCGCTTGCAGCGCAGGTCGTCGGCTACGTCGGCAGCATTACGGCGGGCGAATATGCCCAGGTCAGCAAGGCCCGCTACGCCTCCTACGGCTACACCCCGCAGGACTCCCAGTACGGCCAGAGCGGTCTCGAGAGCGAGTACGAGCTGCAGCTCCACGGCAAGCCTGGAGTGTCGCGGATCGAGGTCAGCAATCTCGGCCAAGACGTCGGCACGCTCTCGACGATCGCGCCGACTCCTGGTGACACGCTCGTGCTCAACATGAGCGACGGTCTCGAGCGGGCCGTGACGAACGCTCTTGCGTCACAGGTTCAGGGACTGCAGAGCGGGTCTCTTCCCGGTGGACCGCAGCCGGCACCGTGGGCCGGAGCCGTCGTGCTCGACCCGCGCAACGGTCACGTGCTCGCCATGGCCTCCTATCCGTCCTATAACGACAACCTCTGGGTGCCTGGCATCTCGCAGAAGGCCTACGAGCAGCTCGTGAACCAGGTGGGCGAGCCTCTCGAGAACTGGGCGATCGACGGTACGCAGCCACCGGGGTCGACGTTCAAGATCGCGACGGCGACAGCCGCCCTCCAGGACGGGCTCATCACGCCCAACACCGTGATCGTCGACACCGGGACGTTCACGATCGGCAACAAGACCCTCCACGATGCCGGTGGAGAGGTGCTCGGACCGCTCACGATCGTCCCGGCCATCGCCGAGTCGAGCGACATCTTCTTCTACACGATGGGTGCCTGGTTTTGGCAGGACCAGGCCAAGTACGGCCTCATGCCGATCCAGCACTATGCCGCCCTCTACGGTCTCGGCCAACCCAGTGGGATCGACCTGCCGAATGCCGCGATCGGTCAAGTCGACAGCCCGGCACTGCGCAAGCTGCTCCACGAGGAGTACCCGTCCAGCTACCCGAGCGACAGCTACTACGCGGGAGACAACGTCGAGATGGCATTCGGCCAGGGCGAGACGCTCGTCACCCCGCTCGAGATCGCGAACGCCTACGGGACCTTCGCGAACGGAGGCACCCGCTACGCGCCGGAGATGGCGGCCGCGCTGGTCAGCCCGAGCGGAGCGGTGCACGAGATCGCGCCGAAGGTCGTCGACCGGATCAGCTACACGCCGGCGAACTACCAGGCGATCCTGCAGGGCTTCGAAGGCGCCGTCCAGGATCCGCTCGGCACCGCGTATGCGCAGTTCCAGGGCTTTCCGTTCTCGAAGTGGCTTGTCGCCGGCAAGACCGGCACGGCGACGATCACGCACACCTCCGCACCGACCTCGTGGTTCGTCGCCTTCGGCGGTCCGAAGGGGCAGCCGCCGAAGTACGTGGTCTGCGTCGAGGTCGATTCGGCTGGCTACGGCGACCAGGGGTCTGCGCCCGCCGTCCGGAAGATCTTCGACTACCTCTACGCGCACGGCGTCGGGCCTGTCCACCCGACTCGTTCGGCACCCGTGACGGCGGGTTGACACCACCCTCCGTCACGTGACCGCAACGTTGCGTCGCAGGTCGGAGGGGGCGGGTACACTCGCCGGCAGGATGATCACGAACTGGCACCGGGGTGAGGCGCGCCGAGCGAGGCATCGCCGTCGCTGTGGCCTCCTCCCTGCCTCCTCGGCTGCTGCCGGCTGTGCTGTCGGCGCGCGCGACCTCGTCCCCACCGCCTCGGCGCCCACGGCGGCGACGTCGCCGTCTGGCCGGTCCGGTGCTCCCCACACGCCGTGCGGCACCGCCGTGCGCCACCGGGCGGTCCCCCCGGCGTCGGCGCACCGCGGGCCCGACGCGCGCCGCGCCGGCGCGCGACCGAGAAGGGAACCCTTCGATGTCCGACCCCAGGACCGACCAGGTCGCACCTGGTCAGAGCCAGACCAACGGCCAAGTTGCGCGAACGAGCTCGGTTGCGGCCGGGTCTGGTGAGCGCGCCGAGGTAGGGGCGCAGCGGCCGAAGATCGGGGACTCGCGTCCTGCGCCGGCGCGTCCGCCGGTGACACGCCGCGCCCCGGCGCCGGCTGTCGCGCCGGCAGACTCCGCGGAGCCGCGCGCAGGCGGCTCCGCGGGTGACGCGTCCCCGGCGCGCCGGCGCCGGCGAGGGGGCCGCGGACGCGGAGGAGCGGGGCGGAGCGGCGCCGGCGGCGAGCGGCAGGCGGGCACGCCCGGGCGCACGGGTGCTGCGCGGCCGGCGGAGCGTCCCGAAGGCGACGAGGGGGCCGCCGGACGCAGTGCCACCGACACGGCTCGGGAGAGGGTGCAGGGCGCGGGGTCGGGTGCGGCGTCGAGGCCACGCTCGGGTGGCCGCGCGACGAACGGTGCGACGACCACCGACTCAGCCGGTGCCACCTCCACCGATCTAGTAGCTGGTGCGACGGTCGCGTCTGGCGCGGCGGGCGAGCCGACGGTGCAGCAGTCGACCCGATCGCCGGGATCCGCCCGACGTCGCGGGGGCAAGGAGCGCAACGGCCATCCTGTCGGCCGCTACCTCATGTGCGTCCACGTGCGACCGGAGGCGACCCAGATCGCCGTGCTCGAGGGACGATCCCTGATCGAGCACCACGTGGCGCGGAGCCAGGACGACGTCAACCAGATCGACGGCAACCTCTACCGCGGGCGCGTGAAGAACGTGCTGCCGGGTATGGAGGCTGCCTTCGTCGACATCGGGACACCGAAGAACGCGGTTCTCTACTGGGGTGACGTGCAGTTCGACCGCGACGATGCGGTCGAACGCGACCCGGGGGCGACGCGGATCGAGCACCTCCTGCGTCCCGGTCAGACCATCGTCTGCCAGGTGACGAAGAACCCGATCGGCCTGAAAGGGGCGCGCCTCACCGAGGAGGTGTCGATCCCGGGCCGCTTTGTCGTGCTCGTGCCGAACTCGACCGCCTCCGGGATATCCAAGCGGCTCGACGACGGCGAGCGAAAGAGGTTGCGCAAGATCCTCGACGAGATCCGTCCCGAGGGGCACGGGGTGATCGTCCGCACCGCTGCGGAGGGTGTGAGCGCAGACGAGCTCCGTCGGGACATCGATCAGCTCCTCGCGAAGTGGCGGGAGATCGAGGAGAAGGCCCGTCACTTTCCGGCTCCGGCACTGCTGTACTCCGAGCCGCACCTCGCGCTGCGCGTGATCCGCGAGGAGTTCACCGACGAGTACCGGGGAGTCGTCATCGACGACCGTGACCTCTACGAGCTCGTGCGTGCCTATGTCGCCGACATCGACCCGGCGCTGGCAGACCGGGTCGAGCTGTACGACACGACAGCGGAGCCTCTCCCGCTGTTCGAGCGGCACCATGTGCACGAGCAGCTCCACAAGGCCCTCGACCGCAAGGTGTGGCTCCCCTCGGGGGGATCGCTCATCATCGAGCGCACCGAGGCGCTGACGGTCATCGACGTGAACACGGGCAAGAACGTCGGCTCGTCGAGCCTCGAGGAGACGGTGTTCCGTAACAACCTCGAAGCAGCCGAGGAGATCGCTCGTCAGCTCCGTCTGCGGGACATCGGTGGCATCATCGTCATCGACTTCATCGACATGGAGGTCAAGTCGAACCGCCAGGAGGTCATGTCCACGCTCCGGTCCGCGCTGGCGCGGGACAAGACGCCGACCCAGGTGTTCGACATCTCCGAGCTCGGCTTGGCGGAGATGACGCGAAAGCGCGTCGGCGAGGGTCTCGTCGAGGCGTTGTCGGACGTGTGCCCGATGTGCAAGGGCCGCGGGATCGTCTTCGACGACGCGACAGCCTGAGGTAGGTCGAGAAGGTGGAGACTGCGGAGCGGCGGGCTCGCCGGTCTTGCTAAGATCCCCGGCACTATGTACGCGGTGATCGCAACAGGTGGCAAGCAGGAGCGCGTCGAGGTCGGGATGCGCGTCGACGTCGAGCTGCTCCACGCAGATCTCGGTGACGTGGTCACCTTCGACCCCGTTCTCGTCGTCGACGGTGCGGACGTGCAGGCCGCGCCTGCCGCGCTCGCCTCTGCGTCGGTCTCGGGCCGGGTCGTGGGAGACGCGAAGGGGCCGAAGATCACGGGGTTTAGCTACCGGCCAAAGGCGCGTGGGCGCCGGCGCTTCGGCCACCGCCAGCACTACACGACCGTCGAGATCACCGAGATCGCCACGGGCACGCGCGCTCGTGCGAAGAACGGCTGAGGAGACCAGCAGATGTCGAAGACCAAAGGTGGCGGGTCCACCCGCAACGGCAGGGACTCGAACGCGCAGCGCCTCGGTGTCAAGGCGTCGGACGGGATGCTCGTGCCGGCCGGTTCGATCATCGTTCGCCAGCGTGGCACGCACTTCCACCCAGGTGAGAACGTAGGACGCGGCGGCGACGACACGCTGTTCGCGACCGCGACGGGGCGTGTCAGCTTCGGCTCCCGCCGAGGCCGTCGTCTCGTGAGCGTCCACGCGGACCAAGCCTGAGAGCAGAGCCTGGCGCGCTTCCCGGCGACCGGGAGACGTGTGACGACGTGCCGGGTCGTAGTCGACCAGGTGCGCGTTTGACACTCGGGAGGCGTTGATGGCGAGCTTCGTCGACGAAGCGCAAGTCCACGTGAAGGCGGGTGACGGCGGGGCCGGGTCGGTGGCGTTCCGGCGTGAGGCACACGTGGCCCGGGGAGGTCCGGACGGCGGCGATGCCGGCGCTGGAGGCGACGTCTACCTCGAGGCGAGCCGGTCCGTCGTCTCGTTGCTGTCCTTTCGCGACCACCCGCACCGCCGGGCCGAGGACGGTACCCACGGAGGCGGCGGGCGCCGGCACGGTCGCACGGGCTCGGACCTCGTCGTCGAGGTGCCCGAGGGCACCGTCGTGCGCTCGCTCGACGGTTCGGTCGTCGCGGATCTCGCCCGCCCTGGTGACCGGCTCCTCGCCGCGCGCGGCGGACGTGGTGGGCGCGGCAACGCGAGCTTTCTCACCAACAAGCTCCGCGCCCCGGGCTTCGCCGAGCAGGGCGAAGTCGGCGAGGAACGCTGGCTGGACCTCGAGCTCAAGCTGGTCGCCGACGTCGCTCTCGTCGGCTTTCCGAACTCCGGGAAGTCGACCCTGATATCGCGGATCTCTGCTGCGAAGCCGAAGGTCGCGGACTATCCCTTCACGACCCTCGAGCCGCACCTCGGCGTCGTGCGTGTCGGCGGTCACGGCCCGTCCGGACGAGGCGACGGCGCGACGGAGTACATCGTTGCCGACGTGCCCGGCCTCATCGAAGGTGCGAGCCAAGGGCGCGGGCTCGGTCACCGCTTCCTCCGCCACGTCGAGCGCGCGCGGGTCCTCGTCGTGCTCGTCGACCTGGCGCCGACCGAGGGTCGTGCGCCGGCGGAGCAGGTGCGGGTGCTGCTCGACGAGCTCGGTCGGTACAGCCCGGAGCTTCTCGAGCGACCGAAGGTGGTCGTGGGGTCGCGGGTCGACCGCGTGGCCGAGACGGAGCTTGTCGCGCCGTCGAGCTACGGGGGGGAGATCGTGATCTCGTCGGTTACGGGAGCGGGCCTCCCGGAGCTGACGCGTCGTCTCGCCGTGCTCGTCGGCGCTGCCCGGGCGGCCATGCCGGCACCGGCCACGGCACCGGTCCTGCACCGTCCGGAGCCCGAAGGGGTCGTGGTCGAGCGTGTCGGCGACTGCTGGGTCGTGCTCGGCCGGGACGCGGCCAGGGCTGTCGCCGTCTCCGACCTGACAAACGCCGACGCGCTCGGTCACGTGCAGCGCAGGCTCAAGCGGCTCGGCGTCGACCGGGCGCTCGCGCGGGCAGGCGCGCGCGAGGGCGACGCCGTCCGGATCGGCGGTCTCGCGTTCGAGTTCTCGCCTGACCGGTGAGGATGGAGGCGGAGCGCTGGCGGCTCGGCCCGACCGGTGCCGGAGCGGAGGCCCGCCGGTGATGGTCGTGGTGAAGATCGGGACGTCGTCGGTCACGACCGACGACGGCTCGATCGACGAGCAGGCGGTGTCCAAGCTCTGTGCCGAGGTCGCCGACGTGCGCGCGCGCGGGGCCGGGGTCGTCGTCGTGACGTCCGGCGCCGTCACGGCCGGGGTTGCCGCCCTGCAGCCCTCCGGCGGACGGCCGTCGGACCCGACGACGCTCCAGGCGCTGTCCGCGATCGGCCAGCACCGCCTCATGCGTGTCTACGACGAGGCGTTCGCGCGTCTCGGCCTGCTCGCAGGACAGGTGCTGCTCGCCCCGCTGGACTTCGGCGAGCGCCGGCAGTACCTCCACGCGCGGGCGACGCTCGTGCGTCTGGTGGACCTCGGGGTCGTCCCGGTCGTCAACGAGAACGACGCCGTCGCCGACGACGAGATCCGTTTCGGAGACAACGACCGTCTCGCTGCTCTCGTGGCGAACCTGCTCGGAGCGGACCTTCTCGTCCTGCTCACCGACACGGCGGGCCTGTTCAACGCGGACCCACGCACGACGGTCGACGCGTCGCTCGTCGAGGAGATCGGGGAGATCGGGGTGGAGCTCGAGCGAGCTGCAGGTGGCCCGGGCTCGGTCGGGGGGAGCGGCGGGATGGCGTCGAAGCTCGCGGCGGCTCGCATGGCCTCCTGGTCCGGCGTGCGCGCCGTGATCGCCGCGGCCCACAGGCCGGATGTGCTTGTCGACGCGGTGGACGGCGCGCCCGGTGTCGGCACGGTCGTCCCTCCCAAGCCACGCACGCTCGGAGCCCGCAAGCTCTGGATCGCCTTCGCTCTCGACCCGGTCGGCAGGATCGTCGTGGACGAGGGGGCCCGCCGGGCGCTCGTCGAGCGCGAGGCCTCGCTGCTCGCAGCGGGCGTCGTCGCCGTCGAGGGGGACTTTGTCCCCGATGACGCGGTCGAGATCGTGGGGCCCGACGGCCTTGTGTTCGCCAAGGGGCTCTGCGGTCTCGCAGCGGCTACGGCATCCAGCTGGGTCGGCCGGAGCTCGGCGGAGCTCGGTCCTGGGCTCACGCGTGAGGTGGTCCACCGGGACGACCTGGTCGTCCTCGTGGGCGCTCCGGCGCCGGGCGCCGGGCGCTAGATCGACGCGGCGACGAGATGCGGGGCAACCTCCACCGCGACAGGCCGCCGTGCCGCTAGCTTTGGGCATGACCACGACCCCGCTGGCGCTGCTTGGATCCCGGTCAAAAGTTGCGGCGCGTGAGCTAGCGAAGGTGTCCAGTCGCCAAAAAGATGCTGCTCTTGCTGCGGCGTCGCGACAGCTCCGTTGCGAGGCGGATCGTGTCCTGGCCGCGAACGCAGTCGATGTCGAACGGGCGTACGAGGCGCTCGCGAGCGCCACGGTCGTCGACCGGCTCCGGCTCGGCGCGGCGCGCGTCGAGTCGATGGCCGCGGGGCTCGATGCGCTCGTCGCACTGGACGATCCGGTCGGCGAGGTGGTCGACGGCTACGTGCGCCCCAACGGCCTGCGTGTGCGGCGGGTCCGCGTGCCGCTTGGCGTTGTCGGCATCGTCTACGAGAACCGACCCAACGTCACCTCCGACGCCGCCGGTCTTTGCGTGAAGTCGGGCAATGCCGTGTTGCTCCGTGGCTCTGCCGGCGCGTTGGAGACAAACAGGGCTATCGCGGACATCCTGCGGTCCGCGCTCGAGGCGACGGGGATCCCGGCAGACGCCGTGCAGCTCGTCGAGGACACGCGCCACGAGACGGTCGAAGAGTTCGTGACCATGCGTGGGGTGATCGACTGCCTCATCCCTCGCGGAGGCCCGTCGCTCCTCGAGCTCGTGCGCACCAAGGCGACCGTTCCCTACGTCGTCGACGGAGACGGCAACTGCCATGTCTACGTCGACCGTGCCGCAGACCTCGACGTCGCCGTGCGGATCGTCGTCAACGCGAAGATGCAGCGACCGAGCGTGTGCAACGCGGCCGAGAGCCTCCTCGTCCACGCCGACGTCGCGCCGGCGGTGCTGCCGCGCCTAGCGTCGGCACTCGCCGGGGTCGAGCTCGTCGGTGACGAGGCAGCATGCGCGCTGCTCCCGGGCATCGGGATCGCCACGGAGCAGGACTACGCAACGGAGTTCCTCGACCTCCGTCTCGCTGTCGCGGTCGTGGAAGACATCGACGCGGCGATCGACCACATCGCACGGTACTCGACGGGTCACTCCGAGGCCATCGTGACGAACGACTACACGGCCGCTGCGCGCTTCGTGCGCGAGGTCGACGCTGCCGCCGTCCTCGTCAACGCGTCGACTCGCTTCGTCGACGGCGGCGAGCTGGGTCTCGGGGCCGAGATCGGCATCTCGACCCAGAAGCTCCACGCACGCGGACCGATGGGCTTGCGGGAGCTCACGTCGGTGAAGTACGTCATCGAAGGCGACGGCCAGGTGCGGGAATGACGGCGATCCCCGAGGCAAACGGCAGGCACGAGGGCCGCTTCGCTGACCCCGCCGAGGTGCTGCGCAGGCTCGCCGAGGTCGGTTACCTGGCCGACGAGCAGATCTCGACTGCCGTCTACCTCGCAGACCACCTCGCGAAGCCTGTCCTCGTCGAAGGTCCGGCCGGCACCGGAAAGACCGAGCTCGCGAAGTCCCTCGCAGTTGCGCTCGGCGCGCGCCTGATCCGGCTCCAGTGCTACGAGGGGTTGGACGAGGCGAAGGCGCTCTACGAGTGGGACTACCGCAAGCAGCTGCTACGGATCCAGGTCGGCCGGTCCGATGCGGCTCGTGGCGAGGCAGGGCCAGCGTGGTCCGAGATCGAAGAGGACATCTTCTCCGAGGCGTTCCTCCTCGAGCGCCCGCTGCTCGAGGCGATCCGGGCGATCGATCCCGTCGTCCTGCTCGTCGACGAGGTCGACAGGATCGAGGTCGAGACGGAGGCCCTCTTGCTCGAGGTGCTCTCCGACTACCAGGTGTCCATACCCGAGCTCGGCACGGTGCATGCGACTCAGGTGCCGTTGGTGCTCCTCACCTCGAACGACACGAGGGAGCTCTCCGAGGCCCTGAAGCGCCGGTGCCTCTACCTGCACCTCGGCTACCCGAGCGTCGAACGGGAGCGCGCGATCGTGGTCGCGCGGGTCCCTGGTATCGACGTCCGGCTTGCCGACGAGGTCGTCCGTGTCGTCCGGCTCCTGCGTGACATGGATCTCGAGAAGCTCCCCTCGGTATCGGAGACTCTGGACTGGGCTCGGACCCTCGTGCTCCTCGGCGTCGAGCATGCCGACGCGCGCACGACCGTGTCGACGCTCAACCTGCTCTTGAAGCACAAGGACGACATCGACGCGGCGTCCCGCGCCTTGTCCGGCATGTCGACGTGACGCCGGTCGTGCGCGCGTGCGTCGGCGACCAGCGCGAACGGCTCGGGGGCGACCAAACGTGCTCGAGATCCTGACCGGCTTCGTCGAGGAGCTCCGTGCGGCGGGCTTGCCCGTGTCGCTGACCGAGACGCTCGACGCGGCGTCGGCGATCGAGCAGGTCGCGATCGGGGACCGGGCCGTGCTGCGCAGTGCCCTCGCCGCGACCCTCGTGAAGTCGTCCGCGCACCTCGAAGCCTTTGCGACTGTCTTCGACGTCTACTTCTCCGCCACCCGACGTGCGGCTGCGACGGTGCCGGAGCACGGCGCCGCCGACGATGGGTCAGACGGTCCCGGGCCGTGGTCCGTCACCGAGGAGGGCTCCTCAAAGTGGAGGGGGTCGCCGGTGACCGCAGACGACCTCGAGATCGACGAGGCTCTCGACGCGGCGCTGCGCAGCGGCGATCCGGCCGCGCTGACGCGTGCGGCGCGCCTTGCTGTCGCGCTCTATGCCGGGTTCGAACGGGGCCGACCCGTCGGGATCGCGTACTACCTCTACAAGACGCTGCACGGGCTCGATATCGAGAACCGGCTCGCACGGCTGATGGAAGCGGTGGGCGACGCAGCTGTCGACGACGAGCGTCGTCTCGGTATGCCGGCGGGCCCACTCGGTGATCGTCTCGTCGCGGACGAGCTCGCGTCCCGCGCCGACGCTCTGCGCAGGCTGGTCGAGGCGGAGATACGCGGTCTTCTCGTCGACGAGCGCGGCAGCGTCGCGGTCGCGCGCACGCAGAGACGCACGCTTGTCGAGGACGTCGACTTCATGCATGCGACGCGCGACGAGCTGATCAGGATGCGACGGACGCTGTACCCGCTCTCTCGTCTGCTTGCAGCACGCCTCGCGAAGCGTCGCCGCCGCGGTCGGGCTGGCTCGCTCGACTTCCGGGCGACGATCCGGCGGTCACTGTCCACTGGTGGTGTCCCACTCGAGCCACGGTTCCGCTCGGCGAGGCCGGCCAAGCCGGAGATCGTCGTCATCGCCGACGTCTCCGGATCGGTCGCGACCTTCGCCCGCTTCACCTTGCATCTCGTGCATGCCATCTCGTCGCAGTTCTCCGCGGTGCGCACCTTCGTCTTCGTCGACGGCATCGACGAGGTCTCGCGCATCTTCGCCCGCTCGCCGACCATCGACGCGGCGATTGCCCGCGTCGCTGCCGAGGCCGACGTCGTGCACCTAGACGGCCACTCGGACTACGGGCACGCCTTCGGCGTCTTTGCACAGCGCTGGGCGCGGGAGGTCACGTCCCGCACGAGCGTCGTCGTGCTCGGCGACGCGCGCAGCAACTACCACGACCCGGGAGCCGAGCAGCTCGCCGCCGTGGCGCGCCGCGCCCGACATGTGTACTGGCTCAACCCCGAGCCCCGCCCGTACTGGGGAACCGGTGACTCGGTCGTCGACGCCTACCGGCCCGTGGTCGACGAGATGGTCGAGTGCCGGAACCTGCGTCAGCTCGAGCGCTTCGTCGAGTGCCTCGACACCTAGCCGTGGAGCCGGCCTGGACGCCGGCAGCGTGACGGGGACCACGCGTGGCCGTCCGTCGGGAGCCCGCGGTGCACTTCCGGTAGGGTCGAGGTATGGACGACATCGCTCAGGGGACGCGGCTCGTGATCGTGCGTCACGGCGAGGCGATCTGCAACGTCGAGGAGTACATCGGTGGCCACGCGAGCTGCAAGGGCTTGACCGATCGTGGCGTGCTGCAGGCAAAGGCGCTGGCGAGGCGGCTGGAGCGAACGCGAGAGCTCGCCGGAGCGTCGGCTTTCTACACGAGCATCCTTCCCCGCGCGATCGAGACGGCAGAGCTCGTCGCGCCTGCGCTCGCAGGCTCGAGTCGTGACGGCTCTGCTCCGGCGTTCGTGCAGACGTGCGAGCTGTGCGAACGTCATCCCGGCGAGGCGGATGGGCTCAGCTGGACGGAGTACGTCGAGCGCTACGGTCGTCGATCTCTCCCCGGCGACGTGCCCGAAGAGCCCCTCTCGCCGGGCGGCGAGAGCTGGGCGGGCTTCCTCGACCGAGCGTCCGCGGCCCTCGAGAGCCTGGCGAGATCCCACCCGGACGAGCTCGTCGTCGTCGTCGCCCATGGTGGCGTCGTCGACGCGTCGATGATCCGCTTCCTCGGGCTCGCCGACCACGGCGCTGGCGTGCGGCTCCACCCTCACCACACCTCGCTGACCGAGTGGCAGCACACGGGTGCCAAATGGCGCCTTGTCCGCTACAACGACGCCGCACACCTGCTCGATGGAGGTCCCGACGCACGCTCCGACGGTCTGCTGTCGAGTCCGCCGGAGTGGGTCGTCGTCGACCCGGGCGCTGCGGCTGCTCAGCAGGAGTAGTCGGGATCGAGGCCGTAGGGGGACGCCTCCGGCCCGGGCGTCTCCTGGAGGAGCCACGGAATGCCGCCGGCGAACACATCGGTCGTCTTCGTGCCCGGGTAGACGGCCGTGCCGGCACACCAGCTGGCAAGGATCGAGAGGCGGTAGAGGCCGGTCTCGCTGTAGGGCGGTCGGGTCCAGGGGACGCCAGCGACCCAGAGCGGGATCGCGGGCCCGGGTGGGACATAGCGCCCGGCGATCGTTGCGAACTGCAGGCTCGTCGAGTAGATCCCGGCGATGATGCCGGCTTTGTGGAGCGCGTCGAGAGCACCCTGGATCGTTGCCGCGTTGAGCTTCTTCGAGTCCGACCAGTACGAGACAGGTAGGTTGCTGTAGGAGTTGCGCGACAGGTTGGCGTTCTCGACGTCGAGCCACCAGACCTTGGCTGCGACCCCTCGGCTGTTCGCATAGTTGATCGCGTTCTCGGCGCCGTTGTAGCCGTAGTTGTACGCGTCGCATTGCAGTTGGGGCTCCCCGCTACGCGCCGAGCAGATGCCTGCGGGGCCGTCCTGCTCGAGGACCGAGGCGGCCGGGGTCTCACCGGGCGAGTTGACGAACAGGTAGAGGCTCGTACCGGCCGTGGAGCCTCCCGCCGCCTGCTGGGCCCATGCCGCCTCCGACGCCAGGCAGGAGTTGAAGCTGCTGTCGAGCCAACCGACGACCTGGAGGATCGCGATGCCGGATCGGCGCGGGACGTTGGCCTGGATGGAGGTGCTCGAGCCCTTGGCGCACTGGAAGTTGCTCAGGTCGTAGCCGAGCTCCCCGGGTGGGAAGGTCGAGCGTGCCGGAGCGAGGACCCCGGGCGACGAGCGGACGATCGCCGGGACGGTCACCGAAGCCGGAGGTGGGCTGTGCAGCAGGGAGCCTGCGTAGTGCGCGTCGCCGAAGTGGAAGACGCGACCTGTCGCGGTGACGAGCCAGTAGCCACCCCCGTCAGCCGTCACGGCGATGTCGGTCACGGTCTTTGGAAAGTGCAGGTGGACCGCGGAGCCGTAGAACGTCGCGTCGCCATAGTTGTAGACACCACCGTTCGCCGTGACAAGCCAGTAGCCCTTGCCGTTCGGGGTCGGGGCGAAGGCCACGACTGGCGTGCGGGGAGCGGGTCGACCGTCGGAGCCGAAGTGGCCTGCGTCTCCGAAGTTGAGGACGAGCCCGCTCGCCGTGACGAGCCAGTAGCCCTGGCCGTCCGGAGTCGGAGCGAAGGCGACGACGGGGCTCGACGGTGGCGCGACTGCCCGTGAACCGCAAAACGGCGCGTCACCATAGTTGTAGACGTTGCCGCTCGCCGTGACGAGCCAGTAGCCCTGACCGTCCGACGTGGCGGCCATCGAGACGATGCGGCCCTTGCCGAGGCCATGGACCGGCGAGCCGTAGAAGCGGGCGTCTCCGAAGTGGTAGACGTCGCCCGCCACCGTTGCCATCCAGTAGCCGCCGCCGTCCGGCGTCACCGCCGCCGCGACCACGGCCGGCAGGTGGGTCGATGCGGTCGACCCGAAGTCGTCCGCACCGCCGTACGCGACGACTGCCCCGTCGGATTCGAACAGGTAGTACGCCGCCGGGAACTTGTTCGTGGTCGTCGTCGGCTGGCCGGGGTACGTCGTGGTCGTCGTCGGCTCGCCGGGGTACGTCGTGGTCGTCGTCGGCTCGCCGGGGTACGTCGTGGTCGTCGTCGGCTCGCCGGGGTACGTCGTCGTCGTCGTGGTGGTCGGCAGCGGACGGGGTGGAACCGGTCCAGGAACGCAGGCTCCCGCCTCGGGAACGGTCGCCGCCGAGGGTGCGCGGTCGGCCAGATCGGCGTGTCGGGCGAGGGCAGCGCGAGCAGCGCCGCTCGAGCCGAGCAGCCCGGTCGCCAGGGCCACGACGGCCAGGATGGGAGCCTGACGGCGCCCGGGCCTCGACGAGCGCATCAGGTTCGCAAGAGCTCGGCTACCCGGAACGCGAGGTCGATCGACTGTCGTGCATTGAGCCGGGGGTCGCAGGTCGTCGTGTAGCGCAGCGGAAGCTGCTCTTCGAGGATGTCCTCGACCCCGCCGAGGCACTCGGTGACGTCGTCGCCGGTCAGCTCGACGTGGACCCCGCCCGGCCACGTCCCTTCGCTGCGGTGCACTGCGAAGAACCCCCTGATCTCGCCGAGGACGTCGTCGAAATGGCGAGTCTTGCGGCCACCTTCGGCCGCGAAGGTGTTGCCGTGCATCGGGTCGCACTCCCATACGACCGGGTGCCCGGCGTCGGTGACGGCCCGGATCAGCGGAGGAAGCAGCGTCGTGACGTTGCTCACGCCGAGCCGCGAGATCAAGGTGAGCCGGCCCGGGACGCGGCCCGGATTGAGTCGTTCACACAGCTCGATCGCTTCGTCGGCCGTCGTGCTCGGACCGAGCTTGACCCCGAGGGGATTGCCGACTCCCTGCAGGAACGCGACGTGCGCCCCGTCCAGTTGGCGCGTGCGCTCGCCGATCCAGAGCATGTGTGCCGAGCAGTCGTAGTAGTCGCCGGTGAGCGAGTCCCGGCGCGTCAATGCCTCTTCGTAGTCGAGCAGCAGCGCTTCGTGGCTCGTGTAGAAGTCGACCTGCTGGATCGGTGCTCCTGCGGAGAGGTCGACGCCGCAGGCACGCATGAAGCGGAGCGTGCGGTCTATCTCCTCGGCGATCGCCTCGTAGCGTCGGCCTTCGGCGCTCGTCGCGACGAACTCTTGGTTCCATGCGTGGACCTGCGAGAGGTCGGCGAACCCTCCCTTGGTGAAGGCCCGCAGGAGGTTGAGGGTCGAGGCCGAGTGGTGGTAGGCGGTGAGCATCCGACGCGGGTCGGGCACGCGTGCCCCGGGGACGGGGGCATCGTCGTTGATGATGTGGCCGCGAAATGCGGTCATCTCCGTGTCGCCGACTCTTTCCACCGGCGACGAGCGCGGCTTCGCGTACTGGCCGGCGATCCTGCCGATCTTCACCACCGGGACCCCGGCTGCGTAGGTGAGCACAACAGCCATTTGCAAGATGACCCGGAGCTTGTCCCGGATCTGGTCCGCGGACTGGTCGTTGAACGATTCGGCGCAGTCCCCCGCCTGGAGGACGAAGGCGCGTCCTGCGGCGACGTGCCCGAGTGCTCGGGTGAGCGTGCGCGCCTCGCCGGCGAAGACGAGGGGAGGCAGGGCCTTCAGCTCCTCGACGACCGCACCCACCGGTCCGGCATCCGGCCATCCGGGCGACTGTGCTGCCTCCAGCGCGTGCCACGCGGCTGGTGACCATCCGTCCCCACGGTCGGCGGGCGACGGCGCGGACGCATCGGTCGAAGTGCGCTCTGCCATCGCACAAGAGTAGGCACGGGCGCGCCCCGCGTGGATCACCTGATCTTAGGACTTCGTTAGGGGCCGCGGCGTGCCTGCCGAGGTGTCCGCTGTCGGCGATCGGTACCGGCGTGCTCGGGACCCGGCGGCGGTGCACCCGCGGCGCGCGTACGCTGCACGGGTGCGGATCGGGATCTTCGGGGGGACCTTCGACCCGATCCACGTCGGGCACCTGGTGGCGGCCGTGAACGCGCGTCACACTCTCGACCTCGACACGGTGCTCATGGTGGTCGCCAACGAACCATGGCAAAAGGTCGGCGAGCGCGCCGTGACGCCAGCTCGCGACCGGCTGGCGGTCGTCCAGGCTGCCGTGGCGTCGTGTGACGGCGTCGAGGCGTCGTCGATCGAGGTCGACCGGGGCGGGGTCTCCTACACAGCGGACACCGTCGAGGAGATACGCCGGACGAACCCCGATGCGGAGCTGTTCCTCATCGTCGGTGCCGACGTCGTGGCGGGCCTCGGCAGCTGGGAGCGGCTCGAGGCCGTCCGCTCGTCGGTGACCCTCGTCCCCGTCAACCGCCCCGGGGCGCGGTCGGTCGATCTCGGGCTCGACGGCCCCCTCGCCGCATGGAGGGCCCTGTCGATCGAGATGCCGGCTCTCGAGATCTCGAGCACAGACCTGCGCGACCGGGCTGCGACGGGCAGGCCCCTTGACTTCCTCGTGCCTGACGCGGCCATCCGCGTGATCCGCGAGCGGGGGCTGTACGCTCTCGACAGATGACGCACTTCGAGGAACAGCCAAGTAGTGCAGGTGCAGGTGCGCTCGCGGGTGCGGTGGCCGCACGTCCGGGCGATCGACGTTGACGGTTCGCGCCCCACTGCTCGCTCGAGACGCCGGGCGCTCTGACGGCTTCGGTGCGGTAACCGACGCAGTCCAGCCTGCACACGCCTCCGGGACGTCGTCACCGCACCTCGCTCTCGTCGCCGCACGCGCCGCCGCCACCAAGACAGACGAGGCGACGCGTGTGCTCGACGTCGGCGGGCTCCTCGGCATCACGGACTACTTCGTCGTGAGCGCCGGACGTAACGACCGCCAGGTGCGTGCGATCGTCGACGAGGTCGCTCGCCAGGTCAAGTCGGCAGGGGGGACGTCGACGCGGCGGGTGGAAGGGCTGTCGGCTGCAGAGTGGGTGCTCGTCGACTACGGCTCGTTCGTCGTGCACGTGTTCGACGTCGAGACCCGTGAGCGCTACGGCCTCGAGCGGCTGTGGGCGGATGCAGGAAACGTCGACTGGCAGGGTGAGCTCGAGCGCGAGGTCGCCGAGAGCTGAGCGCGGGGGCCGACGCAGCCGAGCAGGCGCGGGTCGCGCCGGGCTGGCTCACAGGGCGGCTGGGAGGCGCGCTCTCGTCGACGTCGTGACCGTGCCGTGGGGCACTGGAGGCGGTGCCAGGGCGGCGTAGTCGTTCCGCCCGACCGGGTACTGGGTGTACTGGCCGTCGGGCAGGTAGGCAAGGGCTGGCGCACCGGCGTAGGTGAACTGGACCGCGTGGACGCCAAACTGCGGATCGGTCACCGTGTAGACGATCTGGGCGAGGGCCTGGTACTCCTGCGATCCGAGCAGGTAGTACGTCGCCGAGTCGAGTGCGACGACGGCGATGCCCGTCTGTCGATCGACCTTCACCCGAGGCGTCGACTGCGGGGAGAGCCCCGTGCGTAGCCCGCGCTTGCTGTCCGCCGCCGTCGGGCCGTATGCGAGCAGGTCGAGGGCTTCGACGGCGGTCGGCGGCGGCTGGACGCGCGCGAAGGTCTCGACGAGGCGCGTTCCCGCGCTGTTCATGAAGTAGATGCCGATCGGCACGGCCCGGGTGCTGTCCTCGGGCAACGTCGTCGTCGTCGTCGTGGGAGTCGGCGCGCCGAGCAGGCCGTCGGGGACGCGCGAGCGGGGAACGGGCTGCGCGGAGTGGTCGAGGGGGATCCCGCAGGCACCGAGGAGGGTGCCTCCGGAGAGGACGAGCGTGACGACAGCGAGCTTGCGCAAAGGCCTCATCGTCGCCTGTCCTGCTCGGCTCGGTGGCGCACCGACGGCGTGGCGGCAAGCACCTGGTCCGCGGGAAAATCCGGGCCCCCGCCCGGCGCGTCGTGGTCCGGGTCGTCCCCGCCCTCCTCGAGCAAGGGGAGCTCGACGACGAAGCGCGACCCGCCTTCTCGACGCGGCTCGACCCAGACGCGACCGCCGTGCAGCTTGACGTGCTCGGTGACCAGAGCCAAGCCGAGGCCGGTGCCGTCGCCGGCACCTCGGCTGCCTGCTGCGACCGAGCCGCGGGCGAAGCGCTCGAAGATCCTCGTTCGCTCCGAGGCGGGAATCCCCGGCCCGTTGTCGTCGACAAGGACGCGCACCGCTGCGTCCTGCTCGACCACCTCGACATGGGTCGCACCGCCCGCGTAGCGCCGCGCGTTGTCGAGCAGGTTGGCCATGATCCGCTCGAATCGCCGCTTGTCGACGGCGAGGAAGCGACCCGCCGTCTCCTCGGGGATGTCGACGGGGACTCCTCCGCCCGTCGCGGCGACGGCGTTGCGGACCAAGTCACCGACCTCGACGACACTCGTCTCGAAGTCTGCCGACCCAGCATCGAGGCGGGAGATCTCGAGCAGGTCGCCGACCATGCGCTGGAATCGGCGGATCTCCGCAGCGAGCAGGCCGAGCGCCTTCTGGGAGCGCTCGGGCAGGTCCTCCCGGCGGGCCTCGAGGACCGAGAGCGACGCAGCCAAGGTCGTGAGCGGCGAGCGGAGCTCGTGGCTCACGTCGGAGGTGAACCGGGCGTCTCGCTCGATGCGTTGCTGGAGCCGGTCGACCATCCGGTTGAACGACGACGCGAGCACGGCGAGGTCCCGGACGTCCGCTGTCTCGAGGCGGGTGTCGAGCCGTCCGCTCGCGATCGACAACGCAGCCTGCGAGACGTCGCGCAGCGGGCGCAGGGCGCGTCCGGCTGCCCAGCGTCCGAGGACTGTTCCCGCGATCGTCGTCACGATGCCCGCCACGACCAGGGCGGCAAGGATGATCTGCAGCGTCCGTGCTGTCGGACGGAGCGGGAAGACCTCGAAGTAGGTCGCGCCGGCGGCTCGGATGGGCACGCCGACGGCGATGCGCGTGGAGCGGTCGAAGCGGATGATCTGGACGGCGGCCGTCCCGTCGATCGCCATCGTCCGCAGGCTGCGCGGTAGGGCGCTCGGGCTGTGCAGCGTCGGGTGGACGAAGATCCACCCCTGTCCGCTGACGTAGAGGGCCGACTGGGACTGCGAGCCCTGGTCGATGCTCGCGATGGTGCTGATCTCGGGGCCGTATCCCTCGGAGATCGACGTGCGCAGGCTCGCGGCGTTCGCGAAGGCGGCCGACTCGATCGCCGACTGCTCGTCGTGCAGGATCGACGACCGCGCCGTGAAGTACGTGATCGCACCGAGGGCGCTCGAGAGAGCGAAGGCGCCGAGCGCGAAGCTGAGGGTGACGCGGTTACGTAGCCCGAGCCGGGGATGACGAGGAGCACGATCTCCTTCGGCGCGTGCCACGCGCCACGACCGTCGCCTGCGGGCGGCCTGCGCCCCGGAGTCGGGGATCGACCCCGCGTCCAACATCGCCGGGCGCCCTGTCGCCATCTCGCTGCTAGGGCGCGAGCTTGTAGCCGAGACCTCGAACCGTGAGGACGTGACGGGGGTTCGCGGGATCGGGCTCGACCTTCGTGCGAAGTCGGCGGACGTGCACGTCGACCAGCCGGCCGTCGCCGAAGTAGTCGTAGCTCCAGACGCGTTCGAGCAGTTGCTCTCGTGAGAGCACCTTTCCCGCGTTCGCAGCGAGCTCGCAGAGCAGGAGGAACTCTGTGCGCGTCAGGTGCACCTCCTCCCCTGCGAGGCGCACGACGCCACCTTCGGGCAGGATCTCGAGGTCGCCGAAGGTGAGCGAGGCAGCGTTGCCGTCCGTCGCACGTGCCCGGCGGAGCAGGGCCCGGATCCGCGCGGCTAGCTCCTTCGGTTCGAAGGGCTTCGTGACGTAGTCGTCGGCCCCTGCCTCGAGGCCCGCGACGACGTCGTGGGTGTCTGTGCGCGCCGTGACCATGATGATCGGCACGGCGCTGTGCCGACGCAGCTCGCGGCAGCAGGCGAATCCGTCCATGCCCGGGAGCATGATGTCGATGATGAGCAGCTCGAACGGCTGGCCGGCAGTGGCCTGCGCCGCGAGCTCGAGAGCTTCCTCACCGCTAGCTGCCTCGGACAGCTCGTAACCCTCGTCCTCGAGCGCGAGGCGCATCGAGGCGCGGATGCGCTCGTCGTCTTCGACGAGGAGGATGTGGCTCGACATCCCACCATCTTCTCGCGCGCGGACGACCCGTGCCGACAGGGCACGCGCGTGCAGGTCCGCTCCGGTCGTCGGAGGCCCTCGTGGTCGGCCGCGCGGGGACCCACGAGGGGTGTCGGTCCAAGGTGCGGCGGTAGCGTAGGGGTTGTGGGCTGGGCTGTCGAGGACTTCGAGCGGTCGCTCGCCGGTGCTGCGCGAGCGACCGTCGTCGCGTACACCGGCGACGTCGACGCGTTCGTGGCCTGGGCGGCTCGAGCGGGCATCACCTCTCCGGCGGGGATCGACCGCCTGGTCCTGCGGCGCTATCTCGCCTATCTCGCGGCCCGCCGCTATGCGCGACGCACGATCGCCCGCAAGGCGGCTGCCCTTCGGCGCTACTTCGCGTGGGCGGAGCGCGCCGGCCATGTCACGGTCGACCCTGCCCGCAGGCTGAGCGCACCGACAGGAGACGCCCGCCTGCCACGCGTCCTCAGTCATTCGGAGCTGAGCGAGCTGCTCGAGCCGGCCAGCGCGCCGCCCCGGACGGCTGCGACCTCGCGTGCGGCCGATGAGCGTCGCGTCGCGCGCGACCTGCGGGACGACGCAGTCCTCGAGCTGCTCTACGGCTCGGGGCTGCGCGTCGCCGAATGCTGCGCTCTCGACGTCGGCGACCTCGAGCTCGACGTCGCCGCGGTGAGCGTCTGGGGCAAGGGCGCGAAGAGACGGCGGCTGCCCGTGAGCCGCCCGGGCGTCGAGGCGCTCTCTTCGTACCTCGAGCGGGGGCGGCCAGTGCTCGCCGGCCCGCAGTCGCCGCCGGCTGCGGTGCTGCTGAACGCTCGAGGCGCGCGGCTCGGCACGCGCGACGTGCGACGGATACTCGACAGGCGCTCGCCGGTCGCGAGCCATCCACATGCACTCCGCCACAGCTTCGCGACGCACCTGCTCGACGGTGGCGCCGACCTTCGCGTCGTCCAGGAGCTGCTCGGCCACTCGAGCCTGCGGACGACGCAGGTGTACACGAGGGTCTCTCGAGAGCGGCTCGTCGCCGCCTACGAGAGTGCCCATCCCCGGGCCTGACCGACTAGGATCACGCCGGGCCCGACCGGGTCCATCGACCGTTCGTCCGGGTCCACCCACGGTCGTCCTGCGGGACGCTGGAGCCGGATCAGCCCAACCGTCGGGAAGGATCGACCATGGCCGTCGTCACGATGAAGCAGCTGCTCGAAGCGGGTGTCCACTTCGGGCACCAGACGAGACGCTGGAACCCGAAGATGAAGCGCTTCCTCTACGGCGAGCGCAACGGGATCTACATCATCGACTTGCACCAGACGCTGTCCCGAGTCAGCACTGCCTACGCCTACGTCCGTGACCTCGTCGCAGACGGTGGCTCGGTGCTGTTCGTCGGGACCAAGAAGCAGACCCAGGACCCGGTGGCGGAGTACGCCACCGACTGCGGGATGCCCTATGTCAACCAGCGCTGGCTCGGCGGGATGCTCACGAACTTCGAGACGATGGCGGGGCGTGTCCGCAAGCTCACCGAGCTCGAGGCGGCGAAGCAGTCCGGGGAGTTCGACGCGCTGCCGAAGAAAGAGGCCTTGCTGCTCAGCCGCGAGCTCGAGAAGCTCGAGCGGAACCTCGGTGGCATCAGGAACATGAGCAGGTTGCCGAAGGCGATCTTTGTGATCGACACGAAGAAGGAGCACATCGCGGTCACCGAGGCGAACAAGCTGGGCTTGCCCGTCATCGCCGTCGTCGACACGAACTGCGACCCCGACGTGATCGACTACGTGATCCCCGGCAACGACGATGCGATCCGGTCGGGCCGGCTGATGTGCCGCATCATCGGCGACGCCGTGAAGGAAGGCCGCTACATGGCCTCGCAACGCGCCGTCAACAAGCTCGCTCGTGGGGAGGACGCAGCGGGACCGGCGGCACGCGCTGCTGCACCCGCCGCAGCAGAGCCCGCCGCAGCAAGTGCCCGCGACGCCGGGCCGAGCGCGGAGACAACCGACCAGGCCGAGCCCGTCGCGGCCGGCTCCACGACGGAGGCTTGAGCTTGACCGCTATCACCGCCAAGGACGTCCAAGCGCTACGACAGGCGACGGGCGCAGGGATCCTCGACGCGAGGCGTGCCCTCGTCGAGACGGAGGGGGACCAGGAGAAGGCGAAGCAGTGGCTGCGCGAGCAGGGTCTCGCAGGGGCGAGCAAGCGCAGTGATCGTGAGCGTGCCGAGGGGGCAGTGTCGGTCGTGGTCGTCGGAGACGGACGGGTCGGCGCGGTCGCCTCGCTCGAGTGCGAGACCGACTTCGTCGCGAAGTCGGCCGACTTCGTCCGCCTCGTCGACGAGCTGGCCGAGTCGTTCGCGAACGCCGGCGAGGCAGGCGTCGCAGCGCACGCCGACGCGATCGACGAGCTCAAGGTGACCCTCAAGGAGAACATCGCGGTCGGTCGCCGGGAGCGCTTCGTCGCGGGCGACGGAGGTGTCCTCGGCAGCTACCTGCACGTGCAGAACGGCAGGGGCGTCAACGGTGTCCTCGTCGAGCTCGCCGGAGGCACGTCGGAGCTGGCCCACGACATCGCTGTCCACATCGCGTTCGCCCGTCCCGAGTACCTGAGCCAATCCGACGTCCCCGAGTCGGTCGTCGCCGCGGAGCGCCAGACGATCGAGGCGATCGCGCGCAACGAGGGCAAGCCGGAGGCCCAGCTCGACAAAGTCGTCGACGGCCGGCTCCGCGGGTGGTTCAAAGAGCGCGTCCTCCTCGACCAGCCGTATGCGCGGGACGAGAAGGTAACGATCTCCCAGCTCCTCGGGGCGGCGACTCTCACGAGGTTCGCCCAGGTTGTCGTAGGTGCGTGAGCTCCTCGGTGGCTGAGACGTCCGGCGGTGCCGATCCGCGCGCGGACCGGCCTGCTCGCGCGCGCTGGGCGCGCGCCGTGCTCAAGCTGTCCGGGGAGGCTCTCGCCAGCTCGTCGTCGGACGAGACCATCGACGCGCGCACTGTCCGCCGGATCGCGTCCGAGATCGCGGAGTCGTGCGACGAGCTCGGCGTCGAGCTCGCCGTCATGGTGGGTGGTGGCAACATCTGGCGGGGCACGACGGGCGCGGGCGAAGGCATGGATCGTGCCGCGTCGGACACGATGGGGATGCTCGGGACCGTCATCAACGCCCTCGCGCTCCAGGACGCGATCGAGCGCGAGGGTCGAGCGACCCGGGTCCTGTCTGCCATCGCGATGGCGGAGGTGTGCGAGCCCTATATCCGTCGACGCGCGATCCGCCACCTCGAGAAGGGGCGCGTCGTGATCTTTGCTGCCGGCATGGGCAACCCGTACTTCACGACCGACACGCCGGCGGCGCTGCGCGCGGCCGAGATCGAGGCTGGGGTGATCCTGAAGGGCACTCACTCGGGTGTCGACGGGGTCTACAGCGCGGATCCCCGCCGCGATCGAGACGCGACGCGCTTCGACGAGATCAGCTTCGCCGAGGTGATGAGCCGAGACCTGCGCGTCATGGACATGACGGCGATCACCTTCTGCATGGACAATGCGCTGCCGATCTTGGTGTTCGACCTGATGACGCCGGGCAACATACGTGGCGCGCTCACCGGTCAGCCGATCGGTACGCTGATCAGATGACCGACGAGTCGCTCATCGACCTTGCCCTAGTCGACTGCCGGGAGAAGATGCACCGGGCGGTCGAGCACGCGAAGGTCGAGTTCGCGAGCGTGCGCACCGGTCGCGCCATGCCTGTCCTGGTCGAGAAGCTGCGTGTGGACTACTTCGGGACCGAGGTTCCCCTCCAGCAGCTCGCAGGGATCACGGTGCCCGAGGCGAGGGTCCTCGTCATCCACCCCTACGACAAGGGGTCCTTGAAGGCGATCGAGAAGGCCATCCAGACCTCGGACCTCGGGGTGAACCCGTCCAACGACGGCGCGCTCATCCGGTTGGTCTTTCCCCAGCTGACCGAGGAGCGCCGCAAGGACCTCGTCAAGCTCGTGCGCCAGCGCGCCGAGGACGGGAGGGTCGCGGTCCGCAACGTCCGGCGGTCGACCCGCCAGGAGCTCGAAGCCCTCGAGCGGGATGGCGAGATCTCCTCGGACGACCTCGAGTGGGCGGAGAAGGAGCTCGAGAAGGTGACCCACGAGCTGATCGCCGAAGTGGACCGGCTTCTCGCGCACAAGGAGCAGGAGCTGCTCGACGTCTGACGGGGTCGGGCCGCGACGTCGGCTCGCCACCGTGTCGACGACGAACGAGCGACGGGAGGGTCTGTGGACGACCGAGACGACAGGGCTCGCGGCCCGGACGAGTGGGGCGACGGGCACGTCGATCTAGCTGGACGAGGCTCTGGAGAGGGCGGAGGTGCGCGCCCAGAGCACGGCGGTGGTGCCCTCGTCGGCGAGCCGGGGAGCCCTGCAGAGCGGTCCGAGGAGGATCCCTTGGTGACTGACGGGCCCGAGGACGACGGCTCTCGGGGCCCCGGGATCGACGGCGTCCGGATCTCGGCTGTCGAGGCGGCCGTCGCCGCTGGGCTCGTCCCGTCGACGACTCGCGAGCGCGTGGCACGGTCTCGTGCATCCGACGAGGTGGCGCCGGAGGAGCGTCCTTCGGTGCTGGAGCTTCCGGACTGGAGCGATCCTCCGACCGGGCAGGTGCCGCGCGTGTTGCTCGGCGCGGACGACGAGCCGTCCGGGTCCGTTCCCGCCGTGCGCGGACCGACGTGGCGGGAAGGCCGGGTCGACTGGGAGGAGGAAGTCGACCTGTCGTTCCTGCTCGGCCAAGACGACGGGCTCGCCGACGGCGGTGCGACGGTCGGGACCGACGACGACGTCGACGACGAGGCGTGGACGGCACTGCTCGACGGGTTCGAGCAGGTGCCGGGCGAACCCGGACCTCCGGAGTCGGAGCCGGTCTCGCCGGAGGTGGTTGCCGGCACTGGCGAGCCGGGTGCGGCCCCGGGGCGGGCGCGCGGCCGGCGGCACGGTGCGCACCAGGCTGCCCCGCGTTCGGCCGAGCCGACGGGGGAGAGGTTCGCGGGCGAGCCGTCGCCCAACTGGGCGCGCCGGGACAGACGGTCCCGCCGGACGGCTTCGACGCGGGGGCCGGCGGCTCGGTCCGGTCGAGACGCTCCGCCGGACCGGGAGCAAAGCGGGACGGCAGGGTCGTCGGCCGATCAGAAGTCCAGAAGCGCAGTCGTCGCGACGGTCACGGGGCTCGTGGCCGGCGGCGTCGCCCTCGGCTGCCTCGTGGCCGGCCCAGTGGCGGCGCTCGTTCTCGTCGCCGTCGTCGTGACGCTCGCCGCCGGCGAGGCGTTCGGCGCCCTGCGCCGGTCCGGCCGCCATCCGGCGACTCCGCTCGGCCTCGTCGCCGTTCCGGTCATGCTCGTCGCTGCCTACCTGCGTGGACCGCGCGGGGTGGTCGTGGTCCTCGCGCTCGCGGTCGTGCTCGGCTTCGTCTGGCATCTCGTGGCAAGCAGTCGACGACCAGCGGGCACGAAGGGACTCGTCACCGACCTCGGGAGCACACTCGTCGTCTTGTGCTGGGTCGGCCTGCTCGGCTCCTTCGCGGGGCTCCTGCTCGACCCCACCGTGTTCCCGCACCGCCACGGCGTCGCCTATCTGGCTGCAGTCGTCGCGTGCTCCGCCGCAGCCGACGTCGGCGCCTACGCGACAGGGGCCAAGCTCGGACGGCACCCGCTTGCGCCGCGGATCAGCCCGCACAAGAGCATCGAGGGCCTCGTCGGGGGCACGGTCCTCGCCCTCGTGGTCGCCGGGCTAGCGATCGCCCGCATCCACCCGTTTGACGTCGAGCTCGCGCTGCTCGTCGGCCTCGCTGCCGTCGTGCTCGCGCCGATCGGCGACCTCGCGGAGTCGCTCGTCAAGAGGGACCTTGGCCTGAAGGACATGGGGAACCTGCTCCCGGCCCACGGCGGCGTGCTCGATCGCGTCGACGCGATGCTCTTCGTCCTGCCTGCCGCATACCTTCTCGTAAGGCTGGTCCATCCGTGAGCCGTGCACAGACCGCCGTGAGCCTCGTCGGCTCGACTGGATCGATCGGGACCCAGACGCTCGACGTCGTGCGGGCCGATCCCGAGCACCTGAAGATCGTCGCGCTCGGCGCGCACAGCTCGGTCCGGGCCCTCGCCGAGCAGGCATGCGAGCTTCGACCCGAGGTCGTCGCCATCGGAGACGAGCGCCTGGCGGGTGAGCTCGAGAGCCTCGTGCCGCCGGGCACGGAGGTGATCTCGGGCGCAGGCGCGCTCGGAACCCTCGCTGGCCTCGGCGACGTCGTGGTCAACGCTGTCGTGGGCTTCGCCGGCCTCGCCGTGACGGTCAACGCGCTCCGGACGGGTCGGCGCCTCGCACTTGCCAACAAGGAGTCGCTCATCGCGGGCGCTCCCGTCGTGCAGGTGGCGCGCGCGACAGCGGGCGCGGAGATCGTCCCGGTCGACTCCGAGCACTGTGCGATCCATCAGTGCCTCGGCACCCACCGCGCGGTGCGCGCGCCGGGCTCTGCCGGGCTCGAGGAGCCAGCAGGCGTCCGACGCCTCGTCGTGACCGCGAGTGGCGGACCGTTCCGCGGCTGTAGCCGTGCCGAGCTCGCGGCCGTGACCCGCGAGCAGGCGCTCGCGCACCCCACCTGGAAGATGGGGCCGAAGATCACGATCGACTCGTCGACGCTCATGAACAAGGGGCTCGAGGTCATCGAGGCGCACGAGCTGTTCGGCGTCGGTTTCGACCGCATCGAGGTCGTCGTGCATCCGCAGTCCATCGTCCACTCGATGGTCGAGTTCAGCGACGGAGCGACCCTCGCACAGCTCTCCCAGCCCGACATGCGGCTCCCCATCGGCTACGCGCTCCGCTACCCGGAGCGGCTCGGCACCCCTTACGGCGTCATCGACTGGGCGCGCCTCGACCGGCTCGACTTCGCCGCGCCGGATCTCGACACCTTCGTCTGCCTCCGCCTCGCCTACGAGGCCGGGCGCGCAGGCGGGAGCGCACCGGCATGGTTGAATGCGGCGAACGAGGTCGCGGTCGCCGCCTTCCTCGACGGCCGGATCGGCTGGCTGTCGATCGGGGACGTCGTCGCCGAGTCTCTCGAGGCCCATGAGGAGACGAAGTTGCTCGAGGTGGACGATGTGCTCGCCGCCGACGCCGCCGCGCGGCGCGTGGCGGCGCGGGCGGTCGAGCGCAGGGACCACCGCCGTTGAGCTCGAGCACGACCACACCGACCGGCGACGAGGCCGGGTTGCCGTCCGGGGGTGCCGCCGAGGCGCTCCGGCCGAGCTCGGGGCGCCTCGCGGTCCTCCGCCTCCTCGCGGTGGTCGCCGCCGGGCTCGTGGCTGCGACGCTGCTGCACGGACTGGCGGTCCTTGTCGTCGTGCTGGCCCTCGTCGCGATGGTGATGATCCACGAGCTCGGGCACTTCGTCACGGCGAAGGTGTCCGGGATGAAGGTGACCGAGTACTTCCTCGGCTTCGGGCCGAGGATCTGGTCCGTGCGACGCGGCGAGACCGAGTACGGCGTCAAGGCGATCCCCGCAGGCGGCTACGTCCGCATCGTCGGCATGACGGCGCTCGAGGACGTCGACCCGGCCGACGAGGCCCGGAGCTACCGCCAGTCGAGCTTCCCGCGGCGCCTCCTCGTCTCGGTGGCGGGCTCCGCGATGCACTTCGTGATGGCGTTCGTGCTGCTTTGGGCGATGTTTGCGCTCGCGGGGATGCCCGTGCTCGCGACGCCGGAGATCACCGGCGTCACGAGCTTCGCGAACGGCCCGAGCCCTGCCGAGCGGGCGGGCTTGCGACCCGGCGACGAGATCCTCGCGGTCGATGGACGTCCGGTGGCACAGGGCGAGCAGTTCGTCTCTTTTGTCGAGAGCCATCCCGGTGCGGACCTGGCTCTTCTCGTGCGCCGAGGGAGCAGGGACCTCACCGTGCACGTACGTCCGGCGAACAAGCGCGCGGTCGAGGTGAACGTGAAGGGCAAGGCGGAGCGCCTCCTGCCCGGGGCGGGACCGCCTGTCGGGGTGATCGGCGTCGATCTCGGCTTCCTCACGCGCAACGAGACGACCAACCCACTTCGCGCGATCGGTCGGGCCGCGACCATGCTCGGGTCCACGACAGCCACGACGGCGAGCGGTATGGCGACGGTGTTCTCCTTCCATGGGCTCAGCTCCTTCGCCCACCAAGTCGCGACCGCAGGCACCGCGAGCACGCCGAGCGTGAGGGGCCAGGGATCGACCAGCGCTGCCGCATCGAGTGGGACCGGCTCCTCCGGGCAGCTGCTGTCCATCCTCGGGGCCGTCGAGATCGGGGCGCAGGCAGCTCGCCAGAACGTCTCGGAGCTGCTCTACATCCTCGTCGCGATCAATATCTTCGTCGGGATGGTGAACCTGTTCCCGATGCTGCCGCTCGACGGTGGCCACGTCGTCATCGCCATCTACGAGCGGATCCGGTCGCGCCGTGGTCGCGCCTACCATGCAGACGTCGCGAAGCTCATGCCCGTTGCCTACGTGTTCCTCCTGTTCATGGTCGTGCTCGGTATCGGCGCGCTCTACGCCAACATCGTCCAGCCGGTGTCGCTCCCCGGAGGTTGACCGGCGGGGTCTGCCGGGCGGTGCTCGTGGCGCTGCCCGTGCAGCGCCAGCTCCCGGACGTGCGTCGCGCCCGTGCGTCGGCCGCCGTAGGCTCGGGGTTGTCTCCGGGCAAGGGCGCGGGGCGTTGGAGGTAGTGCGACGATGGCGAGTGCCGTGGTGAGCGTGGCCGAGAGGCGCCCGACGCGCAAGATCCGGGTCGGCGCGGTCGAGGTGGGCGGTGGCGCTCCCGTGAGCGTGCAGTCGATGACGACCACCAAGACTGCCGACGTCGAGGGCACACTGCAGCAGATCTACGCGCTCGCGGGCGCGGGCGCGGACATCGTCCGGTGCACGTGCAACGAGCAGGAGGCCGCCGAAGGGCTCGCGCGCATCGTGCCGCGCTCGCCCGTGCCGATCGTCGCGGACATCCACTTCCACGTCGAGATGGCACTCGCAGCGCTCGACGCAGGCGTCCACGGCCTCCGTCTCAACCCCGGAAACCTGCGCAAGCCGGAGGAGATCAAGCTCGTCGCCGCCGAGGCCCGAGACCGGGGCGTGCCGATCCGCATCGGCGTCAACGCCGGGTCGCTGCATCCGGCGCTCTACGAGCGCTTCGGAGGGGCGACCCCCGAGGCTCTCGTCGAGTCGGCGCGGATGGAGCTCGCCTACTTCGACGAGGTCGACTTCCACGACGTCAAGATCTCCGTCAAGGCGTCCAACGTCGCGCTGATGATCGCCGCCTATCGGCTCGCCTCCGAGACCTTCGACTACCCGCTGCACCTCGGGGTGACCGAAGCCGGTCCGCCGCCGGGTGGGCTCGTCAAGGCGACTGCCGGGATCGCCACCCTGCTCGCAGAAGGCATCGGCGACACGATCCGGTACTCGCTCACGGCCGACCCGGTCGAGGAGGCACGTGCGGGTCGGCAGCTTCTCGAGGCCCTCGGCCTGCGGGAGCGCAAGGGGCTCGACCTCGTCGCATGCCCGTCCTGCGGCCGGGCGGAGATCGACGTCATCAAGGTGGCCAAGGAGGCTCAGCAGGCCCTCGAGGAGCGGAAGATCCCCCTCCAGGTGGCCGTCATGGGCTGCGTCGTGAACGGTCCGGGCGAGGCGCGCGAAGCAGACATCGGGATTGCCGCGGGGAGGCATCGCGGGCACCTGTTCATCAAGGGCAAGATCGTCCGTGTCGTGCCGGAGGACCAGATGGTCGAAGCGCTCGTCAGCGAGGCCGAGAAGATCGTGGCTGAGGGCATCGAAGCGCGCCTCGCCCTCGCAGACGCGTCCGCGGAGCGTGAGGCGGCCGAGGACCGTGAGGACCTGCTGTCTGCCAAGGGCCTGGACGCGAACAACTCGGAGCAGGTCGTGCTCCGCATCCGCAAGCACATCGCCGACGGCGGTTCGACGCAGGGCGACGGCGGTTCGACGCAGGGCGACGGCGTGGCCAGCGCGGAGGAGCCGGCAGGCCCGAACGAGCCCTGACGCTCTGTCCGGATCTCGGCGCGCTGTGACGGGCATCTCGATCCGCCGCCCGCGACCGCACGAGCTCGACGCGTTCGTCCGCTGCGTCGAGGCCGGCTTCGCCGTTCGGCTGACGCCGGGCAAGCACGAGGAGCTCGTGACCGACCTCGACTCCGAGCGGACTCTCGCCGCATTCGACGGGCTCGAGCTGGTCGGTACCTTGGCCGGCTACCCTGCGGAGCTGACGGTACCCGGGCCGGTCGTCACCGCCGTGCTATCGCTCGCAGAGGTTTCCGTCTTGCCGACGCACCGCAGGCGTGGCGTGCTCACGACACTGCTCGACGCTGCCCTGCGAGCTGGTCGCGGTCGTGGCGACCAGCTCGCGGTCCTCGCCTCGAGCGAGGGCGGCATCTACGGCCGCTTCGGCTTCGCATCCGCCACGAGCCACCAGCGCTTCGTCGTCGAGCGAGCGCGCGCGTGCCTGCGCGACCGTCTCGGTGCACGGCCGGCTGGCCGGATCGTGCTCCTCGAGCTGTCCGAGGCCCTCGAGGCGCTGCCGCTCGTGTTCGACGCCGCACGCCGGCAGCGTCCAGGCGAGCTTGGCCGCTCTGCGGCCTATTGGGAACAGCTCCTCGTGGCGCCCGAGGAGGCCACGACGGCCCCGGTGCGCTTCGTCGCAGCGTACGAGCAAGACGGTGTGCTCGACGGCTACGCGATCTATTCCGTCGTCACCGATCCCGAGACCGGATCTGGCGGGTCCGTCCGACGAGCCGTCGAGCTCGAGGAGTGCTGCACGACGAGCGACGCGGCCTACGTCACGCTCTTTTCCTACCTGCTCGGGCTCGACCTCACGAGCCGCCTGCGGACCCGGGAGCGCCCTGTCGACGAGCCCCTGCGCCACATGCTCGAAGACCCACGCGCCCTGCAGGCGACCGAGCTCGGCGACGGGCTCTGGATCCGCGTCCTCGACGTCGTCGGAGCGCTCGGGACTCGTCGCTACGCGGCCGACGGCAAGGTCGGCTTCGAGCTCGTCGACGAGTTCTGCCCCTGGAACGCGGGGCGCTACGTGCTCGAGGTGGAGACGGGGACGGCACGGGTCGCCAGCACCTCGACGGAGGTCGACCTCGTGCTCGACGCAGCAGCTCTCGCCGCGTGCTACCTCGGTGGCACCAGCCCCGTCACGCTGCGCACCGCCGGCGCGGTCGTCGAGCACGTCGCGGGTGCAGCCCAGCAGCTCGAGCGGCTCCTCGCGTGGCCACCGGAGCCGTTCTGCAGCACGACCTGACCGGGTTCGACCACGCTGCGCCACGCCGCTCAGGAGGCTCCCAGGTCGGGTCGGTAGACTTGATCCCCATGTATCGAAGGGAGCACGACTGATGAGCAGTTCGAAGGGCAAGGGGCTGGGCCGGCCTCCGGCGGGGGAGAAGGCGGGTCAGTCGGGTCCCGCCCCTCGCCGACTCGGCGGTCAGGCTCAGCCCAACCGCCGGCAGGGCTCCGCGGGAGCTGCGCGCCGCTACGACCGCAGCCACCAGAAGCGCCCTGCCTGGATGGGGTGGGCTGCGGTCGGCGTCGTCGTCATCGTCGTCGCGGTGCTCGTGCTCGTCAAGGTCACTGGTGGGACGACAAGCACCGCCTCGGCGTCGGACGCGTCGGGTCGGCACCCAGCGCCTGCTCCGGCGTCGCTCGTCACGTCGCTCGCCACGATCCCGGCGTCGATATTCGACTCGGTCGGCACCGATGCGCAGCCCGCGCCATTCACGGTCACGGCCCACCAGACGCCGCTCGTGTCCAAGGGCAAGCCGGAGTTCATCTACGAAGGCGGGGAGTTCTGCCCGTACTGTGCTCTCATGCGCTGGTCGATGATCGCCGCGCTCAGCCGGTTTGGCACCTTCTCCGGGCTGAAGCTCATGTCGTCGGCGACGACGGACGGTGACATCCCGACGTTTAGCTTTGTCGGGGCGACGTACACGAGCAAGTACGTCACGTTCACGCCTTACGAGTCCGAAGATCGCCTGCAGCAGCCGTTGCAAACCCCGCCGAGCTACGTCGACAAGCTCTACGCGAAGTACGACGGCAACGGAGCGACGCCAGCTGCGCCGTTCAACCCGTCCTCGTCTGCCGGCATCCCGTTCCTCGACATCGGCAACAAGTACGTCGCCGCGGGCGACCCGAGCGCGATGGCGGCCATCTTCGCCCAGTACGGCGTGCTCGACAACGGCGGCCCGGGGCGCGCCGCGATCGTTGCTGCGCTGCGCGACCCGTCGTCGCAGGTCGGAACTACGATCTACGCAAAGGTCTTCATCGCCCAGGCGAACTACATCAGCGCCGCGATCTGCTCGCTCGACGGTGGCAAGCCCGCTTCGGTCTGCAGCTCGCCGGGGGTCGAGGCCGCCAGCAAGGTCCTTGCTGCGGCGAAGACCGTGAGCTGAGCGAAGATCGGTGTCCACGATCCTGGCCAGCTCGGCGCGCCCGGCGCCGAGCTGGCGCAGCGTCCTCGCCACACTGATCAGCGTGGCCGGCACGGGCGTCGCGACGTACCTCACCCTCGCGCACTACTCGACCGGCATCCCGCTCGCATGCCCCGATACCGGAGCGATCAACTGCGAAGCAGTGACGACGAGCGCCCAGTCCATCGTGTTCGGCGTGCCGGTCGCGGTGCTCGGGCTCGTGTTCTTCGTGCCGATGCTCGTGCTCTCTCTCCCCTGGGCGTGGCGGACGCCGAGGCGGCTCGTCGCGCGCGCCCGCCTTGGGATGAGCGTGGTCGGCGTCGGCTTCGTCTTCTACCTCGTCTACGCGGAGCTGTTCGAGATCCAGAAGATCTGCCTGTGGTGCACGAGCGTCCACGTGCTCACCTTCCTGCTCTTCGTCGTCGTGGTCACCGGATGGGACGACGCGACCGCTGGGTGGGTCGACGACGAGGGTCCCGAGGCGCCCTGAGAACGCGACCGGGGATCGGCTCGTCGTTGGGCTCAGGTCGTGCGGTCGAGCTCGACGACCCGCGAGTCAGGGACGGTCGTGGCCAGCATCTGCGCCACGTCTGGATGGCACGTGAAGACGAGCACCTGGTGGCGGCGTGCGTACTCGCCGACGACACGTGCGACCGCCCGCCTGCGTGTCGGGTCGAAGTTGACCAAGACGTCGTCGAGGACGAGGGGAAGCGCCTCGGCCCGGGCGGCGAAGCTCTCGGCGAGGGCGATGCGGAGGCAGAGGTAGAGCTGCTCCGCCGTGCCCCGGCTCAGGTCAGCGACGTCGATCCGGGCACCGGAAGCCGTGACGGCCTCGATACCGTGGTCGCCGCCGGCCTCGTCGTCGACGTGCGCGAGCAGACGGGGGTAGCGGCCGTCGGTGACCGTTGCGAAGAGCGCAGCAGCGCGGGCGACGACCGCGGGCTGGCGCTCTCGCTCGTAGAGGGCGAGCGTCCTCGCGAGCAGGGCGCGGGCGATCCCGAGGACCGCGTAGCGCTCGAGGGCCGCCTCGAGCTCGGTGCGGCACGCGCTGCGGGCCGTCTCGAGCTCGGCGAGGCGCGCTGACGACTCGAGCTCGGCGAGGTCACGCTCGCGCTCGTGTTGGGCGCGCAAGAGCTTGTCCTGCTCGGCGTCGGCCCGCTGGATCCGTGCTGTCAGCTCTTCTCGCTCCTGCGCCCAGGGAGATGCGTCACCGGACTCGAGCTCGGCCCGCAGCCGGCCTGCGGCCGCCCCCGCACCGAGGGCGCGGGTGAGCTCCGCATCGCACACCCTGACCGAGTGCTCGAGCTTGGCCCGCCGGAGCTCGGTACGTTCGACCTCGACGAGCTCGTGGTCCATGCGATCGAGCTCGTCGAGCGACACTGCCGGTCCAGTGCTCCCCGTGCCGTTCGCGGCGTCGTAGATGCCCAAGGTGAGCTCGGCGACGCGGCTGTCGAAGCGGGTGATCGCCGCCTCGAGCGCCACGATCGCGTCGACCAGGGCAGATCGGGTTCGGGCGAGCGTGCGTAGCTGTTCGATGCGTTGCCGAGCGGCCATCACCGCATCGAGCCGCGCGAGCGCGACGTCGATCTCGGCGGTGCTCGGCGCCGCAGGGAGCCCGACCGAGCGCGCGAGGTCCGCGACGGCCTCGACGATCCTGTCGAGATCGACGAGGTTGCGCTCGTCTTCGTCGCGCTGCGGCGTGAGATCGGTCGGCTGGCTGGGTCCGCGACGCGACGACGCGACGACGAGGGCGACGACAGCGAGGATCACGAGGGCGATCGCCGTCCCGGCGAGCACGGCGGTGACGGCCGTCCCGAGGTGACGGTGCGCCACGGCGACCGCCACGGCGACCGCGCCGGCGCCAACCGCGGCGAGCAGGGCAAGGGCTGCTGCGGCGTAGCCGATCACCGGCGCTCCACGAGATCGCGGTGCCGCGAGGCTCGCGAGGCGCTCGTCGTGGGCGCGAGCGGTGCGCTCGGCGACGAGGCGGTCGCGCTCGCCGGCGAGCAGGCGGAGCTCGCCGAGCGACTGTCGCGTGGCTGCAGGCTGGCGAGCTTCACCGGTGCGGCTTCCCGAGGCCTCGAGCCCGAGGGGACGAGCCGGTGGCGCCAGATCGCCGGTCGTCGCGCCCACCGTCACGTCGAGGGCGCCGCCCACCGTCACGTCGAGGGCGCCGCCCACCGTCACGTCGAGGGCGCCGCCCAGCGGCCGTGCGAGGTCGGCTGCAGCCGAGTCGAGGTGCGCGGCAAGCTCTCTCGAGCGTCGAGCGAGGGCCTCGACGTCTTCGGATGCGCCGAGCTCCGGCGCGGGGTGGGCCGTCCATCCACGCGGCGGTGTGCTATCGAGGCCTGCCAGGCTTTCGGAGATCGTGCGGTCCAGGTCAGCGAGCTGTTTGCCGAGCGCTTGCCGACGGGCGACGCGTTCTTCGTGACCCGAGCGTCGCTGCACGAGGAGCCGTATGTCGGACGCCCTGTCGAGCAGCGCCGACGCTGCGCCGGTCGGTCGACCCAGCTCGTCGAGCTCGGCGCACGCGGCGCGCCGCTCGTTCCAGACGGGCAGGCAGCGCTCGAGGCACTCGAGGTCGAGCACCCGTTGCCGGCACCTGTCGGCCTCGTCGCGCGCACTGCGAGCGAGCCTGGTGGCGCGGGTGAGGGCTAGGGCGCGCTCGGGGTACTGCTCTGCTTCGGTCCGCAGCTCGCGGAGGTCTCGCTCGAGCTCGGAGAGGCGTCTACGGAGCCTGTTCGCCGTCGCGTCCCCCTGGCGCGGCCGTACGAGCAGCGCCTGCTGTGCGGCGAGCGCCTTGGCCGCGCGTGTCGCCGACCGTCCAGCGCCAAGCACGCCAGCGGAGAAGACGAGGTCACGTACGTCCTCGCTCTCGAGGAGCCGGAAGGAGGAGAGCTCGGCGAGGCCGAACGCGAACACCGTCCGGAACAGCTCGGCGTCTGCTCCGCCGAGAAGCCTTCGCAGGCTCTCGTCGTCCGTCGCGCGGGGGATCGCCGCGAGCTCGGCTGTCAGCTCGTGCGCATTGGTGCAAGTGAGGACAGGGCCGGCGCCGTCCCGGTGGCGCTCGAGCCGCCATTGCCGACCGTCGTCGCCGGTCAGCTCGAGCGCGCCGCCGTGCCGACCCCCAACGAGTGGCGGATGCCCGGGTCGACTGTGCCGGCGGTCGGGGAAGCCGAAGAGGACGGACCGGAGGAAGTCGAGGAGCGTCGTCTTGCCGGCTTCGTTGGGGCCGAGCAAGACGGAGATCCCAGCCGGGAGGTCGTGCACCTGGTGGTCGCGGAGCACGCCGTAGCCGTCGACCCGCCAGCCCGTGATCTTCATCGCGCGCCGCCGGAGAGCTCGTCGAGGGCATGTCGCGTCGCCGCGTCGAGGAGGCGGCGGAGAGCGTCCTGGTCCCTGACGAGCGCGCCGAGATCCCCTGCCAGCGATCGGGGGACGCTGTCGACGAGCTCGGAGCCGAGCGCCTCGAGAGCGTCCGCGTCGGTTGCGACCGACTCCGCGAGGGCGAGCAGGTCGGAGGAGAAGTCGCCACGGGCGCGCACGGCGCCGAGATCGAGGGGTGCGCGGCTTTCGTCGACGAGATCGTCCCACCAGCAAAAGGGTGCGTCGCGTCGCGCGCCGTCGCGCAGGTGCGCGACGAGCTCTGCCTTCGCCCCCGGGCGCGTGAGGTCGCCGTGGAGCTCAGCATGGCCGACGAGGCGCGCGCGGACGACGATCGCCCGGCCATCCGCGCGCTCGAGCGCGTCGTCCCCGAGAGCGACGAGGAGGTCTTCGAGGTCCTCGATGCTGTCGACCCCGTCGATCGGGCAACTGAGCTCGACGAAGCGCACGCTGTCGCAGGCGACGTGCTCGACCCGCTCGACGCGGCCCTGGTCGACGTGGACCACGACGGCGCCCTTGGCACCACGCTCACTCGCCCGTGGGCTACGCGCTTGGCTGTTGCCTGCATAGACGACCCATGGGTCGCCTGGTCCTGCGCCTTCGGCGAGCACGCGGTGCTGGTGCACGTGGCCGAGCGCCCAATAGTCGAGTCCCGTCCTGCGGAGGTCGCCGAGCGTGCACGGGCTGTAAGTCGCATAGCCGTCTGCCGCGCCGCGTACGGCGCAGTGGAGAACGCCCACGTGGATGCCCGGCGCGTCCGGGCGCGCGAAGCCCAGGGCGAGGTTCTCCGAGACGGCACGGGTTGCGTGGCTGATCCCCTGGACGGTGGCAACCTGCTCTCCGGCGCGTTCGACCGGCACGAGCCCGACGTGCTCGTGGCCAAACACGGTCACGCTGTCGGGCCACCTGTCGATCGCAGACCATCCCGTGGTGACGGGGTCGTGGTTGCCGTGCACGACGAAGCTCGCGATGCCGGCCTGCCCGAGGCGCTCGAGGCCGTCACGGAAGCGGAGCTGGGCGCGCAACCCGCGCTCCGCTCCGTCGTAGACGTCCCCGGCGACGACGACGAACGCGGCGTCTCGCTCGAGGGCGAGGGCGACGATCGCGTCGAAGGCCTCGAGCGACGCGTCGCGCAGGGCGAGCGCGACGGACGGCGCCGACTCGTGGACCCCCGAGAAGGGGGTGTCGAGGTGGAGGTCGGCCGCGTGGACGAAGCAGAAGTGCTGGGCGCTCGGTCGCAGTGCCATTCCTGCCGACCCTACCGACTGGCTGTCGCACCGGACCGACTGGCTGGGGCAACGGCCGGATCGCCGACGATCTGCGTCGCCTGGCCCGGCCCCGGAGCGGGGGGTCCGCCCGGTAGTCTTTCGTCGTGCCCGAGGCCGGGAGGTGGCGATGAGCTTCGAACTGCGGGACGTGCTGGAGCGGCGTGCGGGCGAGCAGCTCGCTCTGTACGGTCGGGTCGTCAACCCCCAGCTCGCCCGGGTCCTGAAGACGATCGGCTTCGACCGCCAGTATGTGCGGGCGGAGGGCTGCTACCTCTATGACGCGGACGGCGCCCGCTACCTCGACTTCCTCGCGGGGTTCGGTGTCTTCGCCCTCGGTCGCAACCACCCCGTGGTGAAGAAGGCGCTGCATGACGCTCTCGACGCCGATCTGCCAAGTCTCGTCCAGATCGACAGCCCGCTCCTCGCAGGCGTCCTGGCCGAGGAGCTGCTGAAGAGGATGCACCCGGGAATGGGCAGGGTGTTCTTCACCAACTCTGGCGCCGAAGCCGTCGAGGCGGCACTCAAGTTCACGCGCTATGCCACGAAGCGCCGACGCATCCTCTACTGCGACCACGCGTTCCACGGGCTGACCTACGGGGCCCTCTCGGTCAACGGCGGCAAGGAGTTCCGCAAGGGCTTCGGGCCCTACCTCCCAGGCGTCGACGAGGTGCCGTTCGGGGATGCCGACGCTCTCGACAGAGAGCTGCGCACGCGTGACGTCGCTGCCTTCGTCGTCGAGCCCATCCAGGGCAAGGGTGTCAACGTCGCACCACGTGCGTACTGGGATGCGGTCCAGGAGCTCTGTCACCGCTACGGCACGCTCCTCGTCGTCGACGAGGTGCAGACGGGTCTCGGGCGGACCGGGAGGATGTGGGCGCACGAGCACTGGGGATGCGTTCCCGACGTCGTGACCGTGTCGAAGGCTCTCTCGGGCGGTTACGTCCCGGTCGGTGCGATGATCTGCTCGACCGAGGTCTCCGACAGCGTCTACTCCTCGATGGAGCGCGCGCTCGTCCACTCCTCGACTTTCAAGAACAACACGCTCGCGATGGTCGCCGGGCTTGCAACGTTGCAGACGATCGACGACGAGGACCTCGTCGACCGGGCGCGGGTGACCGGAGACGCGTTCGCGAAGGCGCTTGCTCCGCTGATCGACAAGCACGACCTGTTCGAGCTGGTCCGCGGCGAAGGGCTCATGATCGGCCTGGTCTTCGGCGAGCCCTCGGGTGGCAGCGCGCGTGCGCGCTTCAAGGTGCTCGAGCTCGCCCACAAGGGTCTGTTCTCCCAGCTGGTCGTCGGTCCGCTGTTCCAGCGGCACCACATCCTCACCCAGGTCGCCGGCGATTCCATGAACGTCGTGAAGCTCCTCCCGCCACTCGTGGCAGGCCAGGACGAGGTGGACACCTTCGTCGAAGCGCTCGACGACGTGCTGACGAGCGCGAGGAAAAGCTCAGCTCTTCTCGGCCTCGCGGCGACGCTGACCAAGGGCGCGCTCCGCCGAGATCGTTGACCGCCAGCCAGTCCGGGTCCGCCGAGCGCGGGCTCGTCCTCCGTCGGCACCGACGCGCCCATCGGCGACGAGGCGCGGCGGTCGCGATGGGTCTCGGGCTCTCGAGCGTGCTCCTCGCCGCCTGCGGCTCGACAGTTGCCGGAGGCCGCCCGCCGTCGACGCGTCCTCGGGGCACGTCCACGTCCACGTCCACGTCCACGTCCACATCCACGTCCACGTCCACACCGACCGGTGGGACGCCGACGAGCCTGCCGCAGCCTGTGCTCGTCCCCGGTACTCGTCCGGGCGGGTCGATCGCCGACTTTGGCCCGGTCGAGCGGTTGGCAGTCGTGCCACTCGTCCCCGGTACGTCCGGTACCTTGACCTCGACGGCGCCGCCGCCCTCGACCTCGACCTCGACCTCGGTGCAGCCACCGATGTCGGCGGCCAGCACGACGACCGCGCCGCAGCTCGACCAGCCCGGTACCGTCGCCGTTGCCTACAGGGAGTTCGGGACCGGTCCGGACCTGCTCCTCGTACCGGGCGAGCACGCCACGATGAGCTGGTGGGGTGCGTCCCTGCTCGCCTCCCTCGCAGAGCAGTACACCGTCGTCACCCTCGACCTGCCCGGGACGGGCTACTCGGGTCCGGACCCCGCAGCGCGCACGGTCGGCAGCGTCGCCGACGTCGTTGCCGGGCTGAGCGTGTCGCTCGGCCTCACGTCGCCGACAGTGCTGGGCTGGGGGCTCGGCGGCGAGATCGCGCTCGCCCTCGCCGAGCGTCATCCGGGCCTGCCGGGTCGTCTCGTCCTCGCAGACACCTCGGCAGGCGGGCCTGCTGCCGTGCGCTCGTCGGCTCTCGACGCCGCTCTGCTCGCATCGCCGACGGCGACCTACACGGAGCTGTCCGCAGCCCTGTTCCCCCCAGCGTCGCTCGCCGCGCGCAACGCGTGGACGGCGGAGGTCGCCAGGATCCCTTCCGACGTGGAGACAGCGGTCGCGGTGGCCGAAAGTGCAGCTCTGCAAGGTTCTGCGTGGCGAGACGCCCCACTCGCCGCCGGCCTCACGCAACTCAGGCTTCCGGTGCTGGCGGTGGTCGGGAGCCTCGACGCCGTGTTCCCCCCTGCGGACACGGCCCAGCTCGTCGCCGGCATCCGTGGTGCCGAGGAGCTCGAGCTCCCCGGGGTCGGCTACGCGTCCATCGTCGAGGACGAGGCGCAGTTCGTCCTTGCGCTCGAGAAGTTCACGGGCGGGCAGGCCGGCTGACCTCGGGGACCCGCACCGGATGGTCGGAGCCGGGGAGGGCGAGAGTCGCCTCCCGGGCGGCGTGCGGGCGAGAGGACTCGAACCTCCACCCCCGAAGGGACCGGGACCTAAACCCGGCGCGTCTGCCAATTTCGCCACGCCCGCATCCGACGCAGAGAGGCTAGTGCCCGCGCGCCTGACCGGGCCTGCCCGGGTAGCCTCTCGCCATGACTGCAGACCGCTTGCCCCCTGGACTCGAGAGCGCCGCCGGTGCGTCGCCGATGGGCGACCCCGCCGGAGACATCTACCAGCGGCTCCTGAGGGAGCGCATCGTGTTCCTCGGCACCCAGGTCGACCAGACCTCGGCCAACTTGATCTGTGCCCAGCTCCTGCTCCTCGAGGCCGAGGATCCCGACCGGGACATCAGTCTCTACATCAACTCGCCGGGTGGATCGGTGACCGACGGCCTCGCCATCTACGACACGATGCAGTACGTGCGGTGCGACGTGGCGACCATATGCCTCGGTCTGGCTGCCTCGATGGGCCAGTTCCTGCTGTGTGCGGGCCAGCCGGGCAAGCGCTACGCGCTCCCGCACTCTCGGATCTTGATGCACCAGCCTTCGGGTCAGATGCAGGGACAGGCCGCCGACATCGCGATCCAAGCGGAGCAGATCGTCTACTTGAAGCGGATGATGGCAGAGCGCATCTCCTTCCACACGGGCCAGCCGGTCGAGCGGATCGAGGCCGACTCCGACCGGGACCGCTGGTTCACTGCCGAGGAGGCGCGGGACTACGGCTTCATCGACCAGGTGATCGACCGCTCGACCTTGCAGCGGAGCGCGCCGTCCGCGACGTGACCTGCTTGCGGCCGAGCTGGTTGCCGCTGGTCGCGCCGAGGGACGCGAGACCGAGCGTTGCAGTCGCGACGCCGGAGTGGGTGGTGTCCTGCCTCCAGGTCGGCCACGGCGGCGGTGTGCCCGGAGTGGCCGGAAGGGGGTAGTCGAACAGCTTTCCCGTACCGATCACCTCGTGGGGACCGCCGCAGGTCTCGAAGAGCCTCCAACCGGCTTTTGGGCCCGATCCGGCTATGTCCGCGACCGTCGGTGCGTTCTGGTCCGAGCAGGTGTTGATCGGATCGACGGCGCTCGTGCCGAACATGAAGGCGCCTGTCGCGCCGTCGAGTGGGTAGAGCCCTCCCGACGAGCCGACCACGACGTCGTTCGCGCCCGACCCGTCCAGGTCGACCAGGACCGGCGACGCGAAGTCGTCGGGGCCGGAAACCGTCGTACGCCAGAGCCGCCGTCCCGACCCGGACCAGGCGTAGACGTAGGAGTTGCCGACCGAGGACGAGACCGTGCACGCGACGCACCAGGAGGTGTCGACGACGTCAGGGGTCGAGCTCCCGGCGAGCACGCCGATCGCCGGCGAGCCAAACACCGGGCCCGCCGTCGCCACGGGCCATCCGGGGACGCGAGCGCCGTTGTCGGCGTAGTAGGCGAAGACCTTGTCCGACCCCGAGCGGTAGGGCGGCGGGTAGCCAAAGCCTGTCCCGACGACGACCGCTGGGCGCCCGGTGGAGTTGATGACACCGACTGCCGGGCTCGACCAGACTGTCTGCTGCTCGCAGTGCTGCCAGACGAGCCGGGGAGCGCCCGCGCGGTAGGTGAAGTCGTAGACGAAGCCGCCGTGGCAGCCGTCGCGACCACTTGCGTCGCCGCCGGTGAAGATGTCCTCCTCGCCCGATGGGCCACGGACGTGGAACAGTGCGGGCGAGGACCAGATCGTGTCTTCCGTCTGGAAGGGAAAGCCCGGGACGAGGGCTCCGTCGGGGGTGATCGCGTAGAGCTCGTGGTCCCACGAGCCAAACACGATGTCCTGCTGGCCGTCGCCGGTGACGTCACCGACCGCTGGCGTCGAGAACACCGCCTCGTCGTAGCCGTCCGGGTAGGGCGCGTTCGTCCACTCGTTGTAGATGTCCTGGGTGTGGAAGACGAAGCGGACCGTGCCGTTTGCGTTGAACGCGATCAGCCCGCCCTGCTGGTCGCGCACGTAGGTCGAGCCCGCGCCGACGATGATCGTCGGCGGCTTGTCCGGCCCGTCGAGGTAGGCGACCGTCGGGCTCGACTCGATCGCCGTCGGGACGCCGGGTGCGATGTCTGCGGGCTCGGGCCAACCAGGCATGTTGGCGCCTGTCGTCGCATTGACCATGTAGACGTACCCGCTCTCGGAGCCAAACACGACGACTTGCGTGCCGCCGATCGTCGCGACCGTCGGCGAGCTGAAGGCAACGGGGCCGACGGTGTCGACCCAGGAGGGTGCCGGGAAGCCGGCGACCTGACGCGGCGGCGTCGCGAGGGCAGCGGGTGCGCCGAGCCCGGCGGTGGCAGTGATCACGAGGCAGGCGATGGCGAGTCGTCGCCGGAGGGCGTGGCGGTGCGCGGCGCGAGTGCGTGCTGCGTTTGGCATGGAGTGATCCTGCCCGACTCCGCGGGGGGTGTGGGACCGCTCGGCCATCTCTACGGGCCCGGCGATGCGCCATCACCTACGATGCCGTCGTGCACCTCGCCTTCGTCGCGCCACGCTACGGCCCCGGAGTCGTCGGCGGCTCCGAGGCGGTGATGGCCGAAGCTGCGCGTGGTCTTGCTCGTCGGGGTCACGACGTCGAGATGCTCACGACGTGCGCAAAGAGCCACTTCAGCTGGGCGAACGAGTTCGAGGCCGGCGTGGGCGAGGACCGCGGCGTGACGATACGGCGGTTCGCAACCGTCCCGGCGCGTTCTCGCGTTACCGCGACGCGCCTCGAGCAGCGCGTGCAGCGCTCCGATCCGCTGACGCCAGCGGAGGAGCTGGCCTGGGTCAACGGGAGGTTTCGCGTGCCGGACCTCTACTTGCACCTCGCCCGCCGGGCACACGAGTTCGACGCGATCGTGCTCTCGCCTTACTTGTTTTGGTCGACGATCTACGGGGCGCAGGTCGCGCCGGAGCGCACGATCGTCATGCCGTGCTTGCACGACGAGCCGTACGCGTGGCTCGACGTCGTCCGCTCGACGTTGTCGTCGGTCGCTGGGGCCTGGTTCCTCTCCGAGCCCGAGCACGAGCTCGCCCACCGCGTCGCCCCGGCGCTCGCGCCGCTCCACGCTGTGGTCGGCGCGGCCGTCGAGATGCCCACCGCCTACGACCCTGCAGGCTTCAAGCGTCGCCACGGCCTGACGCGCCCGTTCGTGCTCTACGCGGGCCGGCGGGAGCAGGGCAAGGGCTGGCGTTCGCTGTTGGCAGGCTTTGCCGCCGCGATGGCGAGCCACGAGCTGCCGTTCGACCTCGTCACGTTCGGCGTCGGATCGGCCGACGTACCCGCGGAGCTCGAGGGCTTGGTCGTCGACCTCGGCTATCTCGACGCCGACGAGCTGCCCGACGCGTTTGCTGCCGCGGATGCCCTCGTCCAGCCGAGCGTCAACGAGAGCTTCTCTCGGACCGTCATCGAGGCGTGGCTCGCCGGGATTCCCGTCGTGGCAAACGCCGCGTCTCCTGTCGTCGCGTGGCACTGCGAGCGCTCCGGGGGTGGCCTGACCTACGCAGACGAGCGGGAGCTCGGCGAGTGCCTCGCCTTCGTCGCCGCGGCGCCGAAGGCAGCGGCTTCGTTGGCCGAGCGCGGCCGGAGCTATGTGCTCAAGCACTACACCTGGGACGTGGTCCTCGACGAGATGGAGCGCTCGCTCGTGACCGTCGTCGGGAGCTGGCAGCGGTGAGGGTGCTCGTGGTCGGGACGGTCCCGCCGCCAGGTGGTCCTGCAGCTGCCCGTCTCGGAGCTGCGGCCAGCGTGCTCGCCGCACAAGGCGACACCGTCGAGGTGCTCTCGCCCGACGAGCGCAGCGCCGCGCACCACCACGCTCGCCTCGGTGGGGTGCGGCTGGCGGCGCAGATCGCCCGCAGGTCGCGCCGCTTCGACGCGCTCGTGCTCGCGATCGAGCCCGGGCTTCCCCTTGGTCCCGACGACGACCGGCTCACGCGTGCTCTCAGCCTGGCCGCCCTCGACCTCGCCTGCCGCAGGTTCCGGCGCGTGACCGTCCGCTTCGCGAGTCCCGTCCCGATCCCGGGCGGTGTCGGTGGCCGGGCATCCGAAGGGCTGTGGTCGCGTGCCGACGAGCTCGTCGTCGAGTCCGAGGACGACAAAGAGCAGCTCCTCGCGGTGCGCGGCTGTCGTGCCGAGCGCGTGCGGGTGGAGGTTCCCGAGCGTCGCGGTACCGGTGGACCGACGACCGACTGGTCGAGCCTCGCCGGCAGCGAGGGCTCCGAGGAGCTCCGCGAGCGCGTCCAGGCTCTCGTGCGAGCACGAGCCGCCCAGGCGTGCCGGCTCGATGCGACGGGGCGAGCTCTCGGGTCGGCGTCGCCGGGCCAGGTCAACGACCCGTTCGCAGGGCGGGCGCCCCGGTTGACCGGGCCCGGCGCGACCGTCGTCGCGCGCGTGGTCGTCGCGCGTCTCGTCCGTGAGGTCCGGGCACGATCGGGCTCGCTCCGGAGCGGGCAGACTTAGCAGGGCACGTCGCGCACCGGTCGTCCTCCGCCCGTCCCGGGCCTGGCGACCCGTTCACCGAGACCCGCGAGGAGCGCGTCGGCCACGCGAGCGAACGTGCGCGCGGCGGCTTCGGTCCGTCCGGCGGCAGCGAGCCGGGCGCGGCTCGCCTCGTCGCCGGCCAGCGCTGCGATCGTCTCGCCGAGCTCGACCGGGCCGACCGCTCGTGGGACGCGTGCGACCGCACCGTCTGGAAGCTCGCGGATCCAGCCGACGTCGGTCGCGATGGTCGCGACGCCGCTTGCGAGACACTCGCCGACGGCGGCTGACGCTTCGCCGTTCGTGGTCCTGCGCAGCTGCACGGCGACCGTCGCACGCTCGAGCCATCCTGCGTAGGCAGCCGAGCCGAGCCCTCCGGTCACGACGACGTCCTGCTCGACTCCCCGCTCTGCGCAGCGCCGGGCGAGAGCCCCGGCCTGGGCCGCGCTCACCGGACCGACGTAGGCGAGCAGCAGCCCGGGATGCCGGGCGCGCGCGACGCAGAACGCGTCGAGGAGGAGCTCGGGCTCCTTTGCCGGGTCGACGATCCCGAAGTGCGCAACGACAGCTCGCCCACCCGCGACGTCCGGACCGGATCCCCAGCCGCGTCCGACGGGTCCGGCGAGCGCCGCGGGCCGCGCGGCGGCGTCGTTCGAGAAGCCATCCAGGTCGCCGCCGCGCTCGGCGCTGGGGGTGTCGACGGCGAAGGGGAGCACGGCGATGCGCGCGGCAAGGGCGGTGCCGACGTCGAGCGCAGCGAGCTCGGCCGCCATGTGGGAGGAGACGAGGAACGCGTCCGAGGCGGCGACGACCTCGCGCGCCATCAGCAGGCCAAAGCGCTCGAGGTCGGCTCCGTCGACCGCACCGCCTGCGCCGAGGTGGTCCGGCATCGACTCGCCGTACATCGAGCGGATCGTCCGGGCGAGGCCGCCCGGCGGCAACGCAGGATCTCCGTGCTCGTGGAGGTAGAGGTTCGTGAGCCGGACGTCGTGTGCCAGCACGACGCCGCGCCGTCGCCGCAGCATCCCGAGGGCACCGAGATGGTGGTGGCTGTTGCCGAGCGCATAGACGACCGCGTCGTAACCGCCGCGCGCCGCCTCGACGACACCGAGAGAGCGCGCGTGGAACAGCTCGACACCGTCGGGTGCCCGTTGGCCAGGGGTCGGCCCGTCGCAGAACGCGTCGACGACCGGGCCCCCGGTGTCGCGCAGGGCTTCGAGAAGCCGGCTCGTGTAGGCCGCGATGCCGGTCGGTGCCGGTGGAAGTGGCGAGACGAACGCGATCCGCGAGTGTCGGTGGGACGGCGCGGTGCTCGACGTCGCCGGCTCGGTGCGCCTGCTCCGGCAAGCCTCGTGTCGAGCGTGGTCAGCCCGTGCCGCGGCCAGGAGCGCGTCGAACGCGTCTGCCGTCCTCGCTGCGACGTCATGCCAGCTCGTCACGACAGCAGGTCCGGGCTCGGCATGTTCCGCAGCCGTGGGGTCCGTGCCGAGCGCACGAGCGAGTGCCGCGGCGATGGCGTGGGGCGTCGTCGGGTCGAAGCGGCGTGCTGGCTCCACGAGCTCGTCGAGCGGTGCGAGGTCGGACGCAAGGACCGGAGCGCCGCAGGCGAGGGCTTCCGCGACCGGTAGTCCGTAGCCCTCGGCGAGAGACGGGAAGCAGACGAGGTCTGCGCCCTGGTAGAGCTGGACGAGGAGGTCGTCGTCGACGTAGCGCGTGACGACGACGGCGCCGGGGACGCCGAGCGAGGCTGCGAGCTGCTCGAGGTGGTGCCCGAAGCTCGGCGGCAAGTCGCCGGCCAAGACGAGCTGGTGGCCCCGTGCGACGGTGGCTGGCAGCATGGACCAGGCCGTGACGAGTGCCTCGTTGTTCTTCCGCGGGTGGTGTCCGGTGGGATAGAGGACGTAGGCCGACGTGAGCCCCTCGACGAGGGGCCGGACTCGACGTGACGCCGCCATCCGGTCGACCGGCGGGACGAACGCGGCAGCTGGGGCCGCGCCGACGAGCGCGCAGCGCTCGGGCTCGACGCCGAGCAGCCGGGTGAGGTCCCCCGCGACCGAGCGCGACAGGACCTGGAGCTGCGCGCAGCTCTTGAGCAGCTCGATCCGCATCCGGTAGCGGCTTCGCTCGACCGCGTCGGCGAGGTAGGTGGCGGGGTCGGCAGCGGGGATGAGGTCGTAGACCGTCGCGCTGCGCACGAGGCCGGCGGAGTGCGCCCGAGCCGGCCAGAGCTCGCCGATCGGCACGAAGGTGTCGAGTGGTGCGAGGACGTGCAGGACGCGGCTCGAGCAAAGATAGGCGTCGGGCGCATCCGCGTAGCGAACCTTGCCGGTGGCGAGGATCTCCTCGATCGGCGCGGGCGGCGCCAGTCCGGGGTTGAGCACGTAGCGGTCGACCACGTCCGGGCGGAGCCGCTCGAGCGCTGCGGCCCATTGCGCCGCGTACCTGCCGACACCGCGGCCTCGGTACGACGGGCTCTGGGTCGCCTGGAGGTCGACGACGACGCCCCCGGATCCGGCCGGCGCGGCGTCTCGTGCGGTCAGGGCGCGACGCTCCCGGTCGGTGCCGGGCCGCCCCGACTTGACCGAGGGGGATCCGGCGCCGCGGCGATCTGGCCTTCGAGCGCCTCGACGCGGCGACCGGTCTCGCCGAGCAAGCGGCCGACGAGGGCAGCGAGGTCGGTCTGGCTGTCGAGGGCTGCAGCGACGAGCGAGCGCAGCGTCGCCAGCTCGCTCCGCATCTGCGCGAGCGCGGCGACGACGTCGGTCTCGATCGCGTCGCAGCGGTCCTCGACGGCGACGAGACGCGACGGGAAGCCGGCGGCGGTCCGCGCGCGGTTCACGATCCGTCGGGATCCGTCCACGGTCACCTCGCGCTCCTCGTCTCGTGCCCCTGCCGTCCTTGCTGGCCCATGCTAGGAGACGCCGGACCGACGGGCCCCGTGCAACCTCCGCTCCGCCGGCTCCCAGCTAGCATGACGCCGGTGATCCGGACGGCGTGCCGGTGCGACGAATGGTGCGCGGCCTTGCGACACGGTCGGCGGGGCCTCCAAGGTGGAGGTGGCCGCGGCGGATGCGGTCGGCAGGCGGCGACGAGCACGAAGGGAGGTGGACTCCATGACGACGACGAGCGAGGCGGGTCTGTCGGGTGCGGTCGAGACGCTCGACAAGCCTAGGCACGCGCCGGCGGGACCCGTCCCGACGGTGCGGAGCGACGAGGATCTGCCTTACAGAGTCGTGTCGTCGCAGGTCCGCCTGCGTGCCCGTCTCGCGGACATCTGGGGTTCGCACGAGCTGTTCGTCTTCCTCGTCCGCAAGGAGCTGAAGGTCAAGTACAAGAGCAGCGTGCTCGGCCTGCTCTGGTCGATGCTCAACCCTGCCGTCGTGCTGATGGTGTACTACGTCGTCTTCAAGTACGTCTTGAAGAACCCGACGCCGGACTTCGCTCTCTATCTGTTCTCCGGGTTGCTGGTCTGGAACCTGTTCTCGACAGTGCTGCCCGGCTCGTCCTCGACGATCGTGGCGAACGCGGGGATCGTCAAGAAAGTCGCGTTCCCGCGGGAGATCCTGCCGCTGTCCCAGGTCGGCACCGGGGCGGTGTTCCTGTTCTTCCAGACGATCGTGATGGCGTTGTTCCTCCTGGGATTCCAGTACTCGCCGGACTGGACGTACACGCCCGTGGCGCTCTTCGCCCTCGTCGACCTTCTCGTGCTCACCTCTGCGTGCGCGATCTTCCTCTCCGCCGTCAACGTGTACTACCGAGACGTCGAGCACCTCGTGGGTGTGCTCCTCCAGGCATGGTTCTGGGGAATCCCGGTCGTCTACAACTTCAACCTCGTCTACGTCGAGCTGCTCAAGCACCACCTGCACTGGCTGCTCGGGCTGTACCTCGTCGACCCGGTCACGCCGTTGATCCTCGCGTTCCAGCGCTTCTTCTACGGCCAAGTGAGCGTCTCGAACATCCCCGGCTACGCGCACTACCAGGTGCTGGCGGGCTACCCCTACCACTTCTTCCTGGAGATGCTGGCTGCAGTGCTCGTCGCGTCGGTCCTGCTCCTGCTCGGAGCGCTGCGCGTCTTCAGCCGCATCGAGGGCAACTTCGCGGAGGAGCTGTGACCGGCCGGTGAGCGTCGCCATCGACATCCAAGGCGTCTCGAAGCGCTTCCGGCTCTACCACCAGAAGTACACCTCCTTGAAGGAGCGGATGGTCCACGGCGGGCACGTCCCGTTCGAGGAGTTCTGGGCGCTCGAGGACGTGTCCGCGGAGATTGCTGCCGGTCAGACGCTCGGGATACTCGGACGCAACGGCTGCGGAAAGTCGACGCTGCTGAAGTGCATCGCGGGCATCCTCCAGCCGACCGCCGGCCAGGTCGTCGTGCGCGGCCAGCTCGCTGCGATGCTCGAGCTCGGTGCCGGGTTCCAGCCGGAGCTGTCCGGTCGCGACAACATCTACTTGAACGGCTCCCTGCTCGGGTTGTCGACGAAGGAGATCGACCGCCGCTTCGACGAGATCGTCGCCTTCGCGGAGCTCGAGCAGTTCATCGACAACCAGGTCAAGTACTATTCCTCGGGGATGTACGTCCGTCTTGGCTTCTCCGTAGCGGTCAGCGTCGAACCGGACGTCCTGCTCGTCGACGAGGTCCTCGCTGTCGGCGACGAGCGCTTCCAGATGAAGTGCATGGACCGGATCCAGCAGTTCCAGAAAGACGGTCGGACGATCGTCGTCGTCTCGCACTCGCCCGACCTCATGCGGGACATCTGTGACAACGTCCTCGTGATGGATCGCGGCAAAGTGGTGACGATCGCAGCCGCAGGCGAGGCGATCCGCGTCTTCCGCGAGCGTCTCATCGAGTCGGGCTTCGCTCCGGCACCCGAGCAGGTCGCAGCCGACGGAGGCGAGGTCGACGCCGGTGCGGGCGCGCCGGTCGAGGTCGTCGCCGCCCAGCGCAAGGTGAAGCTCCTCTCGGCCACGCCGCAGTACGCCCGTCAGGACGAGCGGAACTACATCGAGAGCGGCGAGCCCATATCCGTGCGGGTGGACTTCGAGGTCGCGGCGCCGGTGAGCGGGGTGCAGTTCAAGATCACCCTCCTGACCGAGCGCGAGGCGATCGTCTTTACCTCGACGAGCGCGGGAGCGATCGAGGGGATGCCGCTCGACCCCGGTCGCGGTAGCGCGACGTTTGCCTTCGACTCGATGACGCTGCTCGACGGGCGGTTCATCGCGACGATCGAAGTGCGGGACTCCGGCGGCGTCGTGCTCGACATCCTCGACCCTGGATGCCACTTCGAGGTCATGAACCCGGGCCGTGCGAAGGGATTGGTCGGCCTGCCGATGCGGGTGACCGTGAACCCACCGGGCGCTCCCGAGCAGGCCGACGTCGTGGCGGCGGCCCGTTGACGGAACGAGCCGACCCGGGGTGGTCGTGAGGTCGCATCGCCTGTGCGGCACCTGCGGTCCCGACCCGCGGTGAGCGGCGATCGACCGTCGCCGCCGTCCGAGCTGGCGCGTGCCGCCACGGCCGAGGCGAGACGCCTGCGTGCCGACGGCGTGGTGACGGCGGCGTTCGAGCGAGATCTCGACGAGCGCTTCGAGCTCGCAGCCAGCCGCGCACTGCGCGTTCCCGCGCTTGCCGAGCGCTCTGCGCGCCTGCGTCGTGTCGCGAAGGGCGTCGTTCCCGAGCGCGCCCGACCTCCCCTCCGGCGGCTCGTGCGTGTCCTCGACGTCCTGGCTCGGCGCGGCTTCGAGCTCGTGGAGTCGAAGGTGCGCCGGACGTGACGCCACCGGAGCGGATCGACCAGGTGATCCCCGCGATCATCGAGCACGACGCGGTCAGCAACCACACCTTCGAGGCGCAGCGGCTGCTGCGCGAGATGGGTGTCGGCTCGGAGATCTACGCGCGGATCGTCGGCCCCGGCTGCGCCGGGCGTGTCCGACCCGTCGAGGAGCTCCCCTCGACCGGCGCCGACCGCCAGTGGCTGATCTACCAGTCCTCGATCGGCAGTCCCGCCGCAGACGTCTTCGCGCGTCATCGTGGGCACAAGCTCCTCGACTACCACAACATCACGCCTGCCGAGCTCGTCGAGCGCTGGATCCCGCCGCTCGGCGCTGAGGCCCGCCTCGGCCGGCGTCAGCTGACCCAGCTCGCTCCGCTCGTCGCTGCTGGCTTCGCCGACTCCGCGTACAACGCCGCGGAGCTCACCGCTGCGGGCTTCGCGCGCACCCGCGTCGTGCCACTGCTCGTCGAGACGGCGAACGTCGAGGCTCCTCCCGACGCTGCGGTCCTGGCTCGCCTGGTGGCGAGCAAGCAGGCGGGGGGCAGCGACTGGCTCTTCGTCGGCCAGCTCGCCCCACACAAGGCCCAGCACGACCTGATCAAGGCCTTTGCCTGCTACCGGCGAGCCTACGACGAGCGAGCGCGGCTGCACCTCGTCGGCCGCGAGATGGGCCAGACGTACAAGGACGCGCTCCGGCGCTACGTCGCGAGCCTCGGCCTCGGCGCGGCGGTCGAGCTGACCGGCTCGGTCGCGTCGGGCACGCTCGCCGCCTACTTCGCGGCGGCGGACGTCTTCGTGTGCTGCTCGGAGCACGAAGGGTTCTGCGCGCCGGTCGTCGAGGCGATGCACCGCCGGGTGCCGGTCGTCGCGATCGCTCGGGCTGCCCTGCCCGAGACCGTCGGCAACGGCGGCGTGCTGCTCGAGGAGAGGGACCCGGTGCTCGTTGCCGCAGCGGTCCACACGGTCCTCGCGACGCCCGGTGCCCGGGAGATGCTCGTCGAGGCGGGAGCGATCCAGGCAGCGAAGTACGGCCTCGAGTCGGCCCGGAGCGCGTTTCGCGAGGTGATCCGCGCGGAGCTAGCGGCGGCGCCGTAGGCGCGAGCAGGCTCGGTAAGCGAGCGCCGGCTCCGGCTCGCCCGGTTCGACGTGACCGACGACGGTACCCTGAGGCGTGCGGAGTCGCGAGGCACGAGTGCATCACCGGGCTTGGTGGAGAGCCCTGCGCTTCGTCGTCGGCCTCGGGCTCGCCGGTGCCGCCTTCTACGCGCTCGACGGTCAGCGGGGCGAGCTCGCCGGCGCCTCCGTCTACCTCGCGAGGATCAAGGTCGGCTGGCTGCTCGCTGCCATTGCGAGCGAGATCGTCTCCTTCGTGAGCTTCGGCATGCTCCAGCGGCGCCTGCTCGCGTGCGCGGAGGTCGACGTCGGCCTCGGCTACTCGACCGTGCTGAGCCTCGCCTCGGGTGCCATCGCGGACTCCCTTCCGGCGGGTCCTGCCTTCTCGAGCGTCTACGTGTTCCGCCAGTACCGCAGGCGCGGGGCAGGCGACGCGCAGGCGGGCTGGGTCCTCGTCGCGACGTTTGTCTGTGCCGCGCTCAGCCTGGCACTGCTCGCGACCGCAGGCGTCCTGCTGGCGACGAGCGAGAGCGCGTCCTACGACCTGGTCGGGGTGACGCTCGGTGTCCTCGCGCTGACCATCGTCGCGGACGCGGTCGTCTGGCAGCGGAGCTGGTCGGCGCGTGCCCTCGTCTGGCTGGTCGAGCTCTCGCACCGCCTCGTCGGCCTGCCCCGGCGCAGCGGGGTCGACGTCGTCGAGGAACTCCTCGGCCGGCTCACGTCCGTCGAGCTCAGCTGGAGGGATCTCGGTGTCTCGATCGGCGCTGGCCTCGGGAACTGGGCCTTTGACTGCGCGAGCCTCGTGTTCGGGTTCCTCGCCGTCGGTGCGGTGGTGCCCTGGCGCGGCCTTCTCCTCGCCTACGGCGCCGGGCAGCTCGCAGCGAACCTCCCGATCACCCCGGGTGGTCTCGGGGTTGTCGAAGGGAGCATGACCATCGCGCTCGTCGCGTTCGGTGGCGGCGAGGTCTCGACCGTGGCCGCTGTGCTGTGCTACCGGATCGTGAGCTTCTGGGGCTACCTGCCCGTCGGATGGGCGGCGTGGGCGGCGCGCGCTGCAGCGGACCGGCGCGCGGACCGGGCGGCGGATCGCGCGGCAGTGGGACCGATGGGGGCAGGGAAATCCGCACAGCAAGTCCAGCACGACGGTGCCGGTGCCGGTGCGTCGCAGGACGCTCTCGAGCGAGCCGCGACCGGCGTCGGTGCGGAGCTGGTGCCGGTCGAGCGTGCAACGGACGACGGACTCGACACCTGGGGGAGGATCGGATGAGGGTAGGGCGAACCGGCTTGGGCGTGGTCGCCCTCGTGCTGTGCGCAGGGCTGCTCGCGTCGGGTTGCACCTCGCCGCGCAATGCGCTCGGCACGCGCGAGAGCAGCTGTTTCAAGGCGCTGCCTGTGGCACGCGCCGCTGTGCGCGACCGTGGGCGCTTCGCGGGGGTGCGCTATCTCACCGGGGAGGCCCTCGTGCGAGTGCTCGGCGCGCTGCACCCTCCCGAGCGCGGTGTCCCGCCACGAGCCAACAGCCGCCACGTCGGGATCTGTGTCGTCGCGTACTCGGGGCATTTTGATGCCTCCGAGGTGGCCGACGGGCGGCCTGTCGACGCGCGGGCAGGCAGGCTCGCCCTCGTCGTCGTCCGTGCCCGGGACGAGCGTCTCCTTGCGACCATCGTGATCGAGAAGGCACCCCTGCGCCTGACCAGGCTCTACCCGGACATCGGCTGAGCGCGCTGTCGCGGACCGCACCACAGCTCCGGTCGCGCAGGAGCCGGTCGGGATGTGCCTAGTCTGCCGTCCGCGCCTCGCGCTTGCGGCCACGGGCGCGCTCGGACTGGTCGAGCACGACCTTGCGGAGGCGCACCGTATCGGGCGTGACCTCGACGCACTCGGTCTCGTCGGCCTGCTCGAGGGCCTGCTCGAGCGTCAGCTGGCGCCACGGTGGCAGGCGGACGAGCAGGTCCGCCGAGGATGAGCGCATGTTCGTCAGCTTCTTCTCCCGGGTCGGGTTGACGTCCATGTCCTCGGGTCGGGAGCTCTCGCCGACGACCATGCCCTCGTAGACCTCTTCGCCGGGTCCGACGAACAGCGTCCCGCGCTCCGCGAGGCTCGCGAGCGAGTAGGGAGTCGTGACGCCGGAGCGATCCGCGACCAGGCTGCCCGAGACGCGTGTCCGGATCACGCCCTGCCACGGCTCGTAGCGCTCGAAGGCGTGGTGGATCTGCGCGGTGCCCCGCGTCTGGGTGAGCAGCTCACTCCGGATGCCGATGAGACCGCGCGCCGGCACGAGGTGCTCGAGGCTCACCCACCCCGTGCCGTGGTGGACGATCTTCTCGACACGCGCCTTGCGCTTCGCGAGCAGCTGGGTCATCGTGCCGAGGTGCTCCTCGGGCACCTCGACCGAGAGCCGCTCGATCGGCTCCTCGAGGACGCCGTCGACCGTCCTCGTCAGGACTTCCGGTTTGCCGACGGTGAGCTCGAAGCCCTCGCGCCGCATGATCTCGACGAGCACGGCGAGCTGGAGCTCGCCTCGACCCTGCACCTCGAAGGTGTCCGGCCTCTCGGTCGGCAGGACGCGGATCGCGACGTTGCCGAGCAGCTCGGCGTCGAGGCGGTCGCGGACCATGCGTGCCGTGAGCTTCGAGCCCTCGCGGCCCGCGAGGGGCGACGTGTTGACGCCGAGGGTCATCGACAGGCTCGGCTCGTCGATGTGCAAAAGCGGCAGGGCGACGGGGGAGTCCGGGTCCGCGAGGGTCTCGCCGACGGTCACCTCGTCGATGCCGCCGACAGCGATGAGCTCTCCGGGGCCGGCTGCCTCGGTCGGGATCCGGTCGAGCCCCTCGGCGACGAGCAGCTCGACGCAGCGCGCCCGCTCGATGCTGCCGTCCCGGCGGCACCAGGCGAGCTGCTGGCCCTTGCGGATCGTCCCCTCGACGACCCTGCAGATCGCGAGCCGACCGAGGTAGGGCGAGGCGTCGAGGTTCGTCACGAGCGCCTGGAGCGGCGCACCCTCGGTATAGGCGGGGGCCGGCAGCCAGGCAAAGAGCGCGTCGACGAGCGGCGCGAGGTCGCCGCCCGCGGGCTTGTCGGACACGGACCCCACGGGCTGGACAGGAGAGAGCCAGCCGTCGCGCGCGCTGCCGAAGAGGAAGGGGATGTCGAGCTGCGACTCTGGCGCGTCGAGGTCGAAGAACAGCTCGAGCGTCTCGTCGATGACCTCCGCGATGCGCGCATCGGGGCGGTCGACCTTGTTGACGATCGGGATGACCGGCAGCCCGGACTCGAACGCCTTGCGCAGCACGAATCGCGTCTGGGGGCGGGGACCCTCCGCGGCGTCGACGAGGAGCATCGCTCCGTCGACCATCGCGAGCGCGCGCTCGACCTCGCCGCCGAAGTCCGCGTGCCCGGGCGTGTCGACGACGTTGAGCCGGCGGTCCCCGAAATGGAACGCTGCCTGCTTCGCAAGGATCGTGATCCCCTTCTCGCGCTCGAGGTCCATCGAGTCGAGGACGCGGTCGGGAACCTCCTCGCGCGCGTGGAAGGTGCCGGCCTGCCGGAGCATCGCGTCCACAAGCGTGGTCTTGCCGTGGTCGACGTGGGCGATGATCGCCACGTCGCGTAGCTCTGCTCTCGTCGCCACGTCGTCTTCCTCTTCCCGTGTCGTGCGCGCGGTGTCCCGCGTCCGTCGTCTCGTGACCGGTCGTCCGTAGGGGTAGGCCGGCCGGTGGATCTATCGGCCTAGATTGCTCGGCATGGTGCTCCGTGCGAACAGGCTCGAGAGGATCACGAACCTCGTGCTCGCACTGCTCGACACGCCGCGACCCCTCTCGCTTCGAGAGATCGGCGACCTCGTGGCAGGCTACCCGACCGAGCAAGGAGCGCTCCGCCAGGCCTTCGAGCGTGACAAGCGCACCTTGCGCGACAACGGCATACCTGTCGCCGTCGAGCGGATCAACGGCGACGACCAAGTCGGCTACACGATCCTAGCAGAGGACTACTACCTGCCCGACCTCGGCCTCTCCGTCGGCGAGGAGCAGGCTCTCGCGTTCGCAGTGGCAGCGGTACGGATCGACGGCGACCTCGGCCGCGGTGTGCTCGCCAAGCTCGGCGCCCCCGAGCCAGCCGACATGCCACCCGTCGCGATCTTGCCGTCGCTGCCCGCGCTCGGCGTGCTCCAGCATGCGGTGCGGGCCAGGTCCGTCGTCGAGTTCGACTACCGGGGCCGCCGTCGAGCCGTCGAGCCGTACGGTCTGCTCTTTCGCTCCGGCGCGTGGTACCTCGTCGGTCGAGACCGCACCTCGGGCCCCGACGGCGGGGTGCGGACGTTTCGCGTGGACCGCCTGGACGGGCCCCCGACGGCCGCTGCGCCGGGGGGCTTCACCGTCCCCGAGGGCTTCGACATCGCGGGCGAGCTCCATCTCGCTCCGTGGCGGTCCGCACCGCCTGCGCGGGCCGACGGCGGCGTGGCGAGCCGTCACGATCGAGCTCGCGCGTGCGACGAGCCCATGAGCGTGCCCGGTAGAGCGGAGGGACGCGGGCGCGACGGCTGCGACGACGCGTGCCGTGACGCGGACCGCGACGAGCTGGGCGCGTGCGAGGTGGTCGTCGAGGTCGACGTGCGCGAAGCGCGCGCGGCGCTGGCTCTCGCCGGTCCGGGGTCACTCGAGGTCCGCCACGGCGACGGGTCCGTGCGCTTGCGCTTCCCGGTCGCCGACGAGGCGGCCTTCTTGTCGTGGGTGCTGGGCTGCGCCGACGCGCTCGAGGTCGTCGAGCCCGAGCGGCTCCGGACGGCGGTCGTCGAGGCGCTGACCGCGGCGACGCGTCGATGACGCAGGACCCCGGCCGCACCGGCCAGCGACCCGAGGTGCTCGGTGCCGGCGAGCGCCTGCGGCGGTTGCTCGCGGTCCTTGCCCACCTGGCGCGGGTCGGCGAGGAGAGCATCGCCGAGCTGGCGGAGCGCTTTGCGATGGACCCGCGGGTCCTCGTCGACGAGCTCGAGCTCGCAGCTTGCTGCGGTCTGCCGCCGTATACGCCGGACCAGCTGCTCGAGCTCGTGGTCGACAACCGAAGCGTCGTCGCCCACGGCTTGCAGGCGCTGCGTCGTCCCCCGCGGCTGACGCCCGACGAGGGCTTTGCCGTCGCTGCTGCGGCTCGTGCGCTCCTCGCCGTCCCGGGCTCGGATCCCTCGGGTCCGCTCGCCTCGGCTCTTGCCAAGCTCGAGGCTGCTCTCGGGCAGGACAGGATCGACGTCGAGATCGACGCCCCCGAGCACCTCGACGTCCTTCGGGGCGCGATGGCAGCCAGACGGGTCGTCGAGATCGACTACCTCGGGTCGCGCCCTGGCGGCGAGTCGACGCGGCTCGTCGAGCCGCACCGTGTCGTCGCGCTCGACGGACGCTTCTACTGCGACGCCTACTGCCGGCTCGCCGACGGCTGGCGCCGGTTCCAGGTCGACCGGATCAGCGCCGTGCGCCCCGACGGCGCGACGTTCGAGCGGCGGTCCGTCCCCGACGAGCTGGGCGGAGCCCACGCGTTCGCCGGTGGCGGCTCGGCCACCCTCGTGCTGCTCCAGATGGCCGAGGGGCACCGGGCGCTTGTCGACCGTATCGCCGCCGGGCCGATCGAGCACGTCGGCGGAGGACGAATCGTCGTGCCCGTGCGCATCGGCGACGAGCACTTTCTTGGTCGGTTGCTCCTGCGCCTCGGGCCCGACGCCGAGGTGCTCGACCCGCCGGCCCTCTCCCGCGCCCGGGCGGCTGTCGCCGTGTCGGCCCTGCAGCGCTACGAGAGTCGGGCAGCGGCGACGCGCGCCAGCCAGGCGGCGCGGTAGGAGCTGGAGGAAGGGCCCTCCGTAGCGTGCCGGCGTGCTCAGCGTCGCCACGGTCGGACGGCACAGCTGGACCTATTACCTCCAGAGTGTCGCAGGACAGCAGCGCAATCCGGGGGGACTCGTCGAGCCCGACGGCGTCTGGCTCGGCTCCGGTGCCCTCGGGCTCGGCCTCGGGGCCTGCACAGTCGACGAGGCACGGCTCCGGGCGCTCCTCGACGGAGTCGACCCTGTGAACGGCGAGGTCCTCGACGCCCGGCACGGCCGAGTCCGCGTCCTCGCCTACGACTGCACCTTCGCCGCGCCGAAGTCCGTGAGCGTCGTCCATGCCCTCGCCGCTCCCGACGTCGTCGAGGAGATCCGACGTGCCCACGAGGCAAGCGTCGAAGCCGCACTCGGCTTCGTCGAGCACGAAGCCGGACGGGTCCGCGACCGGAGGGGCGGAGGTGACCGACTCGAGCAGACGCGTGGCCTCAGCGCGGCGGCCTTCCTGCACAGGACGAGTCGCGCCCCCGATCCACACCTGCACACCCACGTGGTCGTCGCGAACCTCGGATGCGGGCCCGACGGCAGGTGGTCCGCGATCGACGGCCGGCCGCTGCACGTCTACGCCCGCGTCGCCGGCGCCCTGTACCGCTCCCAGCTGCGCGCCGAGCTGGCTCGTCGGCTCGACGTCGAGTGGCGCTCGCGACCGGACGGCTTCGCGGATCTCGCGGGCATCTCGCCCGAAGTCGTCGCGGCCTTTTCTCGCCGGCGGACGGCGATCCTCGGCGAGCTCGAGCGCTCCGGCCGGACAGGGCCGCGCGCCGCGCGCGCGGCTGCCGCGGTGACGAGACCGGACAAGGACCTCGACACGCCGTACGAGGTGCTCGTCGCCGCGTGGCGCGAGCGTGCGTACGACATCGGCATCTCGTCGGGGCACCTCCGGTCGGTTGCCTCCCGACGATCGAGGTCGCTCGAACGTGACGAGCGTGCAGCTGGTCAGAGCCCTGGGCTCGCAGCGGTGGGAATGCGGCCGTTCACGGTGCGCGATCTCGTGCGGTTGCGTGCCGACGGGGCATGCGACGGCCGGGACGTCCGTGACGTGGTTGCCGCTGTAGCCGCCGAGGTCGGGGCGGGACTGTCGTCGGGGGCTCTCCTTGCCGACCCCGACCCGAGGGCAGTGGCGCCGGCTCTGCGTGGGCGAGGCGGTCCCATCCCGACGGGCCTCGTCGACACGTGCTTGGTGACTTGCGAGTACCGCGCGCTCGAGCAGGCTTGTGCCGCCGATCTGGCCGCAGCGCCGCTCCTCGAAGGCGACGGGCGCAGGCCGGGCCTGTATGTCCTGCCGGTCGGCTCCGATCCCTTTGCCGGAGTGCAAAGCCTGCGCGACGCTCTGGCGCTTGCGAGCGCGGACGGCAGGGAGGCCGTCGTCGCCGCTCCCGGAGCCCGCCGCGCCGCTCATCTCGAGGCGCTCACCGGCGTCGACGTGTCGACGACACCGGTGCTGCCCGCGAGAACAAACGGATCCCTCGTCGTCGTCGCCGACCCAGCCTGCTGGGAGCTGTCGGTGCTTGCGGACGCGATCGGTGCAGCTCGGTCGGGTGCAGCGACAGTCGTCGTGCTCGGATCGACCTCCTCGGCGGGGAGGACCGAGATCGCGACGGCTCTCCTTCGCGATGCTTGCGATGTTCGTGCACCCGACAGCCGCCGCGCCGAGCGCGGCGTGCCCGAGCGCAGTCGCGCCGCGCCGCCAACCGGTCAGCGACGCGCTGAGCTCGTCGCGACGCGCCCTCTTGGCCGCCGGCAGCGACGTGAGCAAGGCGTGGAGACGGTGCTCGTCGACAACCCGGGCGAGCTCCTCGCCACGCTTGTCCACGAGAGCGCCGAGCACCGGAGAGCGCTCGTCGTCGTCGCAGACGCCGGTGTCGCAGACGCCGCCGCAGCGGGCGCAGCCAAAGCGGGCGTCGACGGGCCCCAATGGGTCGCGGCATCCGCCCTGGCGAAGCTGCTCGGCTCGGACGAGCGAGCAGATCGGCCCGTCGAGCTCGTCGTCCTCGGCGGCGCGCGCCTGCTCGCGAAGAGCGTCCTTGCTCGGAGCGACGTCGTCCGGGTCCACGTCGCGGTCGCGCCACCGGCGGGTGGCGAGGAGGCGCGTCGGGCCTTCGAGGAAAAGCTCGTCTCCGGGCGCGCCGCCGGTCGTGCGCGGCGCGTCCGCGAGGTTCCGACGACAGCTCGGATGGTCGCCGACGCACGGCAGGTGCCCGCGCGCGTGCTCGCACGCTCTCACGACGGGATCGGCCGCTGAGCGTCCCAACCTCAGCGGCCGATCCCGGTGGCGTCGCGTCCTCGCGGCCTGGCTTCGCGCGTGCGCAGCTCCTGCCCGGCCAGCGAGCGGGTAGGGGTGCGACCCGGGATGCTCCGCCAGGGCTCGGTCTCGTGCCGCGGGGTGAGGACGACGGAGCTCGGGTGGGTGCCGGAGTAGACGACAGCGGCTCCGCGCGGCGGGTTGGCGATGCGGTCCGGCGGGAGGCGCCGGAGGCGTTGTGTCGTCACGGTGCGGTTCGCCGGTCGGCGGTGCAAGATGCCGGTCGGGGTCGTCTTCGAGACGTGCTCGACGTCCACCTCGCCGGCGAGCACCGACAGGGACTCGAGCGTCCGGGTGTCGCCGATCCCGCCGAGCACGACGACGGTGCCGAACAGGGTGAGGAAGCCGTCCGCCTCGACACCCCATCGCCGGCGGGCCTGCGAGAGGTCCTGTAGGCATGCGAGCGTCGTGATGCCCTGGCTCGCCCCCTCTGCGACGAGTGTCCCGAGGTCATGGAGAGGGGCAATGCCCGCCAGCTCGTCGAGGACGAGGAGCAACGGCGCGTCTCGCCCGTCAGCTCCGACGGGACCGGTCGTCGCCGTCGACTGTCGGGCCCGGAGCCGACGTGCTGCGAGGTCGTAGGCGGCAGAGCGGATGTCGCGCAGGATCCCCGCGACGATCGGTGCGGCATGGCGCTGGTGCTCGGCGGACGTTGCGATGTACAGGGTCGAGCGCCCCTCGACGAAGTGTCGTGCGTCGAAGGCGGGCAGGCGAGCGCTCGCGAGAGCTGCGCTCGTGCGGTACGCGGACAGGATGCCAGACGCTGTCGACCAGATGCCGCTCTGCTCGCGGGCATCGGTGGCGAGGATGCCTTCGAGCACGTCGCTTGCCAGATCGGCTCCCGCTCGAGCGAGAACCGCCCTCGCTCGTGTTGCGTCGTGGCGGTTGACGGACGACACCAGCACGTCGAGCGAGGATCCACCGAGGCAAGTGGCGTGGAGCAGGCACGACAGCAGTGCGCTTGCACGCTCGCTCCAGTGGGTCGACTCCGCGTCGTTGCGCGACGGCCGCGCCGCCCCGACCATCGCGTCGGCAGTCAGGACCGACACGTCCCAGCTGGATGCGCCATGCACCGGCGACCAGCCGACGAGGTCGACGCCGTCGGGAGGAACAGTCCGTCCGCTTGGGTCAAAGAGCACGCAGGAGCCGACTCGTCGGCGCGCGCTCGCCGTCTCGAGCAGGACGTCCGGCTTGGTCGAGGCGGCGACGACGCTGCCGCATGCGGCGAGGACATTGGGTATGACGATCCCGCTTGTCTTGCCCGAGCGCGGAGGGCCGAGGACGAGCACGCAGTGCTCGGGTGTCGCGAACGACGGACCACCGACGCCTCGCCCGAGGTACGCGCCATGACCCGCAGCGCGCGAAGCAGCCATCACGACCGCCTGTGATCGCACGACTTCGGTGTCTCGGTTCTCGCCACTGGTGTCCGGTCGCATCTCGCCCCGTTCGTCTAGGCCGCTTGTCTCCCGTGGATACGACCGCCGGTCGTCGATGCGCGCGTGTGCCAGCCCTCGCATGTCGATCGTATGAGCACGTCAGGCGCACTTTTGCGGGCTGGGACCGGTCAGTCGAACGGCAATGCTTGCATTTGCGCCGAAAATCCTCTTGTATTGCGTGGACTTCGACACGATCACGAGGAGGTGGCCGTGAACAGAACCGAACTAGTCGACGCGGTCAGTACAGACACCGGGTTGACACGACAGCAGGCGGAGGCGGCACTTGCTGCGATCGTCTACGAGGTGACGGCTGGCGTGCGCGGGGGGAACCCGGTGCGCATCACGGGATTCGGCACCTTCAAGCTCCGGGAGCGCAAGGCGCGACGTGGTCGCAACCCACAGACCGGTGAGCCTGTCAAGGTCAAGGCGTCGAAGGGGATCGGGTTCACCCCGGGGGTCAGGCTCAAGGCCGACCTCAACTCCCGTGGCGCGATCGCGAAGCCGGCCCCGGTGTCCCAGCTGCGCGCATCGGCTCCTGCAGCCAAGGTCGTTGCGGCGAAGACTGTCGCAACGAAGGCCGGCGCGACGAAGACAGCTGCCTCCAAGGCTCCTGCCAAGCGGTCTGTGGCGAGCCCGGCCTCCAAGGCACCTGCGGCGAAGAAGACGACCGCCGCGAAGGCTCCTGCAAAGCGGGCATCTGCGCGCGCCTGACCTGTCCGGCTCTCGGGCGGGATCTCGCCGTGCAGCACAGCCCCGGTTGCTCGTCGACCGGGGCTGTGCTCTCGATGGCACGGTGCTCTCGATGGCACGGCACCGCGCTCCGACGCGCGATCCGCTGCGATCTTGGTGCTGTCGCCGGCGAGCCGCCTGAGCTGAGCTCTCGAGGCCCTCTACAGGCGGTCGATCCGCTTGAAGGCCTCACCTGCAGCGAAGCCGGCACTGCTGCCTGTCGAGGCGAGGCGCTCCCGGATTCGGTCGCAGAACGCGGTGACCTCCGCCTCGTGCGCATTGTCGCTCGAGGTGATGTCCATCGTGGTGTGGAACTGGCTCCGGTGCTCGAGTAGGGCGGCGATCTTGGTGTCGATCGAGCCCGAGACGTCCTCGACGTGGTCCGGCTCGTCTGCCTCGAACAAGAGAAGCGTCGTCGGTCGGTGGGGAGCGATGGCCTGTTCGGGAAAGAACAGTGGATCGCGGGCGGCCACGATCCCGTCGGTGACGAGGAAGCCAGCGTTGCGGTGGTCAGGGTGAAGGCGGTAGCGCTTCCACGGGTCGTGGCCGATGACGACGTCGGGCCGGATGGAGCGTATCGCGGCGCAGATCTGCCATCTCTGACGCAGGCCGGCATCGAGCTCGCCGTCCGGCCAGCGAAGGAACATCACCTCGGAGGTCCCCCCGAGGGCGGCTGCCGCATTGCGCTGCTCGTGCTCCCGAGTGACGACGAGTCGTGCCGGATCCTCGGTGGCGTCCCACGTGCCACGCGAGCCGTCGGTGCACACGAGGTGGTGTATCTCGCAGCCTGCTGCCGACCATTTGGCCAGCGTCCCGCCGCAGCCGAACTCGATGTCGTCCGGGTGGGCGCCGACGGCCAGCGCCCGCTTCGGGGTCTCGAGGTTGGTTGTCTGCACGTGGTCTCCTGTCTGTCGCTTTCGTGGTCGATTGGGGTCCGGGTGCGGGCCTGCGTGGCCCTCTGGTGGTCCATGTGACGTGCCTGCTAGGCGAGCAGGACCAGATCTTCCGGCACGTCGCAGTCGCAGGCCAGCCTCCAGTCGTAGACGACGCTCGGTCCGAGGCCGAGCCGGCGTGCTTCGGCCCGGTGTCGCGAGAACGAGGCGGGGCCGTACGTGAACCGGAAGCCCGCAGCTGTCGGGACGCACGCGACGTTCGTGCCGTCGAGGCGCCTGTCCGGCACGAGAGTCACGCGGTCGTTCTCACCGATCCCGGCGAACGATGCCACGAGCGGGAGGTCTGCGTGACTCACGATCGCGAGGTCGAAGCCGAGGTCCGCGAGCCGCTGCACACCGGCGGAGACGGCACCGGACAGTCCGAGTCCCGGTGTCCACAGCACCTCTGCTCCGTGGGACCGAGCCCAGTCGGCGACCTCGATGTCGTCGCAGGCGACGAAGGCAGGAATGCCCGACGACGCACGCAGCACTCGCGACGCGAGGTCCTCGGCGAGGGCACGCCTCTCGGCGGAGCCGAGTGCACCCGCGAGGCGGACCTTGGCTCTCGCGAACGACTTGACGGGCACGAGCAGGGCACGCACCGGCCAGAGTCTAGGAAGCATGCTGGCGCGCCGGGTCAGTCGCGGCCCGGTAGCGCGCCGTCACGTACGATCGGTGGGAGATGTCCGCTGACGTTCCGCAGCGCTCGCGCGGTACCTACCCCGGTGACGGGCTCGAGCGATCCTTGCTCGCCGGCGGGGTGCGCCTGGTCGCGGGGGTTGACGAGGTCGGTCGGGGGGCTTGGGCCGGTCCGCTCAGCGTCGGCGTCGTCACCTTCGACGAGGCTGGTCTCGCGAGCGTGCCGGCGGGGCTGCGGGACTCGAAGTTGCTCAGCGCGTTGCGCCGGGAGGCACTTTTTCCGGTGCTGTCGTCCGTGTGCCATGGCTTCGCCGTCGGTCATGCATCGCCGGCGGAGTGCGACGAGCTCGGGATGACCGCCGCTCAGCGGTTGGCGGCTGCTCGCGCTCTGGCGGCGCTCGAGGACGTGCCCGACGTCGTCCTCGTGGACGGACCGCGTGACTTCACCGGCCACGAGCGGCACGTGCCGGTGGTCGGGGGCGACCGGACCTCTGTCGTGATCGCCTCAGCGTCGGTCCTCGCGAAGGTGACGCGCGACCGGCTGCTCGTCGACGCAGCGCAACACTTCCCCGGCTACGGGTTCGAGCGCAACAAGGGATACGCGACCCTCGAGCACCGCCAGGCTGTCGCCCGCATCGGCATGAGCATCCTGCACCGGCGGAGCTGGACCTTCGCGCGTCTCGTCGTGCCAAGCTGAGGCTGTACTCGGGCTCCACCTGCCTCATGGCGGTGTCGGAGCGGCTATAACGAGTGAGATGGCCGTCGTGCTCGCCCTGCTCGCCGCGGGAGCGAATGCCCTAGCGACCGTGTTGCAGCGGCTCGGTATCGAGGAGGTCAGTGCCCGGTCGGGCCGAGCCCGTGGGCTCATGGCGAGCCTGCTCCAGCGACCGATCTGGATTGCGGGCCTCGGTCTCGCAACGGTGAGCTTCCTGCTTCAGGCCGTTGCCCTGTCGCTCGGGGACCTGTCGACCGTACAGCCCGTCATGGTGACCGAGCTCGTCTTCCTGCTCGTCATCCTCGGCATCTGGTTCCACGGCGGGATCGGCTGGCGCGAGTGGCTCGGCGTGGTCGGCACGGCCCTCGGGCTCGGAGTCTTTCTCGCAGCGAGCTCCGCGGGAGGCGGTCACGAACGGCCGCAGGCAGAAGATTGGATCCTTCTGCTGGCTGCGTCGGGCGGGGCGATGGCGCTCGCGACCGTGCTCGCTCGCCGGGGGTCGCGGTCGTGGCGCGCTGCCTGCTACGGGGTTGCCGGCGGTGTCGCGTTCGCTTTGACCGCGGCGTTCGTGAAGACGGCAGCGGACCAGTGGGGTCACGGTCCACTGTTTGTCCTGAGCCACTGGGAGGCGTATGCAGTCGCGGTCTCGGGCCTGTCCGGTCTCGTCATCAGCCAGCATGCGCTCGGTGCCGGGCCCGTTGCGGCATCGCAGTCCTCGCTGCTCATCGTCAACCCGCTCGCGAGCATCGTCATGGGGATGTGGCTATTCGGCGACCGTCTCCATCTGGGAGGAGGCCGCGAGGCTGTTGAGGCGATCTTCCTCGGGCTGATGTTCGTCTCCCTGTCGGTGCTCAGTCACTCGCCTCTTATCGCCGCAGGTTCCCGCGAGGAGCGGCTCGTCCGTCTCCAGCGGACGACACAGCGCGGCAAGCAGCTGCCGAGCGCATGACCGGCGCGTCCGTGGCACGAGGCGCCGGTAGCCCGCCCCCGACCTTTGACCCGTTCGCTGCCGTCCTCGAACGGATCGCCGATGCGGCCGCGCTCGCCGGCCTCGACGACGGGCTGCACCAGATGATCGCGATGCCGGAGCGGGTCCTCGAGGTCGCGGTGCCGCTGCGCCGGGACGACGGCCGCATCGAGGTGCTCCGCGGCTGGCGCGTCCACCACGACACGAGCCGCGGCCCGGGTAAGGGCGGGATCCGCTTCCACCCACTCGTCGACGCCCGCGAGGTGATGGCCCTGGCTGCGGACATGACCGTCAAGTGCGCTGTGGTGGACATCCCCTTCGGGGGGGCCAAAGGGGGCGTCGCGGTCGACCCCAATGCGCTGTCCGCCGGCGAGCTCGAACGCCTGACGCGCCGGTACACCTACGACGTCGCGAGCCTGCTCGGACCGGAGCGAGACGTCCCGGCTCCGGACGTCAACACCGACGGTCGCGTCATGGCCTGGGTGATGGACACGCTCTCGATGTTGAGCGGCCAGGCAATGCCCGGAGTCGTGACAGGCAAGCCGCTCGCGATCGGCGGCAGCCACGGGCACGTCGGAGCGACGGCGACCGGTGTCGCGCTCTGTGTCCGAGCCGTGTTCGCACGGCTCGGTCTCGGTCTCGCTGGCGCTCGCGCTGTCCTCCAGGGCTATGGCAAGGTGGGTGCTCCGCTCGTCTACCTGCTGTCGTCCCTTGGCATGCGCGTCGTCGCTGTCGAGGACGTCACCGGGGCCGTCCACAACCCTGCCGGGCTCGACCCTGCGGAGCTCTCGGACTACGCGTCGCGGACGGGTGGCGTCGCCGGGTTCGCCGGAGGGGACGCTCTCGACCCCGGGCAGCTCTTCCGCGTCGAGTGCGAGCTAGCGGTCCCGGCAGCCCTCGACGGGGTCATCACGGCAGATGTCGCCGAGGACCTCGGCGCGCGGGTTGTCGTCGAGGCAGCCAACGGCCCGACCGTCCCGGACGCCGACGCCGTGCTCGAACGGCGCAACGTCACTGTCGTGCCCGACGTGCTCGCCAACGCGGGCGGCGTCACGGCGTCGTACTTCGAGTGGGTGCAGGCGCGACAGGGCTACCCGTGGGAGCCCGACCTCGTGGCGAGCCGGCTCCGTTCGTCCATGGAACGGGCCTTCGACTCGACCTGGGACCGAGCAGACCAGCTCGGCGTGTCGCTGCGTCGCGGTGCGATCGTGCTCGGCGTCGAGCGGGTCGCCGAAGCGACGCGACTGCGTGGGCTGTTCCCGTAGCTGGTAAGCATCTGTGCATGGGTTGGAAGCCGGAGACCGTCGGCAGGCGTGCCGTCCGTCGCGCGCAGTTCGCAGTCCTTGTCGTTGCCGGCGCGCTGTTGCTCGCCGCGTGCTCGTCTGCTCGGCCTACAGCGTCCCGGCAGGGATCGACTTCGAGCAAGACCTCCGCGACGAGCTCGACGACGACGACAGCCGTCCCCCCTCCGGCGTCGACGTCAGGTTCGACGTCGACGTCGACGTCGACGTCGATCGCTACGGTCGCGAGCTGCTCGGGAGCGCAGCTGCACCTTGGCGAGGACGCGGCGAAGAGCAGCATTGGGGCCGGCTCGGCCGACATCGCGTTCACTCTGTCGAACAGTGCCGCGACGCCGTGCTCCGTCGAGGGGTACCCGAGCGTGTCGTTCTTCGCGTCGACGACAGCGGGCTCGCCGCTGTCGATCACGACGAGGCAGACCGGTCAGTCGCCGGCGCCCGTCACTGTGGACGCCGGAGGAGCGGCTGCGTTCTACCTGGTCGTCGGGAACGTTCCCGTCGGTGGCGTGGGTTGCACGACAGTCCACGCGATCTCCGTCACGTTGCCGTCGAGCAGCGCGGCGCTGCCGCTCGAGCTCTCACTCGAGCCCTGCGGCGGAGTCGTCGGGGTGACCGCCCTCGAATCGCTCTCGTCGCTCAGCACCTGACCGGCAGGTCGAACGATCGGCGCCCGCGTGCATGGCGCGGGCGTTGCCCGGCGAGATGACAAGATGGCCACCGGTGTGCCGTCCGGGTCGTCAAGAGACGATGCGGTGCTCGTGGCGGTGCCCGGGCGCTTAGCTCAGGTGGTCAGAGCAGCTCGCTTACAACGAGCAGGTCGGGGGTTCGAGTCCCTCAGCGCCCACCACATCGTCGTATTCGAACTTCGGCACAGAGAAGAGCAGATCGAAGGGCTCCTTGTAGCCGGCTTCGACCAGGTGCCCGTCGCGTACGTGCACCTGGTCGAGCACCGCCGCGTTGAAGAGCTTGCGGGTTCGGTCGCTGGCCCGGCGGTAGGCGGTGGCGCAGCGGGTGGAGAACCGAAGGGCGAGGTCCATGACCTCTTGCCAGTCCTCCAGGCTGGCGTCGAGGGTGGCCTGGCGTGACTCGATGGTGCGCAGCTCGGCACGGATGCGCTCCTGCTCGCGACGGAGCATTGTGACGTCGATGGCGTTGGCGTAGTAGGCCTCCATCAGCTTGTAGCGCTCGGACTCGGCGTGCTCATGGCGGTGGGCCAGTAGCTCCCGCTCTGCGGTGGTGTCCTCGTGACGGGTGGCAACCTCGGCGGCGACGGCTTCTCGTAGTCCCTCGGCCCAGTCGGTGGGCACCTCGATGCGGCGGTAGAGATCCTCGACCTCCGCTTCGAGGTGGTCGGCGGCGACGTAGCGCTCCTGGCAGCCGGTGCCGTTCCTTCGGTCCTTCTGGCCCAGGCAGTAGAAGTAGGTGTAGGTGCCCTTGGAGAACTGGAGGGAGAGGCGCCGCCCGCACACCCCGCAGACGAGCAGCCCCTTCAGGTAGTGGTGGTGCCGGCGCTCGCGCGTGCCGCGCATGGCACGGGCGGCGAGCAGCTCCTGGACCCGATCGAACGTTGCGCGGTCGACGAGCGGTTCGTGGCTTCCCTCGTACTCGACGCCGTCCCACTCGACGATGCCGACATAGGCCCGATGAGCAAGCAGGTGCGCGAGGCCCGAGACGGTGAGCGCCTTGGCGGGGTAGTGGCCGTCGCGGCCCCGGTTGCGAAGGCCCCGATGCGCCATCTCCTCGGCCAGGCGCTCGATGGTCCACTCGCCGGTGGCGTACAGCTCGAAGGCGATCTTCACGAGCGGGGCGCGCTCGGGGTCTGGGACGATGTGGGCCACCTGGCGCCCGCCGATCGGCTCGCGGACGTTCAGGTACCCGACGGGCGCCTTGTGGGGGTAGCCGCCGAGCTTCGCCTTCTGGCCCATGCCCTTCCGGACCTCTGCCGCGAGGTTGGCCGAGTAGAACTCGGCCATCAGCGCGTGGATGCCCTCCACGAGGCGTCCCGAGGCGGTCTCGTCGAGGTTCTCGGTCACCGAGACGAGCGCCACGCCGCGACGGCGAAGCAGCGCCCGGATGGCGATGTGATCCTCCATGTTCCGGGCCAGGCGGTCGACCTTGTGGACGACGACGGCCTCCACGTCGCTCTCCTCGCCGATCCGGGCCAGCATCGCCCGGAGCCGCGGCCGGTCGGCCGTCCGCGCCGACTCGCCCTTGTCGACGTACTCGTCGACCAGCTCCCAGCCCTCGTCGCGGATGCGGCGCACGCACGCCTCGCGTTGGGCGGCGATGGAGAAGCCGTCTTCGGTCAGGTCCTTCTCGGCCTGCTCCTTGGTCGAGACCCGCAGGTAGATCACGCAGCGCACCGGGAACCTCCTTTGCCAAGCGGTCCATGAGACCTCCGAACGCCGGGGAGAGCAAGGCCTTCGGCACGCACTTCCAAGGCGAGGGCGACGAGCGCTCGGGCGTAGGGCCCGAATGCTTCTGCGGCCGGCCCCGGCCGTGGGGTCCCGCCACCCGCGAAGTCGTGGTGTGACCTCGACGCGGGGAGTCCCGAGCGCGGGACTTGCCTCCCGGGTCGTGACGGGTCACCTCGCTGATGGTGATGGACCCCCGAGCCGGGACGCCTCCCGTGCGCGACCTCGTCCCGAGCGCGCTCCCGAGGTCCTCGCGGATGGCGGAGGAGGCTGCCCGAGTGGTCCCCCACCCGCGCGGGACTGCCGACCCGGCCGTCATCGGAACCTCGCGGATGGCGGGGGACCACCACGGCGCCCGACCCGACGCCTTCGTCCTCGGCCTTGCCCCGCTCCTCGCTGCGCCGTGCGCCGGTTCCCTGCCCCCGTACCCCGCTCATTGGCGGCCCCAGAGCCGCGTTCGGCGGGCGGCGATCCGATCGAGCGATTCCTCCAGAGGCGGCGAGAGCACCGGCGCCTCGACCAGGCGAACGAGCGCCCCGCCGCAGCAGCGGCACGCCAGGGTGTTGTAGCGGCGACCAGGTGGGTCCTCGTCGTTGCACGGCACGGCGCAGCTCGGGCACACGAAGAGATGCTCGGCATCGTATGCGGCTTCGAGGTCCGCCCGCTCGGTTCGCAGGCGCCGGTGAAGCGGGAGGTCCCGGAGCGCCCGGGCGACGGCCGCCGACCGTCGCCGCTCGTGCTCGGCCATCGCCTCGTCCACGACGGCCCGGCCGTCGATCGGCGAGCCCGGCTGGAGGTCCCGGTCGTCGGCGAGCGCGCCGCCGGCAAGGGCGGCAGCCGGCTGGCACAGTCGCGGGTCGTCGTAGCGGACCGCCTCGGTGCCCGAGAGCAGCAGGTCGGCCTGGGCCGTCCAGCACTCCCGGTAGAGGGCACACCAGGCGTCGAGGACCGACGCCGGTGCGGGGAGACCGGCGTTGGCCTTCGCCTTCGCCCACCAGCTGGCGGTCTGCTCCACGAGATCGAGGTGGGCGAGCCCCCACTTCTCCCGGGCGTTGATCGCATTGAGCGGCCCGTCGAAGAGGTAGTGGATCACGTCCCCCGCCTGGTCGTCGCCGATGGCCTCGGTGAGCGCCTGCCACTCGCGGGCGAGGTCGTTCACGAGGTAGCGGCGCCGGTGCTCGTCGTGGACCTCTTGGGCGGCCTCGACGCGTGCGACGACCCGGCGGTACTGGCGCACCTCGGGCGAGAGCAACGCCGAGAGCGTGATTGGGGCGTCCCCGACCGATGCTCGCCACACGGGCGCAACGACGGCATCCTCGGGCGAAGCGACGGCCGCACACGCCGCCACCAGCTCGTCGTAGTGGGCTGGGTTCTCGCTCGGGTAGGGGGAGGGTCGGGGCCGGTCCTTCTCGACGCCGGCCAGGAACCGGTTCACCCGGGCCTCCGACGTCGTGACGAGGAGTAGCGCCGGACAGCACGGATGCCGATCCCACCAGACGGTGTCCTTGCAGTAGCTGCGGTGACGGGCCACCTTGGCCCGCAGGCGTGCCTGGTCCATCGTGGCGAAGTCGACTTCCACGAACGCTCCGGCCACGCTGTCTTGGCTGTCGACGTCGAGGTGGACCTCGGCGTAGGCGTCGGGGCGGATGCGCCCGGTGCCCTGATAGCCGGACCAGTCCTCCCAGGCGTCCTCGTCCCGGCGCCACTCGCTGAGGGTGAGCCCGACCGACGGGCCGGCGTCGCACAGGGCGACGAAGAACCCGGCGGTGGCGGCCGTGTGGCGGAGGAACAGCGGGTTGGGCGTGCCCTTCCCCGGGGTGGGCGAGATGCCCTCGACGAGGCGGGCGCCGGCACGGGTCAGCCACCAGTAGAACGGCGCCGAGCCCGACGCCGCGTACGGGCGGGTCCGCTCGACGAGCGAGCGCTCACGCAGCCGGGTGAGGCGGTAGTCGATGGTCCGTTCCGGACGACGAGTGAGCGTGATGAGCTGGGGCGTCGTCAGCACCCGGTGGACCTGGAGCAGCCCGAGGATGTCGTGGTCGATGGCACAGAGCCGATCGATCCTCGTCGCTACGCTGCGGCCCCCGTTCATCGCCGCCCGCCGAGTAGGCGGAGAAGCTTGACTGCCAACCTTCCCCTACAGTCGGGGTCCTTCGAGGCCATCAAACTCGTGCCCTGACCGGCGTCTTCACACCCGCGAGGCTCGCGGATCGGAGGTGGAGCGATCCGCGAGGTCCCCCGTTTCCGACAGGTCCGGGACCTTTTCCGGCCGGGAGCCCGTTGCCGACGAGCGGGTCCACCACTGCGGTGGGTTCGACAGCGCCGAGCGGCGCTGTGCTGGTGGCATCTGTGGGCATGGCGGTGGTGTTGCATGGACCTCCTTCGACGAGGGCCTCCATAGAAGAACAAGGGGAAACGGGCCGAAATAGAACAAATTCGCCCGAAAAAGTCCCTGACGAGGGGCGCGGCTCGCAGCCGAGGCCCCGCCTCGGCATCGCGGACCGGCGCTTCGGCCGCGTGAGGGCGCGAGCCGTCGAGCGGTGGCCTTGGGAAGTGCAGGTTCGTCATGGGTGTGCCCACGACCGGGAGCGCGCCAGGGGAGGGAGACGAGACCTCGATCCGCCCGCGAAGTCAAGGCGACTTCAGAGTTTTTCTTCGCGATCCGGCAAACCAGGTCAGGGCCACATTCCAGGAGCGACGAGCGCGCGCGCATCGTTAGTGACGAGGGCTGCAAACCCCTCCGAATGGTCACGCCGTGGGCCAGGCCCGACGGGATCGCAGCGACGAATGGGCGAACAGAGACCAAGCGTTCTACTCGCCCCCGGCACAGCCCTGACTTATCCTGGCAGGTCAACGGGGCAGTCCCCGAGGTATCCCACCAGAGGGGGACAGGCGATGGACGTCGACGCAGAGCCAGAAGATGCCACCTTCGACGAGGCCCTGGGCCGCCGGATCAGCCGGGCCGTCAAGGACTGGACCGGCCAGCTGGTCGACGTCAGCGGTCGCAACACCCTGCTCTGCTACAAGGACCTAAAGGCCGGCACCCTCGACTTCTCGGGCGCCACGGATGTCGCGCTTGAGCGTATGCTGGCCGGCTACGCGGTCCGCTTCTCAGAGGCCTTCGCCGGAGAGGCATTGGCACCGGCTGCTCGACGGGGCCGGGCCATCCGGGCACGGGCCGAGGAGAACTTCGAAGAACGCGGTCTGCGCACGCTCTTCGCCGCCTGGGGGATGGCGACCTGGACCAACACCAAGAGCACCTTCGTCCCCTGTGCCCCGGTGCTGCTCCGTCAGGCCCACCTGGTGGCGCATGGGAGCGCGGCTGAGGACTTCGAGGTGTCGCTGCCGGGTGAATGGGAGATCAACCCCACCCTCCTCTACGTCCTGGCCAGCGACTTCGAGGTGCGCCTTGAAGCCGAGAGCCTGCTCGAACTGCTCGACTCGGAGGTCGATCCCCCCGACGCGAGCCTCCTTCTTGACCGGCTGGCCAAGGAAGCCGGGAAAGTTGGCGGCTTCGGGATCGATCCCCGGGTGGTCCTCGCCAACTTCTCCTACGCCAAGCTGCCAATGGTCAACGACCTGTTGGCGGCCGAGGACCTCCTGGCTCGCAACACTCTTATCTGCGCCATCGCTGGCGACGAGCAAGCTCGCCAGGCGCTAAGAGAGCACCGGGGCGAGGTGTCGCCCAGCGCTCCGGACTTCACGCCGCCGGCCGACGAGTACCTGGTCCTCGATGCCGACTCTTCCCAGAGCTACGCCATCAACGCTGTAGTGGCCGGGGCGGATCTAGTGATTGACGGGCCGCCGGGCACGGGCAAGTCCCAGACCATCGCCAACCTGATCGCCACCTTGTCGGCCCGGGGCAGGCGGGTCCTCTTCGTGGCCGAGAAGCGGGCCGCAATCGACGCCGTGCTCAGCCGGCTTGAGAAGGTGGGGCTGGGTGACCTGGTTCTCGATCTGCACGACGGCCCCGGGGCCAAGGGCAAGCTGGCCCAGGCGTTCGCTAAGGCCCTGGCCGACGCGGCCAACGCGCGCCGACCCGACATGGCGGTCGAACAAGAGCAGCTGGCGCGTCGGCGGGAGATGCTAGTGCGCCGCACCGCGGCCCTGCACGAGGTGCGCCAGCCCTGGGGCATCTCGGTCTATGGCCTTCAAGCGGCGCTGATTGGGGTGCCGGATTCGGTGCAGAGCGAGCAACGCCTCGGCACTGCTGTGCTGGCCGGGCTCGGGGCCGACGCCTTCCGCCAGGCCGAGGCCGACCTCGAGCAGTTCGTCGCGATTGGCGGTCTCATGATCGAGGCCTCTGGCAGCCCCTGGCTCTCCGCGCTCTCTGCGGGCACGATCACCACGCCCGACCAGGCCGCGGCAGTGATGGAGGCCATGACCACCTTCACCCAGCACACCCTGCCTCAGGCCACGGCCCGCATCGAGGGCACCCTCTCCTCGGTAGGCCTAAGCCGGCCCGAGACGGTGGCCGACTGGGCCCGCACGCTCGAGTTGCTGCAGCGGGCCAGCAGGTGCCTCGAGTGGTTCGAGCCCTCCGTGTTCACCCTTGATCTTGACGCCGTCCTTGGGGCACTCGCCCCTGTGACCGGAGGCACCTTCGGTCGATTCTGGCATTGCCTCTTCGACGGCGCCTACCGCGCCGCGGGCAAGACGGTTCTCGCGTGTGCCAAACCAGCGACGACCCTGCTCAAGAGCACCCAGATGCACCAATCCTTGGGTCAGGCGAAGGATTTGCTGGTTGACTGGCAGGCGGTTTGCACTGACGGCGGGATTCCGCGGCTCCCGGACGACCTCGGAGGAGCGGAGGGCACCTACGGCCAGCTGCGCACCGAGCTGGGCCACCTCGAGCGGGCCCTCGGCCAGAGCGAGTTCGAACAGCTGGGGCCCGAGCAACTGGCAAACCGCCTGCGGGTGTTCATTGCCGACCGCGTCAATCTTTACAAGCTGCCCGAGCTTTACCGCCTGACCGTTGTCCTCCAAGGAGCGGGACTGCTCGGTCTATTGGCCGAGCTACGCCACCGCAACCTCACCGTCGACCAGGCCGTCGCCTGCCTGCGTTTCGTGTGGCACTCCTCGGTCCTCGACGCGGTCAGTCTGGCCGACCCCGAAGTCGGAACTTTCGACGGCCCGGCCTACAGCAGGACGGTGGCTGAGTTCCGGGCAGCCGACGCCCGGCACATCGAGACCACGCCGGCCCGCATTCGCCGAGCCGTTGCCGAGCACGTGATCGCCGCCCGTGACGCGTTCCCCACCGAGTCCCAGCTCGTCACCCATGAGGCGGGAAAGAAGCGACGCCACGTTCCGGTGCGGCTCTTGTTCCAACAGGCCCCCCACGTGCTCACCGCCCTCAAGCCTTGCTGGGCCATGAGCCCGCTGGTGGTCTCCCAGGTGCTCCCGGTCGAGCAGTGCTTCGACGTGGTGATCTTCGACGAGGCCTCCCAGGTCACCCCCGAGAGCGCGGCGGGAGCCCTCATGCGCGCCAACCAGGCCGTCGTCGCCGGCGACCCCCACCAGCTCCCCCCGACTGCCTTCTTCGCTTCTGGCAGCGCCGTCGACGAGGAGGAGGAGGAGGAGGCCGACGAGCTCACCGGGTCCATGACCAAGAACTTCGAGTCGGTCCTCGACGTCATGGGAGCGCTGCTGCCTCCCCCCATCGGGACCAAGCGCCTCAACTGGCACTATCGCTCACGCGACGAACGGCTGATCGCCTTCTCCAACGCCCAACCCCAGCTCTACGACTGGTCGCTCACCACCTTCCCCGGGGCCGAGACGGGCCAGGTCATCACCCACCAACTGGTGCCCTTCGTGCCGGGCCGGGTCGACCAGGAGCAGTCCGTGGCCAACGAGGTCACCGCTGTGGTGAAATCGGTGAGCGAGCACGCCCACGACCGGCCCCACGAAAGCCTCGGGGTCATCACCATGGGCATCAAGCACATGGAGCGCATCGAAGAGGCGCTGCGCCGGGCCCGACAAATCGATCCGGTCCTCGACGGCTACTTGAACGAGGTCTTCTACGGGACTGAGAAGTTCTTCGTGAAGAACCTGGAGCGGGTCCAAGGCGACGAACGCGACGCCATCTTGATCTCGATCGGCTATGGCAAGAGCGCCGACGGCCGCATGCTTTACCGCTTCGGTCCCCTTAACAACGTGGGAGGGGAGCGACGGCTCAACGTGGCCGTGACCCGGGCCCGCTCGCGCATAGCGGTGATCTCCTCGTTCTCCTCGGCTGACATGGACCCGGCGCGGCTCAAGGCTGACGGCGCCCAGATGCTGCGGGACTACCTTCGCTACGCCGAGTCAGGAGGCACAGACCTCGGCGAGCGCCGACGTGAGCGCGACCCACTCAACCCGTTCGAAGCCGACGTGCTAGCCTAGCTCACTGCGGCGGGACTGTCCCTTGAGTGTCAGGTCGGGTGCTCGGGCTACTGGATCGACTTCGCCGCCAAACACCCCACCGAGCCGGGGCGCTACGTCCTCGCCATCGAGGCCGACGGCGTCATGTACCACTCCTCCGCCACGGCCCGAGACCGCGACCGGCTGCGCCAGGACCATCTTGAGCGCCTCGGCTGGCGCTTTCACCGTATCTGGTCATCCGACTGGTTCCACCACCGAGAGCGCGAGGTATCGGCCACGGTGCTGGCGTTCAACGATGCGCTCGGCGAGTTCGACGCGCCGCGCGCGTCTCGGCCCGTCACGGCTACCGAGGCACCGCTGACGGGTGCCGCCGGAGGCGACTCTGATTCGCAGAGCCGAGGGAGGGGACCGAAGCCATTCCGACCCGACGGACGCCCTATCACCGAGTACTACGAACGCGACCTCGTGAGGTTCGTCGAGTGGATCAACTCGGACGGCCAGCTGCGCACGGCCGAGGAGATCATGGCCGTCGCCATCCCTGAGCTCGGCTATGAGCGGATCAGCGCCCCGAGGCGTGAGGTGCTCGGCAAGGCGATCGCTGCCTACAGACGAGCGGCAAGGCAGGACCCTGGTTCGCCTCATTGACACAGCCACCTCGTACCCTCATCAGGGTGGACGAGGATCAGCAACTCCCCTCGCTGGCCATCGTGCTCGCGCAGGTTGCCGCAGAGCGCGAGACGATGAACGCGCACGCCGAGAGTCTCGATGGAAAGGCTGGCGTTGTCCTGGGATTCGCTGGAGTGCTGGTGGGGCTCGGAGCCACGGCGCAGGTTGCCGTCTCGGGCAGGGTGATCTTCCAGGTTGGACTCGCCGTCGCCGTTGTCGCCGCCATCCTCGCGGCCTGGGCATTCCTCCCTCGTCGCTACCCTGTGCTGGAGGTAGAGCGACTCCGGCAGGCCAACCTCACCGCGTCCGAGGCGGAGACGCGCCTCGAGCTGCTGGACACCCAGATCGAGATGGTGAAGGAGGCCGCGACGTTGGTGAGGCAGAAGGGATGGCGAGTTCGGGCGGCCGTCGGCTGCCCGGCCATCGCTGCCGCCCTGGTCGTCACCGGTATACTGACGGCTATGGGAGGTCGGTTGCATGCATGACGAGAAGGCGCCTCAGAGCGCGCCAGCCCCGCAGCCAGCGAAGAGCCGGCCCGAGCCGCCTCCTTTCCGGCCGAACAAGGATCTCATCGGCTACATCGAGAAGGGCCAGAAGCCGCCTGTTCGGCCGGCCTCGCCGTCCGAGAAGCGATAGCCACCGCCGCGAATCCCTCGTCACCCACCTACGGCTGCGGCGAGCGGAGGTGTTCGAGCAGTTTTCGCAGGTCGGCGAAGTTCGAATACGAGTGACTACGGCCCACTTCGTCGGGGCTTCATGTTGTTATTCGAACTGGTGATCCGGCGTCGCCTCACCTTGGTCGGTAGACATCGGCGCGATGGTCAATGCGTACAACGTTGACCACCAGCTCAGCCTCGTTCAACTCGTACACGATCCGGTAAGCGCCCCGGCGGGCGGACCACAGTCCGGCCAGTTCCCGCTGCAGGGGATGGCCCACCCGGCGAGGCGCTTCGACCAATGGTCCAAGCATGAACTCGACCGTTGCCGTGGCGATCTTCGGGGGCAGGCGGTCGAGCGAGCGCTCGGCCGAAGCAGCGATGGAGAGCCTCCACGCTTCGGTCGTCAACGAGCGAGGTACTTGGCTCGCAATGCTTCGGCCTCCAGGACATGGCCTCCGGCAATCTCCTCGCGGGCTTGGTTGATCTCCTTCAACGCCTGGGGATCCGACAACAAGTCGAGCGTGTCCTCGATCGCCTCGAGGTCGTCGGGGCTTAGCAAGATCGCTGCCGGTCGACCGTTGCGCGTCAGGACCACCCGATCGTGCTGGTGCTCGACCCGGTCGACGACCTCGGAGAGGTGAGCCTTGATGTGGGCAAGCGAGAGCGTCTCTGTCATGACCAATATTATAGTCATTCCTCAGTTCAGCTTCAAGGCGCCCAGCCGTTCTCGCAGGTCGGCACAGTTCGAATAAGAGCGACTACGGCCCACCGATTTCGGAACCGTAGGTCGCTATTCGAACCGCTCGTCACGAGCGGGGCAGCCGAACCGGTCCCGGGACCTCAAACGCCGATGATCTCGATTAGTCTCTCGAGGCCGTCAAAGTCGTCCGGGTTCCGCGTGTAGAGCTGCAGTCCGTTGGCATGCGCCGTAGCGGCGATCAGCAGATCGGCAATTCGGCGACGGTGGGAACGACCGATCGCCAAGACCCCGGCGACGACCTGGCCGTAGCTGCGGGCAGCGGCGGCGTCGAAGACGATGGCGTCAAAGCTCGCCTCGACTTGCTGCAGGCGAGCTTGCCGGCGAGCTCGTTCGTCACCTGACGAGGCGAGATGCGGCCCGGCGGTCAGTTCGGCAAGGGTGATCGCGCAGATCGCGGCCTCGTCGGGGAGCGCCGTCGCAACGGCGGGGTCATCCCAATCGATGACCACGGAGGTGTCGAGCAGACCGACGGACATCTACAGGCTTTGATCGATGATGCGATCGAGATCGGCCCTGAATTCGGCGAGGTCGACATGCGGTCCGGCGGCTGCGAGAGCAACGAGCTCTGCCCTGGCGACAAATCTCCGTCGGGCCGGCTCAATCGGCCGGAGCTCGGCCACCGGGACGCCATTGCGCGTCACGACAAAGGTCTCCCCGGCGGCCACAGCGTCGATCACCTTGGCGTTGTCGTTACGTAACTCGCGTTGAGCGATGGTCTGGACCACGAGAGACAGTGTAGCACCATGAGCTACGGCTCGCTACACCTCAGTTCTGAGTCGAACTCGCTCGACGAGCCCGCAAGGACAGTACCGACCTCGAATGGTCGCTGGCCGATGCGGTCGTCGTGGCTCTCGGCCTCCTCGAGCGCGGACCAGAAGTGGGCCACCTGCTTGGGGGTCGGCTTCGCGGCCTGCGGTCTCCCCGGGTCGGCACCTACCGGATCGTCTACCAGCTCGACGACGATCAGCGCATCGTTCGCGTGCTCGCTGTCCGCCGTCGGTCCAACGCCTACACGACCGACCCTCGCTGAAGCTCGTCTTCGAACACCCATAGGAGCCGTTGGCGCAGATCTATGAAGTTCGAGTACGAGTGCCTACGGCCCACCGTAGGTGTCATTGTGCGAAACCGAGTCCCACAGCAGCGGCCGGACGTCGATTCGCTCTCCACCTGAGTAATGGTCTTGCCCGATGGCACACGATTCGCGGCCAGCACGGTGGTCTTGACGTTTGCTTGAGGCGCGCACGAGGCGAACAGCGATGACCTCCTGGGACGGCGTAGCCGTCAAGCTCGATGCGCCCGCTGGCGTGTCGTGGTGGATGGCGACGAACCGTCGATGGGTGCGCCCCGGGACGACTCTGACGTCGACGAGGTCGGAGATTTGGGTTCCGGTTTTCACCCCGGAGCGAAGCCAGTCGCGCGCCCTGGGGTAATCGAGCAGGAGAGCGGCTTGTCTCTTGGTTCCGGATGTGTAACCCTATAGGGGTTACGTACGGGTCATAGGAGGTTCCATGCCGAAGATCAACGTCTACCTACCCGACGCCCTCGCGTCGGCGGTCAAAGCCGCCGACGTGCCGGTGTCTGCTGTCTGCCAAGCGGCGCTCTCCGAGGCCGTCGAGCGCGTCGGGCGAACCCGAACAGGCATCGCCGCGCTCCGGGACCCCGCGACTCCCGCTGCCATCCTCCAACGGATCGGGGAGGGCACACGCAAACGGATGACCCCGCGCCTTGTCGCCGCCCTCGGGGTCGCTGCGTCGGACGCCGACGGTCACCCCAGAACCGCTGTGTCGTCACTTGACCTCCTACGCGGACTGCTCGACGACGGCGAGAACCTTGCCCTACGCCTACTGCTCGCCCAAGGCGTCGACGTTGACGCACTTGTGGAAGCAATCACGGCCAGTGAGGCCGACGAGCCCGGTCCTCCCGTCGCCGTGTCCGGTGACTCTCTCCTCGGACGGCTCACGATGCCCGGGCGACTCGCGTGCGCTGCCGCGCTGGAAGCGGTCGTGGAGCTCGGGCACAACTACGTCGGGTGCGAACACCTTCTGGTCGGACTTGTGGCTAGCGAAGGGCGAGCCCGAAATCTCTTGATCGAACACGGCATCCACACCACAGCACTCCGCCAGGCCATCAGCGCCGCCGCCGCAGGCGCCATGATTGAGCGGAGCAAATCAGCTACCCAGAATGCCGGAGCCGTCGCCGACCTCACTCGGCGACTTGAAGCCATCGAGCGCCACCTCGCAGGGACTTCCGGCGCATGATCAGCGCCGAGCGACGCAAGGCACGTAGATGGTTATGGGTCGCTGGCCGCCAACCAGGCGGTGGTGAGGCGACCATGGTGGAGGAACAGCCAGCCATCTGGCAAGCCAGCCTCGACTCGACTCGCAAGTCGAGCGGCCGGACTACTTTAGCGATCGCCGCCGAGTCCTCGCCGGGCGACCGTGTTCGGGGGCGGTAGGAGCATTCGCAGGCCATCTACCTGGGCGAATGGTTTCGCCTTATGCCACCCCAAGACCACCACAATTTTCGCGGGAACTCGAACCGCGGTCGAAGGGATGACGGCTGGTGTCTGCTGTGCCCCTTTGTCACCGCTGACGGCGGTACTTGCTCTCGACGTACTCGTCGACCCACGCTCGGGTGCTCCGCCATTGGCCATCTGCTCCCTTCTGCGCCTTCAGCCGTCCCCGCTCGATGGCCGCTCGAAGCGTGAACACGCTCTGGCTCCTCGTGGCGAGCGTCACGATTGGAACCAGTCGGTGAGGCCCAGCCACGGCAGGGACGACGAACCGGTAGAGGTTGTCGGTCACCGATCGGGCGACGAGTTCGCCGAGAGGACCGGGATCACCGCTGTCGGCTCGTCGCAGGGCCCGGAGGTAGCGGTTTCGATCGCGGGTGTAAATGATGGCAGGCGGATAGCCGAGGCGGACCAGAAGGAGATTGAGCAGCAACCGACCGGTTCGCCCGTTGCCGTCGAGGAACGGGTGGGTCCTTTCGAATGCGGCGTGGGCAGCGGCGAGGGCCTCGACAGGGTTCGCGCCGGCCGTGATCGTTACCAGCGAGTCAACCCAGTCGGTCATTGCGGCGGACACCTCTACCCAAGACGGCGGGACCATCCCGCCAGGAAATGGCTGGATTTCATGGCGCCGGAAGCTGCCGGGCTTCTCTTCCGCAGTGGCGTTTGAGTGGGGAGCGACGCCCCACACGGGCCCGATGGCCAGCTCGTGGACGTATCGGACCTCGGTGATCGTCAGGGGCGCTTTCGAGGTCCAGTCCCCAGGTTCGAGAGCTTGGCCGTAGACCCACTTCGCGGCGTTGGCGTAGCCGGTGACCTCCATGTACTCACGGAGCTCCTTGTTCCCCGCGGCCCGCCCCTCGGCCAGCAGGGCTTCGACCTGGGCGATGACGAGGGTGTTGCCTTCGAGGGCGGTGGAGTGATGCGCTTCTTGGTACCAGATCGACGTCCAGATGTCGTCGGCCTCGACCGGTGATGGCAGCCCGCCCATGCGCTCCCGCAGCTCGCCGATTCCCTCCTCGAGGCGTTGGTAGACGAGTTGCCGGGACGGGCGTCCGCGGCGAGATTTGTTGTCGTCCATCGCATTGAATGGTAACACAACAACTTCGGTTTTGTTGTGTTCGATTTATTACCGCCGCCATTCGACAAAATCTATCCTCCCCCGGGGGATGTCTGGTGCTCGGAAGCTCTTGGAGGCGAATCATCGGCAGGATTCGAGCTCGCGCAGGCATTTGTGCACGTCCGCGAGGTTCGAGTACGAGTGTCTACGGCCCACCGACTTCGACACCGCACGTCGCTATTCGAACTCCGGGATTCTGGGCTCGGGTGCTCAGCTCGTCGTGATTCTCTCCCAGTTGACGCCCTCTGCAGCGAGCACATCGGGCAGCATGCCCAGTGCTCCCTCGGGAGAGAGCCAGACACTTGCATGGAGCGAATGCGCCGTCGCTATCGCCTCGAGGTTGAGCACGTTGAGCACGGGATGGCGACCGGCGACGCTCACCATGATCGGAACGACGTCTCGTGGTCGCGGCAGGCCGATCTCCGCGGGAAGCTGCAGCATCGAAGTAATAGCCTGCCTTTGCTCGGCCGGCGGCAGTTCGCGGAACGGCCCGGAGAGATGGCCACCAGCTCCAGCTACCGCGGCCCGGCACGCCCGGTAGTACCAGTACGACGTCGTGTGCAGCTGAACGCCTCGGCGATCCAGGCCAACCAGGAGTTCCTCGATGAGCAGTCGATCGTCGAGAACGACATCCACTACTGGTCGGCGAGGTCAGGATGAGAAATAGCCGCGAGTCCGGAGTTGTAGCGCTCGGCGAGGACGCGCTTCAGCTCGGCCTTGGCTTGATCCATCCCGCCGGGCAATATCAGCGCCGAGTCTCCCAGGTCGACGAAGGCGACATCCCCGCCGGTCTCGATACCCCATCGATGCCGTAGCTGGGCGGGAAGGCTGGTCTGACCCCGGTTTGACACCTTCGCATGAACTACTGGTGAGGACATGGATGCATTGTAGTACGCTGCTTGTTACAAGGTGTCAAAGCATCACTGGCGAGGTCTCGGCCGAGCGCTCTGAGCCGGACCTTGACGTCCGACCAGTTCGAATACGAGTGACCACGGCCCACCCGCGAGGAGACCTTGCCTCGCTATTCGAACCGTGAGAGCCCGGTGGACATCTCACTTGGGGCGGTAGACGTCGCTTCGATGGTCGACTCGGTCGACGTAGACGACGCGCTCGTCCTCGTCGATCCAGTAGACGACGCGATATGCCCCGACTCGCGCGCTGTGCCAGTCTTCGAGCTCCCGGCCGAGAGGGTGCCCGACTCGGTGAGGGTTGGCAATCAGACGGCCGAAGCAGAACTCGACGACGGCCCCTACGACTCGTGGTGAGGAAGCTGCGATACGGTCGAGGTGGCGAACCGCAGGTGGAGACCAACGCAGCCTGTACTCATCCACGGGACCAGTGGGCCTGTGCCTCCTCCTTGGTGAGCTCGATCGTCTGGTCGGTCCGCCGGGCGGCTGCAGCCTCTCGGAGGTCGGCCATCGCGTCGGCATCCGACAGCAGCTCGAGCGTGTCTTCGAGCGCCTCGAGGTCTTCAACTGCGAGCACTACCACGCTCGGTCGCCCATGCTTGGTGATCACGACACGACGGTGCTCGGTTTCGATCCCTTCGACGACCTCAGATAGACGTGCCTTGGCGTCCGCCAAGGAGACTTGCTCGGTTGCTGGAGTGACCATAAGTAGGACTATATCGCTCCAGAAAGCGCGGCAGTGTGTCGTTGCCGAATGTCGTCGAGGTTCGAATACGAGCGACCACGGCTCACTGAATTCGCGAGCGTCTGTTGCTATTCGAACCCACCCACGATGGTCATGGCGCCGGGACCGTTTCAAACCGCTGTCGGCCTCGGAACCGATAGATCTGAAAGTCGGCGTCGAGGGTGAAGATCCTCCGGTCTCCCCGCTCTTCTGCCAGCGCGACGAGAGTGGCGTCCGCGAGGTCCATCGGTCGATCCGCGTACTGGTCCATCAAGCGGGCACTTCGATCGACCGCAGTCGGAGAGAGGTCGGCAACGACGAGGAGGTCGGTCCGCACGAGGCGCCAAAGCGCTTGTTGGGCTCGAATTCCACCAGCCTGAGCAAGCAGGTACATCGCTTCGGTGAACGCCGGCCACGTCGTGACGAGGGGGATCGTCAGTTGATTGAGGGCGTCGACGCACGAAGCGTGGTCGCCTTCGTCGGCGTCGATGATGGCGATCAGCGGGCCGGCGTCAGTGAGCGTCACCGCCCATCGCGCTCCGACGCCAGCGACTCCTTGAACGCGGCGCCGGTCCGGCGTGCCCGACCGCCGCCGCCGTGGACCACGCCCGCAACATCGGCGAACCGCTCGCTCGGACTACCCGCCAACGTCTCCTCGGCTCGTTCAGCGGCCGCTCGACGAAGGAATTCTGAGACAGATTCACCCTTGACCGCTGCTGCACGACGAACCTTTTCATCGAGGCCAGGTTCAAGTCTCAGGCTTCGCATGCACCGAGTGTATCACGCGGGTACACCGATGTGATACGTTCGGGGTGTCTGGGGTGCACCCCTGCGATGCTCGACCTGAGCTGCTGTAGGCGTTGCCGCACCTCAGGCGCGTTCGAATACGAGTGCCTACGGCCCACGAGGCTGGCGTTCCGCACTTCTCGCTGACGAAATAGCCCCCCATCAGCCCAGGTCAGCAGGCTGATGGGCTATCGACGCTCGGATCGCGCCCGTCGAAGAAGGATCTCGCTCGCCGACTCCGACACCTGCTCCATCTCGGCGACGATCCGTTCGAGGCGGCGGCGGTCGTCGATCCACTCCCGGTACAGCTCGGCCTCGTGCTCGTTGAGTCGACGGCTCTCGGTCCTGCCTGCGCGCGTGCGGCTCCATTGGAGGTACGGGCCGTGGCGCTGCGGAGGATCGCCCTTACAACGGCACCCTGGCTTGCCGCACGAGGTCTCCCGCACGACGAGGCTGCCCGGGCTGATGAAGCCGATCTCGTCGAGCTGGGCCTTGAGGGATCGGTACTTGGCCTCGTGACGTTCGAGTCGGCTGGCCACCTTGGTCCTTCGGCGGGGGATCCGCGGCTGGGGATCTGTCAGTGTCGACACTGACCGATCACGGAGACCGTTGTCAAGGAGGGGTCGATGCCGGTCGAAGAGCGCTTCACCCTCGAAAGCGAGTCTGTCGGCGCCTTGCCCGTGGTCAACTGGTTCCTGGCGCGCATGGGGGTCTTCGAGCGCCCGGACCGCTTCGTCCCGCACGACGATGCCCGCCTCCGCCTGGCGCCAGCGGCCGTGATCGGCGTGGCGTTGCGCAACATCGTCGTGGGTCACCGACCCGTGTACGCACTCGGGGAGTGGGCGGCGCCGATCGACGCCGGTCTCCTCGGCCTCTTGCCCAGCGAGGCCGCTGCCCTCAACGATGACCGGGTGGGGCGCATGCTCGACCGTCTGTTCGACGCCGATCGGGCGACGCTCATCACCGAGACCGTGCTGTCGGTCGTGCGCGAGTTCCACGTCGAGCTGGAGCAGCTCCACAACGACTCGACGACGGTCACGCTCACCGGAACGGCCTACCCCGGCGGCGGTGAGGAGCGCGGTGGCAAGGCCGTGGCCAAGCCCGCGTTCGGCCACAACAAGGACTTCCGTCCCGACCTGTTAACCGAACTACGGGACATATTCTCCCTGGTCAGAGGCTCACCGGTAGTTCGTGGATGGGTTATGGTGCCCGCTCATGGTCACTGCCAACGAAGGAGAACTCCGGGATCTCGATTCGTTGACGGTGCCGTTGGTGGGATCGGTGGTCCTGACCGGGGACCCCTTCGAGCCCTATCGGCTGCTTGACCGAGGCGGCAAGTGCGTCGCCGGGGTCACGGCGTATCTGCGGGATCTTCAGGCCTGTGGGCGACCGGCGACGACGCTCCGGTCCTACGCGATGGACCTGCTTCGGTGGTATCGATTCTTGTGGTCGGTGGAAGTCCCTTGGGAGCAGGCGACCCGTGTCGAGGCACGTGACTTCTCCCTCTGGCTCAGGGTCGCCGACAAACCTCGACGTCCACACTGGCGCCATCCGGGTGAGCCACCGGTCCGCCTGGCGCTACCGGCGGCCCCGAATACACTGACCGGCAAGCCAGCCACCGGCGCCAAGTACGCGCCGAGCACGGCGGCGCACGCCGAGTCGGTGCTGCGGAACTTCTACGACTTCCACCTCGAGACCGGCTCCGGGCCGATGGTGAACCCGTTCCCGCTCACGCGCCTACAGAAGTCGCAGCGTCACCGCAGCCCGATGGAGCCACCGGGCCGGACCCAAACCGGGCGCTACCGTCCTCGGGTTCCGCGGCGCCTGCCCCGCCAGATCCCCGACGAGCGCTTCACCGAGCTGTTCGCTGCCCTGTCCTCGCACCGGGACCGAGCGCTTGTCTCCTTATGGGTGTCCACCGGGGCCCGGGCCTCAGAGCTACTCGGGCTGACCAACGGTGACGTCGACCCCGGCGAGCAGCTGATCACTGTCGTCCGCAAGGGCACACGATCGCTCCAGCGCCTTCCGGCGGCCCCCGACGCCTTCGTGTGGCTACGGCTTTACCAGGCCGAGATGCACGGCCACGTGCCCACAGGGCGCGATGAGCCGTTGTGGTGGACATTGCGTCGGCCGTTCCGCCGTCTGACCTACGACGCGGCACGGGCGATGTTCGGTCGGGCGAACGGAACGCTCGGAGCGAACTGGACACTCCACGATCTCCGCCACAGCGCGGCCTATCGCATGGCCCGTGACCCCAAGGTGTCGGTCACCGATGTGCAGTGGATCCTCGGTCACGCTCGCCTGTCCACCACCCAGACCTACCTGAACCCTCTGGAAGAGGACGTGATCGCCAGCGTCCTCGCCTACCACGCCCGCCGTGCCGAGGGACGAACCGATCCTCTGCTCACCTCGCCCGCCTACCGGGCGGAGTCACTCGACGTGCTCTTCGGACGGGCAAGCTCATGAGCGCTGGCGTGACCCGATCCCTCGGTCTGGATTCCAGCACGGAAGCGCAGAGCACCCCCCGCTCCCGGGCGAGCGTCGCTCGCCTCATCGAACGTTTTCCGCCACGGCCGCGGTCTCCGTCGTGGCCGACAACGGTGCTCCCACGGAGACAGATGGAGCACCTTGTCTCCTCGTCGCCCCTGCTCAGCGGTCTTGACGAGCGGACGCGACTGGCCCGCCTTCGCGGGGTTGGCATCGTCATCGATTGGCTGGAGGCGAAGCCCGGAGACAACTGGCAGCAGCGTTGGGACGCCTCGGGCGCAGATGACCCGACACCGTCGGACTGGCGACGCCTCGTCACCGACGCAGGCGGGCCGGGGCGCAGCGAGGACTACCTCGGCTCCGCGCTGGCGCTGCTCGTCTCGAGCGACGTCCTCCGCCCGAGCGTGACCTTTCTGCTTACCTCCTCCACCCCGAGGAGGCTGGCGGCATCCCTTGCGGCTACTCGGGATCCCGACGGCTTCGCGCAGCTCGGAGCCGCTCTTGACGCGACGGCCGTGAGCATCGGCACGAGCGGGCCGGCAATGAGTCGGATCGCGGCCATCGTCGCGGCCAAGGGCGGCAGCATCAACGACATCACCGTCGGCGACTGTCTCGAGCTGCTGTCGATCGCCAAGCGGCTCTTCTCCGATGGCCACTACAACAGCCCGTTCTTCTACCAGCTCCTCTACTCGATCGGCGTCTTCGGGGCTGAGGCGCCAGTTTCGATCCGGGTCTTCAACACCGCCGAGCAGCGCAGCGCCGAGGAGCTCGTGGACCGTTACAACATCGAATGCCGTCCGGTGCGCGACCTCCTCGTTGATTATCTCCGTGAGCGTGAGATGCGTCTCGACCACTCGACGATGCGCTCGCTGTCGGCGACACTCGCCAACGTGTTCTGGCGAGATCTCGAAGTCCACCACCCCGGCATCGCCTCGCTGCACCTGTCGACCGAGGTGAAGTCCGGCTGGAAGCAGCGTCTCGCCGAGCATCCGGTGCGCACCGGTTCCGTGCGTCTGTCGGCGATGGAGATTCTCTCGACCGTGCGGTCGTTCTATCTCGACATCGCCGAATGGGCATACGACGACCCGGCACGCTGGGGGCCATGGGCCGCGCCGAACCCGGTCCGCTACGCGGAGATCTCCCACAAGAAGAACCGTGATCAGCGCAAGTCGAGAATGGACCAGCGCACCCGTGAGCGCCTGGCCGTGCTCCCGGTGCTCGCCAGGAGCACCGAAGCCCAGCGCAGAGAAAGTGCCGAACGGCTGGACATGGCACGGAACACCGCGCCCGGCGAGCCGTTCTGCGCGGGTGGTCAGACACTGGTGCGCTCGAACCACAGCGGGCGTGCCACCACTCACGTGTGGGCCGAGGACGCCGAGACAGCTATACGTCGGGATCTCACCCTGGAAGAGCACCGGGCATTCTGGGCATGGGCGGCTATCGAGGTCTTGCGTCACACCGGCGTCCGGATCGAAGAGCTCGGCGCACTCTCCCACCACGACATGATCGAGTACCGACTGCCCGAGGGTGGAGAGGTCATCCCACTGCTCCACATCGCCCCCTCGAAGACTGACGTCGAACGGCTCCTCGTCATCAGCCCTGAGCTCGCGGACGTGCTGAGTGCGATCATCTGTCGGGTCCGTGGCGAGGACAAGGCGGTGCCCCTCGTCGTCGCCCATGACGAACACGAACGCACCTGGCTGCCCCCGATGCCACTGTTGTTCCAGCGCCGTTTCAGTGCCGAGTACCGTCCCATCGCCCCGCAGGCGATCCGCCATCTGCTCGTCGGCGCCGGGGAGCGGGCCGGGATCACCGGACGCGACGCCAAGCCACTCCGATTCTCTCCGCATGACTTCCGTCGGATGTTCATCACCGACGCGATCTTGCACGGCATGCCGCCCCATATCGCCCAGCTCGTCGCCGGCCATCAGGACCTCAACGTCACCATGGGTTACAAGGCGGTCTACCCCGAAGAAGTGATCAACGGGCACCGTGCCTTCATCGCCCGGCGCAGGGCACTTCGTCCGAGCGAGGAGTACCGCGTCCCGACCGACGAGGAGTGGGAGGAGTTCCTCGGTCACTTCGAGCGCCGGAAACTCTCGCTCGGGACATGCGGTCGCTCCTACGCCACGCCCTGCATCCACGAACACAGCTGCATCCGCTGCCCGCTCCTGCGTCCCGACCCCTTGCAGCGGCCACGCCTGGTCGAGATCGAGGCCAATCTTGGGTCGCGAATCGAAGAGGCCACTCGCGAGGGCTGGCACGGTGAAGCAGAGGGACTGCAGGTGAGTCTCGCCGCCGCCAGAGAGAAGTTGGCCCACATGGACGAGATCGCGGCCCGTCGCACCGAAGTCCGCCTCAGCTCGACCCGACCTATCCGCACTGCCGCTCGCATGGTCGGCGTTCCGGAGATCCCCGCGAACGGTTGAGCTCTGTCCAATACCTTCGGCGTCATCACCCTCGTGGTTCCGCCCCTCGGGAAGATGTCACTCGGGAAGGGTCTCGATCTCCGCTGCATGCCGATAGTTCGGAGAAGAGATCGGGACGGAAGTCCTTGTTGTGGCCGAAGGTGACGACCGGGACCGCCTTGGCGCCACGCGATGGCGGGGACGCGACGTCGTAGGCGGCGCCGGTGAAGCTCACCGTCGTCGAGTCG
>Ga0078972_1001117_pt1 | contig 104595 bp, 116 predicted proteins | sample YelNatPaOPGAMG01_FD_67568 | JGI IMG/M metagenome (GOLD analysis project Ga0078972, IMG submission 67568) | Hot spring thermophilic microbial communities from Obsidian Pool, Yellowstone National Park, USA - OP-RAMG-01 (SPADES assembly) (version 2) | ecosystem: Environmental > Aquatic > Thermal... | reverse complement strand
CTGGTACGCGGCCACCGGCTTCGGCGCCGTGATCAGGATGAGGGCTGCGGCTGCAACGAAAGCAACGATCAGCGTATACCGGTTCCCCGCCATGAGTTCACCGTTTAATATTATGCGCTTGGTTTATAAGCATTTCGATACTTGATTGTCTTTCTGCAACGTCCGACGCCGTGTGGCATATGGCACCAGTCGCTTCCTGAACTGCGCCGTTTTAATGCCACTTCTCACCACTCTAACATACCCGAGCTTGGACCAGAAACCAAGTGTATCGTATCCGGATATCAACCATATGTTCGTGTACCCGCGCACCCTGGCCTCCTTCTCAACGATGCCCACGAGTCGTTTTCCGAACCCGCGGCCCCTGTATTTCCTCCTTACCTCTATACAGGCAATATACGCAGTTTTCTTTCCCTTCTCGAACACGGCACTTGCCCTGCCCACCTCCTCGTCTCCCCAGTACATTATAAACTCAAGCATGCTGGGATTGTATGTCTTAGTGATAATGTACGATATTCTGCGGCGATCATGTGAAATTGTAGACATCGCCCTCGTCCTCCTCGCGTAGAACGTGTATCTCCACTCTCCTGCCCTTCCTGAGAGCGGTCGCCGCGTCGGCGCCGCATCCCATGGCAACTTTGAGGAGTGCTTCTTTCTCCGCCCCGCTCACCCTGCCCCGACTTTTGCACTGTACGAGCACCGGCCTTGACCCGACCCTCATTGCAACCAGATCTGCAACCGAGTGAGAGCCGGCGGAACGCACAACGAAGTACCCCAGCTCCTCGAAGTACTTTTTTATCCTGTACTCAAAGGCTCTGCCGCGACTGTAGTTCGTTCGAGAACTCTTCATATTTTTCTCAACTCAAAAAGTTTTCTACCTTTTTAGATCAGCCTGTATCTTTCTCTTTGCTTTTTCTGTGTTTTTCTTCTGCGCTTTCAGTAAGCAAGAGGGCCAGAACTGGACTAAATATAATAAGGTAGGCCGCAAGATACAGCATAAATTTATCGAGGGGAAAAAGAAAAGCGGAAATTGCCAGTGGTAGTACACAAATAATAAAAAGAAAGAGAGAGGACTTCATACGCTTTCTACCTTCATTATTACTTCAAATGATGTCTCAGAGGCCGGGTCCTCAAGGACTGTGACACCAAGTTTCATGCGCATCCCACCTATCATACTATTTGTCGCTACCAGTATATAAAGTTTTTGATACAACGGCTGGACGCAACCATTTTGTGAACCAGGATGCCGTTAACTTTATTGCTTTTTCTTGAGCTACGAAGTTATAGTCGACAAAGTCCTCATTTTTGAACGCGTGAGAAGACTCCAGAAAAATTTCAAGCTTCTTGGGACACCTTAAAATTTTTAACAGCCTTTCGGAATGAGAACAGGAAACTACATTATCTTTCTCTCCGTGGATGATGCAAGTGGGAGATCTAATTTTCTTCAAGTAAGGGACAGCGTTTAAGGTCCTAAGTTCTTCTACAAATCTCTTGCCGACCTTATATTCCTTGCCGTTGCTCGTTCTCTCCTTTATAAAACCGGCTCTTCTCAGCTCTTTTTCCGCCTTTTTTGAGAGAAATCTTCTTCCCAGTTCGGTCTCTCCTTGAAAAATAACAGGATACCACAAAACCAGACACTTTACCTTTTCACTGTAAGCCAAAACGGAGACTAGCCCGCCCAGGCTCTCAGCAGCGAGTCCAATTTTATTGAATCTCTCAGACATCCTGTCAACGATCAATTTCAGGTCAGAAACTTCTCCTTTTATTGTCATCTTGTGGAGCTGACTAAAATCCTCTGTGGTGCTGCGAAAGTTGAACCTCAAAACTGCAAAATTCCTCTCGCACAATTTCCTCGCCAATTTCAAAAACAGTCCTCCCGGCCCATTTCTCGTGCCAGTGAACCCATGAACCAAAATAATCAGAGAATCTGTCCTCCTCCTCGGCAAGTGTAAAATCCCGTCTATTTTTTGTCCTTGGCTTTCAAAATAAACCTTTTCTTCTTTCATAGCAATTGCCACCCAGTACGCATCTCGCGTTTCTTGTGTACAGTACCCCAATACACCAGTGACCGCCAGTATATAAAACCTCTGACGGTGAACAAACAAGCACAGACAACTCGTCACCGTTTGCCGGATGCACGGACAAGTGCCGCCGCCTTTCTGAAGTCAGAAGACATCTCGTTCCACAGCTCTCTCCTGTAAATCGAGGCCGCTGGGTGATATGTGACAACTACCCTGAACTTTTTACCAGGAACATCAAAGACGGAGCCGTGTTCGCTTCTCACGTTGACCCGTCTGCCGAGGAGCGTTTCGGCCGCGGTTTTACCGAGAGCCATCACGATCTTCGGATCTATTATGCGTAGAGTTTCTTCGAGGAACCCGCGACACGCTTCGATCTCAGCGTCCGTCGGCCTCCTGTTTCCGGGAGGTCTGCACAGCACTGCATTCGTTATGTACACATCATCGCGCTTCAGCGATGCGGCCTTAAGCAGCCGATCAAGGTTCTTTCCAGCGGCGCCGACAAACGGCAGGCCACTGGCATCCTCGCTCCTACCCGGTGCCTCGCCGACGAGAACAACCTCGGCGAGCGGGTTACCGAACCCGAAGACGACATTCGTTCTCGTTTCGCGCAGCTTGCATTTTCTGCACGAAATGGCTCTGCTCTTTGCCGCATCGAGGAGAAGCAGTTTCTCGTTAGCATCGCTGCCGCACATGCAGCTCATCCGTCCGCGATCGGATCGACGCCCGAGTCAGAAGAGATAGACCTCAAAAGCGGCCACCACTCCGGCCTGAAGAGCGGCCGCTTCAGTCGCAGCTCAGTGTTTTCTCTTTTTCCTTTTTCCGCGCCGAACAGATCGTCCTTGGCTTGAGCGTAGAGCGCCCAGGCTCGGAATTCCTTCACCCTTTCCGGATGCCCGGCAAGTATCGCCAGAAACTCTCTGAATGCGGCCTCGCGCTCAGCGGCATAAAGCCAATCGTTGAAGGTTTCAAATTTCTCCGTGCCATCCTCAACGCCGAGTTCATATCTCACTGCATCGATGACCCTCGCAAACATCTCAACGAACTCCTTCTCCACTCCCTCCCGCTTGCTGAGATTCTGCGCCTTTGCCGCCATCAGCGCTGCAATATAAACTGCCCTCGTTATACCGTGCTGTCTCCAGAAGGCGGTTCTGCCGTCCCTGATGCTGTTCTCGTCCAGGATATCGTCAACTATCCTGAAGGCGCTAGCGGTTAGCGACACTATTTCGGTTTGATTTGGCATCAGCTGAATTCCTCTCTTTTTCAGCCTTTCGGGATAGCCCCTGTGAAAGCTGTACTCCCCGAAGTCTTCTCTGATCTCCGCCCGAGTGAACAGCCATTCGGCATATGTCCGGTAAAGCTCAAGGATTGGTCGCTTCGACCCGAACGGGTTCGGGATGTCGACGATCCGCGTTGTTCTGAACCCAAGCATCCGCAGCAGCTCGGATAAAGGCTCCAGGGTCTTCCAGTTATCCATGTTGATCACGGCGTAGGACATTTCCCTAAGACGCGCCAGCCCCTCCTCGAAGAGCGATTCGCGCTGCTCCGCGTAGAGGTCATCTGCGTCCTCCCTCAGCTTTATGTGTTCTCTCCTCAGTTCTTCGGGTATCTCCACAAAGAACAGCAGAAGGGATCGTCTAGAGGCATAGGAGAGAAAGAGTGCGGTTTCCGGTGTTTTTATACCATCGACGATAACGACTGGACTCTGAACCGCTTGAATCGCCGGGTAGAGTAGCTCTCCCACGCGGAAGGGGTTTCGCCGCTCCGCTTCGTGCAATATCTCTCCGTAGTTTCCCAGGTCCACGTTCAGCTTTCTCAGCGTCTTTCCCACGTGAATCACCGGAATTCTGTGCATCGTGCTCAGTCCCCTAGCCAGGAACGACTTCATCGCGCCCGGCTTGCCGGAGAAAGCTATCATCACTTTCTCGGGACTCGGACTCCCGTCTGGAACCCGTTCGTCGATCAGCATTTCGGCGATCCTTGTTTTTGGGTTTCCCCTTATTTTCACCTTCTCACGCGGTAGGTTTAGATCCTCCACAGTTCTGCGCAGCATCGTTCCGGTTGTGACATTCGAGTCCACAAGAACATACTCATCAAAACCGTCGATTGATTGGTCGGCAGGAAACAGCTGCTTCTTCTTCGGGTCATAGTAGAAAGCCGTCTCACCTGGTGCCGGCGGCCCGTAGTGTTTCAAGCCGCTCATTAAGATGTAAACCACCGCTCTTCTCATCTTCTCGCCTCAAATGTACGGATCTATGTAGAAAAGCGAGTGCCTGCGGTAAAACTCCACATCATCGATGCTCGCCGTCGTCCTAAAATCCCGTATCAAACCGTACACCAGCCTGACACGGGATTTTTTCTGGCTCCGCGGGCAGTTTCGCGGGAGCTACAAGCTCCTCCGCTGCCCGCTGCATCTGCCAGCAGTCGGCGGGGACGTGCCTCGCCCCATCCTTAGCTATGTTCCAGCTCGCCACCAGGTGGCGGCTTGCCTCAAACCCGCAGGCCCCACACCTGTAGGCGTGCCCATTCGGCCGGTTATATTGGCCACATATCGGGCACAGCTTGGATTTGCGGTAGTTGCTCACCTCAACTGTCGGAAGCCCTACTCTTTGCGTTTTGTATTCCACATATGACTGGAGCTTTCTGAACGGCCACTGGTTCAATCGTCTGCGCATATCTTTCCGCAGGGCTTGACCGTTCTTCGACTTCCGCTTCGATCGCATCGATTTTCGGATCCCTCTGATGTTCTCAAACGCGACCGCGACACGCTCTCGCTCTGCGATCTCAGCTATCCGTTTGCTGACGATGTGGAGGACCTGGCTGGTCCGGTTTCGCTCCCTGCGCCAGTACTTTGCCTTAAGTCTCCGCCTCTGGACCGGTCGCTGAGGCGGTGCATCGAGTTTCTGCTGAATCGACTTTCGCTTGAGCTGCATTGAGTGCCTTATGGCCGGGAGCTCCGAGACGTCGAGCGAGATGTGCTTTGCCTCCTGATTCGGCTTCAGGATGGTCAGATCGACGCTCCGCTCATTGATGTCTATGCCGCAGACCCCCTCGATTTTCTTTGGCTCAACCTCACGCTTGAACGGCACGGAGACGTTTGCCTGATCTCCGAAAGCCGAGATGGTGATCTCTCCCACCCTCAGCTTCCCCTCGCGCCAGTCCCTGAGGTACATCAGCTCGTGGTGCTCGGTCACGACCAGCGGGAGCCAGAGGTGCTCGCCTTTGCGGATTCGAATCTGAACTGCGTTCCCGTGAAAGTGGCAGACGCCAGAGGCGTTTCCATCCTCCCAGAGCTCGAGGCGCATCGTCCTTGCCTCGTAGACGGGCGGCTTCTCTGGATCTGCTTGACCCTGACGGCAGAGCTTCCGCCACGACCGCAGCATCTGGGTCGCCACCTGCCCGGAGGAGTGGAACCAGTGCGTCGCCAGGTCGAACCTCGACTTCCACTCCTGATAGGCGACGCGGTGCAGGCCAGCACGAGAGGTGATGCCGTGCTCGAGGCAACGCTGAATGCAGAAGTTCACCGAAGCGGTGAACTGGTTCAGCAGGTATTCAAGTAGCTCGCGCTTACGCTGTGTAAGCGGCTGCGTGACGAAGCGGGCGGAGCTAACTGATTGCAAGTCTCACCGCCTCCAGGACTTTTGTCTTACTATAAAAAGCTATTGTTTTATGTAGCAGTTACATCGCCCCTTCTTCTTCGCTGAACTCTTCTTCGGTGTCCCTGTCGCTCCACTCTGCACCGCAGGACAGACAGATGTACGCCGTGAAGTCGTCGTTGCTCATGATCTCCACGTCTGTAGATCCGCACACGGGGCACACCAACACGCATCTCACCCAATTAGTATATCGCGCTTTTGGTTTATAAACATTATGGCGTCCGGCGGATATGCAGAAAGCTTATAAATACCGCATAAACCGCACTCTGGTCAAACTCCCAGCATTTTCCACGTGTACAGTCCGAGCCACACTATCCGAAGGTTGCTGTCAGGCGCCAGTTCGTAGCCGTTCCCGTCGTTGTCCCAGACCACGTTGACGCGCATGTACCCCTCCATCGTGCCGTACCCCGACTGCTCGAACACATACTCCTTTTTGTCGTTTGAGACCCCGGGCGAAACAGCAAACGCGTTATCGGTGATCAGCCTCACGCACATGTTCTCTCTGGCGACGTATGTTATAATCGGGGTCCTCACCCTCACCGCGACGACGATGTCGAACTTCCTGTTCGCGGGTATCCTCACGCGCTGCCCGCTCCCGCTTATCGTCGCAAGCGCCGCGCCCCTCTGCTTCGCCAGGTCCTCGCGCGGGTTGTAGGCCGGGCCGTACTTTCCCCACCTCGCTATGTATATGTTCTCTATTCCGGTGTTCTCCCCGTACGCGGCGATGAGGTCGTTCTCTGGAGGCATGTTGAACACGGGTCCGGTGATCCACGCGAACTGCGGCTCCGGGGGCCTGAACAGCAGCCAGAGTATGACAACAACCGCAACGGCCCACGCGAGAAACGCCGCCACGCGCTTCTTTCTCTTCTTCAGGTAAAACTTTATCCAGTCCCATCTCCGCGGTTTGGCCTCCTCTTCGTCAAACCGCGCCGGGGCGTACTCGTCAGCCACGTTGCCCACCGGATGTCGGAGCGATATTCTGGGGCCGACCGTTCACCACAACAACCTCCTCCCTGAACCTTCTGTTTGGCACTATCACCAGCTCGCCGTCGGGGGTTCGCAGCTTCGTGAACGTGAGCGACATCTCAATGATCTTTCCTCTCTTTCCGCATATCTCAACCTCGCTCCCTATATCGATCAGCCTGTCCCCTATGAGGGTAAAGCCGGCGAACACGTTGGAAAGCCAGATGTCCTTTATCACCAAAAGGAATATCGTTACGACTATTCCAAGCGCGGTAAGCAACTCGAGCAGCGCGCCTATCACATTCCAGAGATACAGGAGATAAAACGCAATCGCTACGCCCAGTACCCCGGCAAGCGCGTTTGCAAGCAGCCCGTAGCCCGGCGCACCGCGGAGCCACCTCCTGAGCGCACGCCCAAGGATGAGCCTGAACGCCACTGCGCACGCAAGTACCGCAACCGTTGCAACTATTCTCTCATCGATCATTGCGAATCGCCAATACTGTTTTAACACACTTTTTGTGAACGATACAGGCGATCATGTTTAGACATCATCGCACTCCCTGATCAGCAGGTGAGCGTGCCGCTTCATCAGGTACCTCAGCACGAGTTCAGGACCCCATACCCAGCCGACCTTGCCCTCCGCGTCAACTGCTATCCTGCCCGCCCCGAGGAGGAAGTCGAACGCTGCGCAGAAGTCCCGGTACGTGATGCGATTGGAGAGGCGCATCCATATCTCGTCCTTCTTGAACGTACCGGAGTGTTTGCGAACGAAGTCCTCCACCAGGGCGATCGCCTCGCACCGCCTCGCGTCATCTATTTCCGTCACAGCAAGCCCCCATAATCTATTAGCGTTTCTTTGCTTATATACTTTTTCTTTATTTATATATCGTCCCTTTTACCGCGATCGGCGGGTTCCTTTGAACGGACATCTTTAGAAGCGCGACCGGTAGAGCTTGTGAACTACCCATAGCTTTCGCAGGGGGCTTCCTGCGACCGCCCTTTCGGACTGGTGTCACAGGCCATACCCGACGGGAAAGGCAACGGCCTGTGGGAACAGCTTTACGCAGACCCAAGTTCCCTGGGCGTCCCGTCGCCTTTAGCTTGGATGGGCAAATATGTATGCGTTCCGCCTCTCATCCCCTCCCTTTCGGAAGGGGACTTCCCGGCGGCAAAGTTAAATATACCCCCTGTAACCTAGTTACGCACCCCCTATTTAAATGCTTAGCATTTCGCGAACTGCGGCACCTATCCCTGTTTCGCGCGCTTCAGCGACCGCGCAATGTCACGCGCGAACGCGGACGAGAGCCTCCAGCTGGCGCGTTCTCCGGCACGCGCTCCCGTCGCTTCCTTTATGTAGCGGGACACTATCTTCTCGAGGTCCTCGTCAAGCGCCCTCTCGATCTTCCTTCGTTCCATCTCCAGCGCGGGATCGACCTCCTCCGGTTCCATGTCCAGCACGAGGTTCGGGTGGTTCCCCATCCTGTTCGACCACGCGTTGTCCGTCAGGCTCCTCACCGCGATGTCCTTGCCGACGAACTTCTTGTCCGACTCGTACAGCTCCGGCAGTTCTCTCTTTATCCTCTCCTCCGCGTCGCCGATGTGCCATATGACGGTCCTGTCAAGCCTCCTGGCATGTTTCCAGCAGTACACCTCTATCTCGTCGCGACCCGTCAGATAGCCTCCCAGGTGCATCGGGATCTTTTTTCCGCAGACCTTGCACGGGTGTACGTAGCAGTCGCACATAGCATATCCATTAAATAAATTAGCGCTTATAGTATATAAGCTTTGCGGACCATTCCCCCCGACGCGCTATCCTTGGTTCCAGTTTGAGCCGTTTCCGGGGCGTTTCCGATAATTGCAGTTTTGGTCGAGCATAGTGCGTACTCTTCCTGTTTTCTGCCTGAAGGTTCTGGTTCTACAGAAGGTTGTCCGATAAATGTCCGAAATGTGTCTGATAACTGTTCGCACTCTAATAATCGTGAACTAATCGCGAACCCAATCACGAACCGGCTTTAAACCGGTATATCTTATGCGCCTCTCTTTTTTTTTTATCGCCCCGGAGATGCTGCCGTCAGCTTTTGTTCAAATGCGCAAACCGCTCGGTTGTTAGGTTGAAGCATTCCGTCAAATAAATTGTCATCGCAAGGCATATATACTGCAAAAAATAAATTAATATTGGTGGGATCGTGGAAAAAAAAAAAAGAAAAATGCTTGTCGCAACCCACCAGGCATACCTAGCGGAACAGCTCCGGAAGCTTGAAGAAGACGGGTTCGTTTCATCTGAGGAGGTCTTCGCCGCCATCAAGGGTTCGCTTTCACAAAAACGCAGAAGACTCTACAAAGGATGGGTGCAGGGGAATGAATGAGAGGACATTTGTGATGGTAAAGCCGGATGGCGTGAGGAGAGGGTTGCTCGATGAGATAGAGAGAAAGATAGAGGGAGCCGGACTCAGGATCACGGCCGCCCGGAGGATCAGGCTCTCCAGGGAGCTTGCGGAGAAGCTCTACGAGCCGCACAGGGGAAAGGATTTCTTTGCGCCGCTCATCGATTTCATAACCTCCGGCGATGTGGTGGTGATGAAGGTTGAGGGGGAGAGGGCCATATCAAGGATGCGGGAGCTCTCCGGCCCAACCGATCCCAGGCAGGCACCAAAGGAGACCATACGCGGGAACTTTGGCACCACGACGAGGGAAAACGTGGTGCATGCATCGGACTCAAGGGAGAGCGCCGAGCGCGAGCTGAGCCTTTTTTTCGGGCATGTGGGCGAATCCGGGAGCGAAAGCGCGATAAAAGGTGAATCGGGTGCCCGCGCGGCCGACCGCAACCCTTATAAAGACCGAGAGTGAATAATTATCTGGGATAGCATGAGCTGGAAAGAAAAAATCAAGCCGCGGCTGACGTACTCCGACGTAAGCCTCCATCTGTCAGATCGAATCGGCGACAGGGAGATTCGCAGCGGCACCCTATACCGCAGGCTAAGGGAACTCATTTCCCCGCTCGAACCCGTTTCATACGGTGAGTACGACAAGAGGTGGTTCGGGCTGTACCTCCCTGTGAGGAGGGACGGCAAAGCGATCGCCATTCCCATGACGGTCATGCGCTACAGGCGGAAGTTCATGGTGAACCTGGAAAAGGTCGGGTGGTTTTCGGTGTCCGCGGGCGGGCAGGGGGCGGAGCGGTTCTACGCGACGGTGATCGCCGAAGCGAAGCGGTTTCTTTCCCTCATCAGACGCCTCGGTACCGGCATCATAAGGGAGCTTGTGCCGTACGACCACCGCGTCGGAGTGATAGAGGGAAAATACGTCATGGAAATGGTAATGCCAAAAAGCGAGAGAGCGAGGATACTGAAGATGTACCGGGAGCACGAGTCAAGGAACCTGAGGCAGAAGGGGGGTTGCTCGCTCAACGAGTACCTGAGGGTCGCACGCATCTGCTATGTTGCCGCGTTTGGGAGAAAGGCCGCGCGGCTCGGCCCGAGGGATGCGTACATGAGGTGGGCGGACGGCAGGCACGGAAACATGCTGAACATAAAGGATCCGGACAGCAGGAGGGAGTTTGCCGGGTGGCGCCGGAGCGGAAAGTGGGTCGGAAGCCACCCGTTTGAGATAGTGTTCAGCTGGGGCAAGCAGGGCATCTCCCTCTACCCGCCCGAGAGGGAGAACGGGTGGATGTATGAGCTGTACGCCGGAAACTTTGCGTACGCCGACCTCTACGTCAGAATGGTGAAGGCGCTCGTGAGGAGGAGGATACCGTTCCGCGCGCCGGATCTGAGGAGGGTGCTTGACTATATGTCCGGGGATGTGATGTTTTCGGTCAACGAGCCGGAGGAGTTCACGTTCGAGTACATCCCGTGCAAGGAGTACAAGGAGAAGTACTTTCAGCACATAGTGTGGAAGGAGCCTAAGTTACCGAGGTGGAAGGCAACATACCCCGTGGAAGAACAAAAAGCGACTAAAATAAATGAAAATGATCTTGGATAAACAGTGAGACTGTATTGCTGAACGCAGTGAGTACGGTACTCCAAAAATCATAAACGCTTCCGCATCAGCATGCCGATTGTGCTGATAACGCTCGCCGGGATTTACGCTGTCTGCGTGGAGATTATGTACATCGCGAAGAAGCTGGTTGAGAAGTGAAAATATAAAACACAGTTGTCAAAGGTTTCTAAATTTACTTATGTATCAATATTAAAAATACCACAAAACTGAGCATATATCAGCAACGTGATGCTTAGTTCATTTTGGAACCATCTTTACTTGCTCGCTCTTTCAGGTAGCTACTCACCGTCTCCGTCAGAAGGTACTCGGCCCGCGCCAACCGCCACGCGTGCCTGTCAATCAGCGCCATCGTCTCCTCCCTTATGGTGTTTACGCTGAGCCTGAGCGACGGATCCTCCCTGGTCCTGAACCAGTAGAATGCCGCAAAGGTGAAAAGCGACAAAGCCGCGAACGCGACCGCTCCTATCAGATCCACCGCCCCTACACCAGCTCCCTGTACATCTTCATGTACTCCTGCGCTATCCTGTCCCACGAGTACCTCTTCTCCACGACCTCCCTGGCCTGCCTCCCCCACTCCTCCCTGTTCTGGTGCGCCCTCTCCAGCCCCTCGGCTATGGATGCCGGGTCTCCGCCGTTCACCCTCGTCCCGTACTTGTTGTTCCCCGCATCGTCTATTATTTCCTTCATTCCTCCCGTGTTTCCCACGACCACCGGCTTTCCCGCACTCATCGCCTCGCACGCCACTATCCCGAACGCCTCGAGGGTGCTCGGGAACGCGGCTATGTCGCACGCCTTGAGCAGGTACGGCATGTCCCCCCTGACGTCCTGGTCAAATATCTTCACCTTCCCCTCCGCCCCGCTCGGCAGCGCGTTCTTCGTCCTGATGAGTTCATCCTTCGTGTACCCGCCGAACCCGAATATCGCGAGCTGGTACTCGGGGTGGTTCCTGGAGAACCTCTCGAACGCGAGTATGAGTTCCCTGTGCCCCTTCTCCGGCACGAACCTCCCGGCGGACAGCACGAACGGCTTGGACAGACCGTACTTGCCCATCACGGTCCGTATCTGGGCTTCGTCCTCCGGCGCCGGAGGGGAGAACACCTCGGTGTCCACCCCGTTCGGTATCACCCTTATCTTGGACTGCGGTATTCCGTACGCGCTCCTCACCTCCCTCGCAACCGAGCCGGAGACCGCATGCACCAGGTCGGCCGCGTGACACCCCTCCGCCTCCAGGAGCAACCTCCTGTCCATGGCGTAGCACTTCGCCCTCACGTCGGTGTTGTCCATCCCCCAGTCCTCCACGAGCCTGAGGAACTGGATGTAGTCGTCCTTCGGCCTGGGGACGCTCATGTGAACGCTGAACACGCCGGGTATCTCCCCGGACTGCTTCATCAGGGGTATCATCTTCGCGGTGAGCCAGTCGTGGCAGTGAAGTACCACGTCCCCGCTCCACAGCGACCTCGTGGGTTCTATGTACCCTCTGAGAACCGTGTATGTGAAGTCGAGCGCGTACATCATGTCCGCGTGGTCTATCGCCACTCTGAACACCCTCTCGCTCCCCGCTAGACCCCTGTGCGGCTTCACGGGGGCGGCGTTCACGGTCACGTTGGGTGCCGGCCTGAACGTTATCGTCGGGGATGTCGGAGAGAGGGTCGATCTCACGAATATGGTGACCGGAACGTCCATTCTCCTGTACACGTTCGACACCACCTCGTCCAGCCCGCCGGTGTACACGACGTTGGGCACGACCGTCCTGTACCCGAGGCCCATCACGAGCAGCCTCATCTCTTCTTCACCAACATATCATTTGTCTGTCAATGTTTATAAGCCTTGCGGTGCCGCCGACCCGGACCACCGTTCTTTTCTGCGCATCCAAGCCATGGGATTTGAACCCCAGAAACCGGGATTACCTTTCCCCGAATCGCTCACGAGCAGCCCGATAATTTCTCCTTCGGAGTGCAGTTCTGCCCCTACAATTTAGCAATATATGTAGAGTAGACTGCATATGTAGGTGTAAATACAATCTTCCCAAAAGCTATTCGCGCTGGCGGGAGATCGAACCACGACAATCATTTTTCTAAAGTATATCGGTATTTTCTAACAGAAAATAGCCGCAAAAGTTTCAATCGTGGCTTTCGCTCAAATAAACCGTTCAGATCACCAAATGTTCACGCGTCATTTGCGCATGTGCGAAATCATAGCGCCACAGACTCACTCCTCCCTGGCCCCACCAACTTTGTTCCAGGGTAGGGGCGCCCGCCAAGAGTGTTCCCACGGTGGGAACACGTCAATTGCCGTATATGGGTAGCCGTGAGAGGGTTCCTTCCGCCGAAACTTGAGAGAATACTCCCCTATCTCCGACAGGGTTCGGCTGGTCTCCTCGGAGAGCATGTTCCGTGTCAACTTGATGTACTCCTCCCTTACTCAAACCTGTGTACTCTAAACTGAAACAAAAAAGGGGTCGGTATTAAAAAAAAAAACGGCTGAGTTATTGAGAAACGAAAGGTATCCCCTCCCAGTATCTGATGATGTAACATCTGATACATTCACAGCGATTTTGCGTTATCCGGGCGAACGGGTTGCCCCCAAGTTACCCCTCAAGTTACCCCCCCCCAAGTCGGGTTTATGGATAGAACCGCTTCAATTTTGAGTTATTGCGAAACCCCCGGTCTCTAAAGGAATTTATGAAATTCGTTTACCCCCGGCTGACACTAAAATAAAGGAATGTCGCGAATGATCAATTTTCAAGAGCGCATCGGCGTATTCAAGAAGGTTGGCGACACCACAGTCACAGCCCCAGAATTTTTTCTCACTCCTCCTCATCGCTTTCTGTTTTCTTTCCGAGCATGTAGCTCGAGTAACCGAAAACTGCGGCGCAAATTATAATGCTGTCCTCCCTGATTCTCATTTCCATCGCTTTCATATCGTTTCACCTCCATTATTATCAGAACAGCTTTCCGTGACGGTATGGCCTCCTGCTGTTGTAAACCATCTTCTTCACGAGTATTTTTCCAGGGTTTACGCCCAGCGCTTTGCACAGATCAAAACCTCTTATGATGCCGTCTATCACTTCTTCGGCAATTTCCTCGTTATCGCCTCCCTCCCTCGCCTTCTGCATCGCCTCCGCGGCCTCGGTCATAATCAAAGCCAGCTTCACGGCGACCGACAAGGGGTTGTCTTTCGCCTTTATCGGTCTCCTTTCGCCCCTCCACCACCCCCTTCTGACGGCGGTTCTGTGAATTATCTTCGCCAGCTCATTCACCGCGTCCTCCGTCCGCACCCGACCGACCTCAAACTCTTTGCAGCACTCTGGGCACTCCGTCAGACCGCGATACCGAAGATAAACGAACCCCGCGCAGTTTTTGCATACCGCCTTATCGCCTTCTCTGCCGCAGTAGAGGCACCTCACGGTATCACCGCCGAAGGGTTGCCGCTAGTGCCGTTCTTCAAGTGCCTCTCATCCCGCGAGAGAGCCATCCAGATCAACAGTGTTCGCCGCAGGATCATCTGTCACCTTCCTCTTTGCCGGATGTCCGAAATTGCTGTAGCTCCGGGACTGAACATATCCATCATCAAACCAACCCCCTATGCGTGAGAATCTCCTCACCAACCACAACCTCCTCTATCCTCTTAAAGCATAGCCTCGTCGGGATTTGGGTTCCCTCTGAAAAACAAGGGGACACCCCTCACGCCAGCGAACGCGTCAAAAAATCTCACCGGCTCACCTCCCCTCAGGTGGTAGCGGGGAGGGATTTGAACCCTCGGCCTCATGGGGGTCGCCCGCTCCATTTTCATCTAGACTCCTTCTTTTTATCATCCGCCTCGAAGTAACCGCAGCCCCGCCACGCCAGCCGCTTCGGAACCCACCTGTTGTACACTCCGCCGTAGTAGCAGCCGATGTGCGGCCCGGAAAACCGAACCCACCTGCACGCGTAACAGCCACGGTCCGGCGGCGGCTGCCGGCTTTCGCGTTGGCAGTGGTACTCGGGTTGGATTCCATGTTCTCGGCACCATTCCTCGTAGGCTCTGCGCGAGAGTTCATCCGCCATTGCGTTCTGCTCCCTCGGTATCCACACAAACTTGGTGTTAGAGAACTCCTTCAGGAGGCGCTGAGCTTCGGCGTACCTGTCTACGTAGAGTCCCCCGCGGACGGACCAGATACCGGACATCTGGTTCGCGACGAGCGCGGAGTCCGTCTTGAACACTATCTCCTCGCGCTCCAGCCGGTGATCTATCAGCCACTGCATTGAGGCGACCGCGGCAGAATACTCCGCGACGTTGTTTGACACGGCAGAGCCGTGTCCAATGACCTTTCCCTCTTCGTACAGTTTCTCTCCGTCCTTGAGTACCACAAACCCGTACGCCGCCACGCCGCCGGGGTTCCGGGGTTCACATAAACCGTCAATATACACCTCGATCATTTTTATCGTTCCTCTGCCGCTCCCTTCTTTAGAGAGAAACTGTCGATCGGCCCGTCACTCGCTTCATTTAGCTTCGCCTCCGTCGCTTCGTCCCTTTCCAGGCTGTGCCGCGTTCTACCGACGATGGTGATGATGACAGGGATGCCCGCTGCGGTGGACCTCCTGATCATGTCCCGGGTCCCCCTGCTCTCGCCCGCGCTGTCGCAGAACGCGAGCACGAGGTCGGGCTTTCCCTCCCTCAGCATCCTCTCGTTCCTCATCGGCCCCGCCGCCCTGCCGTACCTGCCCCACTCGGCCGGAAACTCCACGATCGGCAGGCCGAGTTCCTCCGCGGCCCGCCTCGCGAGAGCGTCCGCCCCCCTGCACCCGCCCTCTATCACGACCGCCGCGTCCACGAAGGACAGCATGCGCTTTATCAGCCCGTAGTCGCTCCATTCCCTGCTTCCGCAGACGAGCACCCTGTTTCCCGTGCAGATCCCCCAGCTTCCTTTCAGCGTTCACCGTTCCATCGGTCGGGCGTCTTCTTCGCCGGCCGTCTTCGTCGTTGTCTCTCGAGTTCCTTTAGATACAGCGCTAATGCGCTTCTTTCCTCAAATTTCACTTTTTCACCAAGATATCTTATGTGTGCCCGGGTATTTATACTTTTCGCTTGAACTCATTCCGTCTTTTTCTGAAAATTCGTCTCCTTCGCCTTTCGGTTTGCATCCCGCAGCGGCACCATCCAAGGCGGTGATTCGAGGTTCTGCTTGACGCGTCAGCCTCGCTTTTACCATGGGTCCACGCCTTTAGACCTTTCATTTCCTTCTCGCAGTGCCACCTCGCCCATCCCCACGCGCTCCAGTACTTGCGTCCGCGCCTCCTGCAGCGGTACAGCCTACCAAGGCGCTGGTCAGCAAAGCCGATGAACTCCATCAGCTCCGAGCAGTGCCGCTCTCTGGCCTCTCCAATGTTTCTCCTCCTCAAGGACTTACCTCCGGTACGACTCACCCCTCCGCCCGGCAGAGTGCGCTCTGTTCAAACATATCGTCCGCTGTCTGCGTGTACCTGAGGGAGTCAACGGGATGGCCGTCCTCTGTAGATTCGAACGATGCGGTGCCCCGGATCGAAGTCCGAGCGTCCGGTTTTGATTTGGATACTATTTCGCCGTATTTTCCATTCCCCCAATCCGCGTTTCAGCGTTCTTCTTCTCATCATCTTTTAGTCATGGCACTCGGTCCTCGCCGAGAACCCACTTCAACGCGCGCGCCTGCGCCTCATACGATCCGGCGGTGGCATAGAACTTTCTTCTGACGCACCATCTCTTCCCTTCTTCCAAATGTTCAAGTCTCGCTTTAATCTCTTCTTTGTTTTTCATCTCTTTTTTGTCCGCACGTCCCATCTAGCATCACCTCCCGTTCCTCATCTGAACACGGTCTCTGTCCTCTCGCTCGTAGACGGAGCGGTTCGCCGGCGCTGTTTTTCGTCGCAGTTCCGGCGCCTCATCTACCGCCTCCGGAATTCAATTTCCTCTTTTCCCCCGCTGCAGCTATTTTTGGGTATTTTTTCTCGTAATATCGCTTTTTGACGTAAAGTTTCTTCAGGCGCGTCCGTGTCCGCTTCAGCCTTGCCTCATTCTTCTTTATCAGCTCGAGCACCCTCTCATACCGCTTACGGACCCTGTCCTCCATCGTGGGTTCCGGCTTTATCCTCCTTTTGGCTATGCGGAATTCCCCTGCCCAAGTAGTGCAAATTTGCTCACTCGGCATCATATCCCTGTGATGTAGCCCCCTCGTGTGGTCGCTCTCGTGTATGACCACCTGCGCCACCCGTTCAAGTTCTCCGCCTGTAAGCTCTGATAACTCCTCAATAAAGCAACCGCCATCGCTACCCACGACCTGCCTGTGTGTTGGCAGGGAGATCCTCATCCATTTTCGGTTATATGACCCAGCCCCGCTCACGCCCACCCCTCCCCTGATGTTTTTGACCGCGATGGTGTAGTCCCTTATGTCCTCCCCGATCTCGGAGAGGCAGCGGCGGAAGAACCGGATCAGGTCTCGCGTGTCCCATTTCGATTTGTTGGTGATCTTCATTTCCCGCATCTGCCCCAGTTAAATTTCCGGCTCCCCGGGCGTCTTCTCCGCCCGGACCGCGCCACCCGGCGTCCGCCTCCCCCCTACACGGCGATCTCGAACCCGCAGCCGGCGCACCTCGCCACCGTGAACCTGTCCCCGCTCCTGAGGCTCTCCTCGTCGATGCGCCACAGCCCGCAGCCGCAGTTCGGGCACCTGGTCACCTTTCTCACATCCGCCGCCTCCCTCCGAGCGTGAACCCGGATTTGTTTCCTTTTCATCGCTCCCTCTTTTTCTTCTGCAGCGGCGCACATTTCAATCCCACCAGAGCAGGTAGCATCCACCCTTTCCAGCCTGAATTCATCGGGTCCGTACTCTTCTCTCAGCTGCCAAGTCGCGATATTTCCTCGGTATGCGGATTCCGTCGATGCTTACTCTCTCGTCCGCTCGCCTTTTTCCCACCGCATATCCGGTGAACCTGCAGCCCGGATAAGCCCTCGCTATCTTCACAAAAACCCTGAGCGGCGGCGCATAATTGTGCCGGCCGTTCAGCACAAAATCCGGAACCATTTTGAAGACGGCCAGCGGCTCCTTTGCGGTTAGGGCGGGTCTTCCTCTCCATTTTTCTGCGCCGTCGTGGAAGCTCGCAGGGTCATCCCCCGAGGGCGGGAGCTCTTTCATCTTCAGATGCTTTCTCACGGCGTCTGTGAACCCCTGACGTTCCCCGCCCTGAATCCGCGCGCGATCTTTGAGTCCGAGTGCTCGGCCTCGAAGCTGTCCGTGTGGTGGTAAGCGTCGCACTCCGGGCAGTAGGTCAGCTCCTGCCCGCACTCGTCGCATGTCGCCGTTTCCGCGCGCCTCGAAGACCTTCGCGGCCTCATTCCGCCTCGCCCCCGAACTGCACCCCGATCTCGTCCGGCTCAGCGCTGTTCCCGCGCTCCCGGCGCCTGAGCCTCCCGGGCAGCTCCTCGAGCGCAGTGTGCTCCGGCCCCATCTGCGTCCCCGCCTGTTTCTCCAGTTTTTCAAAAAGGCCGGCGAGGGCCCCGAACTCCGCAGAGAAATCCTCCATCACTTTATCACTTCCAGAACTCGTCAAAGGCCACAATCGTTCCGCCGCATCTAGGGCACTTGCCGCCGTAACGAAGCGCATCGACTTGAGAGAACCGTTTTCTGCACCTCTCGCATTTCAGAACCACCCTTCTAAACTCCCCTTTCTGATATTCTTTAACGACCATTTAATCGAACACCCCGCTCTCAATCAGCTTTTTAAGGTTCTTCACCATCTTGCACCTATACTCCTCCGCGGCCCACCTTGCCTCCTTCAGGACGGCCTGCCAATCCGTGCTCTTCCTCGTCTTCATGGGCTTACCCACCTATTCTCCGGATTTTTCAAAAAGGCCAGCGAGGGCTCCGAACTCCGCCAACGTGTAGTCCTCGGCGGCGCAGTCGGGGCAGAAGTAGCTGGGTGCGCACCCGACATCTTCGTGTATGACGTGCTCGACCCACCCGCCCCGGTAGTGCCTGACGGCCACGCCCTTCTCCCAGAGCTTTTCGCACTCCTCAATCGTAACGTCCCTGACATCGAGCTCCGCCGCCCTCCCGCAGCTGTAACACCTCACCTTCTCACGCCCCATCCTCATCCCCCCGCGCTTTCGGTCCCCCGGGTTTTCCGCCCCTCGAACTCCCTGACCGCGCTCACGATTCTCTCCCGAACCGGGTCGTCGGGGTCCACGAGTTCCCCTCCCCCGTCGTACACCTCGGTCGTCGCAAAGCCGCTCTGGTCCACCGTCACCTCCACCGTGTATTCGTTCCCCCCGATGCTCACCCAGTACGTCCTGGTCTCCCCCGCCTTCATTACTTCAACACGTTCCGATCCGGCCCGCCCGCCGGTCCCGCCCGAAAACTTCGCTTCCTTTCCCGTGCCACCACCGCCATATAATATGGTCCTCCCCCCTTATAAGCGTTTTGGTCACCCCCCTTTCACATTAATTGTGGTACTCGTTTTGCAAAAAAAAAAGAGCGTGTGGCTTTTCCCCTCCTCCGGCGGCCGGCTCCGCGGGTGCTTTTTTTTTGTAACTCGCTTTTCTTTTGCGGAGGGAGGCCGGGACCCGGAACCGGAACCCGGAGCCTGAAGCGGAAACCGGGACCCGCACCTCCCCCGCGCATGATTTCTCCGCTAATCGGTCTGGTCGGTTCTGAGCGGGTGTGGGATCGGTTCTGATCGAGCGCCTCTGCGGGAGGGGAGCGCCCGGAGTCGTGGGACCGGAAGCGAGGAACTTGAAGCCGAGCGAGCCCGCGGAGCGGAGCGGAGCGGGCGAGCTCCACCTTTCTCGCTTCGATATTTATTGTGTCACAAATAATGTGAATATAAAAATAAAAAAAATAGCTTCCGCTAATTGAAGGTGAGCGGAAGCTTAAAAATTATTTATGTTCCAGGAAAAACTAATCGTCAATCGAACAAAAAGTAAGTTTACGTCCAGTAATTGTCTCATTTGAACTTATTTTTGCTTATCCGAGTCAAATATTTTGTAATATATTGCCCACTGCTCACAGTAGGCGCATGGTGTCTTGGTTCCAAACTTCCTTTCTGGATCGTGCGCGCTAAAAAATGTGTGGCCTTTAGGGCAAATAAAGACATCCAAAAGCACATTATCACCCCCCTGCTTCTTTCATAACCTTTAAATACCTAAATACATACATACATAATTGGAGGGAGGGAGGATGGCAAAGCTGAAATGCCAAAGGTGCGGATACGAATGGGAGTACGGCGGCAAATCTCAGTGGTACACATCGTGCCCGCGCTGTCGAACTTCTGTGAAGGTGAAACAGAATGTGCAAGCATAGGACAATTGTAGAGAGGGATAGTGGCTATGTCTGCGCAAAGTGCGGACTCGTGATCGGACCGGTCCTCAGCTACCTGCCACCCAGGAACGTCGGCATATCGCGCACATCTGAAACATACCACGACTATGATATAGGCGGCGAAGTGCCAAAAACATTTCATATTGATGCCCAGAGGCTTTTGGACTACAGAGAGAAAAAGCTGGTAGAGCTGTTCTGTGAGATAGATAAAATATGCGATTATATGTCGCTGCCGCGCACCGCGCAGAGAATGCTCTGCCATTTTTCTAGAAAGCTGGTGGGCAATGTATCGGGGATATCGTACACTTCAATCCTCGCCGACCTTGTGTTCATAGTCTGTCGCAACATGCGGATACCCAGGGACATCCGAGAAATAGATGCTGCGTTTAGAGATCTGTACGGAAAGCAGTATAGGCCGGCGAGGCGCGGGAGGATGACGAAAATATTTGGTATGGCAAAAAAGATAAATTTGCCGATTCATCGCGCCTCGCCCGAAGACTATGTTGACAGATTGGCATACAAGATGGGAATGCCCTGGGTGATACCTACGGCACGGTTACTGATACGCGACATGAAACACAAGTACTCCTCGCCGGTGGCGTGTGCAAAAAGCGCCATAAAACGGGCGGCATCTCTGAGGAAGAAGGCCGAACCAGTGCATCGTGAGAGAGAGGTTCAAGGCCTGTAAAGCGAGTGTGCTCTGACGCACATTACTCGCTCCCTCCCTCTCCCCTGGCTACCTTTTTATTTTTCATATGCTCTGTGAATGCGATCCAGCAAAGCCGAATACGCCGAAACGTTTCTCAATCGCACGAGAACCTCTACGACGTTTAAGAGCTTTATTCTCTCGTCCGGCATTCTGTTTATGATTATGTCAGCCGCTCGCCCCAGATCTCCCGAAACGAACGCCTCGCCCAGTTCGGGGTTTGCAAACCAGCACACGTTGAGGAAGCACATTTCATGACAGTCGCTCGCTCTTTTCGCAGATCTCACGAAAAAGCTTGCTATGTAACCGATATCCAGGATCTCGCCGTGCTTACTGCAGTATGCGAACCCTTTGGCGCGAGTAACCAATTCTTCTCTAACAACCCTGTCAAGTTCCTGTGCGCTGAGAGAGGCGGCAAATTTTCCATCTTTAAAACCAAGATAATACTTCGTTGGGCAACCTTTTCGACCGCGCAAAACCAAAACTTCCACCGCGATCGCCTCCAGTTCAATTCACCGACGCATAAGTTCTTTAGCAAGTATGTTTGCCTTTTCCCTCAGGGGTATTTTGTCCCAAAGCGGCGACTTGATAAGGTGGTACACGAAGCGCGAATCAATCAAGCACTCTCTCCATCCTGCTGGAGTTATTGCGTCAAAGAACCTATCATCGTTTTCAATCACAGCGGTTTCATCATCATTTAGCATTTCTTCATTGATCCAATTTGATTCGGCGCCTCTGAGTATTAACCAATGGCACAGGGGTGTAAGAGTTGTCCAATGCCGCAGATAAGCTTTAAGTCGAATTTCATTATCATCGATCCAGATCCGCCAATCTTCTTTGCCGTGGAAAAGAAGTCCCGCTAAAAAGTTCATATACAAGTCATTGTGATTGATTATGTAAAATTTCTCTATGCTTCTCATTGCGTCGGGGAACTTTTCCTTAAGTATCTTCAGCCTCTCCTCTACGCTTCTCGCATCGTTCCTAATGCATTGCCACTCTCTTTCGCATTTTATATGTTCTTCTAGCAACTTAACAAACTCATTAAATATCTTTTTAGGAACTCTTTCAGGAAAAGCTGCGCGAAGATAGTACCAGCACTCGCCCATTACGATCACCCCCCGAGTTACTAATGTTCTGTGAATAGAAATAGCAGTGAAGCAAAAAATGGCAGGCACGGAAAGTGCCTGCCATGCGCACAACTCATACAATTGCCACTACTTTGTTCTTGCTCTGTCTCTTTGATATTCGTCATTTTTTATGATTCTTTTATGCTCGCACATCATGAATTCATCGTGAATAATTGCAGTGTCCCCCTTTGCCCTTTTTAGCGCCCTTATGATCGCCCTCAAACAGTTCAGGGCCACCTGTTTATCGCTCTCTCCGCTCGACCAATTCGCTTCTTTTCCTCTGCTCCAATTCTCTGGCTGTTGCTCAAGCCAGACCAGCGTATAAGTACAGGCCTCTATCCAGTCTGCAATATTCACTTCGCTGTAAATGCAATCGGCGCATGCGCATATTACGCTGTGTTCGAGTCTCTCCATCTGACCTGCTTCGGCGATTGCGCTGAAAAATACGTTTCGACAGGGCAGATTTAGTCCTCCCAGGTATCGCTTCGTTACTGGGTCTTCGATACTAAAGCCGCCCATCTTCGTCTCCTCGATGGCCAATCGGTTTTAGAATTCGTTCACTGCTTGTTTGAACCGTACAAATAGTAAAAACCTATAGCGCATCTGTCGCAAATTCTTTCGCCGCCGCATCTTGTCCTATTTATTTTTCTTCCGCAGTCCTTACACCTCATTTTATACCTCCTCACTCCTCCTCAAGAACCCACTTCAGCGCTTCTACCACGCCATCAAAGTTCTTATCGGACACGCCGTGCCACGGACTCAAGTTGACATATCCCCGTTTTAATGCTTCCTCAAGCTTCTTCCTTATTTCTTTCTCGCTCCTCATTTTATCACCTCCTTTTATACATAGGTTTGACATAAGCGCCTCAAACAAAATTCACAAAATCCACGAGAGAGCGCTGTCTCCCGTGGATCTTTCCAATAATCTCATCCCAGGTTATTCCAACTGCATCTAGTATCTCCGATATCTTTCCGCGGAGCGTCAGCTCCGCCATGCGGTCCCAATCTACAACGCACCCCTCCGGCGGCTTGCGTTCAAACGCCACGATATCAGTCGGTGGCTTGCCGGCTATGCCCTTAACGTATAAGTATAGTGGCTTAGATCCTACATTGAAATTTGTTCCGTAGACTTCGTTACTGTATATGGCGCCCCTGATGTGAGAGGGCACTCCTGTTCCTTTTTTAATGCCGTACTGATCCAGCGGCCTCTCTATTCCCTTTCTGAAAGCTATGTATTCAAGTGGCTGTTTCCTAAAGTTCTTCAATGCGGCCCTGACAAACTCTATTACCTGCTCTCTTGTGCCGCGCAATATCAGATCAAACAGCTTTTTCTGAGTTTCTTGAGTAAACTTGCTCTGATCCGATCGAATTGCCTCGTAACCAACGACCCGGAGGTAGTCACAGGGTTTGTGCTGCCATATGACATGCGCAGCGTATCTCTTTTTCACGCCAGAGAAAAGTATCCTTTTTGCATAGTAGTTCAGGTCCATCTTTACTTTACACTCCCGCACACCGTATTCTTCTCTGAAATATCTCTCAATCTCCTCGTTGAGCGCCTTTTGTAGCGCTTCGGTCTTCTCAAACGGTACCTGAACGAATATGCTGTCGGTGTCACCGTACAGCGGTTCGTATTTTTCCTTTTCTGTCGACAAGCTGCGAATATAGTTTGCCATGTGCTTCAGTCCCTTTCTGCCGGCCTCTGTGACCTTCGCTGCCTTTTCCAAGCTAAAAAGACGCGTGAAACTGGCGCCAACATATCCGTAGCATGCATTTGTAAGAAACTTTACAACATCGCGTTTGCGCTTGAGTTCGTCGTACTCCGCTGTTCCGGGGATCAATTGTTCCAGTTTCGCTTCCAGTTTATCTCTTTCGGCGAACAGCTTATCGACAAGCTTTGGTATTATTCCCGGTTTGTCACTTGGGCCACTCACTTCTGGAGAGATGTTCAGCGTCTTTATGAGCGATGGATAATAGCGTGAAAAGTCGAACACTGCGACATTTTCATAGATTCCCCTTCTCGGGGACTCGTCGGGTGTAAAGAAGCTTACGATGGCGCCCTCGTATTTCACGCCGTTACTATCTTCATCCTCACGGGTGTCCGGCGCAGAGGGCAGAACAACACCGAGTTCTCTTGCAAGCCTGAGAAGCATCGTATCGATGAGAACGGAGAATTTCAGCGTGTCGGTGTAGTGGACCACGCCAGCGTGGTCCTTAAGTCCCTCAAAGAAGTCGACGAGATTGTACTTTTTGTCTATCTTGACAATAAATTCTACGTCACTGCGATTATACCTGATTAAGAATTCAACATCGCCATGTTCGTATCTGTCTATTGCGTCTACTGCGGTGACAACATCTGATTCCTTCGCAAATCCCTCCTCAACCGCCACGTCCTTGAGAGAGTAAGACAGCCTCTTGTGAAGTCTTTTGTCTGCCTCCTTCAAGTCAAAAATCTCCGGGAGACTGAGCTGAAAACCGAGCTTGTGCGCCCGGTTTCTGAGGTAATCGGCATCGTACGAGATGTTCCAACCCACCAATACGTCCGGATCTGTGCTCTTAAAGTACGCCAGAAGCATTTGAAACAGCTCGCTTTCATTTTCAGCAAAGTAAATATGCTCATCCGGTTTGTTGGTTCCCTTTCCTACGACAACAGTAAAGTACTCTTGGGTATAGCTGTCCCACGCCGACACCGCCACAACTGGCGCGGGCGTCGTCACAGTGTCAAGAGACCCCTCTCCGGCGACCTCGATGTCGATGAAACACCTTCTCGTTTTGATGGCAGATGCATCCGCGGGTATCAGCTCGTCAATTCCGATGTTTTTTCTCTCAGGATTTTCGATCAAAACGCCGTTTCTGATCCCCGTACACAGCAAAAAGTTTCTAGTGTACGGAATATCCGCCTGATAATGTTTCTGGTACTTTGCTCTCTCGGCTGGTACAATACCAAAATCCGACACAAACACTATCTTCAGCTTTTCTCCGAAGAGGGATTGATAGTCCCCGATATCCTGCACGTAAAAGTGAGGTCTAAATCCCAAGACCTCCACTGAACCCTTTGATCCGTTCGCATACCTAAGAACGAGAACGATTCTGTTTGGACGTATCGAAATAACCTTTACAACTCTGGCTAGCATCATTATACCACCCCCATTAGTTTTATTGTTTTATTGCTTTAAATACTTTCGCATTTCCTAACTTCGTGCCTCAACGCAGAATACTTGTGGGTTTGGTTTTTGAATCATTCTTTTCGATCAAACGCTCTATGGCCCCAAATATGATTGTTGCGCCTTCGTCTCCGTGCCACGAAAAATCGGCAAATATTTCATTGCTCGCGAGACCAAATATTTCTTTTCCAGTTTTTACTGTGGCACTGTAGTTCACGGTCTCACCATATTTCAGCTTTTCTAGCACCTTCTGTTCGGGCACATTTGCCTTTTCTGTTAGCTTTTTCGCTAGTTTCTGCCAGTACTGAAGGGAGCGTTTCTTAGTTACTTTTATCAATGAGAGCTGTATGCTCCCGCCATACTCTTCGCAGAAAAACACGTCGTGTGGAAGATAGATCGAACAGCAGAAATCTCCTATCTTCATTTCGTCTTGAAGCTTTTTCTCCAGCCTTCTCACGAGCTGATATATTTTTTCTCTTCCACCGTGTGACAGCCAGCGCATAATTTTTCTGCTCACCCGATAAGTGTCACTAGTGCCCGCCAACAAGATCGCCTCCTCAAATTGACCCGCAAAAGTTTGCCCGCCGCGCTTTTCTCGATTTCCTTTTCAACGGTATTCACTCCGCGTCCCCCTCATGTTGCCGGAATAAAGCTTATTTTTTCCTTTAGGCACTTAACGAGTTTCAAAAATTTTCTTTTAGAAACCACTGCGCCGCATTCCTCACAGACAACCTTGGAGACATCTTCGGGTTCGTAGCTTAGGTTCGGGTCAGAAAGCCGAATCGTGGCTCCATTTTCGTAAGTTCGAAATTGTCCCGAATTTCAATTTTTGCTATCAGCACAAATCTTTTTGACCCGCACCTCGAGCACGCAAATACTGTGCCGTACCTGAGCTTGTTGTAGACCATCTCCTCTTCTCCTTTCAAAGCATTTCGCCTCTGCTGAGCTTCTCAAAGATACACTTTTTGATCAGCTTGCTCTCTGATGTGCATGAGACGAGCAGCCCCTTCTTGGAGAGCGACTTGATCCGTTTCATCGCGGTTTTAAAGGGCTGCCTTCCCGTCGAAAATTTAGCATAGTAGCCTCCACAGTTCCGGTCGCTTTTGTCTATACAGAACCCGAACCCACTGAAGATGTCCAAAAATAACTTGGTCTGCGCGGTATCGTAGCTCTTGAACCAAAGCGCATAGTCACTCAGATCCAGCCAAAGAGGAGTGCCAAGGCGGAGTTGTGCGTTCCTGTTTCCTATATCCAAACGAAGCGTAAGGGATATTATCCCGATTTTGACATTATTAACCGGGCGTTTCATTCCTTATCACCTCCCGACGTCGTGGCTTTTGAGAAGAGATTCTGAAGCGCCGACTATTTTGGCAACTGCTTTAATGCGCGAGCGGAGCCTGTTCCGTACTTTCTCAAAACCACCGGCATCACAGGCGTCTATGTCTCCGAGAATTTCTTGAAGACGAAGCCTCATAAAGTAGAAGCTGAAGTTTTCTTCCGTAATCGTTCCATTCTTCAGCTTCTCGTAGACCATCTCCTCGGGACTTCTCGGCAGAGAGGCGATCAGCTTTTCTAACCAGTACTCAACTCCATCCAAGCAGTCGCCAAAAGAACTCGACAATCTTCTTATTTTGGCGCAGTCATCTTTTGCAGCGACAAGTAACCGTTTGATTTTTCTGACATCCTTCCTGCCCAACGAAAAGTTTGGCGTTCTCGCCATCTCAATCGCCATATCTATCGTATCTCTCGCCACTTGGTTCCTGATTTTACCATCCGCGATGTCAACCATTCTGCGCGCTATATCGAATTTATTATCGGTGCTTTGAAGGATGCCAATCACTTCTTCGGCAAGCCGACTGTTTTTTATTCCGAGTTCCGGGATTCTCAGAGTGATCACCCCCTTTCATGTTTCTTTCGGGTTTTTACAAGGAGTTTCGCTTTGCTCCTCCTTTTTGAGATATCCTCCCAGGTATGGTAGCAGAGGCTCTAATTTCCGTTGTTTTTCTCTGAAAGCCTGCATCACAGCTTCCCATTCTTTAGCAAAGTCGGCGTCCTTTTCTCTGAGCGAGTCTGCGGCCTCCTTCAGGGGTTTACCCGTTTGCGCCATCTCCGCCGTCAGCTTCCGGAGTATGTCGCCCTCGTAGCAGAGGAGGTCGAGATGTTCGGGTTTGGAAAGCGGATCTCTCAGCATGCTGATTAGCGTTGAGTATTCTTTGGCCAGTCCAGGGAATCCTTCTTTTTCATAGATGTAGCCGATGTCCGCATTTTTGTTCAGCGCTTCTACTGCCCTGATCTCGCTCTCGCTCAGAGCGTAGACACGGTGCTTTTCCCTCATGTGAGTGTTCACCGGTTTGAGCGCCTCGTCAAAGAATCTCCCAGCGCCAAATTTTATGCACACATGCGTCCAGCCGCACCCGTCGTATATGTGATACGACGGTGAGTTTTTTCTCAGTTCAATTATTCTGCCGTATTGCTCGGCGAGTTGCCGATGTATGTCCTTCTTTTGTATATCCTCCTCTTTTTCTGTAAGCGGCATCTTTCGCTCTGCGACATAGTCCAGCATATTTTTCACCACGTTCGCCTTTTTTTGGGCGTCCATGTAATCTTCTCCGAATTTGTCGTCATGAAGCGCGAGTACAATAGCCGCAGTTTTTGGATCTACTCCATCCTCCATGCACTTTTTGAGCAAAGGCAGCAGATCGCTGGCGAACAGCCACATAAACTCACATTGGAGCAGAGGCAGTTCTCTCAAGTTGCTTTCCAGCCGATACTTTATTTCTTCTAGCGCCGAAAGAATTTCTTCCTCCCTTTCGCCCACTTTGAACACGTTCGCTCTGGCGTCTGCCCGTGGAAAGAAGCGCTTAATAAAATCGCGGGCAACAGAGGGCAAGTAGTAATGAGATTCATGCCCGCTTTTAGAGTAAAGACAGCAAATGCTGCCTCGACCTAAAACGAGCACTTTGTCGTGCGCCTCAACCAACTTTTTAATCTTCTCTTCATCTATCAAAAGATCACCTCCTCTCTTAGAAACATACAACTGCTAGCACTATCCAGAGTTTGTCTCCGAAAAAAGCGCATCTGCCACGGCACCGAAATGTTTCCTTACTTCAGACTCCGTATCCAGGAGTCCACGTCACCGCCGAGTTCTTTGAGCACTTTTCGCAGGCACCGCTCATGCACCGCTTCGAGGTCAAGCAAAAGTAGAGTTTGACCGCAGAGATCGCATCTGCTTCTTATTATCTCTCCTCCCTCCAACTGCCTGAAAACGAGTGCATCTTTGTCCATCGTGTCTTCAAGCGCCAGCGACTTACGAGGCAAGCTCTCTATAAGCGACCAATTGGGTTCTTTTTTCAATGATACTCTAGCGATGCGTATGTGCTTATACGCGCAGAGTCCGTAGTCCCAGTATCCGTCGTCGCGCAGTATTGGATGGGTTCTTATTGGCCCAACAGTTTTTTTGCTTCCCTGGGACACCAAGATATCGATCACGCGTCGTTCCGGGTCAACAACGTACACCCACTCAATGAACAATGGATCTGGGTTGTCACTAGTGATGTACACTAAGGAACTGCGCTCGAATTTGCGCTCATAGTCATTCCATGTGCTAAACCTCAACAGATCCTCTGCAAACTGCTTCAGGTTTTTCCTCCGAACATGATTCCATACCTCTTTTCCCAGGCGGGTGGGGTAGGAGTCCGCGTGGCTGTACACCCCCACCCAACCACCATCTTTTCTTCTGACCGCAACACATCCTCCCGTGCTCATACTTTATCACCTCCCTTCTTTGAGGCGCCTAAGCACAAGTTTAGACAGCAATTTATCGTATCTCCTCTGCCAAGCTCTGCCATTGAATCTAAGTTTTTCGTAGACCTTTAGCAATGTTTCTTCGCTCCAGACTCTCGCCGACAGTCCAGGTCTACCGTCCCTCCAGAACCAGCTAAGGCATGAATTCTCGAACAGGGGCAAAAGATGCAGTTCAAAGATTTCCTCCCCCCACCACGGTATCCATTTTTCGTTGATTGTCTCCTCTTCACAAACGATACCTACGACTTCCCAGCAGTCCCACGGATCGCAGAACAAGATGTATCCCTTTTGGTTGTCGTAGTCTTTGTGCCTTATCTTCAGCGGGATCTTATCATACTCCCCGCTCTCCGCGTTCTCCTCGAGGCCACATATCTCATACCGCCAATCTAAATACTCTGCGATCATTGGCACCGCGCCAGAGGGGCAGTTCAGCTCTATCCACTTCCTTCCCCGGATGGCAGGGATAACCCCCGCGTAATATGTGGTTGTCATTCTTTTTCCTCCAAAGATTCATTGCAGAATGAAAAAGTTCGATCTCGCGGATATTGGTTTCATGCGGAAGAAGCGGAGGGACTCATCTTGAGTACCCTTCCAAAGGGCGGGCGCTTCTCGTCCCCCTCGGCGCTTATAACCCATATGGCATCATACGCTCCCGGTGCGGTCTCCGGGTAGTCTCCGTCTCCATCCGTCAGATACACCAGAACTTGTATGTTCTCGTTTTCAAGCGCCTCGAACACCGGACGGAAGTCCGTCCCTCCGCTTCCCTTTATTTTCACTTTAAACGAGTCGAAGTCGCTAAGAGATGTGGCCACTGCGTCTGTGTGAATGTCGGCATCGCAGGCGAACAATCTCACGCGGAAGCTTCTGAAAGTCGAGAGTATCCCGCGCAGTTCGTTAAGAAACTCCCTGAGTTCTTCGTTCGAGATGCTGCCGCTCGTGTCAACTGCCACCGCGGCCTCCAGCATCCTCTCCTTCCTGGTTGGATAGTATACCCCGTACTGCAGCCACTTCTTACTTGGTCTGCGCCAGTCCTGCTTCATTCCTCGGGTTCTCGTCGTGTACTGCCAGAGGAGCTGCCGCCAGCTCAGCTTCGGGTAGAGCAGATCATCGATGAACCGTTCCAGCCCCACGGGTAGCCTCCCCTGGGTCTTCGCGACCTGCGCCGCCCAGACGACCCTCCTCTTCCATTCCTGCTCCAGCCTCTCAGCCCTCGTCTTCGGGTCGACCCCGTTGGCCTCCTCCCTCCTCTCCCAGACATCGTGGTCGTCAAGCGTACCCGGAAAATTGCCCTCGACTTTCTCGAAGGTCATCGGGTAGCCTCCGAACTCTCCGGGGCGGCGCGCGTGGTGCTCCGTCCACACGTGACCGCATTTCTCGCACCTAAACTCAGTTTCGATAAAGTTGCTATCCTCTTCGGATTTATACTTCAGCCCCCTGATGTACTTGCTTCCGCACTTAGGACACCGTGGACCCGGAAGAAGGTTGTATATCTCTTCCGCGCACTTTCCTTCGTAGCGCTTGTCGTAGAACACACATTCGGGAAGCTTAAAGTTTTCCCTAACTATTATTTCGTTTACGGCGTAGTCACATGCAACATTCCACCTGAGCGGGTCTCTCAGTTCGCGCCGCCACAAATGCCCAAGCGCGGTATGAACAACCTCGTGGGCTATCAAACCCTCTATGTACTCCTCTGCAGTATTCACAATTTTATCGGGCTGATAGTATAAACACTTTCCGTCCGTTCCTATACCTTCCGAGTAGGGAGCAAGCCGCGCGGGCACCGGTTCCAGGTACGTCACAAGTACGCCGAAAAATGGCTGTTTCACCAGAAGCTGAACGCGAGCGCGAACAATCATGTCCCTGGCCTTTTTCTCGAGCCAGGACTCTGATTCAGCCGCCTGTTTCTTTTCTGTCTCTTTTGTCTTCGCCACTTCTGTCATCCCCATGCCTACAGGATCACATCTTTATACTTCGCAGTGAACTTCTTGAACGCCTTGGTCCTATCAACCGGGATTTTTGCCCTGACCGCATCCTTCACCAGCAGAACCGCAAACTCCGCCGGCAGGAGGGTGGCGTACTCAACCAGCCGGTTCGTGTACTCAGGCCTCTCCGCAGTCTTCACGACGATAGAGGAGCAAACGATGTGCAGAAGGTCGGGGCGCTCCGGAACAAAGTTCTTGCCCTCCAGGATGTCATCAATGTCCGGCAGATCGTTCTTCACGCGAAGATACTCGCAGAATTCGGATGCCATTCCCTCGCCTATGTCTCCTGCCAACGTCTCAAAGTCACTGAGTCCCGCCTTCAGCTTGTCCGACACCCTCTCCCAGCCCCTGGGCGTCGGGAACGGCTCCTCGGGGGAGTACCTTTCTTGGTCAAACTTGAAAAGCGCGTCTCCTTTCCAGCTCAAAAATCCGATGACATCTGCCACTATTCCTGCTTTGAACGCCCAGCTCTTCCAGTCGTCCAAACCGCACTCGAGGTTATAAATGGTGAAGCGGTTGTTAAGAGCGGCCGGAAGAGTGTTCACGCTGCACTTATCGGTAATCCGGTTTCCCGTGGCAAAGATGAACCAGCCGTCTCCAAGCTTCCTCTTTCCGACGCATCTCTCGTGTATCCACCTGTAGCTGGCCTTCAGGACATCGAGTTCGGCAAGGTTGATCTCATCAAAGTTTAGTATTCCCCTTCCCTCCTCGGGGAAGTCGATCAGAGAGACCCACTCCACCTCTCCATTCGGCTTCACGAGGGGGAAGCCCTGTACATCAGGAACCTCTCTGGTCGCCAGCTCCACGTTCAGATAGTTGCCGTCTGGGTAATCCTTTCCAGAGCCAAACTCTTCCTCGGCCAATTGCTTGAGTATGCTGGTTTTACCAATTCCCGGCGCGCCAAGAAGCAAAATTGGGTGTTTTACATTTTTGCGGATAAGGTTACGAAGTATCTCCTTCGCTTTTCCGACTTTCATTGTACACGGCATCAATTATCACCTCCTTTTTATTATACCAATTTTTGTTGAAAAATGTAGACTTCACAAGAACTCGACACAATAACCTCTAAAACCGCAAATTGAACGTTCTCATCGCCGTCGCGTCTCGCATTTCCATTATTTCCTTTTTGCAGCGTTTCGCGACTCAAGTTACCCTCGTCAGCGTTTATCGTCCCTCGTTTTTAAGCATCAGCGCGATCAATGCGGCCCTTGCCAGTTCAAGCCTACTACGATATGGCTCAGGCAACACCAAGGCGACTTTCTCAAGAAAATCGAACCAGAGCGGCATTCCTGCGATATTCGGACATATGTCGGTATTTGTGAGATTGATGCTATTGTCCTTAAAGCGAAAAACCGGTGTATCCTCTGAGAGATCAATCTCTCCTGCCGGAATCGGGCCATCCTTATCGTGGAGAAGTATTCTGACCCGCTTGCAGTCCGAAGAAATCACGCCTCGCACGATAACTCCATCAACGCGAGCTTCAACGCGCCTTATGCACTCATTCTTTTCTTCTTTCACAGTTTCGCCCCTACATCTTCATACGCGCCGCGAGCGCATTGCACACGAGCCACTCAATCCGACATTTATCCACTGGTTTTAACGCGCCGTTCCGGAGAGAATCGATAATGCTAAGTGGCTTGAGATCATCGATAAACTCTTCCTTTGAAATGACGGACGAAGCGAACTTTTTCGTCGGCAACGTTTTTACAATGTAATCATGATGTTCAAGTGATATGTTATCATTTGCTTCATCGTTATTCATTTGCGAAACGCGTATAAGGTCCTCGTCATCGTATGAGCAGTAGTCAGCAAAGTTCCAGTAGTCATGAAGCAGGCAAACGTAAATGTTACTGTAGTGTATGCCTTTTTTTGCCAGCTTGGATAGAACTTGCTTAACGTCGCCTGGAAGAGTGTTCCACAGCTTCTTGTACACATGCTCCTCCCATAACTCATCCGCTGCCCAGCGGTTCTTCCATTCACGATGCCCTCTCTTTTTCATTGAAAGAATGCATAAACTGTTATGTAATCCCCGTCCGACGGCCATTTGTCGATATCCGAGATCATAGAGCTCGTCAACGATCTCCTGTCCAATTTCCAGCAATCGATCGTCCTCTCCGTCTTGGTTTCCCCATTTTGAAAACAGGTTTCCAATCCAGTAGTCAAACAATTTAACTCTTCCGCAAAAGACAGGGATCGCATCAAAGATAACCTCTCCAGGCATTAACATCACCTCCCATATCCTTTATTGCCCTCAGCCAGCACCTTCTGTGCGCCGCTGTTTCAAATTCAGCCAAAACGGCGCGTTTACAAACTATGCAAGCAGTCGGAACGAGTCGCGATTCTCCTTTAAGCGCGCTCGCGATCTCTTTAACATCTTTTTCTGATACCCTGTCAAAATCAACTACAGCCGGAGTGGCACATACCATGTCCTCAAAGAACTGCCAGTCTGGCTCTTCTCCGTCTATATGAACGCTTGCCAGCCGCGCATGCCTGTATGCACAATGGCCGTAGTCCCAGTATCCGTCGTCGCGCAGTATTGGGTAGCCCCGTATTGCACAAGTAGTTCGTTTGCTTTTTTGAGACGTCAAGATATCAATCGTGCGCCGCTCCGGGTCAACAACATACACCCACTCAATGGACAAAGGATCCGGATCGTCGCTGGCGATGTGCTCCAAGCCATCGGAGTCACGTTCACGAAATTTGCATTCAATACAGCGCGGTCCATGCTTCTTGTCGCAGTGCGAGCATGCTTCCATTTGCAGTATATAGTCGTCCCATGTATTGAACATCAACAGATCCTCTGCAAACTGTTTCAGATTTTTTCCCTGAACATAGCTCCACACCTTTTTTCCTAGATAGACAGGTCCGGAGTCCCTGTGGTTGTACACCCCCACCCAGCCGTCGTCCCTCTTTATTGCGACACAACCTCTTGTGCTCATAACACCGTTCACCTATCTTGGCTCCATCAAACGAATCCTAAACGCGGTAGCGGATTTCTCCAGCCGCAAGCATCGCAACGATCAACATCAGGTTTAAGTTTCCGATAACAAAATGGGCATGTTATGGACCCCTCTCTCGTTGCTTCTTCAAGCAAACGGTTTAGCGTTGACGCATCCATTTTTATCACCTCCTATTTTTAATATATAATGACGCATCATTGGCGTGTGGCCTCAGCCAGAAGGCATCAGGACTTGAGCAAATGTGCAAGTAACTCTGCTCGTGCCTGATCGGTCAGCACCTTTTCTAGTATCTCTGCTGGGAGTTCAGCAAGCGCGGCTAAAGAATGACTGTTTTGCGGCAATCTGTTCAGCTTTTCCCCGCGCAATATAGCGTGACCTGCTGCTGGCCACGCCCAAAACAGCCTCACCAGCAAATTGTACTCTTCACAGTCTTTCGCTGCTTTCATTGCATCGAAAAAGAAAGGAGAAACGCCGATATACTGGAGCTCTGCTCTGTTGTGCTTCGGGCAGCCCACTACTACCTTACGAGTTCTGCGGGAGGAAACCCGAAAATGTATGTCCACCCTAGGCAGATCCCGTTTTCTTGTACTCACGACGATTTGGCCGCCAACAAAACAGGCATAATAACGCGTGGAATAGTGTTTGTATTTTCCGTACACTATTTCGTACTCCATTCTCTTTCCTCTCTCGAGTCTTGTGTACCGATGTCATAGGTTTGCGTTTTGTCGAGCGCAACCTGCTTTGATTTTTGTTTATTCTTTTTCGCATTTCCCATTTTATTTATCACCTCTTTTTTTATCTAGCTACCGCCCGCTCGATTTAAGATGCAATTTCCTCAGCTCCTACTCGCATTCTAGGTAAATCATGTTCTGATCCTTCCCGTAGACCTTCGCTTTGTAGTAGTACTTGCCCTCATAGAATTTCTCCAGTTCTTTCGCCAGCTCCTCTGCCAAGCAGTGCGCATAGTAGGGCAGAGACCGTCTGAACTCAATTGTCGCCTCCAAAATAAATTCGTTGGATTTCTGGCTCTTCAATTGTTTTTTTGCTTTACCCATTGGCAAACGTCTCGTGGTTAGAATCGATCCTCCTCTGTCAGTCTTAGCGACGGCAAAAATAATTCTTTTTGCGCCGTGTTCTTCAAGCAAACTCCAAAATCTTTTCGTCGGCATACTTATCACCTTCTTTTTTTTTTAGATATCAGAATTCAGAGAAAGACATTACAAAAGTTTTTAAGGCGTATATGGTACTTTATGACTCGCGCTTTCTGCAGACAGCGTATCCCATTTCTCTTAGCCCTCCTTCAACTTGGTCGCCAGTAGCTTAGCATATCTCCTATTCCAGATTCCTCCAAAGCGATTGGCGTGCGAGTTGTAGGCCTGCAGGAGGGACTTCTTGCTCCAGACTCTGGCAGCGAGTCCTGGTCCGTGTCTCCATGTCCACTCGAAATAAGCGCTGTTGTCATTGAAAAACGGCAACAGGTAAAATTCAAACAGCTCTTCTGCCCACCACTTTACCAGCGACCAATTTATCTCGTACTCCTCACAGACTACCGCTATCTTCTTGACGGTTTCACCCCAATTATCTAGAAGAACAACGTAGCCCTTTTGATTGTCATAGTCTTTATGCTTGAACTTCAAGGGTACTCTCTGCCATCTATCTTCGTCGGTCTCATCGGCGCTCTCGTTTTCAATAATACCATACACCTCGTATGCGTCATTGAGGTATTCGGCAATCATTGGTAGCGCATCCGTTGGGTAGTCTAGTACAATTTTCCTCCTTCCCTTGCTGAGGCATGCAAAAGTGTAATAAGTTTCGATTTCCATTTCTGTCACCTTTTATCGCACCGCACAACGGGGCAGAAGGGATCGGATTCTGGTGGCTGATGCCGGCACGGCTCCTCTGGCTCGCACCGTCCCCACCACCTCTCCTTCTCGCGATTAATGAAGCGGAGAGCATCCTCAAAGCCGCCTTCAAAAGCAACCTCCTCCCTCCCGCTCCAGAAGTGCCTCAACGCCTCAAACTTTCCGGTAGCGAGGTTCTTTCTAAGTGTAAGCCTGCGCTGGAGTTCGTGCTCGATTCTCGGAATTCTCGCGTAGGCATCGAACTCCAGCAGCGAATAGACGGGTTTGTGCGGATCCGGCGCCTCAAAGCGAAGTTCACAAATGTGCACATTATCACCCCCTTTCTCGCGGCACGAAAATTCCGTTGCCCCAAAGAAAACACACAGTGCAACAGCTATTGTTTTCATCTTCACCGTTGACTAGAACTAAACTTTGCGATTGCGTGCATCTTATAGATTGCATCTGCTTTCACGTCTCTGAGTATGCCGTCTCTTCTGAGCCGGTTTACGATAGAGAGACAGCCCCTAAGAGTCTTTGCTTCTGTTTCAAAGTCGGCCCAGTAGCCGTCGGGGTTTTCTCCGCTCCTAACTACTGAAAAACCATACCGTTTGAACAAGCTTGAGAGCGGATATGTTTTCTGCTTTTCTGTGTTCTTGAAGAAAAGAAAGAGCATGCCATTCTTTGGCTTTTCGAATTGGCTACTACGGCGCCGTACCCACAGCGGTGCCACAAATGTCTCGCGTTTTTTAATGTCCACCGTGTGTGAAATCGTTCTCAGTTGTATTTTAATGTTCACTGTGCGCAAAATCGTTTCCAGTTTTATCTCTCCCACTTTCATACGAGACGGAAAGGTCTCCGTGCCCTGCAGAGCGCGTGCTACAACTTCCGCATACCACTTGTCCATAGTGCATCAGCTCACGTGAAGCGCTTCGGCGATGATCGCCGCCTCACGCTTCTTGTCGTCGTATATCTGATACCATATCTTGCCCACTATCGCGTTAATGTGCTCGTCGGTGTAATCTGGGTGTTCTCTCCGGATTCTCTCAACATGCTCTTTCCACCATCCCCTCGGTGGCATCGGTTTTCCAGATCGCTTTCCGAGTGCGGTCGCCAGAATGCGCGCCCGATACTCTTCATCAGTCATTTTTGCCATTTGATCGCCCCGCTTTCGGCTGGAGCTTGATGGCCCTCCACCCCCTCACCGGCGTTTCTTTGTGCGTCGTGCAAAACGCGCATGCGCCGGCATTTGCTGCCGTCACTGCAAGTAGCCGCTGAACCGCTGGATCGTCAAGGTCATATATTTCTCCGTCCGTCAGCACTAGTACTATGTCATCCTTTTTCATTCTCTGAACTACACATTCAAGCACCTTTCTGATCTCAGTCCCTCCCCCGCCTCTGATGCGCTTTCTGACCTTCGTGTAGACCTCCGCTAGTTTTTTCGCCGTAACGAATTCATAGGCTTCAGTGTCCCAGCTAACAGTCTTTATTTCCGCCTGTTTTGCAAACTCGTACACTGTTCCTAGGAAAAGTTTAAGTTCGCAATCACCTATGCTCCCTGAACAGTCCACGAGCGCCCAAATATTCGGCATTTTAAGTCGCCTTGTCCACGGGAGAATGTCCGGGTACCTTCTGGATGGACGCCTCCAGTCCGAAAGAATAAGCTTCCCGAGACCGTACCTTATTGCCCTTCTTATCAGGGATCGTGGATCAATGGATGGCGTGATAAACTCATCAACAATTCGCTCGAAGCCGGCTGGCATATTGCCGGCTGTCTTCTGCGCCATGTACGCTCTGGCTACATAGTTTTTCCAGGCTTCTCTGATCTCGCTCGGCGATCCCTTTGTGAATGCAGGATCGCCTTCCTGAATCACTGTACCCTTCTCCTTTCCGTTTGTCCCTCGGACGGTGCACTCTCCGTTCTCCTCCTCAGAGGAGAGGCCCGAAATAATATCTATTTCAACCTTGATCTTGTGAACAGCGCTGTGCTTCATCAAAAGATCAAACACTTCCTCGACTGACATCTTTCGTATTTCCTCTGGATCGGTCTTGGTAGCCGCAGCAACACTGTCCGCGGTCACAGCAAAAAGCTCCATTTGAGGGCTACGGATAAACTCTTCGAGCACAGTGTTCACAACTGTGTCCGCGGCATAGTTCCACACTTCATGTTTCACGGGATCATAATCTGTCACCCTGTTACCCTCGCGAAGAGAGTGCAGAAAGCACGCGTGGAGAAGTTCGTGGGAAATTACCCACGTCTTCTCCACAAAATCCAATCCTTCCCAAAAATCCGGATTAATATATATTGTCGTCTTTTTATCGATTCCAGCCCTCGGCACTGCCCTGGTCTCAATGATCCTTGCGCGGCGGAGGAGGGAGGTGATGAAGGGAACCTTGCTGCAGAGGGCCGCGCGGATTCGCTTGATATCCTCGGACATGTTCATTTTTTCAGCACCTCCGATCTGTCCCCCACTATTTCCATCGTAAGCTTATTGTACTTCTTTTTGTCGTGCGAGAGCAGTGCCAGAATCAGCTTCGACAACGTACTCGTTTTTACGCTATTGCAAACGAGTGCAAAGTACTCCCTTGAGTCCGATGTAATAACGTCAATCAGCGACAAAGCTTTTGTCACATCCTTTTTTTGCTGATCAAGCCAAGACGCAAGCATAGCGCACGCCATGTATTTGGCGTCCAGCTCCAACGAGTTCCAGCGCTCCGGCGTTTCTATGATCTCCTCTATGTTCACATTCACTTTGCAGAAGGCTTCGAACTTCTGACCCACCTCTGGTCCCAGCAGTCCCTCGAAGTCGCAGGGACCATAGTACGAGAGCACGGCCGCCCTCGTCCAGGTTCGGTGCGTTGGGAAGTTCTGAACCGTTTCAGGCTCCGGTGGCACCTTGAGGATATACCCCTCGCTCTCAAAACGCTTCAGGAAAACATAGCATGTCTTGTTCCACTTGTCCCCGTAGACATCGGTCATCCACCTGTGCCACTCGTCCACCGTTGGCGGGTCAACCGGAATTATGATGAACCTGTTCGCCAGCGGGGCGGGCATTGCGTTGCTGAGGCTAGAGTACTCGGCGGTGTTCGATGCTCCCACCACCATCACGCCATCGTTGTACTTCAGGAACCCGAATCTGCGCTCCAGCGTCACCTTGTATGCCGCTGAAAACAGGTCGGGTCTCTGAACGTCCAAGAAGTCGTCGAGTACGAGCATACCCGGACACTTTTGCATTACTGTCATCCATAAAAATGGGAAGAATTTTGCGTGCCCATTTTCCAACCGCGGGTGTCCGGATATGTCGGTTGGCTCGCACTCAACGAGCGGCAGAGAGTGATATATGAAGTACTCATCTGGATTGGACAGCACCTCCTCGGCGACCGAGTCATCGTACTCGACGAGCGTTCTCCCGAGCCGCTTCGCGATGATCAGAGCGGCCTCGTAGCCGGACACCGTCTTTCCGATACCCGACGGTCCAATAAGCATCACCGAGGATCTCTTCCACGCGCCGTTGGTCTCCTCAATCAATTTTGACTCAGTCATGTAAAGATTTACTAAAAAATCTCGTACCTGCGGCGTTCTCATACCATCACCTCCTCCTTACTTTTTTAAGCTACACGCAACCAGTTCCGCGTACAACTCATTTAAGCGACTTTTGTACGGCTCATCGAGTTCCTCGGCAGCGGTTACTACTTGGTTCAGCACGAAGTTGTTTATGATACCGCTTTCCACGAGTTCGTCGCATGCCGCCTCAGAGAACTTTATGTTTTTCGACCATTTTCTTTCAAGAATGTATCTGCCGATTTCTCTCTTCGCGATCTGTTGATCTGGAGTGAATATTCTGTAAGACGACGATATATCGCAAACTAATATATTCGGACACGATTTACCACAGTCAATAATAAGTTCTTCCGTGTCGCGTAAAAACGCCGGTTTGCCGTTGAGGCGCCCAGCTTTATCGTATCGCGCTTTTCTTCTCGCATTGAACTTTAAAATTCTAAGATCTGTACTCGAAAAACCGCCCTCCAGCTTCCTTAAGAAAAGTCGCTGCTTCTTGCCACCAAATTTGGCAATATTCTGTACTATCTCGCATATTTTGCCATGTGGCAGACATAGCTTATCTGCCGCGTATTTTAGTTGTTTGGCCGCATTAACTGGCACATGTCCATTGTTTGTAACAATGGTGCGAGAAAGTACGTCCCTCAGTCGACCGGTACACAGTCCCGTCACGAACTCGTCGTACGTAAGGGAATGAAGTCGCGCCGAAGCAACGCCAACGAAATTAATTGCAAAAATTGATTTGTTTGACTCAACAAACAGTGTTTTTGTGCGCTCAAAGTATATATAATGCTGGGTGGCAAAATCAATGAGTGCATCTATCTTACTCAGTTTCTGCTCATCAGCGTTTTTGTTTATTTTGCCTTTCGTAAATAGATATCCGTCGAGATTGGACACGATGCTGCGATAACGATACGGCAGTTTGGATACCTTTGCGAGTAAGCGGATGTAGTTCGATGGCACGCCGTCACGAAATGCCGCAACAAGTTTGCACAGATCCGCAAAACTGTAGATTTCAAGGGAGATATTATGCCGCGGCATCGAAAAACGGTATCCGTCAATGGGTTCTTCCTCGATGACCAGTTCTCCGCTCTTTGACGGTATCACCATTGCCATCGTCTCAGTCCTCCAGTTTACTATCCTCTATCGCAAGTTTGAGAGACTCCCTCGCGCGGCGGCTATTGGAATAGCTACCATATCCCCATCTCGCGTCAATAGTTTCGTGAATCTTCTCCAGTATTTCCTTCTTTTTGGGGTTTGTCTTTAGGAATTTCACCCAGTTCACCCACATCTTGTAACTTTTGCGTTCTCTTATTGCGTCTATGTACGCATGCACTCTTGCCGTATTCAGATCTGAATAATCTCTGAACGTGCCATCTTTGAGCACAACCCACTTTTCAGATGCGCATTGCTGTGGATCGCTGAGCAAAAATGTTAACAAACGCTCGTGATAAGGGCTTTTAAGCTTTTCGCTCATTGCAGTTTTTATAAGTAGCTCTTTTTCAAATCCACCTATTTTTGCTGCTGACACTCGCTCGCCCAGCACGCCAAAAAGCTTCCCCGCAAATGCCGTCGATTCCAGCGATGGGCCGCATTTGACCTTCGGCGCGGCGAGTAGCCTCCCGATCCTTCTGTAACACATTGAGTCGCTATCAATCTCTATCGCCTCAATCTTTGGCCCAAGAAACAGGATAACGTTGCGTACCGCAAGGATATTGGAGTTCTCGTCCCAGATGGCCGCCGATGACAGCATCTTGGCTATTTCTCTGGCAACGACGTCGTGCCTTTTGGACGAACAGCGTTTAACAATTTCGTCTTTTGTATACAGCCACTTTTCCATCTTATCGCCTCCTTTTATTTCTTCTTCAATGCGTATGCGAGCAATGTTGCGTACAGCTTGCTCAGGCGCGCGCTGTAGGGTTCGGGTACCTTTGGGATAAATTGCTCAACCAATCCCAATATTTCGTTGAATGAGGAAAATGTTACGAAAGACTCCAGCTCAACCTGGCCGCACGAGACTTTTTTGCTCCACTTTCTTTTCAATATGTATCTGCCTAGCTCTGCGTCCTCTCCGAGCGTCGAATGCCGGAACCCCACCCATTTTATCGTTGGCGTATCGTCAGAAAGATCTACTATATAATTATGCGGATATAGCAAGAGTTCTTTTGTGTCCTCGAAAAAGACCGGCTCCTTGAGTTTTTCCGCTTCTTCTCTGTATTTCTCCAATCTCTCCGCCGTTGCCTTTCTCTCGTTAACCTTTTTTGTTAAGTCAGAAAGTTCCTGTGGAGAGAGACCCCTTTCTAGTTTTTTGAACAGCTCTTCCTGCTTGCGCTTAAAATGCGCGATCAATTTAATTATGGCGCCAATTTTATTATATGGTAGACCGAGCTTACGGATCGCTCTTTCTGCTATCTCGGCTGTCTTAGATGTTATTATAAACACATCAAATGCCGGATAGTTTACTTTTTCCGCAGATATCCAGGAGGGCAGTTCGTTTGCAACGATGTTGCAATAAACCGAACGACACCTCGCTTTGTCACAATCAATGAAGTCTATCAGCAGCGCGTACCTGCTGTCTCCCTTGACAAGAAGCTGATTTCCTTTCGGAAAATAGTAATAGCCTATTTTTTCAAGCTGATAGATAGCATCTGCGTTTTTTGTCACAGCTGACGGCTTCTTTAAAAACATCTCCAGAAGTGGCGAATGATAAGCACGCGGCAAGCTTGTGATCTTTCTAAGCAGATTGATGTGCTCCTGTGTAAAGCTTCCGCGGATAAATTGATTTACGATCGGCACTAAGATATTCTCGTCAATACCAGTAAGCGTAATATTTTTTGGCAATGTCACAGATAAATATAGTGTATTATATAAGGAATCAATTTTAATGTCGCCGTATTTCGTTGGAACAACGATGCCCGTACCCGTTTAACTCACCTTTAAGCCTTCAGAGCAAACGCGAGCAGCATCGCGCTGAGTTCCCGTATCCGTCTCTCCCTGTGGATCCGGCTCTTGAACCTAGACTCAGATGCCCTTTTCAGGATCGCAAGTATAAGAGTCCACAGAGAGGGGCGCATGCCAAAGCTCGCGACATCGTTTTTCACGAACTCGTCTATTACATTGACGAGTTCTTTGGTCTCAACGATCTCCTTCAGCTCCACGACATCTTCGCTGGTGATCGGCCTCTGAGAGAGGCTGTTTATGATCGAGTGCCACGTTTTCTGCGCATTAATCAGGATCTCGCTGAAGTTCTGGACCCCCGCGAGAGGGTTTCCAACGTGCAGTCTCTTGTATCCCACGACTTCCGGGGCCAAATAAACGGTCACGCCATTGGCCTTCGACACAAAGAATATCTTTATTGCCGTGCTGGAGTCTACCGAGTTGAGCACGGCTATCCCGTACTTCGAATCGCCTGGAAAGATGTGCAGTTGCCCGCGCCCTTTGTGGTAGAGAACTTCCCCGACAACATCCTGGTCTACCTGAGACAAGACACACCCAAAAATATCACGCATCTGAACGAGTGCGTACCTGTCCGAAACGACAGCAATCGCCTTGTTCTTCCCCTTCTCCACCACCGCCTTAAAGTTGGGCTGTGAGGTATACACCGCATCCCTAACAGTCGCAACCTTCAAAGTCTCAAATTCCGGTATCTTCTCAATTTGTTTTTCCAGTTCAGGTTTCTTAAGCATACACACCACCTCCTTTGGCTTATTTTCGCAAAACTCAATCCAAATTTAAGTCATACCATCAAACTCTTTTTCCACAATCGTTCCTTCGTGTCCCTCAAAATCTCTGCGTTACCTTTTATTAACTCCGCAAATATGCGCGCGGTCTCTGCTTTCGATGCCCTTATGCTTATTCTGCACGGTTTCCAAATGCAACGCCATTTACTTTCATCCACAAAATAGCGCAGCTTTCTGCCGCATTTTGGACACTTCGATGACCATGCTACATCGACTATGTTTAGCGAGTTCTCATACGGGCAGTAAATCGATTCACAGTCATAACATGTGATAATATTATTGATGTCGCAATTCGGGTTTGCGTACTCGCATCCGCTGATCAGCTCATTTGTGCGATCGTCAAGCTCATCGGGTTCCAAGCGACGCCCCAAGAACTTGCGAATGGCACTAAATACTCTATCGCTATTATTATAAACAACATCGCCGCTTATTGAGATTCCGCGCGAACCCCTCAGCTCATCCGATTGCCACTTTAGGGCATTGTCGTATCCCTCTTTGTTAAGTTTCTGCTCAAGATGCTTCAGCGCAGCCTCGATCTTCTTCACGTCACGAGGCTGCATACGATTCGTGATTATTCTGAATGCCGCGTCGCTGCAGTTCGGCTGAACGCCACGTTCAATTTCCAAGCCTACCGCCCCTCTTCTTGCCGGTTTTCACACAGATAGGCATTTTTCCGCGACATCTTTGAACTTCCGCGAGCACCACTGCTTAAAATTTTTCGGATCGCCGCCATCGTGTGTATACCAGTTAAGATCGAGCGCCCTGATTACCTTGGCGAGCGGCTTGAAGTGCGGAGTGTAACCGTGATACCCGGATGTAAGAGTTGTTGCATCGATTTCACAGAAACTGTGCTTGGACACCCAGATGCCGTCAATCGGGTCTGTGTTGTAATTCACCTTCACTATGGGCCTTTTATATGCAACGAGCATCACTGGCATGGTAACGGCGCCTGTATCGGTGTCCGCAAACAAGCTGTTCCTGACAAAAAAGTGGTATCGCTTCGGGAATGCCGACAGGGGGAACACGAACCGCATTCTATTGTCGAGCTTAATGTGTTCCACCGTCAGCGGCACCGCCACGAAGTACCTGACGAAATCTGAATCGGACGACGCAAGCCTGTACACGATCGCCTTTTCGGGCGAAACCTCTCGCGCAAACGTCGTGATCGGAATAGAACCAACTGAAACATAGCCCACTCTCCACCCGCTTGCTCTCTCAACGTCACGCAGCATAAGCTTGAGTTCGTCTAGGTTCGCCCAATCAGGCAACCGGACAATAAGTTCCGAGCAATTGGGATTAACGCCACCGCTTATTTTCATTGCAATCACCTCCGTAAGGACAAGATGAAGGCACTCTGCGCCTTCTCCAAATGTTTTTGAGCGACGTTCGAAGTAGATTGCCAAGTGGCACCCTGATAAAGCTACAGGGATAAACATTTCCCACGCTGTCCACGTCAACGAATCGCCGGGCGGCGTAGCACATGCCGCACGCGAGTCCATCAACCGCCACGGGCACCCCAAGCCGTGCGAGCGACTGCGCGCACCACATCACATCGCTCGGCTTCACGACGTTGCCGACATCGCCGATGACTGGCTTGTACGTAAGCAACAAAAGCTCGACGTTTTCATCTCGGCAGTACCGTGCGACGTGTGTAAGATGCCGCGCGTTAAACTTGCTCAGCACGAAGTTGATACCAACTTTGGTGTACCGCGCAGCGGTTTTAATCTTTCGTCTCAACGCGTCTAAATTATCGCCGTGAACGCTGAAGTTGATCTGATCAAAGAGTGACAGCTCCCCGCGGCCACGAAGAAGCGTGCCGTTAGTTGTTACCGCGAGATTCATGCCGAGCTGCCTCACGTACGAGGCAAGCTCAAATATGTCATCGCGCATGAACGGCTCCCCGCCCCCAAATGTGCACTGCAGCACATTGTTCTCGGCGAGGTCGGCGATGATACGCTTCCACTGCTCCGTGGTCAGCTCCGCACCAGTCTTCTCCCTCACGTAGCACTCCCTGCAGTTCATGTTGCACCTGTTGCTTATTTCCAGGTGCACGACCTCGGGTGCCGTGAGGTCGCGAGGAAAAGGACCGCGGTACCTGAGCAGCGCCCTCGCCTCCTGGCGGTTGAGCCTAATCGTCACGGGAGGGTTTGTTGTGTGAATAAGGGCGCCATACGGTTCTATCCTGATCACCCTCTTATTCGGTATCCTCAATGTATCCCCTCCCGTGGCACATATAGCATATCAAAGAATCTACTTTGCCCGTGCCCGAACACGCCGAACACACTCTAGCCATGATATCACCTCCTTCACCTCGATAATTATGCCGGCGATCGCCACCACGACCAGAAGCAACTCAAACGCCGCGATGGCCTTGACCGGCTCAAACACAACAACCGTCTCATTTTGGATGCTGCACACAAAAACCATGGCCATGTATGCGAGCACCCCAAACGAGACGGAAAGAGAGAGCACCCTCCACAAGAATTTTACAAGCGTCCTCATTAACATCACCTCCACCCGTCATCTTTATTCGAGTTCAAATTCAAACACCTGTGTTGCTATTTCGACAATTGCTATTGCGACCAAAAACAGTTCAATCGCCGCAATGGCCTTAATTGGCTCGATAACAACTACTTTATCGGCAAGACTGCACACCAGCACCACGGCTGTGAATACGAGTGCGCCAAAAGAAACGGCAAGCGGAATCGCTTTCCGCAAAAACTTTATAAGTCTCATAGCATCACCTCCATTTATTAAAAAACAAAGGGCGCGGCTAGGCTATCCGAACGATTCCCAGCCGCGGCGCCTGAACTTCTCCCCACCATCGTTTCTTGGGCGGAAGCGGAAGCAGAGCAACCCGCCCTTCCTTCCAGTCCGCCCAGGGGCCGCATCGATACTTCCACGCCCACCACGAATCGAGAATTCGAGCCAGCCGCCTGTCGCAGCGAACCGGCAACGGCTCACCCAGCTTTTCCTGAGCGAGCCGAAGATATGCCGCAAGGGCATCCTCTATCGTGTGAGCGCTGATCCTTGAAAGATTCCGCGGATCGTTTACCGCGAAATCCTCGTTCCTAGTAATCAGCGTCGCCACATTCTGTACCCGATAGCGGGGAAGAAAGACGAACTGCCGTCTTGTTTTTCGTTCACAAAACCGCATCTTCTCACCTCCCATTTAGTTCAATATATACGAAGAAAACAAATATACCGATGGCGGCCGGGATGGCATACACATATGCTGCGCCGGGACAATGATATATGTTACCAAGACCTTCAGTAAACGCGTAAGTGACATTGAATGCAACGTAAAAAGAGAACAGACTCTTTATTATGCGGCTGTTCACTAGAACAAAGATTATCAGTGACATCATTGCGGCAAACGCCCCGCCCGCGAATCCAATCACCGCAGAACTCGCCGCGTCAATCGGCAAAGGTGCGGTAGTTGTTACAATTTCAATGATTGGGATAAAACTGCGTACACTGATGTATGCTGGTCTACCCAGCGCCACAAGAGCGATGTAGTGCCCGGCCTCATGAACAAATGCGTTAAAAACGGCCGAAAAATAAATAAGCACTGAAAGCAGAAGCATCATAACAATGCAGTCAGATGCCTCAAACAGCCGCTCTCTCATTCGCTCACCTCCTCGCCCTACACATATATTGTGAGGTACCCTTTCTCGTTTGTGCATGTCTCCACTTCCAGCCCAACTACTGGAAGAGAGCCATACTTTTTAAGGAACGCGCCCGCCTTTGATCTACGCCACGACACGCTTCTGTTGTACTGCTTTTTATCGAATATTATCCACTGATTGGTTCCGCTCTCGTATCTGGCGCCAAGCGGCACCATGAGCGGCAACCTGGCACCGTTTTCGGTGTACACCACAGCCGCCAGCCGATTCGGGCTGAACGCGCCCTCCCCGAACACGTCCTTGCACGGGCAAACGACTATCTTTATTATCTTGCTCTTCGCAAACACGGGGCCGTTCGCCCGCGCCGCTGGCGTGACCTTGGGCGAGGTGACACAGCGATGGCAGAATTTGCCAAAGCCGCGGTGGCCGCAGCTGAACAGCTTCTTCTGCTTACGACTCCTTCTTCCCATGGTTGATCACCTCCCAGGCGTTTTCATAAAGATAGTACGCCGCCGGGAAGACGACGGCGTTGGTAAATACTACCAGCGGTAGAACTATCTGCTCGCCAAAAAAGCCATAGTATATCACAAACGAAAGAGCGGCCGCCGTGGTGTTCCATGTCACAGTCTTGGCAGTACGCCGCCTGACGCCCGCCCGCACTCTGCGCCACGCGCGCTCGTGGAGATAGTACACGAAGAATAAAACAATGTTAGCCACGACGGACGCTGTGGAAACCTTGACAGCATTGCCGAAAAACGCGTAATAAACAGAAAAGGAGAGGATGGTTGTGATAACTATCCAAAGGGCACTTTTCAGCGCCGTTTTTGGAAGCACCAGCAACCCCCTCCCCACATAAGTGAGATGACCTGCGCTCTGGGCAGAGTCCAGCGATTGCAGCACGGACAGCGTGAGAGATTGTTTTCCACCGGATCAAACTTTTCGTCGTATTTCTTTGCTATTTCCACCGCATTTTTTATGTTCTCCTCTGAATATTCAGTGTGCCAATACTTCCTCGCCGAATACCACTGAAATCTTCGCCTTTTGAGTTCCTCTCGTATCTCGAAGGTCCGCCCGTATATTCGGACGTACCCCCTGGTCCTGGACACGTGCACCTCCAGGGTGTGCGCAGCCCAAAACTGCGGGAGCGCGTCCTCATCATCATCCACAAGTGGCACCTCCTCTCGTATTCGCTGCTTCCTTATATTTGTCTCCATGTTCTCTAGTTCCTGGCAGAGATCCTCCCTCTGCCAGTACTGCCTCACCAGCCTCCTTGCAAACTCCCACTGCCCATGCACCCACTCCCGATAGTCACCGCTGAAGACCAGTTGCTTTCTCTTTATATCGGGAATGGGAGCAATCATTGTAATGATAGTTTTCGCTGAAGCGCCAGAGCCATGTAAAGACAGCTCAAAGTCATTGCAAAGCACCGCGTTCACGATGTACCCCCCGTTCACTGAGATGCATGAATGTCAAAATGGTCACCGAAAAGCTTGATCTTCGGCGAACCCATGCGACCCAGAGACATGCCATAGCCTTGAGCGTACGAGCCATCGTACCCAATGTAGTGCCCCGTGAGGATTACAAAGCGCTTTGGTTGAATCAGCATATTCTTCTTGATGTCCATGTAATCTCGCTCGATCACCGTGTTCTCGTGCACATGACCCATTGCAACAACATGTGCGTTTGGCGCGACGTTTTGAGCAACATCGTTCACCGCTTTAATCTTGGTCCAGAGTTGCCTCGCACCGCTTTTGCCATGCAATCCATAAATTTTGTATCTGTAACGTCTCACCGTGAACAGGTTCCAGCCTGCCGCACCCAGGTACGGCACCCTGAACCTGTCACATATAATCTTCATTGGGTTTATCCCCGTATCCTTGAACACCCGCTCCTCGTGGTTTCCGAGGTAGGCGCCAAGGATCAAATGTTTCCTTGCAAGCGGTTTCAGGATTTCTGTTATCTCGTCAAGCTGCTGTTGCGGGGATACCCGCTGCTCGAATAGACTAGTGCCTATTGAGCCACGTGTCCCCGACTCAATTAGATCCCCCATTAATAACACATAAATATTTTTCGCGGCGCAGTAGTTTACTTGGCGAACGATCTCGTCCACCAGGCACGTGGAATAACCGTAGTGGAGATCGCCAAGAAAGACGAGCTCCGCATACGGTTTACCACGCTTTAACCGCAAACGTTGCCTATTTATTCTAGGCACTCTGGGTGTACTAACAATTTCCTCAATCTCGCTTATTTTCATAGTGCTCACCTCCTCTTCTTTATCTTGTCAAGAAACGCGGACACCGCGCGGGGTGTCCCATGCAAATACGCCCTCCCGCTAAGACGGGTCCTTACACTATACACCTGGCCGGTGTGCCTCAGATCGTACAGTATCCTACTTGCACGAAGTGGAGGCACGCCGGTCAGCTCGGATATCTCACTAACTGTGTAGAGCTCGTCGTTTTTTGCGCGTTTTTCAAAAAATTCTAAAATTTTTGTCTTATCAGTAATATATCTCTCAATTGCATCTTCAACCTTCATATTATCACCTCCTTTTTTTAGACATTTTTTAACAAAATAGCAAGCACCACAGCGCGGTGGCGAGTCTTCATTTTGCGAAGTGCAGTCGACAACGTCCCATAATGGTAGTGAAAAAGGTCGGAAAGCGCCGACTCAACGCCTCTGTTCCAGAACTCTGATTCCCACGGTTGAAGCGAACTGTCCCGCCACCAAAACGGCATAGCTTCCGTGCGGTCCACATGATTTTTATTAAGAAGGCGCTGAAGAGCGTCATATACCTGCTTCCGTGACAGCTCTTCGTTCAAAGACAAGTAAATGTCATCAGTAAACTCGCCGTTATTGGGCACGCTCTCCGGTGGCATTGCCTCGAGAACCATGCGCTCGATCCTGCCGAGACCGGAGACCTTCTCAAGCGCCTTTCTGAGTTCCATAATCGCCTCTTTCTCTTTCAACCTATCACCTCCAGTTACAGCACGCACTCGCGGCCGGTCGCATCCACGGTCACGAGTGCACCAAAGTAATGGATATACCTATGCAACTCGGATTCATCGCCAAACACATACACGCCGGCGCCCGGGACAGCATAGTACAGGTAATAATACCCGTCAATCCTCCCGGCGACATACACGTGCATGGGGGCGAAGACGAACCATGTCTCGTTCTCCCAACCCCCAGCACCTATGACCATTGATGCAAAGTACACCGATCTGTCCTTGCAGTCTCCGGCATGCCTGTTTAGCGATTCCTCGAGCGGACGCGGAAAGAAGTGCGATTCGTAATACGGCAAATTGGTGTCAACAACGTTAGCAAAGCCGTTTAGCTTCACAACAACCGGCAAACCAGAGCCGGACTCCGGAACGCTGACAACATAGGTGTGCAAACTGTGAACTGTGCAGTAGTTGACGACGGACAGCGCGCATATCCCTGTCATCGTAATAAACATGAGTCCGGCTAACGGAGTTCTAAAAACAACAAAGATAAAAGCGAACGATAATGCAACGAAAAATGCAACATGCGGAAACTGCAAAGAAAAAACTGAAAGCAAGTTAAGCGGAGAAACGGCGGAAATGACAAGCAGAGTCGCGATCATAAGTGCACCGGCGTTCTCGATATCAAAACCGGCGCGCAGCGTCAGCACCGCGGCAACCGCAAAGAAAATTGCACTCACCGCCGACCAGTTAACGCTGTAGTACAGCGCAAACGAGATGGTGCCAATAATAAGCAGTCCTGCGAACGCGACCACGCTGGTGACCATAAGGTGCTGGCGTTTCGTCGCTGCTCCGACGCCGAAAAGCGCAACGACAAACAAATAGACAAAGGGGCCAGCAAAAACGGAAACCGAGAAAGCGATAAGCAGCGCCAGGCACTGTATCTTCTCCGACACTCTCATGCTCTCTGAACCTCTCAGACATATCCGGGGACAAGAGTGCGGCGCTGCTGCCAGAATTCAAGTATGCCAAAGTTTCCCGGAAGTCCCTCGACATACAGACCGATTGGCCTAAGCGAGTAGAGCTTCACTAACGATATAACAAAATTGGTTCTGTTAAGCCAATCTCTAATTACTCCAACAACACGCATACGATCACCTCCTTAAAAAACATAGCTTCCGCTAAAGGAAGAAGGAACTGGGCATATTATAGAAAATGCGTAAAGTAACGGCACCTGCCGCGCTTGAAGCGTGGCGCTGCCAACTTAAGCGTATCGACGCGGTCACGTGCCGGTGCTCTGTAGCTACGGCACGCTCAGGCGATCACACTACCCTCCTATGCGCCCTCCATTGTCCAACACCCACCCACCGAGGTGGTTAGCCGGACAACTTCACAGGAACGCATTTCGGCCTTTCGGCCAGGCCCCAGAGTCACCTCTGGGACCGGTCCCAGGGCCGAGAAAAGCCCGGGACCTCATCAGGGAGGAACTATCTCTTCCTCATCTGAAGAAAAGAGGAAGAGGAATCATCTCCCAAAGACAAAGACAAAGGAGAAGGCTTAAGCTCCTTCTCCACACGTTCACGTAGGTCCCGGAGATCTTCGAACCGCTCCGGGACCAGAGAGTAAGCTCGCCCGCTCTTTATCGCTAACAAAATTTTACGGGCGAGCTCGTTTTTCAGCCGCCCCATTATCATGCCACCTTCTTAATATCTCCGCCCTGATCTCATTTCTTCTTACAGCACTCACATACGGAAGTACTGTAAGAAGATCAACAAGATCTAGGCTAGAGATGTCCGTTTCCCCACGATTGATTTTCTTTACCAGCTCTCGTGGGGTCCATAGTTTAACATTTAAAAAAGCAACATATTTTTCCGGTGCCGCAAGTATCTGCGGCGCCGTGGACTGGTTATACTCGATAAATGTCTTCCCAGATTGTCTTGCAATTGCTTTTGCTGCCTCGACCACTATTGCAGTTTTTCCTTCAATATCCATTTTCTCTTTTTCATCGAGTTTGATGACCCTCCATCCCTTCACTGGCGTTTCTTTGTATGTTGTGCAAAACGCGCACACGCTGGCGTTTGCCGCTATTGTTGCAAGTAGCCGCTGAACCGCTGGATCGGCAAGGTCATATATCTCCCCGTCCGTCAGGACTAACACTACATCATCCTTTTTCATTCTCTGAACTACATACTCGAGTACCTTTCTGATTGCTGTTCCTCCTCCGTCTTTGATGCTCATCATAGCTTTTAAGAGAACCTCTATCGGTTCACCTGTGACAAGTTCGCAAGTGCTTGAGTCCCAGCACACAATTTTCATATTCTCTTGCTTTTTCGCAACCCTATATGCCCAACCAAGGAAAACTCCAAGCTGCGTGTTGCTACTCTCTGAGGTGTCTATCAGAGTCCACACTATCGGGTCTCTGGGGAGACACCTTACACGCAAAAGAATATCCGCAAATTTAGCTTCTAAAGCTTTCCACACTTAATATCACCTCCCCTATATTTTTTTTTTGTAACTTCTACAAATTTGCGGTAGTGCGGTGTATTCTTTTCCGTTAACTCGTACTTTTACACCTTGTGTGCTTATCGAAAACTTTTACTGGAATCCTACCCTCCATAATCACTATCTTGTCACACATCTCTTTGAACCACTCTAGCTTCCATTTCTCAGTCACATTAGAACAGGGTGCGTTTGTCATCACCATCATTACGCCACTGTGGCGCTCAAACCGGTACTTCAATATAAGCCTATACATCTCTGAAAACAGGTCGGGTCTCTGAACGTCCAAGAAGTCGTCGAGTACGAGCATACCCGGACACTTCTGCATCACTGTCATCCACAAGGGCGAAAAAAACTTTACGCACCCATTTTTTAGCACTGCCGGGAATCCGGATATATCAGTTCGTTCGCACATAGGCAGCGCCAGAAAGTGATACACGAAATACTTATCCAGATTGGACAGCACCTCCTCGGCGACCGAGTCATCGTACTCGACGAGCGTTCTCCCGAGCCGCTTCGCGATGATCAGAGCGGCCTCGTAGCCGGACACCGTCTTTCCGACACCCGGTGGTCCAATAAGCATCACCGAGGATCTCTTCCACGCGCCGTTGGTCTCCTCAATCAACTTCGATTCAGACATATAAAGATTCACCAAAAAATCTCGCACTTGTGACGTTCTCATATACCATCACCTCCTCCTTACTTACAAAAGATCCTTAACCTTCATCCCCATCGAAACCTTAACGGCCTCGACGGGATCAGGTTCCAGCTGAGCCCACTCACGGACAATCTGCGCAATGGCGCGCATCTTGTCCTCGAGGGACTCGCACCTGAACACGAGCCGCCCGCCGCTCCCTACGGAGATGACGGACGACTCATCAATACAAATAATAATGCATAATCGCTTTCCGCATAATATAAGGCGCCTCACTAGATTCCCTCCTCCTTGGAAAGCTTAGCGCCCAGCAAGAGTTGAGAAAGAAGATAAAAGAGGCGCTCACTGACCTCAAAACTAGCCGGCACTGGTTTTTCCGGTGCGGCCTCCTTGGTAAGGTCGTGAGTGACCAGGGCGCATATTACACCCTGGTGCATCTTCACGTAACCATATGGATCCACCGCGGGACCTATGTAGTCCCGCGGGTTAAGGCCCTGCACCCGCAGGGCCACCTCAACATCGGCCCTGCCTTCCCGGCAGAGCCAAACCTTGTCAGCGGATGCTTGCTCTGCTCGGTCCCAGGGCACTATTAAAGAAAGGTATAGTGCCCCAAAGTTACGGTAGTAAACGAAGGTTGCCTTTTTCTCAAGTTCTTCACTCCTCATATTTTTCACCTCCTTTTTCAGCTCTAATTGTTCTACGATATTCTGCCCGCCGTTCACAGTGGGCACATGGCACATAGTGTTTTGCTTCCAAATTTCTTTCTGGGTCATGAGCACTATAAAACTCATGACCTTTGGGGCAAATAAAGACATCCAAAAGCATATTATCACCTCCTTAAAAATAGCTTTCGCTAAAGGAAGAAAAGATCAACTAAACTAAAATATAATACGCAGAAACCAACAGCACTCACCCTGCTACTGGGAGGATTGCCATTGGTAAACAAAAGTATGACCGTGTGCAACGGCGCCATAAAGAGGCGCCAGCGCACTCCGAGCAGTTGACACTACCCTCCTATGCGCCCTCCATTGTCCGACACCCACCACGAAGGTGGTTAGCCGGACAACTTCGCAGGAACGCATTTCGGCCTCTTTTGGCCAAGCCCCAGAGTCACCTCTGGGACCGGTCCCAGGGCCGAGAACAAAAGCCCGGGACCTCATCAGGGAGGAACCATCTCTTTCTTCCCCAGATCTGGGAAGAAAGAGGAATCATCTCCCATATATATATCTTAATATTTCTTTTTGGACCCACACTCTCTTCTCAGCTCTTACATAAGGAAGAGCCAGAAGAAGAGAGCATGGATCCAAATAAGAACTAACATCGCCGTCACTGATTTTTTTCACTATCTCCCTCAGTTGGCCACGTTCGAAAGCCGTGGCCAACCCCCTCGCGACCGGGTTGCCATTTGCCCAAGCCGCGAGGAAGTCCCCCAGGCCCCTCAGTTCCTCGTTATCATAAGGTTCCCAGGGACTTACCCTGGGAGTCCAAAGATCCCGCACCCGAACATATACTCGGGTTCGGGTCGGCTTATCCGCGAAGGCTGGAACTACCCAGTAGTCCCAGCCCCAAAGATCATTAGTAAGACCCACCCCATTGGGAAAATGGGGTGCGTCTTCGAAGAAAGTAAAATCATATTGAAGAGAAGAAGAATTTTCCTTCTTCTCCTCTTCGTCACTAAAAACGGTGATTAATTCTCTCGCGGAACTGCCCCCACTCCCAGCCCAAACCGCAAGAAAATTGCCTAAGCTTTGTAACTCCGTGTGGGGCCAAGGTTTCCAGGCCCCATCTTCAGAAAACGTTGCCCGAGCATACACTCGGGCAGAATCCTTGACTGGAACTATCCAGTAGTCCCAGCCAAGGTGATCAGTCAAACCCACCCCCTCATATGAGGGCGGTGGGTTACGAATACGAAAACGATACTTATTATACTTATTATGTTTATCCCAGTTCATCATCATCTCTCACCTCCTTTTACAAGTACATTTGGTTTATCTCAATCTCTCTTTCAAATAGTTTCTTTAAATCATCCAATCGGGGCGGGTTCGCCCCGACAATTTTTTCTACACTTTGCCTTTTTTCTACACTTTGCCACCCCTCTTGCCACTCTAGCTCCCCTAGCGTTTCTGGTAAAATTTTAGCAATCGCAGAAGTTTTTTCTGACAATATATCCATTACCACCAGAACGCAGGGATCCTCCGCGTTCTGGCGTTCTGTAACAATAATAATATAGCCTAGCGGGAGCCGGGCACAACCGCAGGAGCAAGGCTCCTTGAAGACCTCGGACGCCTTGCTCCAAAAAACTGAACCGAAGTCTTGTATTGACTCTAGCAGATAATAAGCGTTCATTTCAACCTTCTCCTCCCTCGAGCAGAAAAAAGGGAGGAAAAATACCGTAGGTATGTCTCTATTATCACGAAAGTACTCTATATTGAGATGGTGGATTTTCTCCACCATCTCCTTTATTATCATTCTCAGGTTCATCCATATCTCACCTCCTGTTCACACAAATTATAAATTAAACGCTCTCCTAAATTTTTCTTCTTTTCTGTATCTTTTCCATTGTTCCTTCTCCTCCTCGTCCACCTCCCCAGGGAGATGCAAACCTCCCCAAGGAGAGACGAGAAAGAGAGTATGCCCACATTTTTTGCACTTGATCGCTGTCTCCTCCACGGGGAAGTCCCCTTCCACTTCCTCAGGTCTCCTGGGAAGGATCGGAAGGATGTCCTCCCCGCAGGAGGGACAACGAGGAGAGAAAACTCTCCATCCTCCTCTCTTCGCCCGCTCGACAAGCTCCTGCGGAGAGAGCTTGCCGAGCGTATAAACTTTATGATCAAATTCAAAAACGGGACCCGGCCGAGGAACAAAGCTGTAATGCTCCTCGGCCATTGAGTCCCACACTTCGCCCCTATCGCAGTAGCGGCATTGCCCCTGCCGCTCACGATAAGGGCATGGGTACTGGTAGGCAATCCACCGCCGCTGCTCGGCGGTGAGATTGTCCCACCAATCCCTGAAAGAATAAGAATAATAGACACTGGTACGAACAACTATATTACTTAGTTCTTTGAATTCGTACCAGTGCCTCTCGTAACGTCTCTCATCGGCCGTCTCTTCGACCTCCGAGACGTTACGAAAAGCATATATTCCACTGCCAGCAGAATCACTGGTGGAATAATCATAATGAGCAGGAACACGCAGCGGAGCGAAACCCGCTGCGCGCGCCTGCTCGGTAACCTGAAGTTCGACATCAAAAGTGGCGGTGAGCAGGGCCTTTACCCCAACTATTTGGCCCTGCTCGTTTCGAACCGCCCCCGCCCCCGTGTCGGGGGCGAGAACGTCCGGCCTAGCGACCCCCTTCGCCTTGAGGGCCGCCAGGACCAGAGAGGACACCAAGTAGATGGTGTCCTCCGCCGGGGCGGGGAGACCCTCAATCTCCCCGTATTCGACAACGAATACGGGGATGCCGAGGATCTCCCCGGCACTCTTCCTATCCTCCCTTACCCGGGCAACTTGCCCGGAGGGAGGAATTGTTATTTTCTCCTCCCCACGCAAAATTACAATTGCGTGGGGGGTTAAGTTAACGAACTTCATATTTTTGTCACCTCCTCCTTTTTTTTTGTGGCGGAAAAGAACAAAAATAAAAATAAATGTACACCGTCCCGAAAAACTTTGGGTCCCGCTGTCAACGAACCCACCCTCCGCCGAGGTGGGCTCGGTACACTGTCCGCCCATTGGATTGGGCGGCACTTCCGACAAAAAAAACTAAAAAAAACTAGAAAAAGTTAAGAGATGAGTGCAAGCGGCGCTCGCGGCGCCGCGGCTAGAGGCTGGAGGAGAAAGGAACTACACAGTTTTTGTTGTTGTCGCTTTCGCTATTTCCTCAATCTCGCCCTTGATCTTCTCAAGGGCGAGACGAACCCAGCAGGCCTTTCGGCCTACTAGTTCTACTTGCTTACCCTCTGCAGTCGCTCTTACCGCCATCCGAAACGGCGGTAAGAAACGACTGCCGATAAAAACTGTAAGCTTCTGTGATTCTCTCACCCCGAACTGTGCCTTCGCCCTTTTGAGGCGAAGGCCGGCCTCCACCCACCGTTTATACGGTAGGGTGGAGACACATTTGGGCGGTATGTCCTTGAAGTGCTGAAAATCTGCGGGATTCCCGCAGATCCAGCACTTGAATGAGTTTCCATCTTCCACTATGAGGCCCTCTTTTACGAGGGCCTCCACTTGTTTTCCCTGTGGCAGCTGCGTTATTGCAGCTGCCCTCTCAATATCATTGTAAGTCTCCTCCTCTTTTTCCTTTTTTTTCATTTTAACCTCCAGCACCCTCACACCCCCGGGCCGGGTCCCCCTCCCCAAAGGGGAGGCGAAGGGAGGTTTGGGGTGCTTTGTCCCGGTCAAAAAAAAAATATTGCGTGTTCGAGGAAAATCGAAAGAAAATTTTCAAAAAAAAGTTTGGGGAGGAGTTTAAGAGGACTGATACACGTTTTTGTAAGGGACTACTGCGTTTTCTATCCTTGGCTCTTTTCCTCTCATTATAATTGCATCACTACCAACTTTGACGACTCTGTCGCACCACCACAGCCCCCACTCCGGGGGGGTGGTGGTCACATAGTGTTCTAGTTTCAGTTTGTAGAGTTTTGTTCTTACTGGAATCGTGTGAATTTCGCTTAGGAATATCTTGTCTCCTTCGAAAACTTCCTTGACTTCTGTCTCCTCCTCCACGACAGCCAGCACTGGCTCCTTCTCGTCCAAAATGAACCACCGTAGCTCCCCGAACGGTCGGAGCCACAGTGCCCCGTCTCTCGTCCCTTCATAGCAAAAATACGTGTATCCATCCCTGTGCTCCAAAGTCCACTTATTTCCACAACAGGTCACATACGTTGCAACGTTCTCTGAAACACTTAACGTCGCTAGATCGAGCTCATCCCTGAGCTCCGCCGCATGAAAAATACTCAGGATGTCCTCGTAAAACACCCTCTCTTTGTCCTCCCTCTTGAACACCACCCTCATTATTCTCACCTTATTTCTTTTTTCGCCCCGGCCCCGCACTGGTTTGGGGTTTCTCTTGGGGCGAGGGGGTTTCCTCCACCCCCCAGGTTCCTCCTCTCAAAAGAGGAGCGTGAGTCCGCCCCGCCTCCCGACGACGGGGCTGGTGATCATCGGGGCAAAACGCCCCTCTTTGACTCGGCCCTGGCGCTCTGTGGGCACCGGGGCGGGTAAACTCCCCGGTTTCTCTCCCCCTTAGGGGGAGTGGCGCCTGGCCCCTCCTCCTCTCAAAAGAGGAGCGCGATCATCGGGGCAAAAACGCCCCTCTATGAAAACTGCCCGGCGCTAATGCGCCCCGGGGTGGGCAAGGCCCCGGTATTTCGTGGCGCCTGGCGCACGCGGGCCGACTCTGGGGATGGGGGCCGGGCGAGTCACTTCCGGCTTTGACCCTCCCCACCAGACAGGCTGGCGCCTATTCCCCCTCACCGAGAGGCTCGGGGACTCAGGACCCCGCGGAGGGGTCCTAGAGCGTGATCATCGGGGGTTTTGTCCCCCTCCATTAATCGAACCTTCCCCCCGGAAAGAGCGGAGTCTCTCGGGCCGTCCCCCGCTGGCAACCCACAGGGGACACTCTACCTGGCCCGAGAGGGTCTCCGCCCTCCGGCACCCCGGGAAGTAGGACTGACTGTACCCTACCAGCCCTACTTTCCGGGCATGTCCAAGCAGGAGGGGACCGCTTCTACTAGACCTGCCCTCTCCTTCTCTCTAACTAACCGAGAGAGAAGGACCTCCTGAGCGGGCAGGTCCACAGCCCCTCTCCTACCTGGAGAGAAAGGGAGTTTGAGTTTGAGGCTTCCGCTTCCCGGGTACAGGGGAAGCGGTTCCGGTTCCTCTGCCCCTTTCCGGGGAAAAGTTTTGCTGGAAAGAAATTTCCAGCAAAAGAAAGACACCCCCCGGTAGGGGGATAGAAAGGAACCGGCACGCCTCAAACTCAAACTCAATTAAATATAATACACGTTTAGGTATATAAAGATTCAGCCGGTTTTTCCCGCGTAAAACGCGTCTCCGGGGCAAAATGTGTTCCAAAAAATTTCCAAAAAATTCAGATGTGTGAGAAATTCAGTTCCAGAAAATTCATTTTTACGACGCAAACGAGATAAATTTTTAAAACGCTTCTTTCTGACAGAAATTTGTGCGAAAAATTTTGATACGAAAAACAAATTTTTAAAACTCAGCAATAAAAAAGAAAAGGTCAGAAATTATTTTATTAAAATCAGTTCCAGAAAATTCGCATCGAATGACGCATGTTCCAGAAAATTTCCAAAAAATTCTATCCACGAGAAATTAACAAACAAAAATATTAAAATACTCCATTTCCTCAAAAAGCCGTGCCAAAAATTTAGATTTAAAAACAAAATTTTTTAAAAATTTTTAATTGCAACTCATGAAGTGAACTGCGGAACCTAAACGAAAATCAAATACCTCTGATCTCCACGCCGGCTTTCTTCAGGGCGTCCTTCTTCTTGTTTATCTGCTGACGTATCCACTCGTCATCCTTTCCAAGATGCACCCGAATGCGCTCGCTTCTGCGGTCATCCCACTTGTACCCCAGCACCCGCCCGTCTGCAAACTCTATAGTCCAGCCACCCTCCTCCATGCACTTCTCCAGCCGCCTCAGTCTCTCCTTCTCGTCAAGAGGTTTCCGCCCCCTGTGGCTCCTCGCCGGCTCCTCGGTTCCAGTTTCCGCTTTCACGGCTTCCGGCTCGGCCTCCGGCTTCGCGGTCTCGGTCTCCACGATTTCCGGTTCGACCGCCTCCGGCTTCACCTCCTCCACAGCTTTTGGCGCGGGTTCCGGCTTCCTCGCGGGTACGCTCTCCAGGGAGAGGAGCATGTCGTCCGAGATGCCGGTTTCCCTGAGAAGTTCCCTGAGACTGTCATCGTGGTACCCCACAAATTTTTTGATCAGAGTCCCATCCTCATCGTATCTTCCAACGTACAGGAGATCGACCGGTTTGTGCTTCTCGACTATGAACATGTGCTTCTTCGTCAGGGCATCCAGGAGCAACGTTTTGATCGCGCGGCGCTCCTCCTCTTTTCCGGTCTCAGCGGATGGTTCCTCCTCCGCCCTCTCCTCAACTTTTGGAGGAACTTCCGCTTCTATCCGCGCTTTCTCATGAGCAGGCTCCTTCCCCTCCGCACGTGCGATCGCGTCAAGCGCCTCCTTGAGCTGTCTGTGGTAGTTCTCGTCGGGTCCCGGGTCCTGGGGTATGATGACGCTCGCGGTTCCGGCCTTGAGGTTGTCCGTCACATCGTCTACGAGATTTGCCCCCGCCTCCCTGAGAAGCTCCCTCACGTAGTCCCTGTCCTTCTCGCTGGAGACCGCGAACACCACGGGTGCACCCACCGCCTTCGCCCTCTCGAAGTGCGCCAGCACCCTCTTCGGGTTCCTGTCGGGAGTGGTCTCGGCCTCTATGAAGTACACGCAGTCCCTGTCCCACTGGTACGGGTCGTATATGACTTTGCCCTTCTCGTCCACCGTCTTCACCGGGACCCAGACTATTATGTCGGGGAGGGAGTCTATCGGGTACTCCTCCACCGCACCCCTGTAGGTTACGGTGACCTTCGGACCCCTGTACATCTGCCCGGTGGTCTGTATGGGAACCTCCATCCTCCTGAAGCACATGTGCATGGACCTGGCGATTAGGGGGATGTGAACGCTGGCATCTCCAGTCCTGGGGCCGCGGAGGGGCGGGTATATCGTGTGCACGCCAGCGGAGGTGAGGGAGAAGTAGTAGAACGGGCGCTTGGTCGGGCGGCGGAGGGAGTCGTAGAACCTTGCCACGGACTCCACCAGGTACCTGTTCACGCACTGCTTCAGCCCGTACTTCGCGGCGGAGACAGGTATCCCGTAGGCCGCGACCAGCTCGTCTATGAGCTCGTTCTCGCCCATCTCCCCCTTCTGCCACAGAGTCTGGAGGATGAACATTATCACGGGTTCGAACGGGGGCTTGGACACCTCCGATATCATGAACTCCTCCTCCCTCCTCGAGACCTCCTCCCCGTACAGCTCGAGAGACCTCCTTATGATGTCCCCGGGGTTCATCGGACCGCGCGGGAGGACAAAGGTGTCGAGCAGGTTCCTGTGCACCTCCCCCTCGTAGTACGTCTTCATGTAGAACCTGTAGAACGGGACGTTCATCAGGTTCACGTACGTGAAGTCGTCCGTCCTGAAGTGCCCCTCCATCAGGCGGGCGGTCTCCATGCCGCAGGAGAACACGCACACTGTGCTGCAGAGGGAGGGTATTATGTTCCTGAGTCCCCTGTCGTACTGGTCAACGTCGTACTGGGATATGTCCTGGGCGGAGAGGGTGGTGTAGAGCCTGTACTTCCTCAGCGACTGGAGTATCTCCGCGAGGACCGAACTCATGAACCTGGAAGACTCGTCTATGTATATGTAGTGGGGGACGCGCTCCTCCTCCGGCCTGTCCTCCCTGCTCATCCCCGAGAGGTATATGCGCCCGAGGAGTATGGAGCCGAGGAAGTTCGTTATGTCCGACGTGAGCATGCCCTCGGGGAGGTTGATGATGATTATCTTCTTCTCGTCCATGAGCTTCCTGAAGTTGACCGTGGACCTGAGGGTGTCGAACATGGGGGCGATGATGGACTCCTGGAGTATCTTGCTTATCTTCGTCTGGACCGCTATGGCCGCGTCCGGGGGCATCTTCTTGTAGTCGAACATCCAGAAGTCCCTCACCTCCTTGTTGTACACGTTCTTCAGGACCTCCCTCTGGAAGTCCGGGTTGCTGAGGAATCGGGAGAGCTCGAACACGGTGACCCTACCGGGCATCGCCTCCCTCAGCGCGGAGAGGGCGTTCATCAGGATCATCTCCAGCCTCGGCCCCCAGAACTCTTTGTGTATCTTCTTCAGGGAGTCTATGAACGCCCTGTTGACGAGATCGGTGCCAACTCCCTCCATCGGCTCGAGGAAGTTGAACTTCACCACCCTCCCGTACTCCCTCGCGGTCAGGGGGGATATGTACACGACATCGTTCACCCTGGACGGGGGTATCCTGCTGAGGATCTTGTCGACTATGTCCCCGTGCGCGTCTATGAGGGTGAAGCCCCGCCCGGCGCGCAGGTCCTGCTCTATGAGGTACTCGAGCATCGTGGTCTTGCCCACCCCGGTCGTGCCTATGATGAATATGTTTATCCTGTCCTTCAGCGGTATTCCCCTGTAGACCCCGTCCTCCTTGTCTATCCCGAGCACGGTGTACTCCTTGAGCAGGTCGAGGCGCTTCGCGAACAGGGGCGGGACGCCGACGTCGAGCTGCTCCTCAAGCTTCCTCCTTTCATCCTCCCCCGTTTCCCCGCCCCCGGTTTCAGTCCCGGTTTCCGTCCCTCCCCCGGCGGGTTCAGGCTTCTCGGTTCCGGACTCAGGCACAGGCTCACCGGCACCGGACTCAGGAGCAGCGCCCACGATTTCCTCCTTCGGCGCGCGATTCGCGTCACCCTCCCCGGCACTCAGTTCAGAGACACCGGGTCCAGCCTCTTCATCCTTTTCCTTTTTCCTCCAGAACATCATGTCACCTCTACCTGCCCCATCTCCCTGGAAAGCTCCGCTATGATCTGCGCCACGCGACTGCGATCGTTGAGCCTGAAGAGCCTGGACTTGCCCCGCCTCTCCTCCTCGGCGATCACGCCAAGGGAAACCAGCCTCGGGATGATCCGGTAAACCGTGAGCCAGGAGACGTCGCTGCGCCTGGAGATCTCGCTCATGGAACACGCGCCCCCGCTCTCCACTAGGCAGTCAAGGATGCGAGTCACCGCGGTGTCAACGAGTGCGCGTAGACCGCCCCTCCTAGAGACCAGAACATCACCCGTATCCCTCATGCTCATCGTATAATAATACTCTTTTATCATTTATATACTTTTTGTTATTACAAAAATTTAAGAGATTTATAAATAACCTTCGCCAACATTCAGTTGGAGAAGGAGGGAGAAAAATGAAAGAAAATATGAAGGCGAAGGAAAGGCGGCTCCTGGAGAAGGGGTACGCGGTGCTGAGTTCCCTGGTTTCGCTCACGAGCGGAGGGGGAGAGGCGTACCTGATCGCCAGGTCGGTGGCAAAGGCGCTCAGGCGGGTGGCAAACATAGATACACCGAAGAAGAGGGTGCTCAGGATACTCTCCAGGGCGATTCTCACAGTCGGACAACCGCAGGCGTTCGACCAGTGGATAGGGAAGTTCGACATACGCATGAACTGGGGAGAGGTGATAGAGAAGGGAAGGGCGATGATGAGGAGCGTGAGAAATGTAACGGAGACCGTGGACGAGGGGTACATAGTGAGCGAGATCGTGGCGAGCCTCTTTGAGACGTTCGGGTACAAGCTGAACGACGAGGGAAAGAGGTTCGTGAGCGTTGCGTCGGACTTCGTGTGGCCAGCGGAGATCACGGGACAGATTCCGAGCGAGCGGGCCAGAAAAGAGGAGAACATAATGTACGGGTGAGGCGAATGCTCAGGAACGGGCACATCGGCCTCGGTCTCCTCCTGGCGTCGATCGCGTCCTCAATCATGGGGCTCGGGCTGGTGACCACGCTGTGGATGGCGGGAGCAACCGTGCTGTTCTCAGTCCTCCCGGACCTCGACAAGCGCGTCGGAAAGCACAGGAAGTTCACGCACTCGCCGATATTTGCAATAGCGGTAAGCATAGCGTTCGGGGTAGCGATACACTGCGCCGCCCGCGCCGCGGACATGTTCGCCGCACAGATGATCCCGCGGGCGCTGGCGCGGGTGCTCGAGGGGTCGGGCGCGTTCATGATGGGATTCATACCGGCGGCCGCGGGCACGCTCAGCCACGTGTTCGCGGACATGTTCACTTACCAGGGCGTGCCGCTGTTCCTTCCGTTCACCGGCGACAGGTACTCCTTCTTCGCGTTCAGGAGCAACAACTGGGCGGTGAACATGGCGTTCTCAGTGCTCGGTACCATAGCGTTCGTGGCAGTTGTGCTGCAGATACCGCCGGCGATGGTGATGTGACTTGGAGTGCCCGCACAAAGCATTGATCGCGCTGGCGTGCGTCGCCTCTGCGATAGCCATGCTGCACTTCGCGTCCGCGGGGTCGCCGGAGAACATCCCGGTGGTTTTAGCAGTATTGTTCATCGTCATTGCCTCAGCGTACGATGTGAAGTACATGGAAACTCCGGAATGGATCCCCGTGGCAATGTTCGTCGCCGGTGGCCTGTTCTCGGTTCTGTACTACTTCAGGATAATTCCGCCGACGCGGGAGGTCGCCACTGCGCTGAATGCGCCCAAGTATATACCAGAGCTTACGCCGTTCTCGATCGCGGCTGCCACGGGTCTGACCGCGTTCGAGCCGCTCTCGCTGCTCATCGTGGGCGTTTTCGCCGGATTCCTAGCGCTTTTTGCGACAATGCCAGCGGGCACCGGAAGGGGAGACATGTACTTCATGATGGGGCTGGCGGCACTAATCCCGCTGAGGGCGATACCGAACATGGGGGACGGCATGTTCGGACCAGGGAGCGCGATGCTGTTCATAACCTCCGTCATGCTGAACTCGGCCATCTTCGGCATGCCTTTCGCGCACATCCTCAGCAGGATTCTCAAGGTGTACAACACGGATGCGTACGCGCGTGTCCACCGCGCACTCAAAGAGATGGGGATGACCTGGCGCCCGAGGCCGTTCATGTACACGTGCCAGGCGGTGCTCTCGGTGGCGCTGTGGCTCGCGGTCGCGAAGGTTCTGCCGCTCCTGACATGCGGACTCGAGCTGTCAAAGCTGGCGTGGGTATGGTTTGGGGTCTGCGCAGCACCAATCGCGTTGGCGCTCTACCTGGATAACGCGCTAATCGGCGCGATCGGCGGCGTCGTCATGACAACGCTTCTCCCGAGAGAGATGCCAATTCCTCGGGGCATAATAATGACGTCCATGCTGTACATAACGTTTGTCTGGTCAGCGATAGTGGTCGTCTGGGGTATCGTGGGTATCGCGGATGAGGTGTATGCGCGCGCAAGGAAAGTACCCGCCATGAGAGTTTGCCCGTATATCCCGGCAATGCTCATAGGGCTGATCATCACGCTCACCTACGGCGATTTCATCCTGGGGTGGCTAATTCCGAATGTGTCGTCCGGGTGGGTGTTCGCGGGATAATGAAGAAACGAAAAATTGCTATGTGCTAGTAGAAAGCCCTCAGCGAAAGTATAGTTCGTTGTGCTTTAGTATGGTTCTAGCAGTATTATTTGCGAACGATAATTTTCCGCATATAGATATGTTCTCTCGTGTTTGGCGCGGTAACCGGAACAAGAAACATAGATATCCACGTTTGCATACCTCGGCCAAACCGAAAACAAGAAAGTAGCTTTGCCATCATAAGATGTGTCGGCTGTACGGTAGTATGGCAAAAGGTCATACACAACTTGCACTCTCACCCGTGCGCCGGAAACTGGTTTTCCTGTAGACGCAGAGAGTACAGTAATATCAAGTCTGCCGGGATATGTTTTCTTCAGCTGAACCGAAACCGGTATCGTTACTCCAATTCTACCTGTATATGTTTGTGTATATGCTGTATAATACGCTGAGTGTGAAACCACTATCTGAATGCTTTCGTTTATAGGCCACTCGGATGGAGCATAAACATATACCCCGTTTTCATCGGTACGACCGGCAGCTACAAACGAACCGTCATATGTGTACAAAACGACTGCAGCTTTCGAGATTCTTTCGTTGCTTTCACTGTCGTATACCGTAACCACAATCTTTGCCTCGGGGTAATAGAGCAGGTACTCTCTGTTCTCGGAACTCGGCCAGACAGGAGTAACAGCCGCAATGCCCTTTTCTTCAACAAAACGAGAACTGCTATCAAACGCCTGTAGCGTGATCCTGTACGAACCGCTCCTAGGCACATTGGAGACCCGCAACGTGCGCGCAACGAGGTTTTCCGTGGCATCAACGATAAGATTTTCCGTGGAACTTATACTACTCTGTATTAAAATCGATAGCTGACCGTCAAATCCATTTTTCCTAACGACAGTTGCACCGATGCTGATGTATCCCGATAACAAAACATGATCGATCGCATCCACCCTCACAAAGGAGCCGTTGCTGGCGTAGTCCGGCATATCCTTCAGGGCTCTGGACTCTTCCTCGGTTATCACGAAGGTCTGCGGGGGGACCGAAAGGCCGTGAATCCACGAGGGCGATCCCCCGACGTAGTAGTCGCAGAAGTTGATGTAGTAGGGGCAGGGTACGTAATAGATCCGGTACCCGCCTAATGTCCAATACCCTGCCCGGTAAACTTTGGTGTAGGAATCGTAAACTATCCTGTCAACCCTGTACGTTACGTTCCTGAGGGCGGAATGCAGCCCTATTTCGGATCCGCTTGAGGCCGTGAAATACTTGCCTATGTAGTCGGAAGGAGAGACCCATTCTCCGGTGTAGTAGTCGTAATCCCCGCTCCAGCCGTAGCCGCACGGAACGTCTTCAACCCGGTAGTAGTTCGGATCAGTTGTGGTCTGATTTGTGTAAATCATATGGCCTCCGACCAGCCTGACGTTGTACTTTGAGCCGTAGATCGTGTTGAGAAGGCGGTACTCGTAGCGCCTCTCAGAAACTGTTTCGCCCCACATAGCATCTGCGATGGTTATGTTTTCTTCCAACGGGTACACGTCAAACGGATCATACTGCAACCCAATCGCTCCGGCGTACTTGGCGTCTCCGTCCATTATTGTTCCGGATATTATCGGTCTTCTCCCCTCATCGTCATATCCATCATAACACACAGCATACGCGGTCACGAAGTAATCGCGCGTCTTGTACTCGCCCTCGGACAAAGAGGGAAAGGAAACGCTGAAGCCACCCCCGTTGTCCGCAACGGTGTCCAGATACAGCCACTCGTTGTCCTCCTGCCAGACCTTAACCCTGACAATCGCCCCCGGGACACCTCTCCCGGTTTGATTGTCGACAATGGATCCGCTGATGATCGTCGTGATCCCGTACGATCCCGCGCTGAACACAGACCATGTGTTCCCTCTCGCGCTTATGAGCGACATCGCGTTGTACGTTTCTCCTTCGGGCACATCGATCTCGATGATCCTCGTTCCCCCTGCCGGAATGACAACGTTGTCTATCTGTCTGGTCAGAATCGTTCCGTCCGTGAGCTTGACCATCACCCCAGTCAGCGTCACGTCCACGCCGCCGATGTTCTGTGCCTCTATTGAGAATTTCCTGTTCTCAACCGAGTACTGCACCCTGTTTGATGGGATCTTCAGGTCCTCAAGTGCGCGGTAGTACGCCTCCCGCTCCACTCTCGCCTTCTCCTCGGACCACGACTGCAGGATTCGATATGCCACGAATGCCCCAACTACCACAACGATTATGGCGATTACGATGAAGATCCCGGTTATAACGGACACGCCTCTTTTTTCCGCTGCAACCGCCGAGCAATTACGCTGGCTGATCAAGAAGTTTACCTCCTGTTTATTTTAAGAAGTCCTCAACCTTAGGTGATTTTCCTTTAGCGTAGCTGTCGGCCATGTGTAACGCGGCGTGCCAGGCTGCTATGCGCTGCGCTTTCACCTCTTCGATCCTCTTGATCTCCTCCTTGGCCCACTCAAGCTTGGCCCTGGCCGCTGCCTTTGCCTTTTCAGCTTCTTCGGACTTAACTTTGAACAGTTTGCGCAGCGTGTCCAACGCTTCTGCTTTTGCCGCCTTGGCTTTAGCGATTTCCCTGAGGTACTCCTCCTTCTGGTTCGACACCACCAGCAGGGCGTGCTGTTTGGCAACGCCATAGTCGCCTTTGAGAGCAGCTTCGTGCAGTTTCATCTGGCTCTTGTCATGCCCAGACAACTTGAGCGATGAATCAGTTATGTTTCCTTTGAACAGATCACCGTGTTTTCTTGCCATAAAGTCAAGAGCGGCGAACCTGCGATCGTCAGAACTCATGCTGGCGATATTCTTCTGGAGCAGATCGAAATCATTCTTGTCGCGGATCGCCGACAGAGCGCGGTCCATCTTTAATTTAGACCAGTTGCTCTTGGATCCAAACATGCCGTCGCGAATACCCTCAACGAGTTCCCTGTAAGCTACACTTCTATCAAAGCCCGCGAACGCCCGCCCCACCCGCCCCGCCCAGATCTCTTTAGTAACACCGTATCCCGATGGTACCGCAGGAATCACTCCGCCTGGCAGAAATGTGCTGGTGCTCGGCATGCCGCCGGCAGTCAAACCACCAAGCGCCCCGGTAGCGAATCCCGCGCCTTTCTTTAAAAGCCATCTACCCGACACCTTCTCTCCTGTTGGCGCCGCCACCCCGCCGATGCCTCCCATCACCGGCCTCGCGAACAGCTGCGCTGTAGCGATCATGCTTCCCGCAACGGCGGTACCCACGTTCTGCCCCGCGCGCATGATCATCTTTCCGAGCGCGGGTGCAAGCGTGGTCACCAGCATCCCTATTATCGAAAGAAACGCCATGGATATGCCCCACTTGAGCGTATAGGTGAGTTGCGGAGAATCGATCAGCACAAACGCAAACCTGAACATTATCGCGGACAGCATAGAGACGAACACCAGGCCGAAAAGCGACTCGAAGACAATGTTCGCAACGCGCCTCATGAACGGTATCAGGCGAATCACCAGCATCAGCGGAAAGATTGAGGCGAGCGCCCCTATCAGCACAATTCGCATTATGCCGCTCAGCGCGGCAGAGATGACGGACATCAGCACCAGCGAGGAGAAGAGCAGCTTGCCTATTATCGAGACGATGTCGCCGATCATCCAGCCCTCTATAAGGTGTATGTTCCCGGCGGTGCCGACCAGCGTCTCGCTTATTCCGGTGAGTCCAACAACGTTGCCGTTGCTCGCAGTAACCGTGCACACGTAGCTGTTCATTCCGTTCAGTACCATCGCCACTATGTTGAATATGAGCGGAAACGCGAATATGAGCACTATCGTGAAAATAGACTCAGAGATCGTCCTGTACGCGGTCCCCTCCTGAATTATGTTAAACTGCTCGAGAATGAACGAGAACCCTATCATCACGAACGCCACGGCAAGCCCTATCAGCGAGAGAAACTGAAACAGCCCGTAAGAATTGCCCATCACGCTCTGCACGGTGTCGATCAGCGCGGTACTCTCGTTCTCCGGTATGGCTGATGTCGGAACCATAAACGGGTTGCCGCTATTGGTAGTGAACAGCGGAACCATCACGTGAGCCGGTGCAAGCTGCCAGTCCCTCGCTATACCCTTCACGAGATCAGGAACAAATGCCGCAAACGCAATTGCAAACATCGCTGCCAGAAAGAACATAATAAGCGAAACCATAAACCCTCTCTCGTCCCGAGATAAATGCCCGCTGCTGCGCCTTCTCCTCCTCGCCCTCGGGACCGTCCAGCCGATTGCCCGCGTCACCGTCCTCACCAATTAATAATACACTCTAATGCCTTTTTAAGCATCGGAAATATGGAACAGTTCACGGGGTTTTGGCATGAGCCACAATTTTGCGGTACATCGCACTGTTGGACGCCCCCGCGTCGGCATGTGCGATCGCCAGAGCGGAAAGCAATGCTGACATGCATGACGGAAACGATGCCCACCCAAACGCCCACCTGAACGCGAGAAACAGAGCCGCGGAATACGCAAAAATCTGGATAACCTCTATGAGAAAGTACAAAGTGAGTGCCGACCTGAATCCCATTCTGCCGACGAGCACTCTGAAAACATGGTTCGTCTCCATCGGGTCACCGAAGAAGACCCCCTCGGAGTAAAGCAAATGTGTGTAGTGTGCGTCAAAAAAGAAAAATGTCACAAAAAACGCCGCAAAAAAAGGAATGGCCCACTCCGAAATGCCTAAAAACGGTAAAACGACTAAGCAGAGAAGCGAGAGCGATGGCGGCAGCAGGCGTAACAGTTTAGCGAAAATACTTCCTCTCTTCTCTCTTCGCGACGCGGAGGATCATACCTGTGTATATGAACCCGATCGCAAGCAAAGCGATGCCGATCCACTGCATGCCGGAGATTATCATATCAATGACGCCCCGAAGTTGCCCTGCCCCCTCTCCCGCATTCGGCATGTTTTCAATGTTCTCGATTCCATGTGTAAGATATGGCTTAAGTATACCTGGAACCGCTATGATAAGGATGCCGGCGATTATGAGTGCAGCGATCCTGTTCTGTGCCCTGCCGCGCTCCTCGGCCGAACCGAATATCAGCCTACCCACTTTTCTCACCCTCCTTGGCTGTGGCTGTTACCTCAATGTGACCGCATGCGCGGCACACCCGCTCCCTGTTGACCGTGCGCTGCCATCGCTCGTACGTGTTCTTGCTCTTGCACACGGGACACTCCTTTCCCATATCTCTCACAATTATAGTGAACACGTTAGTATTTATAAGCGTTATGAAATAGTGCATCGGTTTCACTCACTCTTCCTCCTCAAGATCCTCGTCCCCGCCACCCGCCTGCGGTCTCGGAGAAAGATCAACGAGCGGTGGACCCCTCCTGGCGCGAATGGTATCGAGAATCTTCACGATGAGTACCGTAACAAGAGTCGCAACGAGCACGACCACGAGCATCAGCATAACGTTTGCGGCCAGCTGCGGCACATACGCGTCGACATGGAACGGTTTTGATACAACGGTTGCGCCGTAGATGTTGGTCATTTCAACCACAACCTCCGCGTTGTATGGCGGACGAGTTATCGTGAACTTACACACCTCTGGCGCAGATGTTGAAAATTTCAACGCCTCTGTCTTCAATGCCCACGACGCACCAGTCAGCCGAAGCAGAACGCTTATCGTGCGCTCCAGATCCACCCCGTAGTCAGTCGCAAAGAGCACCTTCCCGTAGTTATCCCTGACAACGACCTCCTTCAGGCCGCCCGTCCGCGCTGGGGCGTAGACCGTAACAAAAAACCGCTCCGAGCCAGTGTAGTTTGTGTTGGCATTAACGTTCGCGGCGAGTCCGCTACCGGTGAGATTGACGTATATGTTAAACGCTGAATCGCGGTTGAAGTTAACCTCGACAAAGTCGCCGACAGTCACCTCGCGGTTGCCAATCCTGCCGCCGGCGAGCAGATAGAAAAGGTTCGCCGTGTGCCTGTACAAGTTATCGGAGACCAGGCCGCGACCGCTTATTATCCTGTTTTCATCGTTTTCGGATGATGTCTCGTCAATTAGCACGTTCATCATATATTCATCAATGGAGCCGACTATTGAAGATGTGGAGAAGCGGCTCTCAAGCGACGGTACGAGTGCGGCCACCTTGATAATGTTCTCCACGCGTATAAGCGACACAAAGTTGGCGAAAACGTATGCCGCATTGTCATATGTCCACGAGCTGTCTTCCAAAACAAGCGATGGGTTGCCGTGATCGGAATTGTCGTTCGGATCGCCGTAGATGGCGCGCGCCGCCTCATCCGTTAGCTTTGGCGCCGAAACGGTAACCGGCTGAACGGTGCCGATTGACTCCCATGTGAACACGGCATCGAGTGTCTTGTACTCGGCCCCGGTACTGCCCCTGCGATACATGTTGACGTGAAGCGTGACATCGCCGTTCGGTTCAAGCCACTTGTACGCCTTCGCGCTGCGGTCGGCGCCAAGACCAAGCCTGTTAAGCCGCTCCGCCTCAGAAAGATAGTGAAAGTTGTCAACATTAGAGTGGCAGTCAAAGTGCACCACAAACTTGAGGTATCTGTTGCTCGCGTCTAGGCACACGCTGCCCGACACAGGGACTCTATTTTCGTATCCCCACTCGAACTCGATGCCCGTGGAAGAAAATGCGCTCAGTAGCGGCGACTCGGGGATTAGCAGCCCGTAGTAATCGAACTCCCAGTTCTCAACGTTTACTACACTCGGATAAAATATCTCTCTTCTGGTGTACTCATAGCGCAGATCACGTGTTGCCACAGGAAAGTCACTGGTCTCGGTACGAACGTATTTCAGCACATACTGCGCCTCCTTGGGCATACCATTGTCCGACAGCACGTAGTCCCCGGGTTCATAGTACAGTATGTTCCCGCCGGCGTCGGTTCTGTATATATTTTTCAGCGGGTTCGGAAGCGCCACGCTATCGAAAAGCATCTTGTACTCCTGCCCGTATCTCGGGGTAAACCGCGTCACATACCTGGGTTCATTGAGAGCGGAAGATGGATGCACGCGGCATGTTCCATCCCTGTATGTCACATAAAAGTTATATTTACCGCCACTTACAAGAGCGCACCTCAACGACTGAAACACTCTGTTGCCTCCCTCAATGAAAAACGATATGTCATAAACATCTTCCTCCACCCGGCGCTCGTGTATTATATCTGCTTGATAATCTTCAACGATAAATGTGTACTCTCGGCCGGTTGACATTCCCTTCATCCGCATATACATCCACGCGTTTTGCGGTGCATTCGTATAATCACCGGAAACGGTTATCGTAACTGTTTTTGGCATGGAAACCGGCAACCTCTCTCCGAAGAAACCGTCTCCCGCAAAGAAGCAGTACAGCCGCTTCGATCCGCTGGCTATTTCGCTCTTGTCGCCGTTAAACGGTTCTCTCCTGAGCAACGCAAACACCGTTACCTTCGATTTATCCGGAACGTTGAACGGAAAATTGCCAAACATGAACGCTATCGGTAGCGGAGAGTACCATGTGTTATCGTCAGAGATGATGCTGATAGAATGCTCGCCGACATCGATATTTTTCAGCTCAACGTGCTCCCTGCCGACCTCTTTGTTGTCAAAGAATATTCTCGCCTGAACCGGCTGAGCGTCGCCCCACTCCCCCGCAAACGTGTATATTTCAGCGTTTATCTTCAGATCCTCCGGAGTGCGCCCGTCGCGGAGCTGGGGCACGCGTTTGCCTGCGACATACGGAACCGAGGCGAACGCGCCCTCCTGCGTGAATTCGTACCCCTCGATTTTGTATTCTATAGGAGACTTTCCCAGCTCCACATCGTCAACCGTGGCGCGCTGACAAAGCGACAGAACGGACTCGTTGTCGGGATCGTACCTGTTGCCGTCGTACCGCATAAGGAGAACCTGCGGCAGGTCGAAACTCGTGTCCGGCCTGTATCCATATGGGCTGACCCAGTTCATCCACATGTACTGAACATACGAGAACTTGGGATTATACGGCACGACGCATATTGTGAGCGTTGCTTCAACTGCTGGAAATGGGACGTAATCCTCGATATACGGAAAATCCGTCAGTATTTCGTTGTCCGCCAGGCGCCGCCACCCGCTGCCGCTGGGGGTGGGTTCAAACTTCACGTACCCCGCCACGCCGCCAAGCCTGCCCTCTTCGGCGGTTATCCTCGCCTCGATTTCCGGCAGATTTTCTTTAATGTTATCAGGTATAAATTTCACGGTGTAGTTACCGCCATCAATTTTCAAGTACTGCTCCTCCACCGTAAATCTCCTGGAATATGTCACCCCGCTGTCGCCTATAAACAATATTGTCCCGTTTTCCTTTAATCTGCCGTTCTCATCAGCAATGCGTGAGCGGGCGAGCAACACATAAACTTCAGCCTTTTTAGGAAGAAGTTCAAGTTCGATGGGATAGAGTCCGGGACCGGCATCATCCTTTACATATGTTTCCATTTGTCCCGAGGCAAGCGGCACGGTCCTCGGCAAATCTTTCAATATCTTTGACGATACAGTAACTGTATCGTACGGAAGCGCCACAGGATTCGGATCAACCAACCAAAAATCGACAACTACCTTATCGGACGGATAAAACGTCTGATCTTCGTTTGCCACCGACTGTGCCCAGTTCACGCGCGCGTTAAAAGTAACTCCTCTCGGACCAGCCACAGACGCGCGATCTTTTCTGGGTATCTCGTAATACTTCGGCTGATATACTCGCAATGAATAGGAGATCGCGCTGATCCAGTTATCCCCGGACCCGACTAATTCTATTGCATACAGTCCAGGAAGTGTGGTAAACGATGTATCGATTCTCACAAGCACATGCGCATAGTTGCCATATCCCGCGGGACTCACCTCAGTCGGCTCAAAGCGCACAAAAACGCCGTTCGGCAGGGATCCTGTCGACAGGCGAACGCTGCCCAAGAAGCCAGCCGTAAAGACGTAGATGTCAAGCGATATGCTCCTGCCGGCAAACAGCTCTCCGGATGCCGTCGTCACCCTGCTGGTGAAATCAAAACTCAGGTAGAAGCCGCCCTGCTGCTGCGAGCTGACCGGAATCTGCGTTAGCAAAAAAAGTGCGACAAGTGCCACGACAAGCGATTTAGCGGCGCTCAAAATGCTCACCGCCTTTTACCAACAAGCTGCCGTATCTTCGCAACAACCACATAGGGGTTGGGAACGCCCCTGAAAACGACTCCAAAAAATGTGGTACCCGCAGATGAGATTATCACGGTGCCGTAGTTGTACAGCGCACCAATCAGATCCTGCTTCACGGTAACGTCGGTGACGGCATGCAATGGAATCTCATATGTTCTGGACACGACAAACTTAAATGCGAACCCAACGCGCCTGCTGGTGATAAAATACGTGTACGCCCGCCTGAGGAGAACCGCTATGTACGACAGCGCAACGCCGAGCAGCACCAGGCAGGCGAACGCAACCGCCGTAACAGCCGACGGAAACGCAACGAGCAACACCACGGCAAATACCGGCGACAGTGCGCTTGCCAGCAGGCACGGCCAAAAGCTGGATAAAGCCGGCTTCCACGCTCCTTCCAGTCGCTCGCCCTTCTCCAGCTTAACTATCTCCCGCGCAACGTTATCTGCGTTGGACCGCATTCTCTTTCCCATACTAAAATATGCGTGAAGCTCCCTATAAAGCATAAGAAATATGGAAAATACCGCTTGACGATCATGCGGGTGACTTTATCCTCTTTATCGATCTAAGCTGCTTGATTGTTCTATCCAGTTCAACCGTTTTTCTGCCGCCTCTCATGTAGTTCAGAAGGCGCACCAGCTTTCTAAGCGCTGAGGCGTGCGTCTCCGACGGAGCGCGGAGCTGCTCCACAACATCGTAATCGAACAGCATCGTCTCGATGAGCTTAGAGTACGATATCCTCTCTTTGTCCCTCCTCTGCTTCAGCTTCAGGCGCAGACCGTACGGTATCTCGATTGTTGTCCTGTTCCATGGAAAGCGAACCGCGCTGACCGCCGCGCCGCTGTCGTTATGCTGTCTGCTTCCCATGCCTGAACGCTCCCTCCTCCGTCATCGCAATGCCGCCCTCGCCCTCCTTCGGTTTGGCCGGAAAGATGTTTACTGTGGAAAGCAACCGGAATCCAACGGGTATCGAGCCAATGGCGGCGAGTTCATCCGTTGACATTATTACCGGATTAGGCGTTCTCAGCCTCACGCGGGCCACCAGACACAATATGCCCGCAAGAAGTATGATCGCGTTGATGAAGTCCGCATACGGGCGTATGCCGAGTATGCTCTCCGTAATAAAATACAGCACCGATATTGCAATGAGTGCTATGCTCAGATATAGAAAAAGCCTGCAGACAGCGCGCCTGATCGATCTCATCGACAGCTTCTCCGGTTTCTCAATTACCAGCGGCTCCTGGCGCAGCTTCTCGCTGAAGCACCTAGGCTTCGCCTCGGCCGCCGGCAGCGCCTCCGACACCCTCTCCGCGAACCCCGGCGGGCCGTATGTGCGTATTTCACAGAGAAGCAGAAAGTCTTTCACGCGCGACTCTATCATCTGCGCGCGCAGTCTCCTTTCCTCCGCGATCTTGGCCTGCTTTTGACGCTCCAGATCCGCATAATCGCGCGAGGGTTCACCGCCCCTGCCAAAAAGATCGTTCCCGCGCAGCGTCTCTTCAAAGATGCCGCGCACCATTCTTCCCATCTCCTTGATCACGCCAACAAAGAAACTATCAACGCCGGTCTCCGCCCAGTTCTGGAGGATCTTGACAGCTTCCGCGCTTCTCTGCGCCGATATCACGACCGCCGAGTTGGGAGAGGAGGCGACGAGCTCGTGCAGGTGCTCTGATGAGGACCACGCATCCAGCGCCGGAGCCGACCTAACCGCGACCTCCCCCACCCGGACCTCTATCCCAGTTGGCTGACCCTTCTGCACGGAAAGGAAATAGGGAGCGGGCTTGGGAGAGTCCTCTATGTCTATAATCCCCTCGTACTGACCCTTTATCGCGGGCGGAGGCACTATCGCGGTGTGAAACCCCCACCCCTTGGATATGGTGGCAATGTGCTTCGCATCCTCCGGTGTGGACACGCAGAGCATATACCTGACGACCGGCGCGGGTCCGGACATCTTCTGTATGACATCGTTCATGAGCACGAGCTTGAACGGCTCGCCGCGATTGTACAGATGCTGGATGAACAGTATGAGGTTGCTCGGCCTCAGGTCCTGGTTCTCGCGCGGTATTATCTCGACCCAGCACCACTTTTTCTCGGTAACGTCAGCCGGCTGCATCATTCCATCTCCTTCGGCTTCGTCGTATACAGGGCGTGCTCGTCCACCGTCGCGAGGAACCTGACGCGGGCACGCGTTCCGCGCGACGTGAGCAAACACTCCCCGACCGAGAGTTCGGTCAGCAGGTGCCGCTCGATGTCCGAAAGCACAAACCTCTGCGTGAGAAGCGGCATAGCCGCCTCATCCTGGTTGAACAGTATCTTCGTGGCAGCGTTCTCGAGAGCGGTGCACCCGGCCTCGTTGCTGAGAACGTCCGCCGGGCGCTGGCTGTTGAAGAAGAACAGCACATTGCGCTTCCTGCCCCTGCGGGAAAGCTGTGCCACAAACTGCGCCGATGCGGGAGACGTCATATACAGCCAGAGCTCGTCGAGAACCACTATCTTCAGCTGCTGCACCGGAAGGTTCTGAATGTAGTTCCAGATCATCCCGAACAGCAGAAGACACGCCGCGTTGAGGGATGTGAACTCCGATGGCAATCCCAGGCCCGTGTGCAGGGCGCTTAGATCAAATACCATGCGCTCCGACAGCTCCAGCGGTTTGCCGTTGACCAAGAAGCCGTCCGGTCCCTTAACGAGAGCGTCTATGTACTTCTTCAGCCTGGCGCTCGCGGTCTTTCTCAGGTCCTGAATTGACTCCGCAACCGCCGCCTTGGCCCTGAGTTCGGTATAAAGGTCCGGGTCCTTGTCCGGAGATATGTGAAGCAAGCTCACCAGAACGCCGATCGCGCGGGACTTGTCCCCGGAGAACACCCTGAGCGGGTCCATGCCAATCTGCGTGTCTGGCGTGATGGCGCGGACCACCGTTCCGGGACACAGCTGAGACATCGGCAGAACGTATTCGCTCTCGGGGTCTATGACGAAGAACGCGGCACTCGGGTACTGCTCAACCAACCTGCGAAGCATTATCTTCGACGCATAAGACTTTCCGCTCCCCGACTTTCCCAGTATCGCGATGTTCGTGTTCTCCCTGATGCACGGATCAAAAATCACCGGACCGCCCGTGATCTGGTTTAGACCAAGGAAGATCCCTCCCGGTGTCTCTATGACCTCGTTCGAGACGAAGGGGTAGAACGCGGCCACCGTTGCGGTGTCGCCGTACAGCAACCTGCTCAGCTTACCCGTGAACAGCTCATCCTGGAAATAACGAACAGCGGAAACGGTAATCAGCTTCGCGGAACACGCCGCCTTCAGCGATTTCTCCTTGAGCCTCAGCTCATTGAGGTCCCGTCCAAACATGCTTATATTCACCGAGAACTCGTAGAGCTTGGTGTTACCGGAAATCAAATTCTGCAGAAGCTCCCTCGCCGCCTGGACCTGCTGGTTTATTTCCTCGGGCGGGGTCCTCATCCTCGATGCCTCCGCGTACAGTATGCCAGACAGCTGCAATGTGAACCTGTTCGCTCTCCTGACCGCCTCATGCTGCGGGAGCGGTCTCACCGTTATTGTGATGTGATTTGCGTACGGATACAGATCGGAGAGACACATCCCCTCCACAACAGTGGCGGGTAAAGCGGTTATCATGACAGTTTTACAAAGCGTCCCGCCCTCAAGCGCGACCGCGCCAGACTGAACGCTCACGACCCTCGGCACGGGAACGCTCAGAACCCGCTGATACGTTATCCCAACGCCGTCCAGGATGTAGTCTATTGGCTCGCGGGACTCCACAAAAAACCTCATGTACTCCGTGGAGATGGAGGTGTTGTATATATCGACTTTTTTGGCGGTCCTGACAATATGTATTTTTATCTCCTTTTCGAGAGAGTTGAGAAACGAAGCAAAACCATCCACCAGATCCGCCTGGTCCTTGTCACCGAGCATCAAATAGTTTGACGGAACAAGTTCATATATGTACCTGTCCCCCTCGACCGCCTCCTCCGCCTCAGAGACGCGAGGTTGCGCTGTCGCCCGCGAAACAGGCTTTGGCTTCTCCGTCATGGACTCCCGTACCTGCCCGACCCTCAGCTTGATTCTGGATGACTCGGCCTTTGCTCCCGCCTGCTTAAACGACAGCGTATAGAGTCCCGGACCGGGCGGAACAAACGTGATCGAGTACCCGCCCTCCTCGTCTGTCACCCCCTCGTAGTACGGCTGCGCGTCCACGTCAACGAAGAACTTCGTGTTCGGCAGCGGCCTGCCTGAAGCGTCCGTAAGCTTCCCGACTATCTTCATCGGCTGCCCCGGCTCACCGGAGAGCGGGTGCTGCCTCTCCTCGGCACGAGGTTTAACAGGGGCGATGCGTTTCGCCTTCCTTCTCGCGAGTGCCCTCTGCATCGCATGAAGTATTATCCACTCGGAGGTAAATGTCCTGTGCGGAACAAACACTCCAGTGAGCAGACCAAACGATAGCAAACCAACAAAAAAGCAGCCCATCATACCAAGAAAGGCGAGACCGGATGCCAAAACATAGGAAATGATCGCCGAGAGTATTACGACTATGACCTGCCTGGCGCTCAGGCGCACGAACCAGAAGTTGAAGAGCGGCTGCTCAAAGAAGCTCATCGTCCTGAACCAGAATGTCCTGACTATCCGTGGCACTTTAACCCCCCTCCACCTCGGCTATCGCCTTGGAGTCCTGGTAGGCGTCCACCGCCAGCGCGAACGAGACGAACACCCACGCGCACACCACGGCTATCACGGCGCTGTTGTACGCCTCCGCGGTCGGGGTTGACGCAATGTACGTGGCGCACGTGAACAGCGTGACCACGAACGTGCAGAGCGACAGCCCCAGCAGCACGCGTCCCCTGTTGTACAGGTACCCGAGACCCCACACGAAGAAGTTGAGCACTGCCGCCAGCACCGGGTTCGTCCTGCGTATGAACGCCAGTATGCGCTGCTTCGCCTCTTTAGCCATGCTCACCACTAATTTTATTTTGTCCTAATGGTTCAAAAACGTTACGAAACATCGCCATCCGCTTCATACGCGCCAAAATTTACCAGTTTGGACAGGAAACACTCGGAAATTCCAAAGCGCCTGCACACCTCCCTCGGCCGGGGAGGGGAGCCGTTTTCGTCAACATACTCCCGGATGTACCTACATATCTCCGACCTGAGCCTTCTCATCCGTTCATATCTGCTCTCTCGCATGCTTCCTACACCGCTATGGCAGGTATCAGGGAGGCAATCGGCTGCGATATCAGTATACCGACGCCAGCGAGTGCCGCGTTGATCGCAACCCACGCCGTGTTCTTCATGGTAAAGCTGTGGGCGTACGTGGACATCAGAGAGACGCCTATCGCGGAGACTATGATCACGGCGTGGCAGAGCGACACGAGATACGGAGATACCTGGGGCATTATCGACGGGACGACAAGTCCGGTTATTGACGGGGAGATAAAGAACTGCTGCATCAGACCGGTGAGCACGCCGACCACCACCGCGAGGAAGAGCGGCGTAACCATCGCGAGAACGCGGTGGATCGTGAGGGAGGACTTCGCCTTCCTTTTCATCCTGCTGACGTTGCCGATGAAGTCGGTCAGCAGCTCCAGGGATATCGTCTCGTACGCCCCGGACTCAGCTATCTCGCTGAGGTGAAAAAACGCCGCGCGGGTGAGCCAGCTCCGCGTGCTGAACTTGACCTCGGAAAAGCGGTGCCCGAGGGAAAGCTGCCAGGCTATGCGGGACAGGAGGCGGTCAAAGTAGAAGTTATACCTGTTCTCACTGGATATCTTTATCGTGGCGCGGACTATGTCGTACCCCATCTTCTGATACTCGGTGACATCGCGAAGGAACGCGGTGATCGCCCTCTCGTGGGCCGAGATCTCGCGCAGCTGGAACAGCACCGGAAGACCGTAGCCGAGAAACAGCCCAAAGAGCGTTGACACCACCATCGCCCACACCGGAAGGTTCATGTAGATGGCAGCAGCACCACAGATCGCGGCGAAGACTATACCAAGCACCGCACTCCCGTCTATCACGTCATAGCTTTTGGGCTGAATGGACCTGATCAGCGCGATGCTGACGGTGCAAAAGATAGGGAACACTATTATCAAGAACGCGTACGCGATGGATGAACCGGCGTCCGGCGACAGAAAGACCGATGTGAGAAGGAGCAGGGGTACCAGAAACATGACCGATATTATCATCTCTCCGACGTATGTAACGCTGCCGGTGTACTTCTCCCACCTGTCCTCGGCCTCCTTGAGCAGCTCATTTGTCTTCTGCTCAAGGTATCGCTTGGCATCCCCTCCCGCGCGCCACTCGCTGGTGTACCCCAGGAGGAGCGAACTCATCTTCGGGTTCGGGGTGGTCCTCCCGAGTTCCTCTATGCCCTCTATCGGACCCATCCTAAAGTAAGTCGTGTTCCTCTGCATTATGGCAGCATCGCGTTCAATCTGCGGGAACACGTTCCGCCCTATGAGCGAGCAGAGGGCGCTGTATATGTCCCGCCCGGCCGCCTGCAGTATCGCGGCGTGTATCGAGAAGAACGGAAGCTCCTCCTCCACGGCACGCCTGCGATCACCTATCCACATTCGAACTATCAACCAGGGAGATATCAGGATAAAAATCGGCAGAACAAGCAGCGCCAGCAGCATCGGATGAACCAGAACGGCAAGCGGTATCACAAAAACTGTGAGCAGAACCAGCGTCAGCACGAAGGCAAAGACCGTCTTGGCGGCCATCGCGTAAGGCGAAAATGTTTTACCGGTCTCCGTGACGTACTGACTCAGCCTCACCGATATGGCGTTGGCGAGGGATCTGAGCCTGTGGGATGAGGAGACCACTCTCACAAAAAACGGAGAGGTCGCCAGTTCAACCTTTGTCGAATGTTCCTCCGGCATGCGTTCACACCGCGTAGAACCTCTTGATCTCGTTCCAAAAGTCTTCCTGTCCAAGCCTTTTCTCCTTGATCAAATGCTCAATGCACTTTATCTTGTTCCGCAGATTCGCCGCAAGTTCTCTCTCCGTCCAGCCCCTGGCCAGAGCGGCCTCGCGCAACCGCCTGCTGATCTTCACCAGTTTTTCCGGCGGAATGTCAGAATATGTATCAGTCCTGGCGTCCCACCGGAACACCGTCCGAAGCACTATCTTTCCATCCTCGCTGTCCACCTCGTCCACCCTGGTGACCCTGCGCACCCAGGCGCCGGAGAGCAACTGCACCCTCGCCAGCTGAACGAAGCACCATATCATCATCAGTCCGCCCTCCGAAACCTCCATCGGCGGAGTTCGCAGTCTGACGAGAGCGGCCTCGGGAGAATAGGCGTGCATGGTGCACGCTCCACCGTGTCCAAGGCTGCTGCTGTGTATGAGCGCCTGAACCTCCTCGCCGCGTATCTCGCCGACTATTATGTGATCCGGACGATATCTCATGCTGAGCTTGACGAGATCGAACGGCTTGATGTCGTAGCGCGTCTCCGTGAGCGAGTACCCGGTTCTGGTGTGGAACCGGGTCCAGTTGGTGTGCAATGTCTTGAGTTCCAGCACATCCTCTATCGTCACTATCTTCTGGTTGGGTGGAATCGCCGTCATCATGGCACTCAAGGCGGTGGTCTTACCGGACCCCATCGGCCCGAGAACTATCGGAAATCCCTTGAACTCCATCACCGTCCAAAGGTAAGCGGCTACCTGCGGAGACATGGTGCCGTTTGCAACGAGCGCCGGGAGCGAATACGGCACAGCCGGGAACTTCCTGATACAGAAGCTCGTTCCCGGGAATGTTATCTCGTCTCCAAAGGTGAGCGCTATGCGGTCGCCGTCTCGGGTGAACGAGTCCACCGCTGGCATGGCGGTCGTCAGGCTCTTGCCGGTTCTCTGCGCTAGCCTCTGGCTGAACGCCCTCAGCTCCTCCTCGGTGTCAAATGTTATATTGGTCTCGAGCCACCCGTATTGCGCGTACTTCTTGTGTATCACGACAACGGGGTGCTGATAGCTTGAGATGGATATCTCCTCGATGTTCGGGTCCATCATCGGGACATGTATCTTGCCATACCCGATGCTGTCCTTGGAAACATAATACATGAACTTCTTAGAGCGGGTCCTGACCTCGTCCAGCAGCCCCAGGTCGCGCGCCGCGTCCCAGACTGCCCCTTCAATGTACTTGGGGGAGAAGGTCTCTCCCGGGGCTATTCTCGGACCCATGCCGTAGAACACGTTCTCCATCACAACCCGGTATATGCTTTTCTCCTGCGGGGTGAGCGTGGGTTCGGCCACTATGTACCGCCCTTTGCCGTTCTCATCCGCGATCACGACGCGCGCCTGATCAATGTCGTACTGTTCAAGTATGCGCCCGGTGGTCGTCCCGGCGAGAACCTGCGCCTCCAGCCACGGCCTGGAACCCACCCGCTGTGTCAGCTCCGCACGCTGCGGGAAGATCAGGTTCAGAATCCTGTTCAGCAGTCCCCGCTTGGGCTTGGGTGCTTCTATGATCTCCTCGCGCTCCTCCTTTTTACCGGGCATGCCGTCACCACCTCCTCTCCACCCAGAACATGTTTCCGAGAGATGTGTACACGCCAACGCTTTTCGCCGCCACCAGCTTGCTCTTGTTTGCGTCCACAATCCGGTTCTCAAGCGTTCCGAAAACGTAGAAGCAATTTTCCACATACACCGCGGTCCCCATATCATATATTATACCCGTAATCACGAGAACGTTGCCGCCGCGATTTATCACGTTGAGTCTGTTGTCGGTCGTGAGAACAACCTTCGCGTCCTCGTGTGCCTTGGCCGAGAGCTTCTCGGTTATCATCTTCTGCGCGTATGTCGCCTCCCCCCAGGAGTAGAATATATATGCCCCAAGGGAGAACACAAACATGATCAGCAGACCAATCATTACTATCGTTATCGCAGTGCCATCTTCATTCATCATAAATTGACCTCCCATGCGTAGTAGGACATCCAGCGCGTTATTATCACGAAGTAGTAGGTGCCCCGCGTCGCCACACCGCTCACAGTGGCCTTCACCAGGGTTTGTGGCGGAAAGGCCGTCAAGGTCTGCCCCGTGACAGCATCGGAAAGCGTGTATGAGACCTCGCTCAGGCTGGAGGTGGATCGGCCAAAATATACGCGGTACGGTTCCACGTTTTCCGTTCCGTAGTTATATATGTAAATTTCGACGCCACCCGTCTGCGTCAGCTTAGCGTGTATGAGGGACAGCAACTGGTTCATGCGCCTTTCCTGCGCGCGCACCGCGTCAACTATTCCAACGGTCTGCTGTGTCATCTGTGCGCCAACGGTCATAAGAAGGAATGTTGATGCGGTAAAAATTATAACCGTGATTATTAGCGTGGAAAATATCTCCGAAATTCCGCGCCTGTCACAGAGAACGCGTCGCTGCGTGCTTGCCATATCAATGGTCATCCCTAATGCGCCACAATTGTCCAAGTTTTACTGATTGTGCTAACGCCCGCATTGGCGACAACCGTCGCAGCGTACGTCTTACCGGATATGAATGTCCCGGCCTGCGCCGCCGGTTGCGCGTTACTGACGGTGTCGCCGGTCGAAACGCCAGAAAAGGTAAACACCACCGTTCTGCCGGCCTCCCCGTACACCGTCACAACCATGTTGTCTATTCTCGCCGTGCCTATGTTCTTGATGGTTACCGACACAATGGATGAACCAGATGTAACGATTATGTCACTGTTCACCACCATCACGTCAACGGTCTCAGCGTACGGCTTGATCATGGACTGAAATATCACGTACACTATCCCCGCCGCCATGACGGTGAGCGAGATCAGCAGCAACGTTGCGAGCAGTTGCGAGATACCCCGCTCCGGCACCACTCTCACCATTTTTGTGTATGTTCTCTCCTTTTATAAACACTGCGAAACAAGCGAGTGAGTGTCAAAACTGGCGTAAGCGCTTAGTCCTGGGGTATTTTCGACTTGGGACAAAATATGTAGACAGCATTACCAGACCGAATAACGGCGTGGCGCGAATTCACGTCAAATGGCTCATCCAGCGAAAGCAACGCCCCGCACTCCGGGCAGCGCACCCGGCGCGGATTTCTGCTCTTTGCGGCACTCGCTGTCATTGTCCCACGTTTAATTATTTCTGCTTTATCTCTTTAATCGTTTGTGAAATATGGAGTTTATGGTCAGCGTGCGCACAAAAAAGCGATCGCTGGATCAAGTTTCAGCGCTTGCAGCAAAAACAGAAGCGCCAGTGGTTAGTCAATAAGGCCAATGAGAACAAACAGCGGCGAGAGAATGTAAAACAGCGAGAATATAAACGCAATCGCGAACACATTCTCGAAGAACATGTATATCATGATGCAGATTGCAGTACACAGAGCCAAGAGAGTGGCAGCATCCACCGTTCTCTGATTCCTCATGTAGAAGCTCTGGAAGTGCGCGGCGACAATCGGTATCATCGCGTACACGAAAAACGGCACCGTAACCTTGATGACCACGTCCGGGTACGGAACCGTAAGAAGGCACAGAGCAACGCACCAGCTTCCCCAGCCAGCAAAGTTAGTGACCGATCCCATCGGGGCTTTCCAGAAGACATTATCTAATGTAAAGTGTGCAACGAAGAAAGAAAACGCCGCAAAAACGACGAGCATGGCGTTGTGAGCGAGAAATGCGTACACCAGAGCCATCGCAAACAAAGTGGAAAGCAGAAGCGGAAGCTTGGGGTAGTTCAGCTTTATCTTTTTTGATGACGGAAACGCCTTGGGCGCTATCTGGAAGTGCGTGAATGGCATAACCGAGATTCCGCGCTCGAATCCGTGCGCGGCATATCCGAACAGCGTCGTCACCAATCTAGAGGACAGCACCGGATACATCCCTATGTACCGCAGTATTCCGCGCGCGCCTGACGTAAGGTACATGTACGCTATCCCCGGGATGACGGAAACCTGAGAGAGAATAACGCCGATTATGCCCCATATAAGCACGGGGTAGTATCCTATTGCAATCCCTATTCCCCAGAACACGACGAAAAACAGGTACATGAAGAGGACGTACTTGCCCACGAATGCCTTAAACGGATACAGAAACTTGTACCCGACGAAAAACTTCTCTTCGGCGTGCCTCTCGCGAAAGGATGAGAACTTTCTCCAGGCGTAGCACGAGAAGTACTTTGTGCCGCCCTCCGCCCATCTCACGTGCGGCTTCTCCGCCGAAACTATGTTCAGCTCGCGTCCCTTCCCGATCTGAACGTCAAGGCAGAACTTCGCGGTCTGCTTGCGGCCCTTTCTCATGTTCAGCTCTCCGACCACGTCTTCCGTGACGGTATCGTATGCCAATCCGCCCTCGGCGAGCGAGGACTTCCTTATCACAGCGCCGTGCCCGAGGAAGCTCACGCTGTTGAACTTGCCGAACATGCAGTACAGGAAGTTGCACAGCGTCTCCTCGGCAACGCGCCAGGCCGCACCAAACACCGTCTGCCTCGAGTACACGTACTTTCCAAACGACATTATTCCGGCGTTGTCTGACTCAAACTCCGATATCGCGAGCGGAATGTTGACCACTGCCTCCGGGAGCGAAGAGCAGTTCGCGTCCATGAACAGTATCGGCTGGTGCTTGATGAAGCTCATGGCCATGCTCTGCCCGTACGCCTTTCTGCCGTAGAACTTGAAACCGTGCGGATTCTTGGCAACCGCCACAGGTTCACCGTTACGCGCCTCAAAGAGCGTCCAGTCCCACACGAGCTCTATGCCGTACTTCTCGGCCAGCGCGAGCAACGCCCTCCGCTGCGATTCGTCCACATTCTGGTAGTTCTCATATATCACGATTATCTGCACAAGATCACGAACGATCCTGTTCAGGTCGCTGACATCAACATCGGGGTTGGAGAGCAACACCGCTAGGGCGTAAACATCGCGAATGTGCTTGCTCTCGCGCATGGTGCGAGACAGAAGCGGAAGGTGGCACGATATTCTTTCCACTAGAGCCTCGTCGCCGACGCTGCAGATATGCGGAAACGTGTTCATAAAGTACTTTAGCGTGTTCTCTCTTTCAAGCTCCTCCATGCTGGTCACAACCTTCTCGTCGAACGCCGTTATGAGTATGGTGAGTGGCGGCGGTATCCCGGTCAGTGGCTTCCTGTCATACAGCATGTTGTTCAGGAACCTCTGTATTCTCTCGAACCCGTCCTCGGTTATCAGCGACTCGAGTGTAACCCGCTTGTTACCAGATGCCTCCCCCAGAAGCAGCAGAGCGCGCATATCCACGTCACGGGGAACGACCATCTCCCCGCGCTCTATCATGCTGCTCAGGACCGCCGACCAGAGCAGGTAGAACGGCAGTGCGGTTGCATCGTCCGACAGGCGTTCGACGAGAAACTCCACGTGTTCGCGCGAAATGATGCCGGCCTCCGCGGATTTGCGCACCACCCGCTCAACGTCGGAACGTGAGAGATGCCTCGAGCCACCAACAAACTTCTTCCACGCCCGCTTCTGCGCCGCACGCCAGTACGTGAATATGTCATCCTTCGTCCTCACCATGAAGTACCTCCTGCCGTAGATCACGGAAATAATGATCGCGATCAGATCCAAGAATGCCCAGGTGAACGTGATTATGAACAGCGTAGTGAGAACGAACGATGCCGCAGCGGTAATCGTCGCCAGGACAGACAGCATGTTAACGAACGGGAGAAAAGCCAGTAACGGCACGGCGAGCAGTATCAGTCTCGAGCGAAACAGATACCCAAGCATCACAATCGAAAAAAGCGAGAACACAAACGGGAGCGCGGTGAAATCCGTCACCCTGCTAAGCAGTGACGCCGCAACGTATATGCTCCAGAACCCGACGCTCGTGACGAACGCCGACAGCGCCGCGGAAATCAGCACCACGATACCCAGCCACCTGCGCGTCCTTATTCCTCGCACTAGAACGATGTACGCGAACACGTTCAGCGCGGTCAGCGTCAGCCACTTGAACTCGAGGGGGATCGAAACGAAGTACAGCGCTATCGCCGCCACCCACACCATTATCTGGGGGAGGATGTACATCCTTATTCCGCTCAGAAATGATAGACGACTGAACGCCGGCGGTCTGTATCGCTTGGCAATGAACTGCCTCCAGTTCCCCCTTCTGTCAAATAGTTCCCTAAACTTCTTGTTCTCGAACGCCTCGTTGAGCGTCTCGCAGGTTATCGGCGGAGGTTTCATCGAGTAGCTCTCGCGGAGTGCAAGCTCAACCTCTTTTATGTCGGCCAAGATCGCTGAAATTATCTCGTCCTTTTTCTTTCTCGCTCTTTCCATATCATCTATTTTGCGTCTGAGATAGCCACGGAACGCCGGAGTCGTGTACGCCAGGGGTCCGAGCATCTCAAGCAGCCTTTCGTCGGGTATTTTGGTCATAGCAATCCCCTCGTGAGAGCCTTCTTAATCCTGTGCCTTCTCACACGATCGTACACAAACAGCGCCAGCGCGAACAGCACAACGCATATCACGGCAACCGTTGCCCACAGCGGAAACTCGCTCTCGAAGGAGACCCGCTCGTGCCGCAGCCTCTCGATGCCGTAATACACTGACCGCCACCTCTCCCAGTATCCCGTCAGCGGGTTGAGATAGCTGTACGTGTAGGTTATCTGTCCCAAACGCTTCTCGTCGTAAACGACGCTCTCCCATACGCAAATCAACCTATTTTCATCGAACATATACATCGGGACTGGGACAATGCCGCGCGCATATGCCACAGTTGCGGTCCTCGTTCCGTGGGGTATGTCTTTCAGCGCGAAGAACAGGCTAGTGATATATGTCCTGGACAAGATGTCGCCGCCCGGAAGAACTGTTTCGTCCACCTCCCCGTATATGTCGCCGGTCGTCCTGTACCTGATCGCGTACGAGCACGTGTTATCGCTCAGTTCGCTAACGGTTCTCTCAACGACGCGCCCGTCGCTGTACCAGGGCAACGACTCAACCGTTCCAGTAAACTCCTTCCTTATCCTCACGCCTCCAGATAAGACTATTTCAACATCGCTCGGGAAAGTAACCGTGTTTTCCGAGTATTTTAGCAGGGTCCATATGTCAAACACGGAGTTATATGACGCAATGGTCCTGCTCAGCGGATCGTCCGGCATTATGTATTCGTTCTCGACAATCGGCTCGGGGTTCATTCGGTTATCCCTCACATCACCCGCCGGGACATACCGTTCCACTCTGAACACGGGAACTTTCTGGTTTTCAAAACCTGCAAGCGGAAGAACATTGCCGGGCACAAACCCACTGAAGAACCGCTTCCGCACCACGGCGCCGTTACGTATGTCGTAGCATACATCAACATACTCCGAGTTCGGTTTGTAAACGTTGACCGACACGGTTTCCGAGGCAGGATTCTCGAACACCAGAACCCTCCCGAGCGGATCGTTCCAGATGTAGCGAAACGTGGTATCGTTCCCGAGCTGCTGCCACCTGAACGTCAGCGAAAGCAAGCGCGTGTCATTATTCAGGAACGGCATCTGCGACAGAACATCGCGCGCCTTCTCCTCTAGCGGGATCTCGTTTATCCTCTCAAGCGATATCCTGTCAGCAAATGCGAGTACGCGGTTGGACTGCCCAAAGTATACGTTCGCTGGAACCCTGTCCATCATGGAATCGTACCTGAACACGGTGAATGTGCCATTTGCCCAAGTCAGAACCGGGTTCGGATGTCCGCCGTCGTAGCAGTACACGAAGCTGTTGCCCGTGGAAACGTTGCGCTCAACAAACACCCACACTACCTCCGGGAGAAGGTTCACTATGCTGTTGTCCAGCTGCATCGTAACAAGATACCCCTTGGGGTCGGGGAAACTTATCTTTGTCACATCGCTCCTGCGAACCCCATGCCATCCTTCCATTGTCCTGATCCAAACATCGCCGGACACAACATCGTATGTGAGGGTAAGCGTTGGAAAATCGCTGCCGTTCATAACACTCAGCGTATTCACCTTGATCTTCAGGTTCTCGTACACTTCCACGGTCGGATAGGTGTTGTGTGGCGCAACTATGTGTTCGCCGCGGAAATACTTCGCGCTTACATCGTAAACCAGATACACTGGATCAAATACCATGCCGACCGCAAACTGCGCGTGTTCCGGCGGGATCCTCTCCTCTATCAGGCGCGACACATCATCCTCGTACAGCACTCCACTGAGGCGCTTGCTTTCCTTCATGGTACCGTTCTCATAGCACACGGCCTCCGCGACAATCGTATTGGTTCTTCTGTACTCGGTGTAACCGAGCGATGTGTTTTCCCGCACAAGCTCGCCGATGTTATCGTACAGTTCCGTACCAGTGTAGAGTACATCTCCGGTTTCCGGTATGTGCGCGACCACTGAACACAGCACATTCCCACCCACAACATTTTCAGTATCGGCAACCTTGATTACCTTTCCATCCTTGGTCTTCGTTACAACCCGAGACGACACGCCAAATTCAAGAAAGTCGGCGTTTTCGTAGTAACGGCACTCGATTATGTCATTGACCTCCCTTTCAATCAGAAGCGCCCTGTTGTCCACTCTTATTCGCTCGGTGTCACCGGGCCGAACGAACACGTATCGGTTTTCCATCCAAATCGGAACTAATGTGTTTCGATCGTATACTGGCTGTCCCTCAAAATCAACATGATATATCTTTGCGACAATCTTCACGGTATCCTGTGGGTGCGGATACCACACCGCTTCCCCGCCCGCGCCTGGCACAAATCCACCGAACGGTGTGTCCTCACCCATCAGAATGCGTTCCATCGCGTCTACAGTTGTAACGCTGGGGATGAACACGCCGTCATACTCCCTGCCGCGGAACTTTACTGCACCAATCATCTCATCACTTATGTGGACGACCTCAACAGACGTTGGCAGAAGCACCATCGGAGTTTCAGCGGCCACTACCCAGCATCCGTTCTCCTTCATGCCGCGCAGATACGTATTCATGCTGCTCAGGCTCTGCTGAAACCTCATGAAGCTGCCCCCGCTCGACTTGTGCCTGACCGCCGGTGAACCGAGTACCCTGAGTGGCTCCGGCAACCACATGCCATTCGCAGAGGTGAGAGCGCTTCGGTACAGCTCCATTCCTGAGATGCCGTGAATGAACTTATAAACGCCATACGGACTCTTTGCAAATATCTCGCCGCCGTAAAGCCACGGAGTTTGCGTGCTCCCTGCCTTATAGTATGAAGTATTAAACCGGTAGCCCATAAATACCATTCCCGAGAGATCGACGCTGCTGGAGGGAGAGACCGGCGACGAGATGCGCAACCAGCCGAAGCCCGAGAGTGCGTCGCGGTACACTGCGGAATCCGTAACGCTGTCATACCACCTCCAGTATATTGGAGCGCCCTTCTCGACCCTGTAGTACTCGTACAGATACCCCGATATCATCCTCACGTAGTAGTCATACATGCTGTCGGAGTTAACGAGCATAGCGTCACGTGGAATCGGGTTCACCTCTGGTGGAGCATATATCCTGTACCAGCTTGATTCCGTTATTGAAAGCGGGGGTCCGCACCACATGTACGCCTCGTCGCCGTGCGCCTTGAACACAAGCGTTTCAAAACTGTTCAATGTAAGAGTTCCGATCACCGTTTCTGCCTCTGGCGACGGCAAAGGCGTGAACGGCGTCCAGCCATTCTCGGATATCAGTAGCGTTTTTGTTTCATTTGAAAAGACTATGATGCCGAATGTGTTATCGCTTATCTTGCTCTCGCTTGCGCCATTTACCACATCGTCTAGGAGCCTGTTTTCAACAAGCTGCGTCCCAATAAGCAGCAGGCGCGGCGTGGCGCCGAAGTTTCTGACCAGCGCAATCGTAGCATTTTCACCCTCCGGCAGATATGACACCTGCATGACAAGAGATCGCGTATATTCGAATGTCGATATCCTCACGTCATCTATTTTTCCCTTGAACATGTAGCCGCCGCTGGTACCACCTATGTAAAGGTTTTCCGTCGAGCTCTTCACGTTGCCGCCAGCGCCGACTGCCCACACCTGCCCCTCAGATGTCCTGTCCACTCCGTCCACATACAGGCGCAGTCTGTTGTTCCAGCCAGTGTACGCGAACGCGATGTGTACCCACTGGTTCTCGCGCCCTGCTTTATCCACGCTGATCCCCCAGTAGTTTGTCGGGTCGTGCAATGCAACGGTGAGCATAAACATGCCGTCGCCGGACTCGCCGCGCTCAACCTTCATGAACCATCCGTCGCTCATCCACTCTCCGGCCCAGCTATACTTGGCCAGAACCATGTATCCGCTCTCCCACGGCTTGTTCTCATCGGCGACCGGAATCTCGCTGTCAATGAAAACCCAAGCGCTGGCGTGCAAGGTCGGTAAACCGTTGTCTGGTGCAAGCGTCGTGGAATGCGGCACGCTCACGTACCCGCCAGCGGTGCCCGGGAACATAAGTGCGTTGCCTGATTTGCCAGGGCACCATGCAACATTTTCTCCGATCGTTCCGTTGTTTCCGTTCACTGAGCTATCGTACGCGATGTTTCCGCTTCCCTCGTCAAAGCTCCACGCGCCGAGTGGCGTTTCGCTTGCTTCAACTGCATAAGAAACCCGTTCCAAAGATAATATGTTCTCAAAAACCGCGCTGATCCACTTCGCGCGCGTCACGTAGTCTGCCTCGCTCGGGTTCTCTGTCACAAAGTCCAGTCCCCACGCAATAAAGACCGCTTTAGATGCGCCGTGATCCTTTACTGAAAACATCACGCTGTTGTCATTATCGTCCGCGACCCAAATCGTTATCCCGTTGTCCACCAGCCCGGTGCAAAATGACCAGGTAAAGAACGTGTAGTTCTCCTCCGCCACAAGCGGTGCGACGTTCTCTCTTATGTGAATGGCAATGTTCTCCCTCTTTACCTCCAGATACCACGCCCCGCCCGAAAACGCAGAAATAACAAATTTTTCTACAATAATCAGCTGCTTAGCCCGACCTCTGCCGCTTCTATAAGTGTAAGTCTTAAATCTCGACAGGCCAAATATGCTGCTGAGGTCGTCGTCAAACGCTGAATTTTGCTCCGCGCGAAGAACCGTCTCTCCTGGCAGGGATGTAAATGCAAAAACGCTGACTCCAGATGGAATCAGATTGTCCCTGATGAACGCCATATCGCCATCGTAAAGCAGAGAGTTGTTTGGAAGCGCGACCGCTGAAAAGCCGAGACCGCTCGCAATGTTGTCAATGAAGCTGTACTTTACCCCGATGCGCCTCAGCGAACCCGCAAGCTGCATCGCCTCCGCATAAAATCTGTAGTAATCGCAGTCGGATGTTTCCGGCCAGTAGATGGCAACGGCGCCGTTCTCCGAGTAGGCCTTCGGCGCAAGCTGCCACCTGATTTTATCCTTGCATATCTTCTCCAGCGCATAATACGCGGGCTTCGGCGCACGGTTCTCGTGTACGATTCCGAACCCGCATTCGGACACCGGCGCGATTATCTGCGGGCGGTCCTCCCAGGTGAACAGTTGCACGCCTATCGCACCGCCGAAAATGGACTCCGTCACAAAGTCGTACAACAGCTTCGCCTGATCCTCCTCCGTAATGGTCGTTCTCCAGTTCCATGACGTAGATATGCCGCCCTCCACGAGCACCGGGAGTCCGCTCTGCCAGCTCGCTATTTCAAGGCCTATGATCCCTGACTTGCGCTCGTGCCCACTGAACGGCCATATATAGTTGTTTGCGGTAATGAAGTCAAGCGGTGCGCCGACATCTGCACACGCTCCTGTGATTTTTCTCGGATCCTCGCCCGTGTACCCGAGGCTTGACTCCATGTACGGCAGACCGACAAGAGCGTAGGTGATCAGGTGCGCGTTGTCAATCTCCCTGACCCACCTTGCCTTGCTCGATATAAAGTCAGCGAGCACGTTCTCCCTCCACTGAACCAGATCAAACACAACGTTCGGGTTTTCGGTCATTATGTCCGGCATCTCCGCTTCGTCAAATGATGCGTAGTTCTCTTCCCATGACAAGTTAAGCCTATCCACGTTATCGCCGTACTGTGCACTCAGCCACTCTCTGAAGGAGTTCTCGCTGATGCTGTCATATCCAAGCTGCGCTCCGTACCACGGGATGACGAAGGTGTCCTCGGTTCCAATTATCCAGGCAACGATGTTCCCGCGGTCCCTGTACCTGTCCACGATCGCCTGGATGAAACGCTTGAGTCCCTCGCGGGCCTCGCCGTTTGCGTAGCTCATCACGGTTGTCCTCAAGCTGATGAATTCACCGGTTTCCTCCCAGGCAAGGTACGGAAGCCGATTGGTGTACCAGCTTTCCGGTGCCCACGATGGTGGATATATGTAGCCTATCTGAACGAATACCCTGAGACCGTGCTTTTCCGCGAGATCGAGTATGTAATCGTACTTGCCGAAATCGAATGTCCCGTTTTCGACCTCTATGTCCTTCCACGGGAAGTCAAGCCTCACCGCGTCCACTCCCATCTCCTTCATCATCCTGAAATCTGCATCTATCTCGGAGAAGGACTTGATTATGTATATGTCCGGCAGCCACGTCTGATATGCAACTATCACGGGCGTCCAGTAGGCATTATCGGCCGGATTAAAGAACCTGTTGTCCTTCATGGTTATAAAACCGATCGACGATGGGGCGGCGGTGGAGAGCTGTGCACCCGTATTATCAACCGTGCCGGCCGGTATATTCTCAACGCGCACCCATCCTCCGTTCTCGAGAATCGCATTGATCTTGCGCTGTATGTTAGCCATGCTCTCGATCTTGACCGGTCTGTTTTCTCTGTCGTAAATGTATCCGCCGATGCCGTTGTCGGTAAGCGCATCTATGTAGCGGAGCGTGTTCTGTATGGAGGGCACAAATCCATCTGCCTCCACCTCGGACACCACCGCTCCTCCCCACCGGCTGGGATCGTTTTCCGGGGGCGGAACTATATAACCGCCAGCATGATAATCCGTGAGTGCAGAAAGAACGCCCTGCTGCACCTTGATGGACGGAACATATATAAGCTTGTTCTCTGTGCTGTACACCTGGCCCCAGCCGTTTGACGTCAGCGCAGATTTCCACAGTTCAGAGTTCACGATCGATATAACTGGTAACGAAAAGTCGTCGTTCTCCCTGTATATGTACCCGCCCCACCCGCCGGACGTCAGCGCCGAGTAGAGGAGCCTAAGTTGCAGAACTGAGAAGTAATCGGCGCTAAACCCGCACCCGTTTTCCAGCCAGTTATCCGCAAGCATCCTCTCCCAGTTCTCGTTTTCAGCGTTCCCCGTCAAAACCCTTATCACGGTCTCGCCCGCCTGCCGTAGCGCCCACGCAAGTTCGCCGCGGGGCGGCTGGTTCTCCACAACGCTGCTGGCAAGGGTCAGATCGTTATCAGCATAGGCGTGCAGCAACGATTGCCTGTAGCCGTCGACCCACTCCGCAACGGCGCCCTCGTTCCCGACGCGCTCCAAAATGCTCTCGCCGGCCTCGGGTCCAGCGAACAAGAGTATCCGCTTCACGAAGACCAAAGACGGCGTTGTTACCCCAGAAAACGATATTCCAATGTTTTCTATCGCATAATTATCGCATGGCACGTTCTCTATTCTGTACACAACTTTGCCTCTGAAATAATCCGTAAACTCAACCGCATACTTGCCGCCTCCCAGCTTTACCGTGATCTTGTACACGCACGCGTTCTTGCAGTTGTTGCTCGCACCAGCCGCAACGTTGCCCTCGTTTTCCAGCGGCACAAAGCGCAGGCTCCCGTTCTCGCTTTCTATTCCGCCGAGCTGAATGTCGCCGAACTGAAAGCACAGAGAGTAGCTGTTCTCTACTGCTGGAACAACAAATGCGACAAGCGTGACGTTCTCCGGCTCAATCGATGCAACCGAGTGCCAAGCGGTTGTACTGACGTTCTCGAATACCAGAGACTGCGCATACGTGTCAATGTACGGCATATTTTCGTTTGTGCTGTACCACCCGCCGTAATTGTCTATCGGCACAAGCGCCGGGTATTCGACAAATGGCTCATAAAACACGAGCGATGAGTCAAGCCTGCTCTTCTTTTCGTATGCCCAGCGCAGACCGAAGACGGCATCTGACTGCAAAAGCTTCAGCATGTTCTGCAGGTTAGGCACGCTGTACTGATAGTAGATATTCTCCAGCATAAGAAACGAGTTCTCAAGCGAGCAAAGACGCGATTCCAATGCCTCAAGCATTTGAACGTCGTTCTCGAGTGCAACAACGAGGCTGTCGACCGTTAGCGAGCGGGCGTTCAGGTTCTCCACCCACTCAATGTAGCTATTTACCCTTTCAATAACCCCCTCTATCTCCTGTATCCGCAGAGGTATTGTGCTGTTCAGCTCTCGTGAGATGTAGCTGGTGGACCATTCGCTCCGCTTGATCTGCTCGTCCAGCCATGCCCTGTATACCTTCACGCTTGACAGCTGCGCGTATGCTGTCACGAGGTGCGGTTTTCTCCCGACGTTCATTCGCAATACATTATCAATCGGCGTGCGGACATCGTCTATTCGTGATACATTATGAGTACTGAACGGCAGAAAGTTGTCTGACAGCAGAATATACAGCAGCGTCGCGTAAAGGGATCGCTTGCCAAACGGCGCGTACTCTCCGCTGGAGAGGGGCACAAACTCCTTCGTGGAGTGGGGCAAAATGTTGTCGCAGAGTGCGCCGCTGATGTTGTCGTAGCCAACTCTGTTAACATAGCAGTATAAAACCGTGGCCGGAAGAGACACGGCCTTGTTCTCCACCTCCCGCCCGAACGAAACGCCGCTGACCCTCGCTACCGTGCCGTCCGGTCTGACATAGTTGTCAATCAGCAGATATTTTTGAACGGAAGCGTTCACGCCAAGCGTCGCCTCTAGCCCCGCAAGGCGCACCCACATGTGTGTCTCGGTGTCGAAGGAGTTGTCCACGACAACGGGACCGACGATGCCGTACGGCAGGTGACCGTTCTGAACAAGATTTCTCAGGAAAGACATGATCCCGTTCAAGGTTCTGCCGAATCCGTCAACATCAACGTACGCCGGCGTGGACTTGAAAATGTTCACGAACTCGTTGAGGTACAGATACGCCCCGATCACCTCCTTGACGCGCACGAGCCGCGGGTACTCGGTGAAAAAGCCATAGTTGTAATACGCAACAATGACGTTCGCGATGTCGATCAGCACGTCTATGTCCCTCGCGTCATGTGTTTTACCGTAGTGCTGAAGGAACGCCATACCAATGAGGGCGTTGGACCACAAGTCCACCTCGGGCAGCGCATTCTCTCCCGTGAGTGCGTCGTACGCCCTTGAGAAACCTGTGAAAACTCCGTTTGCCGCTATATCTTCAAAATACTTCAGACGATAGAACATGAGTATGTTCTCCGCTCTCTCCGCCTTCCCCTGCGCTGAGTACAGCATGGCCGCCAGAGCCTGATCCTCCGTGAACGCCATGTTGTAGTACAGCGGGTCGTCGATGAAACTCACAAGGAGTCCGGTTGGCGTGTTCTGCTCCAGCAGATCGTATGTGTGAGCAGCGTTTTCCGCGGATTCAATATTTTCGGCGGACGGCAGCGGCAAGCTTTCGAGGTTCCACGAAAGCGCAGTGCCAAAAGAGTTCTGAGAGAGAAACGAAACCAGCAGCATGCTCAATATAAGACCGCCAACAAGCAACAGCGCCAAAGAGCGGTTCAAGTAACCTAAAAATGCATGGCGTCTGCAATATACCGCTACCCGTTTGTGGGCGTTGGACCTCATTGTATCGCAATCTAATATATGCGCGGCACCAATATTTGAGCATGACGAAATTGCGCGCATCATTCACTCGCCTCTAGTTCGGCGTGTCTCAGTGCGTCAAGCGCCTCGCGAAGGCCGGTTACTCTCCCGTTCAAATCCGTTGCAAACAGAACGCTTCTCTCGTTGAGTGCTCCGCTGAAGCAAGAATAAAAATCGTCGTAACTGCTAAATGAAACCGGATAAAGACCGCTTCCGGCAAAATAATAGTAATACAGATCGTGGTACTTTCCTACAACAAAAATGTGCGCCGGTATGACCACGAACCACGTCTCATCTCTGCGTCCGCCCGTCGCTATGACCAGAGACGCAAAGATTGCGCTGTAGTCCTTACAGTTCCCCATACCCGTCTCAAGCGCCCTGTCCACGGCCTGAGAAAATATCGAAATGGAGAAGGTCTTTATGGAGGCATTAATTTTCCCGGCGAACGTGTCCAGCATGAGAGAGTTAAACGCAGACTCGCTCTCCGGTCCGGGCGTATTGTTTCTGGAACAGTACGCGACGTTGTCCCTCGCGGCATCAACGATCTCAGCTATTGCCGGGTTCTCCGGGTCCACGGCGCCGCGAACCTGACTCACGATTATATATTTTCCGATAAACGGAAGCAGTAAAGATGCGGCTATCGCGCCTATCATCAGAATATCAAATCTGCAAAAACGCATCGTGCGCGCCAAGGCGAATGACAGCGCCGTAAAAAGCGCCAAAAACACAAAGTTTTCCGGTCGCTGCACCGCAAAAAGGATGGCGCACAGCCCCTCTTGTCCGGTCACAAGCACATAGAAGGGGACAAGCGCCACTGCCGCAAACGATAGCGCGATGCACAGCGATATGAATGACACGGTCACGCGTCTCGTGTCAACGCCCTCTTTCAGCACCAACGCTATCGCGCGACGATATTTCACAATCGCACGTGCGGCAACTGCAAAGAGCAACACCATTGTCGCCGCGATCAGCAAAAATGACACGTCAAAAAGGTGGAGGCTGGAATAAAGAAACTCGTATATCGCGCTGGGCGATATGAAAAACAAAAGCGGCACCAGTATCATGAAGCCGTCCGCCAGAAGAATGCCAGAAACAAAAAACATCAGCACTGCGGATGTGAGCGCGTTCTCCGTCACGGCAAACCACGCCAGAGTAAATATCAGAAGCAGCGTCACGTACCTGGCACCAGCTCCACGCTTGGAGTTCATGTATGAAAAGATGCTCATCACGCGACTCCCACCGATCGGCTTTTCTTTTTTCTCCTGTGCACACGCGCGTGGCCGCATCTCTCGCAGAGAAGGTACTCCTCTACCACGCCGGAGTCGCTCCTCACCATGATCGTCTCAAGCCGTCTTGATCCGCAGCGTTTACACTTGTATGGCATTTTCGCGCCTCCTATATTATGTAATCGACCTGCTCGATCCTGTCAAGCTGCGCCCTGTTCGCGGTCTGAATCTTATCTATCACCATGATAAAGTCAACGACAGATCGCAGAACGACTGAAAGGCGCATCTCTCCTAGAACAGCGTCCCTCAGAGAGGCGAACGAGTTCGCAAGCGCCAAGCGGTCGTCCTTCGATACCGCCCTGACCTCCTGTACCAGCCTGCCCACGTTTTCTATCTCCTCGACCACGCCGGCGCCATTTCCCGCGTACGCGTGCTCCATCGCCATCCGCAGGTGTATGGCCATGAGTATCAGCGGGCGGTTGTTCGTCATCATTATCTCGTTCAAGTCCTTGGCTTCTTTGGACGTCTCCATCTTCTTCTTGAACTCCTCCATCGCTTCTCTGTCCGAGAAAACTATTCCCCTGGCAAGCTCCACGATTTCAATGTACTCACGCTTCGGCACACCCTTCCTCTTCTCTATGCTGGACAGCACCGCGGGGATCAGCTTTTCCATCCTCCCCCTCACACTCGGCTCAAGCTTGTTCAGATACATCCTCTTTATTATTTCCAGCGCAACATACACCCCCAGCGGGCTGCCGTGCTCCGACAGGTCTATGTCCGCGATCATGATATTCCAGAGTACTTCTGCCCGCGCCTGCTTCTCATCCGCCATTGCTGATCCTCTCCTTGATCACATCCCAGGTCTCCTCAAAGCAGAAGTACATCACGACGGAAAGTCCCTCGTACACAATCAGCGCCATGGTCGCGCGAATTACTCCAATCCCGAAAAACACTGACAGCGTGAATATCTCCAGAAACGAATACGCCCGGTATATCATCGCCTTCACTATGTGCCTGTTCGTTCTGTGCGCCAGCGGCTTCCTTATGTCCCACAGCTCCTCAAACACAAAGTAGAACAGCGTAGAGAGTAGGGCATCGATGATGGACATCCCACCTGCCTTCTCGATCGGTGTCCCAAACGCGGTGAATATCGTAATTAACAGCGTAAGAGAGACGAACCTGTAAAGCACCGACTTTACCACATGCCTACTCTGCCTGTTCACGCTCTCACCCCGCAGAAGCGGCATCCGGCAGTGCGATAGCCTCACCGAGAAATATGTGCCCGCAGCTCTTGCACCTGTAGCGCTGCCTCTTCACCCTGGCGTAGTGGATGCCCGCGCGGACGGTCTCACCCGACCCGCATTCTGGGCACGGTTTCCTATCCGAGGATATATGATGCCCGTCTGTCATTGCCTTCTCCTGTATATATGTATGTACATTTCTACTATAAAAGCGTTTCGAAGCATGCAACTTTGGCGTTCACCGTAAAACGCCTTCGATAACGATTTTTGCAAAACAAAGCAGTTTATCACCCGTTTTATAAAAACAAACGCTCAGCGAAAAGGCTTGGTTACATATGTCAGTAAACGCCCGAGAAACCTTGCCGGTGAGCGAGAGTAGTGAAACGTCGGGTCGCCATACACCACGAACTCATACGAAACCCCGAACAGAGACTCCGCAACAGTTCCACCGCATCCCAGCGTCATCAGCGCATAAGATGGAACATTCGCCGATGCGAACACCACCCTCAGCGTCGGGTGCGTGAAAATGAGTCCTCCGAACCAGCCATGCTGCGTGCCCCACCGTGCGCCGGTTGTGGTGTTCTCCGTAAACCATCCTTCGGTGTAGCAACCGTCAATAACCAGGAAAGGCGTATTGATTTTGAGAACCTCGTCCGCATAGAGCTTGTTTGCGACTCCCGGCGTACCGTGCCCGAACGACCCCACCAGCTTGAATGACCTACCGAACAACGCAACATCATTATCCCTCTCCCCATATTCTCCGGTCAGCACATACGATATAGAACTACTCAGCCACCTGTATCTTCCGACAAAGTCAATCAGATCCTCTTCAAATGACCTCTCTTTCAGACCGAAATGGAGAACCGCGGCGACTCTCAGGTAGATGTTCTCGCCGTAGTCCTCGTTCCTGTTGACGCTGAACTTTTGGAATGCTGACGCTATGTATGATACCTTCTCCCGATGAGAGAGGCCCAAAAACTTGGGCACAACGAGCGTCGTGAGCACCTGTATCGGCGGCGTTTCGTATGCGGCGCACAAACTGGTTTCCGTAACCACGCTGTCAATTAGGCGCTGCGAGGAGCTGGATGACACCAGAACCCGAAATGTTCTGCCGTTTGAGTTCACGAACACTGTGCCATAGAACGAAAAGGAGGAGTAGAACCTCAGATTCGGGGCTTCGGCGTTATGATACCTCGCCTCTATTGGAACCGCTATATCATCCCCGACGAGCATCGCCGCAAATATACCATCGGTTCGATACTTGTTCGCTATCATGTCGCGTATGTGCCCAACGGTGTTCGTCTCCCGCGTGAGCTTCACGACCTCAACGTCCCACCCTGTGTCCTCCTTCACCGCAAGTGCGTAGTCCCTGATCGCCGCGTCTATCTCCTCCGAATCTGAATACTCCGGTGAAACAAGGACAAGCACCTCCGATCCAATCAGCCTGTCGCTCGGCGGGGTGATGCTTCTCGGCTTCGGGCCAATCGTTACGTCTGCCTCGGTTGCGAACGCGTCCGATCTGAACGACTCCCTGCACGCCATCATTCTGTTAATGTTAGCGCTTACCGTGCATACACGCTCGCGCTCGAACAGAGAATACGCAGACACTGAAAGTGTGTTCAGTCCACCCAGCGAGCCAGAGTCATGCAGATAGAAAAACGAGAGTCTTAGAACCTCGAATGCTTCCGCAAACAGGTTATCAATAGCGATATTGCGCATCCTCGTCGCATACGTCACCGTCATCGCACCGCCACTGTTTTCCACTGACAGCACTATGAAGCCCTTCCTGAACAGGTAATACGAGAGTTCGCCGCGGGAGAAATATGCGGTAACGTGTACATCGCGAGGTGGCATGGTAAATGTTATGGTGGGAGAACTGTTTATAATGTTTCCGGTCCAGCTCAGGAACACGTGATCCGGCGAGTAAGCTGTGAGCGTCACGATCGCGCCGGGCTTATAAGTTCCAGCGCCGCGCACCTCGCCTGAGCCGGGCGGGTACACGTCAACCGCGACGCGGTAACCGGTTACATCTGTACCCACGACAAGCGTGAAGTTGTCTGGAACGTTTATTGGAGAAACGAACACGTACTCATCGGACGTGAGATCGCGATAAGTCGCAACCGCCCTGAGCGTGCCGCCGTACCTCACGGGATAGTACAGTATGTCGGCGCGTCCGTCTGCGTCCGATATCGCGGAGCCGGAGAACATGACCGAACCTCCGTACAGCCACTCGTAATACAGCGTGGCATACTTGAGCGGTACGCCGTCGGGACCCCTAATGTAGCACGCGATATCTTTCAGCGGATGCGACAGCGTGAGCCTGATGTTGTCAACAATCCATATGTTATTGAAGTTCTCTCCATAGAACATCACGAGCCGATCAAAGAAAATGTCAGATCTCACGCTGCCCGATGTCGCCCACGCCCTGAAGTATATTAGCTTGCGCCGGTCAACTTCACAAAAGTGACATGGAACGGCGACGTACCCGTTGGCATTCGTTGTCCTCACATATGTCATGAGTCTCGTGTCGCCGTCCCACCACTCCATGTGCACCATAACATTTCCGGCGGGGCGACCAAAGTTGTCAACAACGTAGCACGGCACTATCAAGTTCTGATACTCCAGCACAAGATCGAACTGCGCCAGCGCCGTACCAACGAATTCAAATGTGCGCACGGACGAGTACGCATTGTTGCCATATACCGCCCACGATCTGAGCTCGTCGCCGTACCCTATCGGGAAGTAGGGTATGCTCGCCAGTCCGTACGAATCTGTCATAAGCGATCCGGACGATACCATTCTGTTGTCACGCCACCATTCAAAAAATACTTTCGCGCAGTTTACCGCATTGCCGTAGTTATCGACCACGTGGCAAAGAATCGGTATTGGAGATGACCACTGTACGATCATTATTATGTCTCGTATGGTATTGTCACACACCCACGACTGTTCATCAAAACTGCATGCGCCGCTTATCCCTTTCACCCTTATCACATCACCGTAGTCGCATGTTACATCTATGCGTCCCCAGTTATCGGTCAAACGCGTATCCTTGTAGTAGACAGTGTCGTTGCGCAGTAGTTCAATTGTGGTAAGCGTTACGAGGGGACTACCGTTGGCGTCCATGAACCTGAACTCCACGCTCTTTTTTACGGTAAGCAGAAGAGTGATGCTCGTCGGCGGATTGTAGCAGTTCACCTGCCAGACCGACGACCTCTCGCCCCCGTATTCCGCCCACACCTCCACGTTGTCAAACGGTGCCACCGGTACCTCGACCTTCCCGTTTTCGTCCGTGAGCCTCGTATTCTCATACTTCGTGCCCGATAGCCACGCCGTCATGTGAACCGAGGCCCCCCGGATCGGTCTTCCGTATGCGTCCTGCACGTAGCACGGTATGCCCTCCATGGTGGCAACGATTGTGACAGTTATGTTGTCCGGCATAAGTCCCTGATAGGTGTATGTATAAGAACCGGACGCCGTTCCTTTCGTGGCAGTGACCTTCAGCACATCGCCGCAGATCGCAGGGTAGTACGGTATCTCAGCGCGACCGTCGGCATCGGCAGTCTTGGTCGTGCTTACCTGTTTGACGCCCCCTCTCCACCACTCCGCGGTCACAATGGCTCCGGGTGCCGGGTTCCCGCTCATGTATCTGACATAGCACAATGTTCCAGACGGTGAGGCGGTTATTGTTACCGTTACAATACTCGGCATCGTTCCGTAGTATGTGTACGTGTACGATCCCGACATCGATCCCTTCGTGGCAGCGACCTTGAGCACATCGCCATAGTTCGCAGGGTAGTACGGTATCTCAATGTATCCGTTGGCGTCCGTGGTTCCAGAACCTCCGACCAGCTTTGTTGTGCCTTGCCACCACTCGTATGTTACAGTGGCACCGGACACCGGATTGCCAAAAACGTCTTTAACATAGCACGGTATAGGTGGGTATGGGCTGTAGGCGGTCGCCACGCTGGTGGAGAACAGCAGCAGAAGCGCGACCAGCGCCGATATGTATTTTCCGCCCTCTGCCATCCGCACCCTAGTTAATTATATACCGTATAAATATTTAAGGGTGCGCAAATTACACAGCTTTTGTGAATCAGAAAAATACTACTTCTCAACCAGCTTCTTCGCGATGTACATAATCTCCACGCAGACAGCGTAAATCCCGGCGAGCGTTATCAGCACAACCGGATCCGGGTACACCGTTCTCCCGGCGTCAGGCGGGGCCTCGGTAACCGGTGCGAAGCTCGCGGTCAAGCACGTGTCACGAGTGACGACGAGCGTGAGCTGATCCGAGAAGCTGTGCGCGTCCCCGCTCCAGCCCATGAACACGTAGCCGGGAGCCGGGGTGGCCCTGAGCGTGACGTGCGAGCCGTATGCGTAGGAACCGGAACCCGGGGACACGGAGCCTCCGCCCGGAGGGGTGACGGTGACCGAGAGGTAGCGGGAGGAGGGCCATCCCGTCACCGCGAACCACGAGAAGCCTGACTCGAACTCGTACGTGAACTCTCCGACGCGCCTGGTCGGAAGGGGTCTCCAGTAGCCCTCCCAGTGTAAGACTGTAACGGAATCCGGATCGATGCCCTCGAGCGCGGACCTGGAAAGCGTGATCCTGACCTTCGCGACGATGGACCGGGAGGGTTCGATCCTCAGGTACTGTATGGCGTCGGCCGCTGGAGCGGCGGCCGAAGGCGGGGAGGGTGAAACCTCAACGGTGACGGAGGGAGGCTCCGTGGCTACGAGTTCCATGGAAGCGGAAGCGACAGCCGGGTTCGGTGGAACCGGAAGCTGGAGCTGGATCGAGCGCTGCACCCTCTCCAATACAACATCGTACCTGAGGTCCGCTCCGCCGACATACACGCAGTTTTCATGCGTTACATAGCCCTCCTTGCTCACGCTTACCGCGTGCGATCTGTAGGCGGTCACCGTCACCTCGTAGCACCCGCTCTCGTTCGTGTACGCTTCTGCGCTTCCAACGGCAACTCTGGCGTTCCCTATTGGAGCGCCGCTCCTGTCGGTCACGGTTCCGAACAGCTTCGGCACCGGGAACTCCCACCCCAGCCTCGGGTAGTCCACGTTCTCGTCTATGAACCAGGTCTGACCAGAGTAGCTGCTCGCAAGGGCTATGTCCCAGCCCGCGTTGAGGTACGTGGAGAGGGTCTTCATCTGGGCTGTTGTCAGTCCGGTTCCACCGGCGCTAGATGTTTGACCCGACGTCTGCACATCCCAGAAGGAGTTGGATACTGTTCCGTTGTTGTTATAATTTTCAGCGACGAGACCCCCCCGTGTTGTGCCACCGCTCACGACACCTGTGGAGTAGCAGTTTTCTATTGATGCTCCATTTGTAACAAATCCAACAAGACCGCCGACTTGATAGTTACCGCTTACAAAACCTATTGAATAACTATTTATTATCTTTGCATCGTAAACTCCTATTCCGACAAGTCCTCCAGCGTGCGCGGACGCGTGGTTATAGCTGAGATTAGCAGTTGCCGTCACCGATGCGGTTGAATAACTTCTTGATACAGTCCCCTTGTAATTTATTCCAACAAGTCCACCTGCAGTAGCGCCAGCATAAGCTCCGTTGTC
>Ga0078972_1001116_pt1 | contig 104666 bp, 92 predicted proteins | sample YelNatPaOPGAMG01_FD_67568 | JGI IMG/M metagenome (GOLD analysis project Ga0078972, IMG submission 67568) | Hot spring thermophilic microbial communities from Obsidian Pool, Yellowstone National Park, USA - OP-RAMG-01 (SPADES assembly) (version 2) | ecosystem: Environmental > Aquatic > Thermal... | reverse complement strand
AAGAAGCTATTATTTAAGTTTATCTGTTATAGACAAGTATGTCCCCGCCGTTCTTGGCGGAGAGAAGGTGAGTAAGAGAGGAATGGTCATTTCCCAGCCGATTTTAATTTCGCCTCTCCCCCTCCCGCCTGTTTCCTGCTGGCGAGAAATATTAAAACTGTTAGACGGTCAGGTTTGCATGTTGATCGGCGATCAGTTTTTGAAATTCATGCTTAATTTAGGCGGGTGGAGCGAGGCTCATTAAAATTAGGGGGCTGGTCTTTTATTTTTTTAATTCGCCTCTGCCCTCGCGCCTTTATTCGGGGGCAGTAAAAATTAAAACTGTTATCTGGTCATTTCCTGTTGATCATCATGGAAGACATTAATCTCTACAGAGGGAGTAAAAATTTATTATGGAATTCTGCAGGATGATTATGTTAAATAATCTGCTAAGAGATACAACAAGAATTTTCAAAGATTAAGAGGAGGTGGGTTATGTTTCCCATAGCGCGCCTGCGCACGCCTATAATCATTTTGGGGATGAATACCGTATCCTTGATAGCTGAAGAAGTGCGTAAATTAGGGGGGCAAAACGTATTTATCGTTACTGATCAAGGAGTGGTTCAGGCTGGTTTATTAGAAAAAATCTTGGAACCATTGAAAAAGGAAAAAATAAGTTATGCCATATTTGACCAAGTGGAAGCAGAGCCCTCGATCGAAAACTTATTAGCCGCCACTCAAAAAGCCAGAACAAGCCCAGTTGATTTATTTATTGGCTTAGGTGGTGGGAGCGTTATGGATACAACTAAAATGGTTTCTGTGCTCCAAGTCCATGATTTAGATATTAGAGAGCTATTTGGAGTAGATAAAGTAACTAAACCTGGATTACCAACTATCATGTTGCCCACCACTTCTGGTACAGGCTCGGAAGTCACCCGCAATGCGGTCTTCACCGATAAAAGAGAAAATCTGAAAAAAGTGGTTTCCAGTCAAGCCATTGTGCCTACGGTGGCCATTGTCGATCCTATGTTAACTGTAACTATGCCGCCGCCCATCACTGCGGCCACTGGAATAGATGCTTTCATTCATGCCGTGGAATCATACTTGGCCATAAATGCTTCACCTCTAACCGATCCTTTAGCCTGGGAGGCTACCCGCTTAATTGCTGCAAATTTGGGACCAGCCGTAGCTAATGGCCAAGACTTGGTAGCCCGCTACAATATGTCTTTGGGCAGCTTAATGGCCGGCATTACTTTGAATAATGCGGGGGTGGGGGCGGTCCATGCTTTAGCTTATCCTGTAGGGGCTGAATACCATGTCCCTCATGGTATTGCTAATGTGGTTACTTTTATTCCCACGATGGAATACATCTCCATGGCCAGAATTCCCAAATTTGTGCAGCTCGCGGCGGCCATGGGGGAACCCATTGCGGGCTTAGCGCCTCGAGAAGCAGTAAATCGGGCAATCGGAGCCATGCGGGATTTAATAGAAAAAGTGGGTCTGCCCACCAGATTAAGGGATATCGGGGCCACCGCGGACAGAATTCCTTATATGGCCCAAGCGGCTTTCAAAGAAAAGAGACTTCTGGGTAATACTCCTCGGCAATTGACTGAAGAGGATATCCGTAAAATCTTCGAAGCATCTTTTTAGAATAAAAAAAGCCCCGTAATCTTTTACGGGGCTCGGAGCGGGGACTGAGAAATTATTTATTTATTAGCCAATCCAATCCTAAAAAGCTGAGCCTCCCTTCTGTAGGCCCACCGGTTTGGGGATCCCACCCCATGGCCTGATAATATAGTTTCAGCGCCTGAGCAAATTCATCTTTGGTTATGAGTTTCTCCCGGGCTGTACCTTTTTCTAAAGGCTCGTAAAGTCTCTCTGGCAAATAATCATCTTTAGCCGATAGACCCTCGCGGATGTTAAACATCCTGGCCATGGTTATTGTTCTTTCCCCTAATTCCATTAATTCATAGAGACTGGTATTCCAGCCCGTGATTGCTTCCACAGCTTCGGCCAAGCTCACCAAAGGAAATGCCGTATAAGGAGCAGCCCCAAAATTGCACACTCCCAAAGAATTAAAGAAGTTCCAAATCATTTGCGTGTGTACGAACTGGCGGATTTTGCGGGGTCCTAATTCCAGGGCCGAAGTAGGCTCTAAGACTCCGGCTGGCTTGGCCGCTTTCAGCATCACATTTTCGGAAAGAAAAGAGGTATCATGGGGTGCTTCAATATGGTCAGCCCCTGTAGGCGAAGTAGCATAACTAAGAGTCAATCCCTTCTTGCCTCGCGGATCGTGCATGGGCAGCTCCTGCCCTTTAATATGCATAGCATAAGCTTCGGCGCCTCGGCCAATCTTTTGGGCAGCCCGTCTAACTCCTTCAGCTAAAATGTCACCAAAGCCTTCGCGAAAAGCGATTTTGCGGATCATTGCTAACATACCATCGACATTCCCAAAACGCAGGTCAATCCCGTCTGTGTCCTTAGAAGTCAAGATTCCTCTTTCCGTCAATTCCATGGCCAAAGCAATGCATACTCCCGTGGAAATCGTATCTATGCCCCAGCGATTGCAATATTCATTGCCCTGGGCAATGGCCGCCAGATCGCTGATGCCGCAGAAGGATCCTAAGGCAGCTACTGTTTCATATTCCGGTCCGCCATATTGCGGCGAAGCAGAATATTTTCCTTCTACCTTTACGGCCCTTTTGCATTGCACGGCGCAGGCATAGCACCCCTCTGACTTAACTAATATTGTTTCAGTCATAGTTTCCCCAGAAATAGCCTCCGCCCCTTCGAATTGGCCAGATTGGAAATTTCTGGTGGGTAGGATGCCGGAATTGTTCAAGGGCATGACGAAGAAAGGTGTTCCATATTTCTTTAAGTTTTGGGCTAAGGGGGATTCTTTGAGCAATTCCAGAACCTTGCGGCCGATCTCTTGCACCTTTTCGGGAGAGGCAAAGGTCAATCTTTGGGTGCCCCGAACCGCTATCGCTCGCAGTTTCTTTGATCCCATTACCGCACCTAATCCTGTACGCCCATTGGCATGCTTCAACTCATTTAAGATACAGGCATAGCGGACTAATTTTTCTCCAGCGGGCCCGCATTGGGCAATCCTTATTCTTGGGTCCCCCAGCTCTTGCCGGATTATATTCTCAACATCCCCAGTATCCTGGCCCCAAATCTTTGCTCCATCTCTAATCTCCGCTTTCCCATCTTTGATCCAAAGGTAAACCGGCTTTGGCGATTGCCCTTCAATAATTATTCCATCAAAACCGGCCATCTTTAATTCCGGGCCAAAAAAGCCGCCAGCTTCTGCTTCCCCAAAAGCTCCCGTGAGGGGAGAACGAGCCGCTACCGTATAACGGGTAAGTCCGGGAAGGGGGGCACCCGAAATTACACTGGACATAAAAATAAGCTTATTTTCCGGGCCTAAAGGGTCCACTCCAGGTTTCTGTTCCTTGAGTAAATAATAAAGGGATAAGGCTGATCCACCCATATACAAGCGGTAGACAATTTCCGGCGGATTGTCTTCCGAAATATTTCCCGTGCTTAAATTTACTCTTAAAATTTTTCCATTATAACCAGTAGGCATTTTCATTCCTCCCTTCTTAAAATTAGAGTATTCTTATATAAATTTTTTACGTTTTAGTCAAGAAAACAAAATGCTGACCGTCTAACAGTTTTAATATCTTTCGCCAGCAGGAAACAGGCGGGAGGGAAGAGTCCAAAATTAGTTTAAAATCTCTCTCAGGTTCTAATTTAAAATTGATCGCCGGGCAAGAAATGAAATAATTGACTTGGTTCATAATTAAATTTTATAATACGAATCAAATTTACCAAGAATTCAAAATGCGAAAGGGAAGTCCATGCCAAATCAGAGGGAGTTAGAAAAAAAATCTTATGAACTATTACAAAGTGGAAGGAATTGAGCAGAATCAGTCCTTAAAATCCTGGGCGAGGATCTCAATTTTGATAAGGAGCAAGCTGGCAAGATGGCCACACCGTTTGGCGGTGGCTTAGCTCGGTGGGGAACGGTTTGCGGAGCAGTAGTTGGGGGAGCTATGGCCATAGGTTATGTTTTTGGTTGCACCACGGGAGAAGAAAAAGAGAAAAGAGAAAAGACTTATACCAAAGTACAAGAAATGATCAGAGGTTTTGAAAAAGACCATGCTACTATTCAATGCCGGGAACTTATTCGATTGAATCTCTTAGACCCTGAGGATCGGAAAAAATTTCAAGAGTTGAATATGCGCCAGCGCTGCGCCCAATTTGTAGCTAAATGTGCCCATTTAGCCCGGCAGTTGATTAAAGAAGGGTAGCCAACTTAGCAGGCAAAATTTAAAAGGGCCTTTAAACTTTTATGAAGTTCATTGCCGATTTACACATCCATTCTAAGTACAGCCGGGCGACTAGCCGGGATATGGAGGTGGAAACTTTATCTCTCTGGGCGAAGCGAAAAGGAATCCAAGTTTTAGGCACCGGCGATTTCACCCATCCGCTTTATTTCTTAGATTTAAAAAATAAGCTCCGCCCCTTAGGCAACGGCTTGTATATTCTGAAAGATGAAAAAGAAGATTCGCCAAGTACTTACTTCATGCTTACGGGCGAAGTGAGCAATATGTTTACTCAAGGTGGAAAAGGAAGAAGAATCCACACCTTAATCTTCGCTCCTTCTTTGGAAATAGTGGAAAAAATAAACTCCAAACTCAGTAAATTCGGAAAAATTAGCTCAGATGGCCGTCCTATCTTTGGGTTTCCAGTCAAAGATTTAGTGAAGATGGTATTGGACATTTCCCCTGATTGTTTGCTTGTTCCAGCCCATGCTTGGACCCCCTGGTTTTCGGTCTTCGGGGCTAATTCTGGGTTTGATTCTCTGGCCGAATGTTTTGAAGAAGAGACCAAGAACATTTTTGCTATTGAAACAGGCCTTTCTTCCGATCCAGAGATGAACTGGCGCTTAAGCTCTTTAGACGATATTACCCTAATCTCCAACTCTGATGCCCACTCGCCAGCGCGCCTTGGTCGAGAGGCCAATATCTTTAACTGCGAACTAAGTTATCGAGGGATTGCCCGCGCCATCCGGGAAAAAGATCCGCACCAGCTTTTATACACCATTGAATTCTTTCCCGAAGAAGGAAAATACCACTTTGACGGTCATCGGCAATGCCAAGTTCTATTCTCCCCTGAAGAGACGCGGAAACATAAGAGCATTTGTCCAATTTGTGGCAAAAAATTAACCTTAGGCGTAATGTACCGCGTCGAGGAATTAGCCGATCGTCCTCCGGGAACATTTCCCCCTAAAGCTATCCCGGCTTTACACATGGTACCTTTGGACGAAATCATAGGGGAAGCATTGGGAGTGAGCCCAAATTCGGCCGCTGTGGAAAAGGAGTACTTGCAGTTAATTGCCCAAGGAGGAACGGAATTTAATATCCTTTTGGAACTGGCGCCGGAAGAGTTAGCCTCTTTTACGCCTCCCCTTATCTTAGAAGGTATTTTGCGCGTCCGCGAAGGAAAATTGCAGATAACTCCAGGATATGATGGCGTCTTCGGCAAAATCCAAATCTTTTCCCCTCGGGAACGGGAGAAAGGAGTTGTTCGCGAAGAAGGCCAAGAACTCCAGCAGATGAAGCTTTTTTAGGCTCATTTCCATGAAATCAACTAAGCACTCCATCTTGCTGGTCAACCCTTGGATCCATGATTTCGCCGCTTATGATTTCTGGACAAAACCCCTGGGCCTGCTATACATTGGCGCCTTTCTCCGCCAAGCAGGTTTTAATATTTATCTCCTTGATTGCTTATATTATCCTGCTCTGGCGCAAGAATGGAGAGTTGCTTTAAAACCACCCCGCTTAGGCACTTTTGGCCGGGGTCATTTTTATAAAGAAATCATCCCTAAACCTGCTCCTTTACGACAAATTCCCAGATACTATCGCCGTTACGGAATTCCGCCAATTATTCTTCAAAAACATTTGGCCACCTTGCCCAGGCCCCAGCTTATATTAGTAACTTCTTTTATGACTTATTGGTATCCGGGTGTAAAAGAAACTATCACCTTTCTTAGAGAGAATTTTCCAGGAGTGCCCATTATTTTAGGGGGAATTTATCCCACTCTTTGTCCTGAGCACGCTGCTCAAAATGCCGGAGCTGATCAAATTTTAATTGGCCCATGGGATAGGGGAAAATGGCAGATCTTATCCTCATATTTAAACGACTTACCCGATTTTATATCCCCAGATTTTTCTTCTTGGCCTTATCCAGCTTTTGATCTTTATCCCCATTTAACATACGTTTGTCTTTTAACTCGTTTGGGTTGTCCTTTTTCTTGCACTTACTGTGCTTCTCCGCGCTTGGCCCCTGGGGTTATTTCGCGGAATCCTGAGCAAGTGGTTCAGGAAATTAAACACTGGCAGGAAAAATTAGGGGTTATTAATTTTGCTTTTTATGACGATGCTCTCCTTTACCGGGCCGAAACGCATATAAAACCCATTTTGCAGCAAATCCTCAAGGAAAAAATAAAAGTCAATTTTCATACCCCTAACGCTCTGCACGTAAAAGAATTAGATGAAGAGGTGGCTTTTCTCCTTTACCGAGCAGGATTTAAAACTGTCCGTCTGGGCTTGGAAACTTCCCTTCCCTCTTGGCAAGAGGTGACGGGGAGGAAAGTTACCAATTTAGATTTTCAATGGGCTTTGCAAAATTTAAAAAAAGCCGGGTATAGAGGTGAGGAAATAGGCGTTTACCTTTTGGCCGGCCTGCCGGGGCAGAGCGTGGAAGAGGTAGAAGAAAGTATTGCTTTTGTGCGCGCCTGCGGCGCAAAGCCTATACTGGCCGAATATTCGCCCATCCCGGGAACTCCTTTATTTGCCCAGGCGCAAAAATTCTCTCCATTTGACCTGGAGCACGAACCTTTATTTCAGAACAACTCCATATTTCCTTGTCAATGGTCAGAGTTTACCTGGGATGATCTGCGGCGAGTAAAAGAGAAGCTTAAAACCTAAATACTTGCATATTGTTAGGAAATATTTTAATATTTTGAAGAGACTGGCAGGCCTTTTATGGAGCAGGAAGGATATTATTTACTTAAAAAAGACCATCTCAGTCACCTCCTGCAAAATCAGCAATATAAGGAAGCGCAAGAGGAAATTGAGAGACGCTTGCGCCTAAACCCTGATCAGCCCACCCTCAAAATTACCTTGGCCGAAATATACCTCAAATTAGGACGCTTGGCCTCAGCTAAGATTATTCTGGAGGAAATTTTAACCACCGATCCGCAAAACGAGCGAGCTTTATCTCTCATCGGGGATGTTTTTCTCAAAGAACAGAAGCCGCAAGAGGCCTTAAACTGTTATCGCCAAGCTTTCTTGCGTACTCCGCGGGAATATTTTTTACTCCAGGCCGCTCGGGCTTTAAAGAAGATGAATCGTTATGAAGAAGCTCTCTTAGAGCTGGATAAAGTTTTAGTCACTAAACCGCAGCATTTAACTTTTCTTAAAGAAAAGGCCCTTATCCTTACGCGCCTGAAACGTTATGATCAGGCCTTAGCCATTTATGAAAAGGTAAAGGAGCTTACCCCAGCGGATAACTTTGTGCAGAAGGAGATCCTCCGTTTACGCAGCCAGCAGAAGCCTAAGTCCCAAGTACTCAAAGATCTGCAGATCGTCGTGGGGATGGAATCCCAAAAAGATGATGCCCAGATGCATGGCCTTTTAGCCCAAAAGTTGAAAGATGCCGGGATGATCCGGGAGGCGATCGCCGAATATAAAATTGCAGCCACCTTAGATCCTCATAACCCCTATTTTTTAAAACAACAAGGTTTCTGCCATTACCGTCAAAAGGAATATGACTTGGCTAGCAAGTGTTTGGAAGAAGCCCTCCGTCAAGATCCCACGGATATTATCGTGCGTAAAACTTTGGGGAAAATATTCTCGGCCACGGGGCAGTTAGAAAAATTCTTAACTTTGTTGGAAGAGATCTTCCGCCAGCATCCCGAGCAAATTACCCTTTGGGGAACTATCAAAAGCTTACGCAAAAAATTAGGTAAAAATAAAGAATGAGCTGCCTGCCCAAGAGCGAAACGGAACAATATCTTTGTTAGAAAGATAGCTGATTCACCTTCTCCTTGCTATTTTATTACCCATGGAGAGCTTAGGGCTAAAAAAGAGAGGGATTTTTTATGGTAGTTGGTGATCTCATCGAGGTTCCAGAAATTAAGACGGTCATCCAGTTAAAGGACATAGAGAAGCTGGAACTTCGGCAAATGATCTTGGACTCCTTTGTTGTTACGGCGGAAGTACGCCAAAATTTAGAAAAGATTTTTAACTCGCTCATAAAGCCCAGCGGAAGTGGCGCTTTTCTCAAAGGTCATTTTGGTTCAGGGAAATCGCATTTCTTGAGTATCCTTAGCCTTCTTCTGCGTTACCCGCCAGCCTGGCAAGTCATCTTAGAGCAAGACCCTTCTTTAAGAAATTTCCAAGAATTAATAGTTCCGAAAAAATTATTAGTAGTGGAAATCTCCTTGGTTCAGCATCGCGCCACCGAGTTTCTGGAAGATATTTTTCGGCAAGAAATTTTTCAAGAACTCTCTCGCTACCTACCGCCATCTCCCCCGGGTAAGGGTTCCCGTAAGGAGATTTTCGCCGCGATCCAGAAGCAAATTTTGGGCAGTGGTTTTACCGGATTAGTTTTATTGGTGGATGAACTTTCGGAATTTCTCCGTTCGAAGACAGATGCTCATGCTTTTCAGGAGGATATTCGGTTTCTGCAGTTTTTGGGCGAAGAGGCACCTTCTTTTCCCTTATGGATAGTAGCTTCTTTGCAAGAATGGATCGAAGAGACGGGCGATATAAATCAAGATACTTTTAATAAAATTAAAGACCGTTATCCAATGCGCCTCAACTTGGGGCGAGCCCATATTGAAGAATTAATCTCCCAGCGCTTAATCCGGCAAAAAAAGGGGGCGGGCGAAGAGATCAAGAAAATTTTCCAATCTTTGCGCGGATATTTCCCCTCTTTCCCTGTGGATGAAACCCGATTTATAAAGCTTTATCCAGTGCATCCGGCGACTATTGCTCTGCTGGACCGTTTAAAGATGCTCTTCTCCGAGCACCGTGGGGTGGTGGACTTTATCCATTCGCGACTGAAGGGGGATGAAGAACGAGGGATTCCTTCCTTGCTGGACAAACCAGCAACTGCATTGCTAGGTCCAGCTACGATCTTTGATCATTTTCTGCACCGCCTCCGGGAAATGGCGGAAACCCAGCCGTATATCGAAAAGGGATTCGAATACTTCAGCGAAGAAATTCCGCGGATATTTAAAGATCCGGACCAGCAAAAAGTAGCTTTAGAAGCGGTGAAAATTCTTATCTTAGCCGCCATTTCACCCGTCAAAGTTAAATATACCGTCAAGCATTTAACCGAGATGGTCCTTTTTCGTGTCACCGAGTTAGATGCCGAGTTTAATTATCAGTATTTCCATGATCTCCTGGAACGTTTAGCTAAAGAGACCTCTTTTTTGGTAGTCGAACGCGGACCAGAACCAAAGCAAGATCATTTTAGCCTGGATTTGCGTTTGGATCTTCCCGCGCTTTTGCGCCGCAAAATTCGCCAAGTAGCTGCCGAGATTTTTCCCAATGATCGCCGGCTTTTCACCCGCCTCTTGCCTTGGGCGGAGTCAGCTTTAATCCCCTTAGCCGGCTGGGCCGAAAAGGGCCAACAGAATGTTTTTGTCTCTTGGGAGTACTCCACCCGTAATGGTTTAATCTTATTGCGCCAGATTGATGAACTCCCGGTGGGCGAACTGGAAAAGTTAGCGGCAGATTGGCAGCGGAGCGAAAATGACTTTTACCTTATTGTTGGTACTACCCTTAATGTGCAGCAGCAACTAACCCATTTACGCCAAACCCTTCTCCCTGGGTTGCGGGAGAAATTTCCGGGAATTTTTCTCTTCTGGATACCTGCGGCCATTCCGGAAACAGAGGAAAAGGGGTTAAAAGAAATATTGGCTACTTCATTGCTGGCTGATAAGTATCAAGAGGAATCATCTCCAGGGCAAGTTAAGGCTTTAGAATTTTTGCAGAGTCAACTGCAAAGCTTCCGCCGCCGGCTCGGCGAGATCTTTACCGAAGCTTATTTTCATGGTCTCCTTCTGGGGGATGAGCACCAAATTGAGTTAGCTAATTACGGATACCTTACCCAAGAAAAATTCTTGGAAGAATTTATCCGTCCTCTTCTTTCCCGCCGGTTCCCTAAACATAATCGGGTGCTGGCTTATTTGGAAGCTCTACCCCCTTTCGCTATCCCTAATCTCATCAGAGAATTCTTCGCCACCGGCCTGGTGGAAATAAACGACAAGACTAAGTTTGGCCTGCGCACGATCTTAGAAGATCTGCTTAAGCCCATGGGCTTAGTCAAGAAAAGAGGAAACCAATATTTTCTTCATGTGGACCCCCGCACCAATGAATTAGCGGCCTCCTTTTTTTCCCTTTTAGATAAAGGAATACAGTCCCTGGAAGATCTTTATTGGGCTCTCCGCAAAGGAGAATATGGTCTTTTAAGAACGCAATTTGATATTTTAGTGTTAGCTTTAATTTTTTCTGGAAATTTAATTCCCTATCAAGGATCCCGGAAAAAAAGTTTAGAAGATTTAGCCCGCCAAGGATTAGCGGGTATTACCTCCGTGGGAAAAGGGGAGATTTTAAGCGCGGAGTTAAGAGAGGTAATCCCCGCTCATCCGCTCATTCCGGAAAACTTTCGGCGGGGTACTTTTACTCTTCCCTATCAGGAAGCGTTGTGGAATGAATTAAAAGGCCGTAAAGAATTTGAGGTTGATACTCTGCGCAACTTACAACAAAAAATTCTGTGGGCTTCATCATTTCAAGCTTTCAAGAATATTCCTTGGGATTCTTTTCGGCAGGATGCGGAAGATATTTTGTCCCAATGGGCCGAAGTAAAAGTTAGCCTACCTGCTAAGGAAGGCTTGGAAAAATTTCTGGCGGCCTTGGCGCGCGAACCTTTCCTGGCCGCTAAACTAAACCGCCTGGAAAAAATCAAAAATTTCTTTGAATATCAAGAAAGAATCCTTTTTGTCTATCAATATATTAACGATGCGCGCTTGGTTATTCCGGCCGAACCTAAATATGCCTATCTACGTTCCGAAAAAGAAGCCCTCCAGGAATTTTTTGTTAAAGAAATAATTTCTATTGATCTGGAAAAAATAAAAGAACTTCTGCAGCGTTTCCATAACTTTCGGGAGAATTATATCCAAGCTTATGCGGAGGCCCACCGGCGCAATTGCTCAGGAGAGCAATTTGCTCCCTATGAAAGGGTGCGCCAATCGCGGCGCTATCAAGTTTTGAGTAAATTGGCCCAGATAGAAATAGTCTCGGTACTTCACCAGCGCCAGGCCATAGATCAGTCTCTATTTAATATTCTTAAAAGGCAATGCCCAGCCCTCTCCTTAGAAGCTCTGCAGAGAAATCCCACCTGTTCATGTGGTTTTACCCTGGGCGAAAGTGTGGTCCTTCCTTCCATAAAAGAGATTGAAGAGGCCATCGACCAAGGCATCCAAGAAACTATGGAAGCCTTGGCTTCTCCTCCTTACCAGGAAAAAATTCTTCCTTATCTGCACGGTCTGGAAGCAATAGGGGAAGGCGAAAAATCCCAAGCCATGCGGCAATTTTTGTCTCTATCCCCCAGGCAAAGAAATTTCTTAGAAGAAATAGAGCGGGTCCTTACTAACCAGGTAATTGAAGGGATTAATGAAGCTTTTCGGGGAAAAGTTGTTATCGTTGAACGTAATTTAGACCAACTCTATAAAGCGCTTCTCCATCGGAAATATACCGTAACCCAAGTACGTAAAATTTTCCAAGAATGGTTACGGACTGAAGAACTGGCGGAATCCACTTTTATCCATTTTACTGGCCAGGGGAACTTGGCAGATAGATCTTTGCCTAAGCAAACATTTTTATCGTTGCTCCAAGCTGATTTTCCTCATCTTCTTTCTTTACTTCCCCAATGGGGCCCGCAAAATTTCCAGAAAGTAATGCTCCTCAGCCTGTGGATGGAAGAAAATAAAATTTCGCCTCAGGAAGTTTTTCATCTATTCCCCTTCCTCCAAAAGGAGATGGCTGAAAGAGGTGATCTGTTGCGGCAAGAATTTGCTCGCGCTGCCCAATTGCTGCGGCAGAAAGACCCAAATTTATTTATCTCCCTGGCCAAAGAAGTGGAAACGCAAGAAGGATTTTTAGAAGAGATATGGCATATTTTGCGGGACAAACCTATAAGAGAAATCTTTGCCCAAGAAACTATCTTCCCCTCCGTATTAAAAGAGGCCTTTGCTAGACTCATCGCTATCCTCCCGGAAATAAAAGAGGAAGCCTCCTGGGGGGAAGAAATAATATCGGCAAATGTGAAAACAGAGCCGCTGGCCCCAATGCGGGCCGAAATGGTGGAAATACTTAAAAATTACCAATTATTCCATCAAAAATGGCAAGTGCTCAAACGGAAAGATGCCCACCCGCCTCAAAGCTTTGCGAATTGGGAATCATTTTATCTTGACCATTTGAGTCTCTTTGCCTACTTGCTCAAAATTCTTCCGGAAAAGATGCAACGTATGGAGATAAGCCTTTCCGCAAATGAGCGAAAAAAATTACGGCAAGCAGAAGAGATAATAGCCTCCTTTAGCCAGAACTTTGCTAATTTCTATCAGGAATCACTACCGCTGTGGGAAACTGGCCGAGAAAAAAGGCCTCTTTTCATCGAAGATCTGCCCACCCTCAACCCTTGGAAAAGAAAAATCTCTGCCGGTAAGAGGAAGGTTTACATTCTCCTTGATGGACTACGTTGGGATCTATGGGTTTATCTAAAGGAAAATTTCTTCAAGGGTTTGAGTAACCAAATTCGGCTAATCAATGAAGGAGTGATTTGGACCCACTATCCATCTTCAACGCCCAGACAAATGGAATTTTTTACCGAAGCGCGCCGCCTATCGGCAAGCACCAGCCAGGCAGAAGATTTTTGGCATTTGGAAGGCATAGATGAAAGGGTACACACAGAAAAAGGAGGGTTAGAATTCCTTTTCCGGAATATCCTCCAATATCTGCAATTGGCTTTAACTTCCCGCTTGCAGGAACTCCCTGCCCAAACTTATCTCCTCTTTTTCTCTGATCATGGTTTCATAGAGAATCCCCATTTTTCGGCCGAGGATAAATACCGTTCCTCTCGCTACCTCCATGGCGAAGCTTCCCCCTTTGAAGTCCTCGTCCCCTGGGCAGCGGCCATAAGAATTTGAATTTAAAGAAGAAGCTCGTACTTTTCCTCGGTAAGCAGGCGGCCCCAAATTTGGTGCGTAATTCTTTCTTTTATTCGAAAGCCGACGGACTGATATAAATGGGCAGCCACTTTGAGTTCACTGAAAGTCCAGAGATAAATTAAACGGTAAGGGACTCGGTGCGAAAAATCTAAAGCCTTTTGGAGCAGAGTTTTACCTAATCCCTGCCCCCGGTAATCGGGATGAACCAAAAACCAACGCAATTGCGCCACGCCCTCTCCTTGGCCCACGATACCAATTGAACCGATAATATTTGCTCCTTTTTCAGCCAGCCAGAGGCCATCTCGGGCGGGGTTAAAAGAATTTTGGAACTGGGCGCAGGAGGTTGCTACATATGCTTCTAAAGACTTGTCCAGCCCGTATTCTTGGGCATAAAGGAAACCATGCAAATCAGTGAGGGCTTTTAAATCTTGTGGCTGCCAATGGGAGCGAATAATTATATTAGCTAATAATTCCTTGGCGACCATAAACTTTCCAGCTGGCAACTCCTTTATAAGAATTAGAGCAAATTAAAGATTGGCTCAACCAAGTTATCGATTCAGTTGCAATTATTCAATAAATGAGATAATTTTGTAAATAATAAAGTTTATTCTTATTAAGGAGAGCATTAAATGTCCTAAGTATTTTCTGAACCAAGCGGCTATGGCGAGCCCAGGGGCCTGGCCATCTAAAGAAGTGGTGGCCAGCGCGGAGATTTTTTCGGTGCTCCGCTCTGCGCCAGGGATGGTAGCTGAGGGTGTAAAGTAGAATTTGCTATGGCTAATAATTATATGAGGCGATGGCAGGTGAAAAAAAGGACAGGAGGAGCTAAGATGAAAAAGCCCAGCGAAAAAGAGGAAGAATTTTTTGCGCGCCAAGAATTTGAACGGCGGAAAAAGATTGAAGAAGAAAAATATAAAAAAATGGCTGAAGAAGAAAGAAAAAGGCTTAAGGAACTGCACTTTATGAAGTGCCCAAAGTGTGGCATGGATTTAGTAGAAATAGATTATAAGAATATTAAAGCAGATAAATGTTCACATTGCGACGGGATATGGTTGGATGCGGGAGAATTGGAGGCCCTTTTTAATCTGGAAAAATCAATCTTCGATAAAATTTTAGGAGTGTTTAAATAAAAAAGCTTCCTCTGAGCCCCGGCAAGTATTTAATAGACTTTAGGGACGAAGACTGCTATCTTTAAAAATATATAAAAAGGAAAGAAGGCCAGCGATGAAGAAAAAAAATTTTCTAAAATGGGGCCTACCAATTCTGATTATCTTGGTGGGCTTAGGTGTATTAGGGTACCTTAAGCTATTTGCTTGGAATCCAGAGAGGCAAAAAATTGCCCAAATTAATGACCGGAGTATCAGCGTGGCTCAATTCAACCGCGAGCTGGCGAAAATTCCCGCCCCTTATCAAGATATCTTTCGGGAAGAACCCAAGCAATTTTTAGATCAACTCATCCTGAAAGAAATTCTGCTCCAGGAGGCGGAAAAAAAGGGAGTTAAGAGCGACGCCAATGCCCGCCCGGAAGATATGGAAATGTCCACCATCCAAAATCTACTTAAAAAAGAAGTACTGGATAAAGTGAAAGTAAGCTCCGAAGAAATAGCTGAAATTTACAACCAGCATAAAGAACAATTGGGCCAGAAGCCCCTGGCCGAAATATCTCCTCTAATTGAAGAACTAATTCGCGAAGCCAAAGGCAAAGAACAAGTAGAGGAATATATAGCCTCTTTAAAGAATAAGGCGAAGATCGAAATAAGCGATAAATATCTAAAATCTATAACCGCTCCGCCTCCCCTTACAGATACTGCCGAAGATTTTAAAAAAGCTCTCCAAAGCGGCAAACCACTCTTAGTTGACTTTGGAGCTAATTCTTGTTTGCCCTGTCGCCAGATCCGTCCCATTCTCAAAGAAATTAAGGAAGAATATGCTGGTAAAGCCAATATCCTCATTATAGATGTATATAAATTTAAGGAATTAGCCCGCGAATATAAAGTACAACTAATCCCCACTTTGATCTTCTTTGACAAAAATGGCCAAGAAGTCTTCCGCCACTTAGGCGCTTGGGACAAGGATTCTATTAAGAACAAATTGAAGGAAATCGGAGCCGCTTAAATTCAATTATTTTGAAAATCACCCTCGCGTTTCCCTCTCCGAATTTAATAACTTTCCCTCTCCTCTTCTTAGCTTAAGAGGAGGTTGGGGGGAATTAGACCCTTCTTTGGTAATTAGTTACGTTCTAACAATTAAAAATTGATTGTCCGAGAAAATAATGGTATAAATTTTATTTTTAGATGAATTTGTTTTTATTTTTGAAAAGCTCTTATATGGCACTATAAATTATCAACATGGCGGAAGTTGTCCTTAAAAAAGTACAAAAAAAATTTGGTCGTATAGTAGCAGTAAAAAACATCGATCTGCACATAAGGGATCGGGAATTTGTCGTCCTTGTAGGTCCATCAGGCTGCGGCAAGAGTACTACTTTACGAATGATAGCTGGCTTAGAAGAAGTCACTTCAGGAGAAATATACATTGATGGAAAACTAGTAAACGATTTAGCACCAAAAGATCGTGATATAGCCATGGTTTTTCAAAATTACGCTCTTTATCCTTTTGCCACGGTTTACGAAAACATGGCTTTTGCATTGCGCGTTCGCAAATACCCTAAAGCGGAGATAAAAAGGCGGGTAGAGGAGGCAGCGGAAATATTGGGGATAACCGATTTACTTGATAGACGGCCCAAAGAGCTTTCTGGTGGTCAGAGGCAAAGAGTGGCTATTGGGCGAGCAATAGTTCGGAATCCTAAAGTTTTTCTTTTTGATGAGCCATTGAGCAATCTGGATGCAAAACTTAGAGTGCAGATGCGCACGGAGATAAAACAAATCCATCAAAAAGTAGGCACAACAATTATTTATGTTACTCATGATCAGGTGGAAGCTATGACCTTAGCCCAACGCATCGTAGTCATGAATAACGGCGTTATAGAGCAAATTGGTACACCTCAAGAGATGTACGAAAAACCTGAGAGCAAATTTGTGGCTGGTTTCATAGGCTCTCCCTCGATGAATTTTATTCCATGTCGCCTGGTTAATTTTTCTGGAAGATTAGGCCTACAGATTGATGGTGGCCCCACTCTTTTCATCCCGCCCTCGAAAGAGGATAAGTATAAAAGCTTTGTGGGGAAGGAAATGATTTTAGGTATGCGTCCAGAGCACTGTACTGATTTTCGTCCCTCTCGATCTGCAAATGATATAGCAGATTTTATAGCCCGAGTGGAAGTAGTTGAACCTATGGGCATGGAAACGATGATTCATTTCAAATTTGGCAATACCAAAGTTTGTGCTTTAATCGACCCTTATGCGGCAAAAGAAGCGGGAGAAAACATCCATTTAATGATGGACATGCAAAAAATGCATCTTATTGACCCTCAAAATGATAAGGTGGTGGGGTATGAAAATTATAAATAAGAAACCAGATATGTTACGCATAGGCATGATTGGCAGTGGTTTCATGGCTAAATTTCATCTCCAGGCCATGCGGGGGGTGAGGCACGCTCAAATTGCTGGAGTCTGGAGTCCCACAAGCCAGCATCGCCAAAATTTCGCCCAGGTAGTTAATGAAAATGATGTTGGACCATGCCGAGCTTATAACAGCCTAGAAGAAATGGTCATTTCCTCTGATATCGATGCCCTTTGGGTAGTCGGTCCCAATTATGCACGCCTGGAAATTTTCCGTCGGATCCATAATGTAATAAAAAAAAGGAGAAAACCTCTTTTAGGTATAGCATGTGAAAAACCTTTAGCTCGCACTATTGCTGAAGCTCGGGAAATTTTAGAATTAGTAGAAGAGGCGCACATTAATCATGGATATTTGGAGAATCAAATTTTTTCTCCGGCCGTTCAACGAGGGAAGGAAATAATATGGCGGCGGGCAGTTCCCATAAGTGGCCGCCCATATTTGGCTCGGGCGGCAGAAGAACATAGCGGCCCTCACGAGCCATGGTTCTGGATAGGCCATAGACAAGGCGGTGGTGTTCTGTCTGATATGATGTGTCACAGTGTGGAAGTAGCTCGTTTTCTGCTTACCGAACCAGGTAAACCACGCTCTTATTTAAGGGTCCACACAGCAAATGCCACCATAAGTTCATTAAAATGGTCCCAACCAAATTATACTCAGATATTGAAAAGAAAAATGGGCAAAATAGTAAATTATGGCAAAAATCCTGCTGAAGATTTTGCCCGGGCCACTCTCACTTTAACAGACCCTGAGGGTAAAGAAGTGATTATTGAAGCTACCACTTCTTGGGCATATGTCGGTCCTGGCTTACGCATTCAAATTGAACTCTTGGGCCCAGAGTATTCCATGGAGTTTAATTCGTTGAACACCGGCTTAAAAATTTTCTTTTCCAGGGAAGTGCATGGGGAGGCAGGAGAAGATTTGGTGGAAAAACAAAATGCTGAACAGGGGTTAATGCCGGTCTTAGAAGATGAATCAACAATTTACGGATATGTGCATGAAAATCGGCATATGGCCGATGCTTTTCGTCGAGGGATTAAGCCCATAGAAACTTTTGAAGACGGATTAGCTGTAGTGGAAATTCTCATGGGATTATACCGATCCGCCGAAACTGGACAAACTATTAAATTCCCTTTAATCGGTCTAGAAGATTATATACCACCCACGGCTCGGAAAGACTGACGCTGATTTTTAAAATCCCTTTTGAGGGTAAAAACTAAATTATTAAGGAGGAGAAAATGGTGAAGAAGTTAAATTTTATGTGGTTGAGTATTCTATTTTTATTATTGGGTATAACATCTTGGTCTCAGGCCGCGACCATAAAGATTGCTTATCCTGGGTGGGATAGCAAAGAGCAGGAAAAAGAAGTCACCAGCATTTTCGCCGATTGGGAAAAACAGAATCCAGGCCAGAAAGTAGAAATAATCAGCATCCCTTTTCATCTCATGAAACAAAAATTGGTGGTCTCCTTAAGATCGGGAGATGCGCCTGATATGGGATACGTAGATGGCCGTTGGCTGCAGGAGATGCAAGCCGCTGGCTTCCTATCTGATTTGACAAACTTCGCTAATACTCTCGATAAAAAGGATTTTTTCGAATTACCATGGAAAACAGCCACAGTGGGTAATAGGATTTATGCCATCCCCGATCGGATCGATCCTTGGATGTTCTTTTACAATGTGGATATGTTTAAAGCAGCGGGCATAAAAGAATTTCCCAAAACTATGGATGAATTAGTTGCCGTTTGTCAGAAGCTAACCATCCCGGGTAAGCAATATGGGTTCGGATTGGTAGGAGCTAATGACGCTACTTTTATTGGTCGGTTCCTTAATATCCTATATGCTTTTCACGGGGACTTTTTAACCCCGGATGGTAAAAAAGCGGCTATCAATAATGAGGCTGGAGTCGCCGCTTTCCAGTTCTATGGGGACTTATTAAATAAGTACAAAGTCGCGCAGCCCTCAGCTATTGCTAATAGCAATGCAGATGTGCGCCAGCTCTTGTTAACCAACCAGGTAGCGATGATGATTGATGGACCTTGGGCCAGAGGGACTCTTCGACAAATGAACCCTAAGCTAAATTGGTCAGTAGGACAAATTCCCCGAGTCAAGGATAAAAAACCTCGTTTTACCATGAGTTCTTGGTATTATGTCATTTTTAATCAGAGCAAAGTAAAAGAAGATGCTCAAAAATTTACGGCTTTTCTGCTCAAACCAGAAAACCAAGCACGGAGCGTAGTTACCATCCCGGGTCGAAAATCAGCAGCAGCCATGCCTAGGTTCCAGACTCCTGATTGGAAGCCATGGGTTGAAGCAGCACCTTTTGGAGAGCCGCTGCCGATTACTGACAAGTTTAGCCAAATAGCTGACATTGTGGGCAATGCTATGCAGCTTGTTTTTTCCCAAAAGAAAACTGCTAAAGAGGCTGCAGATTTAGCTGCTGAACAAATAAACAACCTCTTAAAATGATAGCCGATTAAATCCATTAGTTAGGGTGTTATTATGGGGAGAGAGATACGCGTGGCCATGTTGGGGATTGGTTTTATAGCCGGTTTTCGCGCTCAAGTTTACGCTAAAATACCCGATGTTAAAGTGGTCTCCGTTTTGGGCAGAGATATGGCGCGCACAAAAAAATTTGCTGAAGAAAATCAAATCTATTATGCAGCTACTACCTTTGCCGACCTTTTGAAAGGTCCAGATTTTGAGGCAGTCGATATCTGTCTCCCCAATAACCTTCACCTGGAAATGGCTGTTAAGGCCGCCAGGTCTGGAAAACATATTATATGTGAAAAACCACTTGGCCGAACTGCGGCGGAAGCTCAAATTATGTTGCAAGAGGCTGAAAATGCTGGCATCATCCATTGTTATGGAGAAAACCTATTCTTTTCCCCTGATATGCAAGAAATTTTATCTATAATTGACCGCGGCATAATTGGCCAACCCCTCTGGATGAGAGGCAGAGAAGGCCATTCCGGCCCTCATTCTGCTTGGTTTTATGACCGAAGCATTTCTGGAGGAGGTGCCCTTTTAGATATGGGCTGTCATCTCATCGGGGTTTTTAATCAGATAAGCCAAGAGAAAGCTACAACCGTCTTTGCTTTTACACCAACTTTACATCATCGGACAGATTGCGAAGATAATAGTTTGACCATTATCCGGTATGGAAATAAGTTATTTGGGCAGGTAGAGGCTAGCTGGACTCAACGGGGAGGAATGCAGATGCTCTTTGAAGTCTGGGGTGATGAAGGAATGATTTCTTACGATCGATCTGCATTATCCCAACCCATTAAAGTTTTTGCTCTAAAAAAAACTAATCGGTATTTCAGCGAAAAAGTAGAACATAACCAAGGCTGGCTATTTCCTACCGTACAAGAATATTGGCGATATGGTTATTATGATGAGATCCAACATTTTATTGAATGCCTCCAAGAAAAAAAGGAACCTATACTAACTTTTAAAGAAGGTTATGAAGTAAACCGCATAATTGACAAAGCTTATTCATCTTATAAATCAGGAAAATGGGAAGATCTTGATTGACCCGCCCATTTATTCTTAGTTTTTATTTTAATAAATTTGCCCTTCTCAAATTGAGCGGTTATGCTAAAGGCCAAGCTGAAATATTTTAGAGGTTATTTTTTTGCCCTCCCCCTTTTAATAGCCTTAACTTTGGCGATTCTTTTCCCCGCTATCTATAACTTAGGAATTGCCTTTTATAACTATAATTTCCATAGTCAATCATGGGAATTTATAGGGTTTAAAAATTTTGCTAAGCTTCTTCACGATCCCTTTTTCTGGAATTCTTTTCGAGTGACTCTGTTATGGGTAATAGGTAATGTTTCCCTGCAATTAATTCTGGGATTGGCTATTGCTCTTTCCCTGAACTCAATTATCCATTTTCGAGGTCCTTTTACGGGAATATTGCTCATCCCCTGGATTTCTTCTTTTGTGGTGGTCGCTATTCTTTTTATATGGATCTATCATCCGCAATTAGGAGTTTTAAATGATATCCTACTTCGCTTTGGTATAATTGTAGAACCAATTGCCTGGTTAGCCTCTCCTGGGCTTGCGCAAATCTCATTAATTTTGGCTAATACTTGGAAATTCTTCCCCCTAGTTATGATCACTATTTTTGCCGGACTGCAGGATGTTTCTCAGGAACTAGTAGAAGCGACTCAAGTAGACGGCGCCAATTGGTTTGGCACCTTTCGCATGGTCATTTTCCCTACTATTCTTCCTAGTTTATCAACCGCTGTTCTTCTTTCGACAATTTGGGCCTATAATTCTTTTACTCTGCCTATGGTTATGACAGGGGGTGGCCCATTGCGAGCCACGGAAATTTTCGGCTTATATATTTATAAATTAGCATTTGATGCTTTCGATTTTGGAGCCGCTGCTGCTGCTTCGCTTATTTTATTTGGGCAGATCATGGCCATCATTATTCTTTATTTGCGAGTTGCCGAAAAAGGAAGGAAATAAATGGGCCGTTTTATCTCTTCGCGCAAAACCAAATCAAAAATAATAAAGACTTTAATTTATATTTTCTTATTTTTTATTTCTTCCATAGTAATTTTCCCCTATCTCTGGATGCTGCTTACCAGCTTTAAGCCCATTGAAGAATTTTTCACATACCCCTTAAAGTGGTTTACAAAAAATTGGACCTGGATTCAATATGCTGGCGTATTTGAAGATCCTAAATTTGTTGCGGCCCTGCGTAATAGCCTATTAGTATCTTCTATAGTTACTATTTTAAGCTTGGTGCTCTCTATCCCTGCAGCCTACGGACTAACTCGGATGCGAGTAATCGGGGGAAAGTCAATGTTAATAGGCATATTAAGTTCCCAATTTTTCCCCCCTATGATCTTCTTTGTTCCATTTTACATCATATTATCTAAATTTAAGCTGCTGAATACCATTCCAGGATTGGTTTTTGCCTATCTTTCGGTAACTTTGCCTATCTGCACATGGATGGTGGCAAATACCTTTCAAAACATTCCGCGGGAACTCGAAGAAGCTGCTCAGGTAGATGGGTGTGGGTATATGCGCACAATTTGGGAAGTAGTATTACGCATGTCCTTACCAGGAATTATAACAGCTGGTATGTTTGCTTACGTTTTGGCCTGGCAAGAATATATTTTTGCGCTCCTTTATACTACCACATCAGCCGCGCAAACTGCTCCCGTTGTTTTATTTTTTTATCTGGGTCAACATCAAATCGACTACGGCAGGCTAATGGCTGCCGCGGTCATGTTAAGCCTCCCGGTAGTTGTCCCTTTCGTTTTTATGCAAAGATATTTTAAACAAGGTCGCGGAGAGGGCAGTGTAAAAGGATAGGTATGAGTATTATTAATTATATTTTAGAACAGCCGCATATTTTGCAAAGAGTAATTAGGGAAATTCCCCCCCAATTAGCTTCTATCCCTGATTTAATTGGGAGTGAAAATTATTTCCTTATAGGTTCGGGAACCTCCTTCAATGCTCTGGCTGCTGTGGAACCTTTATGGGCAGAAATGATTTCTCCTTTCGTTAAAACCGGCCATCCCTTATCTTTCATTAGTTCCCTAAAGGTGCCCTCTCTTAAGTCTACAGCTCTCATCCTCTCCCAAACTGGGGCTAGTAAAACTACTATCCAAGCAGTTGAGCATGCTCAAAGATTAAAGATGCGGGTAATTACGTTAACCGCCGACCCAGACAGCCCCATTGCGCAAGTCTCTTCAGAAAAAATCATTATCCCCGTGGGACCAGAGACGGTGGGACCTAAGACCAAAGGATATACGGCTAGTATCCTAACTTTGCTGCTTTTAATTTTAGCCCAAAGAAAAAAGTATTTAGATATTTCTCAATTTTTAGCAGATTTACCTCCTTTTCTCAAAGAATGCTCAAATATTTGTAAATCCTTAACTTCAAGGCTTGCCTCGGTTAATTTTATTTTAATTATGGGCCAAAGAAGACATTTGGCTACCGCTTTGGAAGGTTCTTTAAAACTTACTGAGATGTGTGGTTTACCAGTTGCGGCCTTTGATACCGAAGAAGCTTTTCATGGTCGATTTCATGGGTTAAATCCCCAGAATTATGCTTTCTTTATCACTTCCACGGCGGAAGAATTAGAACTAGCTAACACAGGAATGAGTGTACTCAGTGAATTAGGTATTCCTGGGGGAATTTTAAATTTATGCCCTACAAAAACCTCTTTTTTTGACTTACCAATTCTTTGGCCAAATTCTGCTACACTCCCGGAATTAGATTTAATAAGTGCTATTATCCCTTTCCAATTATCCGCTTATTATTTGGCTAAAGCAAAAAATATAATTCCTGAAAATATGAAATACCCAGGGCTTTCTCAAAAATTGCAGATCAAAACCAGGTAAACCAATGAAATTTTTAGGGGCTATTGACATTGGCGGTACAAACATAAAGTTCGGTTTAGCTTCATCTGCGGGGGCAATCTTGAGCAAATCATCCCTACCTTATAATCCCCAAATGCCCTTTTGGGAATTAGCAAATTTAATTTGCCAACAAATAGAAAATTTAACAAAAACTTCGCGCGTAGAAATTAATGGTATTGGTATATCTGCTCCTGGTTATGCCCATCCCCAAACAGGTATCCTTTTAGACGGCGCAAATAATGTTCCTTCTTTAAAAGGAGAATCCTTAACTCTAGCCTGCCGAAATTATTTTAATATACCTTCCTTCATAGAAAATGATGGCATCTGCGCAGCTCTTGGCGAACTCTTATTTGGCGCCGGACGTTCATATAAAAATTTTGTTGTCATAACTTTGGGCACGGGGATAGGAGGCGGTGTAATTATTGATCGGAGAATAGTAAAGGGGGTGAACGATGAGCCTCCCGAAATTGGAGCTATCTGTCTTAATCCCAATGGGCCAAAAAATTATAGTGGAATTCCTGGAACTTTCGAAAGTTTAGCATGCGCTTCTGGTATATTGGAGCTATATCAGAAATTGAGTGGCGGAAAATATACTCATAAAACGATCCGCGAGATATTTTTAGCCGCCGGTGCCGGCGAGAAAGCCGCCAGTTTAACTGTTGACCAAATAGGCCAATATATCGCTCAGGCTCTGGGAATTATGATAAATCTTCTTAATCTGGAAGCGTGTATAATTGGTGGGGGAATTTCGGCAGCGGGAAATTTGTTGCTGGAAGCCGTGCAAAAGCACCTTCCTTCTTTTACTTGGCCTTTATTATTAAAAAAAGTAAGAATATTATTAGCTGAGCTCGGCAACGATGCTGGTTTATTAGGCGCTGCCGCCATGGCTTTGCGCAAGATTGAACTTGATTCTCTTACTTAAGGTGTTCTGGGCCTTTTTTGTTTTTGTGGTGGGCTGGGCAGACGTGCAGACAACGGCCACAAGAAATGGTTCCCCATCCAGAATTTATCTGGAAGGGATCACGATTGGCCATGGCTCTTAGATAATCTTCAGGAGTAAGTGTTGGGGGCGGATTAAAATTTGTTAAATAACCAGCATACTTAGGGCCAGCTTCAGCAACCATTCCTAATTGTTCCGCCCAGGCACATCGCCATTTATTCAATTTGGCATAAGAGAATTTTTTCCCGCCGATGTAAAATTCCACATGCTCTGTCTCCGAAAACGCGGAGACGGGGCAAATTTCTAAACATTTTCCGCAGCCATCACATAAGGGTTCTCCATGGTATAACGGATCGGGTTGAAGGGAAGCATCTGTGATTATTGATGCTAATCTTTGGCGCACCCCAAATTGCGGGGTAATAAGCAATCCTTGTTTTCCAAATTCGCCAAGACCAGCAGCGACGGCAGCATGACGATGGGAAAAGTCAGCTATAAATCCGCCGCGTATTTCTTTATAATCCCGGTATCTAAAAAACCCCGAAGGAGCAATGGGCAAAGCAAGATAACCGGCCTTCTCTAAAAACCGATACAACTTGAAAGTTATTAAAGGCAAAACAGTGGTGGTCATATAAAGCTGAATGCTTTGATAGAAAAACATTGATTCCGCCATTGGTTCGCCCCAAAGATCAATAGCCGCATCGGGATATTTTATGCCTATGACTATCACGGTTTTGGCTTCGGCCATAATACCCTGGGGGTGAATCATCCTGGGGGCATCCTGAAAGCGGTCAACTGAGGCAATGCCAACTAAATCGGCACCCTCGGATAAAGCAAGTGATTTTAAACTATCGGTAAGACCTAACATTTCAATCTCGGTAATGATAGGATATTATCTAAAAAACATAAATTTTAATAGCAGATTTTTTCACCTTTTGCCTAAAAAAGATGATGAAGATTGGGCTTCAAAATTCATCGGAAATGAATTTTTGAATTTCATCCAGGCTGAAGACGGGACCATCTTGGCATACATAGAGGGGGCCGATATTGCATCGGCCACATTTCCCTAAGCCACATTTCATCTTCATCTCCAAAGTTGTCCAAACTTGGTCCGGAGCAAATCCTAATTTATCCAGAGCCCGCAAAGTATAACGGATCATAATCGGCGGGCCGCAAGTAATGGCCACAGCATTTTGGGGAGAGGGTTGAAGTTCTTCTAAAACAATGGGCACCAATCCTACTTTACCCTTCCAATCCTTATCCCCCACATCAACGGTGGTGACTAATTGCAAAGAGGGGTCCTTGCTCCAAGCCTCCAAGTCATACTTAAAACAAAGATCTTGCGGAGTGCGCGCCCCGTATAAGATAGTAATGTCTCGATAATCCGCTCTGGTATCCACCACATTATTTATTAAAGAACGTAAGGGGGCTAAGCCAATCCCACCCCCGATAAAGAGAAGATTTTTTCCTTTAAATTTCTCCAGGGGGAAAAAGTTTCCATAAGGGCCGCGAAAACCTATAAGGTCTCCCTCATTTAATTGGTGTAAAGCCTGGGTTACTCGGCCTACTTTTTTCACACTGAATTCCAAATGACCCCGGCGGGTAGGGCTGGAAGATATACAAAAGGTCGCCTCTCCCTCACCAAAGACGGAATATTCGCCAAATTGTCCAGCCAGATAATGAAAATTCTCCCTTAACTTCTCATCTAAAAATTGGATATGAAAAGTCTTGGTGTCTCCCGTCTCGACGATTATTTTTATAATTTCCATAAGGTGAGGTTGATAAATATTCTTTTCTTCCACCTTGCTTCCTTTCTCTTCAGTGGATGGCTGTGAGTATTTCCCGCAAATCTAAATTTACGGGACAGAAATTAACACATCGGCCGCAACCTACACAGGCTATGGCTTGAAAATTTTGGAAAAAGAAATTAAATTTATGGCTTACTCTTTGGCGATAGCGGCGCCACTTTTCGGCGCGCGGATTATGCACGGCCATCTTCGTAAAATTAGGAAAAGCACAGCTATCATAACAACGGAAGCGCACCCCTTTCTCGGGCGTTCTTAGATCACAAATATCAAAACAATGGCACGTGGGACAAAGATAAGTGCAGATACCGCAATTTAAACACTTAGCCGAAACTTTCTGCCAGAATTCTTCCTGGGCAAAGAAAGAATTTAGGTTTGCTTTAACTATTTCCAAATCAAAGAGGGCATCTCTTCCGGGCATCTCTTGGGCAGCAGCAGCCCAATCGTTTTCCCCTGCTTCGGCAAAAAAGCCTTGGGCCAACAAACCTTTACCCCGCTCCGTAATTACCTTAGCTACAAATCCTTCTGGTGTCGCTCTTAAAAAAATATCATTATCCGCCGAGTCTTGAGGATCAACCTGCATCTCTCGGCAGAAAGAGCCAGGGCAAATTTGGGAACAGGCTAACCCGATCAAGATCGTTCGGTCCAAGTTTTTTAGATAGAATATATCGGCGTATTCTCCAGCAAAAACCGGTTTGAGGAGCTGGAGACTGCGGGAATCGCACGGGCGCAGGCCAACTATTAGGCGCTTTTTTCCCTCCGGAACGAAAGAATTCATTCCCATAGATCCGGGCTCATATTTCCAACTCAAAAGCGCCTGGCGATTGGGGAAAAATAAATTTTTTACGGGAATACGCGTATTCAAAAAATAAGCTGGCCACTCCTGACGTTCCAGAAGCGCGTATACCCAAAGGTTATTTTCTTTCGTGGGGATATAGACTTCTCCTTGGTTTTTTAAAGCTAGTAACCATTCCTTAAATTTTCCTTGATTAATTTTAAAAAACATTGGCAACCTTTATTTAATAAATTCATTGGGGTCTTCCTGGCGATAAGTGCGGAAAGGAAGCGGTTTTTCCAAGTCGACCCCTGGTTCAAAGGCGAACAGTTCTTTAAGATCTGCCGCCATTTTCTCATTGAGTTTCATTAAAGGAATTTCCACTGGACAAACGCGCTCGCATTCGCCACAAGAAGTACAAGTACCTGCTACGTGCATTAAACGCATGAGGTGAAATACAAAATTATCTCCGAGAGTGGGCACCGGTGAAATCCACTCGGGCATATTCTCTTCGACCACGCAGCGCGGGCAAAAACAGGCCGGGCAAATATTTCGACAAGCATAACAGCGGAGGCAACGGGCAAACTGAGCTGACCAATAAGCCCACTTTTCGGCAGCACTCTTTCGCGCTGTTTCATCTTCTCCCCGAAGCTTAGGGGGCACGGGGGGCAGATAATCTCCTTGGAGGAGGACGTCGTAGAGCAAAGGTTGGGGATAAAAACAAGCCAGACATTTATCTAAAAGAGCTTGTTCCTTAGTAAGCCTCTGCACTTGTTGCCGAAAGCGGACTATTACTCCGTCTTCCTCTGAGCGCGTTATATCTTCTAGGTCTTCAGGATCACATCCCATCGAGAAAGCTATCTTTTTTACATCTATCTGCCCGGGGCAAGGGATACCAATAATGTACAAATCTTCCTTCTGGACTTGCCCTTCTTTGATCAAGGAAATCAAAGATCGGCTATCGCATCCTTTCACTAAAAGGCCTACTTTCCCTTTAATCTCTTTTAAATAGAAAGTCAAATTGTAGTGGAGGAAATCATCCAGATTAAGCGCTGCTAAATCTTCGGCCCGGGAAGCAATCAAAGGGGAGGACTTAAATTTTACGGTGCCTTTTTGGTACCCCAAAAAAGAGGTTAGGCGTCCGTTACGGAATAGTTCAGTTAGCAAGCTAATTAAATCGCTTAAGTTCTCAATTACTTGATTGGCCATACCCATCTTCCTCTTCCCTTAGCTTTTATTCGGGGGCAAATTCTGGAATGCGAAAGAGCTCGTTTGGTCCCAGTTCTTTAACATCGGCGACAACTTCCCGGACTACTTGAGCAAACTTATCTCCTTCCGCAGCCGAAACCCAAGAAAACTGCACCCGGCGGGGATCAAGGCCCACATATTCCAAAAGTCGAGAAAGGATGATAAACTTGCGCCGGGCATGATAATTGCCGGCTGTATAATGACAATCTCCAGGATGGCATCCGGAGACCAAAACCCCATCCAAGCCGCTGCGCAGGGCCTTGAGGATAAAGAGTGGGTCGACTCTTCCAGAGCAGGGCACGCGTAAAATACGCACGTTTGCTGGATAATTTAGGCGCGAAGAGCCGGTCAGATCAGCACCGGCATAGCTGCACCAGCGACAAAGGAAAGCCAAAACCCGCGGTTCCCAAGTTTTTCCTTTCTGAGCATTTTCGGTCATAATTATTTTTTCTTCCCTCCCTAAAACGAACTGGCCAAGGTATTTATCTCGGCGACAATTTGTTGATCAGTGAAACCCTGGAGAGTTAGGGCTCCTGGACGACAGGAAGAAACACAGAGACCGCAGCCGTGGCATACACCCTCAATTACCCGCATCTGTTTTACCACTTGGCCATCCGGTTTAGTTACTTCTTCTTCTTTAATAGCCCCAAATGGACAAATTTCTTGACATACTTTGCATAAAGAACAGAGGGCCGGATTCAATTGCGCCGTTATCGGATCAGCAATTAACTCTTCGGTGGCAAATAGCGCACAAACTTTAACCGAAGCACCACTGGCCGAAGCCACGGAGTCGGGGATATCTTTAGGGGCTTGACAAGCTCCGGTGAGATAAATACCCGAGGTTACATTTTCCACCGGAGCTAATTTGGGATGTAACTCGGTGAAAAAATGGTTTTGGTCATAGGGGATACCTAACATCTGCGCTAAATGGACGGCATCTTTGCGGGCGACCAAGGCCGTGGCTAAAACCACCATATCCGCCTCAATTTCTACTTGGCCATGGACCAGAGTGTCCGCGCCACGCACAATAAGTTTCCCATCTTTCTCTAAAATCCGGGAAACTCTACCTCGTAAATAAACGGCCCCATATTGTTCAATCGCCCGGCGCACGAATTCCTCATAATTCTTTCCGGCTGCTCTGATATCGATATAAAAAACGTATACTTGGGCATCAGGATTATGCTCTTTGGTCAGGATGGCATGTTTGGCTGTATACATACAACACATCTTCGAACAATAAGGGCGCCCTAAGCTTTCGTCGCGCGAACCGACGCATTGAATAAAAACTATGGTCTTAGGCTCGCGTCCATCCGAAGGTCTTTTTAAATGTCCTTCCGTGGGGCCAGCGGCATTGATCATTCTTTCAAACTGCAAACCGCTGATTACGTCCTTATAGCGCCCTCCTCCGTATTCGCTATATTCTGTTGGTTCCGATAAATCAAACCCAGTAGCGACGACAATAGCGCCCACTTTTTCCGTGATAATTTGATCCTCTTGCTCATAATCGATAGCCTCCCCTGGGCATACTCGTTGACATACCTTACATTTTCCTTGGGTGAAATATCGACAATGCTCTCGATCTATAACCGGCACATTAGGGACTGCTTGGGGGAAAGGAATGTATATTGCTCCCCTTTTGCCCAAGCCCAGATCGAACTCGCTTTCTACCCGGACCGGACATTTCTGTAAACATTCTCCGCAGCCAGTACATTTAGACATATCCACGGAACGGGCCTTTTGGCGAATCTTTACTTCAAAATTGCCCACATAGCCCTGGACGCTTTCCACTTCCGCATAAGTAAGAATGCGGATTAAGGGATGACTGCGTACATCCACCATCTTGGGAGTTAAGATACAAGCGGCACAGTCCAGAGTTGGAAATGTTTTATCAAACTGCGCCATCCGCCCGCCAATTGAGGGCGATCTTTCTACCAAAATAACTGGATGACCGACCATAGCTATATCCAAAGCCGCTTGAATACCGGAGATTCCCCCGCCGATCACTAAAGCTTGGCGTTTAATGGATAAACGTTTGGGATACAACGGTTCATTCATGCGCACTTTGGCGATGGCCATTTTAATCAACTCTATAGCTTTTTGCGTTGCCTCCACTCGATCCTTATGCACCCAGGAGCATTGCTCCCGGATATTGGCCATTTCCATTAGATAAGGGTTTAAGCCTTCTTCTTTTACCGTATTCTGAAAAGTCCGCTCGTGGAGCAGAGGAGAACAAGAAGCTACGACTACCCGATCTAACTTATATAGGCGGATATAATCTTTAATGATGTTTTGCCCAGGAGCAGAGCACATGTATTTATAATCCCGAGAAATAAGCACACCCTTCTCTTTGGCCACTTCTTCGGCCACATACTTTACGTCTACCGTCCCGGCAATGTTTGTCCCGCAATGACAAACAAAAACGCCAATGCGCGCCATATTTATCTTCCTTAAATTTTTTATCTATCTCTTTAAAATGTTGCGCTCTTCCAATAAAGGAAAAGGACTGACATTCATTTTCTCTAAACCTAATTCTTTATTCCCCAGTCCTAAGCCTAGGCCTAGGAGCTGCGTGAAATAAAATATGGGAAGAGAAAAAGTACGGCCATAAATTCTTTCTATCTCCCCTTGCCGAGAATCCAAATTAAACTGACAAAGGGGACAGTCTACCACCACAGCTTCTGCCCCTTGATCTTTAGCCCAGCTAAGCAGTTCATAAGTCAATTTAAGAACCATTTCTTTTTTGGAGATGGAAAAAGAACCACCGCAGCACTCCGTCTTCAACGGCCAGGCCAAGGATTTTCCGCCCAGAGTATTTACGAGGCGATCGAGGTATTGGGGATCTACAGGATCATCGAAAGCCACAATTTTCTGGGGGCGGGCAGACAGACAACCATAGTAACAGACGACCGGCAATCCTTTTAAGTCTTTAACTAAATGGCGAGAGATTCGCTCTAAGCCATATTCATTTATAACCACATCGGAAATGTGGCGAACTTTAACCTTTATTAGTCCATCAACTTTCAAAATCTGAGCCACTCTGCGGCGTAACTTTTCCTTCTCTTTAAGCTTATAGGCTGCCAGGCGCAAGCGATTATAACATGCCGCACAAGGAGCCAGGATATCCAAGCCCATTCTTTGGGCCTGCCAAATATCTTTGGCCGGCATGAGGGTTGACAAAAAAGGGTTAAGGACATGAGCTGAGGAAGCTCCGCAACAGGTCCAGTCTTTTATCTCTTCCAGCTCAATGTGCAAACAGTTAAATACGGCGGTAATTGATTGGGCATAATCGCTGGCCGTGGAGTGGAGTGAACACCCCGGGTAATAAGCAAATTTCATCCTTCCTCCTCGCCTTCCCGATAATTCTTCATCAGCTCCTGAAATTCCGGCAGGGATTTTATAGGCGGCGTAGTTAATCTCAGCTTTCCCTTACGAAATAATTTTTGCCCCAGCCAAAAATCGCGAAAGGGACGCCCGGTCTGCAAATTATATCTGCCCATAAGTTGCAGATCGTTAATTCGGCCGTAACGCTCTACCGTTTTTAAAAAGAGTTTATGAAAAAGGGCAATTTCTTTTTCAGTTCTTGTTTGCCCCTGGCGGTAAGCCAGGACGCGCAGCGCATCCATAACGCCAGCTATGTCTATATTCTTCGGACATCGCGAAGTACAAGTTTGACAGGAGGCACAAAGCCAGATGGTATGGGAATTAAGGGCTTCTTCCCTACGCCCCAGTTGGACTAAACGAATTATTTCATGGGGTGGTATTTCCATGGCAAAGGCCAAAGGACAGCCGGCCGTGCATTTTCCGCACTGATAACAGCCAGCAATATTCTGTTCAATCATTTCACTTACTTCCTTGGCCCACTTAAGAGCTTCTTCGTTGAGGATAATTTTCATGGGCAACCCTTAGGCGAGATATTTTTAATTCAATATAATTTATGCTTCTTCTTCTGCCTATGATCTCACTCATATTTAGGGAATTGGTTTTTTATTCTATAGGCAAAACCACTTTGAAAGTACTCCCTGCCCCCAACTTACTATTTACCTCGATCTTTCCTCCATAACGTTCCACTATATGTTTGACTAAGGATAGACCCAACCCCGTGCCCTCCTGGCCCATCTCTTTCGCATTTTTAGCCCGAAAAAACTCATCAAAGATGCGCGGTAAAGCCTCGGGGGGAATGCCGATGCCGTTATCGCTGACCATAATTTGCAGTTCATGATCACCCAGGGTCAGCTGGAGTTGTACCTTTCCCTGGGGGGGCGTATATTTTACGGCGTTCTCAAGTAAATTGCTGATTAACCGTTCAAAATCTTCTTCGTTTCCTTTAATAGTCACTAACTTCTCCGGCAGTTCAAGCTCCATAGTGATTTTCTTCTCTTCTGCTTCAGGAGTTACCGTTTCTACGATGCGCTTAATGACGCCGTTTAAGATTACCTCCGTCTTTTTCAATTCGGGGAGGGCACCTTTCAAAGCTCCCAAGGCCAAAAGATCGCGAATTAAGCTTTGCAGACTTATCAGCCTTTTTTCGGCGCGGGCAATTAGCTCTTTTTGTTTTTCATAAATTTCCCCAGCGTACCCTTCTAAAAGCACCCGCAAAATAGATTGAATGGCGGCCACTGGCGACTTTAATTCATGCGCCACGGTGAAGACAAATTCTGATTTAGCCTGTTCTAACTCCTCCAGACGTTGGTAAGTGCGCGCATTTTCTATGGCCACTGCGCCTTGACTGGCTAAAGCAGAAAGAAACTCTACTTCCTCTTCCGTAAAGCGATGGATTTCTCCTGTATACAGCCTGAGCACCCCGATAGGTTGTTCCCTGACTATCAGGGGAACACAAAGGACAGAACGAATACCTTCTTTCTTAGCTTCTTCGGGATACTGGAATCCTGGGTCTTTCGTCACATCTAAGACTGATACGGGTTTACCCCGTAAGGCTCCGCGATCTATTAAACTTTTGTCTAAATCGACGGCCCCTTTGCTTAAATATTCTTGGCTTAATCCATAAGCAGCCCCGATCCAAAGTTGACGCTTTTCTTGATCGAGGAGACGAATAGAGCAAGCTTTGGCATTCATAGCTTTCGTCGCTTGTTGCACTATTGTATTCAGCACTTCTGTAAAATTAAGGGTGGAAGTAACGGCCTGGGCAATATCATACAGGGTCTTCGTTTTATAATAAGCGCCTTCCAGTTTTTCCTTGAGGCGGGCCAGTTCCCGCGTTCGCGACCATAAGCGCTTCGTAATAGAAGTAGCTAAATAGATAGAAACATAGATGGCACTAGCGAAAAAGAGAAATGTCCCCCAAACATAGAAAGGTTGTTGGTAATGAGCAAGCAGAAAACCTGGTAAGGCCACGTGGGGAATTATTTCGTAAAACTCTAATAAAGCTAACGTGCCCACTAAGAGCACCCCCACGGTGGCATGGATATAACAGGTGCGGGGAGGCACAAGAATGCTGGCGATGATGGCATGGAAAATAAAATAAAATATTACTGGGCTTTCGATGCCCCCCGAATAATGCACCAGGGAGATCAAAGCCAACCAGTCCACAAAAAACTGCCAACTCGCAAAATCGCTGAACTGATTTATTCTGGCCTTGGGGTCACTCTTTAATACTTTATGCCTTTGGTAGAAGAAAAAATTATATGCACCTATCAAAAGGCCGATAAAGATAAGTTTGGCCTGCTCGATGGGCAACTGCAGAAGATAAGCGACAATAATAGTGGTGGCGATGACCCCCCCAGAGGCCAACCAACGGAGGCGAATGAGCCAAGAGACCCGTTCAATTAATTCTTCTTCCACCGGTAGGCGAAAGGAGATTTGATCCACCGGCGTATTCACCAATATTTTCCCCTCTTATCAGACTCAAACGAAGAACAACCCTGGCGTATTATTTATTATTAGACTAAGAAGCTCTTGTCAACTATTTTTTGAGTGTTCTCGGAAAAAATTTGGAGTTTATTTCTTTAGGAGCCGTTGGAATTAAGGGGCGAGTCCTTGCCCTACAAATCGGATCTATTGTCCATAGCGGAGTTTTATAACTACCTCTCTCCATTCTTAAGAGACCGTGTCGCCATGGCGAGAAAGAGCCAGAGATAGGCCAAAGGCAGGCCAGAGGCAGGCCGGAGGCAGGCATTCATTCAGAATCATGAGGCAGGGGTTCTTCCATGGGTGCGGGCGGATTTAGAAGCTTAATCATCTTGCTTATTTTAACGATCCGCCCGCCCTTTGCGGAAAATCGTTGGTCGATTTTGAATAACTTTTTCTCCCGCCGATGCTTCTTCATTCATGCCTGCCTCTGGCCTGCCTCTGGCCCGCCTTTAAGTCCTTCACTAAAAATTGGCTATTTATTAAAGCCTGGTGCGGGATAAATAGAAAATTGGAAAGAAAATTTGGTAAGAAAAAGTTTAAGTGGGATAAGGGACCCAGCTTAGGCCAAGAAGCTGGGTCCGCTCCGGTTAGCCTGCGGCAATTTAAATGGTTGTTCCCCCATCGATAGCTAATACCTGTCCGGTAACATAACTGGAGGCATCAGAGGCGAAATAAATGATCGCTCCGACCATCTCTTCTGGCTCGGCTATTCGGCCCAGGGGAGCTTTGCTCACGGCCATCTTCAAAATATCCGGGTTACTCCACAAAGCTTCACTAAAGCGCGTCTTGGTTAATCCGGGAGCGATGGCATTAACCCGAATATTATACTGCGCCCATTGCTGGGCCATTACTTTGGTAGCCATGATTACTCCAGCCTTGCTTATCGAATAGATAGGCAATAGGTCTGGACTTATGCCGGCAATGGAAGAGACATTGATAATTTTCCCTCCGCCCTGCTCTTTCATCACCCGGGCCACGGCTTGGCTCAGGAAAAATAGGCCCTTAAGGTTCAAATTCATAATGGCATCCCAAGCCCGCTCATCCACATCCAGAGCCGAAGCCATGGTGGGATTGGTGGCGGCATTGTTTACTAATATATCTATGCGCCCGAATTCTTCGACCACTTTCTTTACTAAATTCTGAATTTCCTCCATCCGGCCCACATGGGCGGCCACCGGTAGACATTTTTTACCCAATTTTCTTATTTCCTCCGCCGTCTTCTCCAGATCGGGGAGTTTCCGACTGGCTACCGCTACATCTGCCCCCGCTTGAGCTAAGCCAATTGCCGCGGCCTTGCCAATACCGCGACTGGCTCCCGTTACTAAAGCTATTTTGCCCGCCAATGAAAAATTCATTTCTTAAACCTCCTTCAAACTACTTTTTTAATGGGTAATCATACCAACCCTTACCTGCTTTCTCCCCATAATGACCTTTAATATATCTTTCCACCACGCTCGGGGCGGGTAGGTCTGCCCAGTCTCCAGTTTCCCGGAAACGTTCCATGGACCTGATATAATTAAGATCAATGCCCGTTAAATCCATTAACCGGAAGGGCCCCATAGGATGCCCGGCCCCATGCACGCAGGCCTTATCTATATCTTCCGCACTGGCAATCCCCATCTCTAACATCCACAAAGCCTCCCGAGTAATCGCCCGGAAAATCCGGTTGAGCAGAAAACCTTCTACTTCTTTTTTGAGCAAAACTGGTATCTTCTCTAATTTCTCCGCCAGGTCCATGGTCACCTTTGCTGTTTCCTCCGCCACATGCGGACCTTTAACTACTTCCACCAGTTTCATCACCAAAGCTGGATTAAAGAAATGCATATTCACTACTTTGTCCGGCCGCTTAGTGGCATCGGCTATTCGGGAACTCACCAAATATGAACTATTCGTAGCCAAAATAGCATGGGGGGGAGTGAGTTTATCTAATTCGGCGAATACTTTTCTCTTTACCTCCAAAATCTCCACCACCGCTTCGATCACAAAATCAGCATCTTTGGCCGCCTCTTTTAAATCCAAGGTAAAAGAAATATTCTGCCGCGCCTTCTCCGCAGCCTCTTTAGTCATTTTTCCTTTTTCGACCCGGCCCGGAAGATAGGTATCCGCAAATTTCTGCGCCTTCTGCAAGATCTCGGGTACTACATCCGTACAGACCGTCCGGTAACCATGGATCGCACAGAGAAGAGAAATCTGATGCCCCATATTCCCCGCACCCACCACACAAATCTTTTTGATATCATCTACCGTCATTTTTCCCTCCTTTCCCCAAAATTTAAATAATTTATTTCTTCCCTTCTCGCTCAATTACCGTAGCTACCCCTTGCCCACCGCCTACACAGGCGGTAGCTAAGCCATAACGTCCACCTTTTACCTTCAAAATGCGTGCTAAAGTCCCCACTAAACGAATACCCGTGGCTCCCAAAGGATGTCCAATAGCTAAACCACCACCCATAACATTAACTCGTTCAGGATCAATCCCTAACTCTTTAATACAGTAAAGGGCCACAATAGCAAAGGCCTCATTTATCTCCCAGTAATCAATATCTTTCACTTCCAGGCCGGCAGCGCGTAAGGCTTTCTTACTAGCAGGCACAGGTCCTATGCCCATGACTGTAGGATCAACTCCGGCAAAACCAATAGAGCGAATTGTCGCCAGGGGCACAATGCCTTTCTTCTGGGCCACATCTTTAGCCATAAGGATCATGGAAGTGGCGGCCGCATTTAAAGGGGAGGAATTTCCGGCCGTAATAAACCCATCAGGTTTGTAGGCTGGTTTTAATTCTTTCATCTGTTCTAAATTCGTATCACCCCGAATAGCCTGATCCCGGTCTACAACCATCATCTTCCCATCTCCCTGCTCTGCCTCTATGGGTAAGATCTCATCCTTGAAGAAACCTTCTTGCAGAGCTTTATAAGCTAGCTGATGAGAGCGGACTCCCCAACGATCCATATCTTCCTTAGTCAAACCACTCATCGCAAAAAGCTTCTCCGCTGTTAAACCCATATTCATGGTGGTCATCATGTCCCAGTGCTTATAAGCAGCCTCAGTAAAAAGACGGGGATTTGGTGATATTGGTCCATCAGGACGAGCTAAAGCCCCCATGGGTACTCGGGTCATATGCTCCATACCGCCCACCATTACTATATCCGCAAATCCCATGGCAATTTCCATAAATCCTATATGAACACCGGCCATAGCTGATCCGCATTGCTGATCCACGAATTTGGCGGAGATGGTATAAGGCAAGTTGGCTAAAAATATGGGGAATCGTCCTCCGTAACTCCACTGCTCCGACACTCCTAAAGCTGAGCCGACAATAAAATCATCTATCTCCTCAGGTTTAATTCCCGTGCGCTTGATCAACTCCGGAAGTAGCTTAGCCAAAAGATCATCGGACCGCACTTTATGAAACCAATCCCGCGGGGGGTCATTGGGCCGCGAACGGGACTGGGCAGTTCTTAAATAACCAGCAATCACAACTTCACGCATTCCAAAATCCTCCTTTTTATTTTTAAGTTGCCCAGGAGCTGCGCCTGGTTTTTTAGACAGGGGTTGAAAACTTATTTTGGTTCTTCGGGGTTGACTTTCCGGTCCTCAATACCGGCAATCTTCTTCACTAACTTTTTTCGATACTCTATATCATATTGAGAAGTAATCGCTATATTCTCCATGATGGGTGATCCACCGCCATGATAAGCGCCGAAAAGATGAATTCCTCCAGTCGCTGAACAAAGCAGATCTCCCACGTACATCCATAATTTAGCTGCATCTTGCGGATGAACTTCTGGATTACGGGTTATATATTTGTAAAGTAGATCTTTAGTCTCGGGATTCATAAAATCCCCCTCGTACGGGAAAGTGGCCGGAATCCCGCCCGAGACGTCACAGAGAATTTCGGCCTCCCGGAAAACAGCTTCCCCGGTCAAACACCGTCCCACATTGGCATAAATAGAATGGGGGATATAGTTCCCTGGTCCATATGGCCGGAAACCAATTCCGGGAATATACACTTCGGGTTTTCCTAATTCGGAAGCAGTAAATCCCGCGGCGTAGCCCAACTCAGCTACGCGAATTATTTCGGCTAACTTGTCCCGCACATGAGCAGCCCGGGCAATACCGTTATACTCGGCGGCCAAGGCCACTGTTCCTAACATCAAGTCACCCAAGGCCGGTTTGCACCCCGAGTAACTATGGCGATGGAAAAGGGCAAAAAGGAGAGCTAAAATGCCACCATGAATGGTCTCTCCACATAAGAAGACTCTTTCCCAAGGAATAAAGGCATTGTCGAATATAGTATAGGAATCGGTAGCTCCAGGGGCGAACCCGCGCTTGAAGAACTGCCTTTCCCGCAAGTTGTGCACCGTAACCACTTGTTTAACTCCTTCCCAATCACCGGGAACAGCAAAGGCCACCGCCCAATCTTTTTCTTCTGGTAAGAGAGCTCGCGTAGGCACCACCAAAATTTCATCAGCCACAGAAGCTTCGGAGTTATGGACCTTTGATCCGCGCACGACGATGCCATCACTTCTTTTTTCCACTACATGCACATAAACATCGGGGTCTTTTTGTTGACTCGGGCGCTTCATGCGATCTCCTTTGACATCAGTCTGGGCACAGCACCCTACTAAATCTTCTTTTTGAAAACGGGTCAGCCATTTTATAAAATTTTTATGATATTCCGTAGCCCCATTATTTTGTTTATCCGCCTCGTAGGTCACCGCATAAAGGGCATTGGCTGCGTCTATACCCATACAACGTTGTATACAACCTCCGGCTACCTGGCAAAGCAGGCGCGTCATATCTTGTTTTTTATGCAAATCTTCTTTGCTGTGGTGAATATGGCAAAAGCGGTTAATCTTCTCTCCGGTCAAATGAGAGGTGGCCGTGCATAAATCGGCGTACTGCGGGTCGGCGGCGTAATCGAAGGTAAGCCCTATAGTATTGATCGTGGGCATCTGCAGTTCATCATCGCGATCGATTTTTTGGCCGTTTACATAAATATTTCTCCTCATTTTACGCAACCCGGCAATATATTGTTCTTTAGTTCTCATCTTTCCCCTCCTTTAAAGTTTAATTTGCTTTATTTTCCGTCTTGGTTTGCCCTTTTCCTATTCTGCTCACCTCCTCCATTAATGCCAGAATTTTCTTATATTCTTGGCGAGAAAGTTTGCGGTAAAGATGATAGAAAAAAGCGCTCATTATCTCACGGCCTTTGATCATCCTTTGGGAAAATTCCTCCGGGGTGAGTTTTTCCAATACGGCCTCCATATAGTATTTATGAGAAAGCACCACAATGTCGCGAAACATGTCGCGGTAAACCTGCAGGGCCTGGGGATCAAAACCGTCTCTGACTCCGATCCCTATATTATCCATTTCCACCACCAGTTTGCCTAAAGTAATGTCGTCTTGAGAATAAATTTTTTGTCCATTCCGTTCTTCCGGAGTTATGATTCCCCATTCTTCCATCTTGGGCAACCACCTTTTCCCCAGACCAGTTTCCTTACAGAAAGCTTCTTCCCCTATTATTTCTTGCGGCAGGAACTGATCAATAGGCCGAAAATATTCCCGGCGCACAGCTAAAAAAGTATTCCGCTCCGGAGATTTTTTGATGTTCTTTAATATATTTTTAATCACATTCAAGGGCAAAAAATAATTATCTTGGAGTTCCTTAATTAAGAGCAGACGTTCCACATAACTTTCATCATAATCAGCTACATTTCGGCCTTTTTTGACAGGCTTAGGGAGGAGGCCTTCTCTGATGTAAAAATGAATCGTTTCTTTCCGTACTTTAGCCCTTTTGACCAGTTCCCTGATCTTCAATGATTTTCTCCTCCACCCCCTCAAGTAGACTTTTCCCCACTATTAACGAATATAGGCCTTCTTGTCAAGGAGAAATTATTTATTAATATTTTTCTTGACTTTGCTATGTAGCATTTAGTATTACTTATAAAAATTGTTTATGGCCCAGAGTCATTAAATATTATATTTTCTCGCTCGGCCAGAAGAAAGTTTAGGGGCCTCTGGCCTGCCTCCCGCCTTTAGACAAAAGTTAGCTATTTATTATGACAAAGTCGCCATCGGGAAGTAGAATAGGGGAGGTAAATTTAAAAGGAGTCTAAAACAATGGAAACCAAACCCTGGCATCGTCATTATGATTATAACGTTCCTTTGAGCTTACGTTATCCTCGGATCAGTGTAGCTGACCTTTTGCAAATTCCGGCCAACTCTTTTCCGGATAAAGCTGCTTTGAATTTTTATGGCACAGAGTTGACCTTCTGGGAATTACGGGGGCAAGTTCTCCGCTTGGCCAATGCCTTGGGAGCTTTGGGTGTCAAAAAAGGAGAACGGGTCGGCCTCCACCTGCCCACTTCTCCGCAATATATCATCGCTTATTATGCCGTCCTTATGTTGGGAGGCATTGTGGTTAATCTTAATCCTATGTACACGGCAGAAGAATTGAAAATGATCGCCGCCAATACGGAATTTACTACCTTAATTACCTTCGATATAGTTTTGCCCACCGTGCGTAATTTTTGCCAGCAGGTTTCCATCCCCCGCGTAATTGTGACTAAGATTACAGATTATATTAAAGGGTTCGGAAAAAGTACGGCGGCCAGCTTAGAATTAGAAAAAAATTGGTGGCATTTTTCAGAGCTGATAGAAAACTCCCCCAGTAGTAAACAACCCAAGGTGCCGATCCAACCCGACGAACCGGCGCTCATTCAGTTCACCGGCGGCACCACCGGCGTCCCCAAAGGTGCCATTCTTACTCATGCTAATGTAGTAGCGGCCACTTTGCAATGTTCCCAATGGGGGAACCCAACCATGCAATATACTCCTCCTGAAAGAAGATCTGTTCTGGCCATCCTTCCTTTTTTCCATGTTTATGGAAATATTGTCGTCTTAAACTGGGCGGTATTTAATTGTGCGACCCAGTTTTTGATCCCCCGCTTTCAGATTGATGAGTTGATGAATCTCTTGGCCAACTTCAAAGAAATTACTTTTTTCCCCACTGTGCCTACTATGATCAATGCTATTATCAATCACCCCAAAGCACCAGAGCTTGATCTGGCGCGTAAATTGGGTCTTTTAAATTCGGGGGCTGCTCCCATGCCTGTAGAACTAATTGAACAAGTCAAAGACATGGGCATATTTTTTACGGAAGGGTATGGCCTTAGTGAGTCTACCTCGTTGGGAATTGCTAATCCCATTCTCGGGCTAAAAAAGGTAGGGAGTATCGGCATTCCCTTTATTGATAATGATGTCCGCTTAGTCGATGTACAAGAAGGAAAAGAAGATGTCCCTCCAGGCACGCCCGGAGAGATCATCATGAAAGGTCCTTTGATTATGAAAGGGTATTGGAATAATCCCCAAGAAACAGCCGGACAACTACGGGATGGTTGGCTCTATACTGGAGACGTGGCCATCCAAGATGAAGATGGCTATTTCTTTATCGTAGATCGAAAAAAAGACATGATCATTGCGGGAGGATTTAATATCTACCCTCGCGAAATAGACGAAGTCCTTTTCCAGCACCCTAAAGTTCAAGAAGCAGTGGCCGTGGGTATCCCTGACCCCTATCGCGGCGAAACTGTAAAAGCCTACATTGTCTTAAAACCAGGAGAAAAGGCTACGGCCGATGAAATTATCGCTTTTTGCCGCGAAAGATTAGCCGCTTATAAAGTGCCTAAGATAATAGAATTTCGTGACGCCCTTCCTAAGTCAGCCATCGGCAAAGTTTTACGCAAGATTCTGCGCGCCGAAGAAGAAGCCAGAAAGAAAAAAGAATAAAGGAGGTAACTTTATGGGTAAGCGAATTTTAAGGACCAAACTCTGTGACCTCCTGGGTATAGAATATCCCATCGTGTGTGCGGGCATGGGCCCGACCTTAATCGGCGAGACTACGGGCGCTCCGGTAGAGCTAGTGGTGGCCGTTTCCGAAGCAGGGGGGATGGGTGTATTAGGGGGAGCTGGTTACACCATCGATGGATTGCGGGCGGCTATTCGGGAAATTAAGTCCCGAACAGATAGACCATTTGGTGTCGATCTTCTTTTGCCCCAGAAGCTCGATGTCGGCGGCGGGCTGGGTCAAAGGGGGATAGAGGAGCTGCCTTTATCAGCTATTCTGAAAACTCTCCCTAAGCCTTATCAGGATTGGCTGAAAAAAGTTAGAGAAGAACTGGAGTTACCCGAAGTGGAAATAATGGTACGCATGAATACTACTACCATGCGCCCGCAAGAAGCAATCCAAGTTTGTATTGAAGAAAAAGTGCCCCTCTTTTGCGCTGGGTTAGGAAATCCAGGTTTCATGGTGCCCCAAGCCCATGCCGTGGGCATGAAAGTATTAGGCATTACAGGTAACACCAAAAATGCCCGGCGGATGGCTCAGGCCGGAGTTGATCTCCTCGTCGCTCAAGGATATGAGGGCGGGGGACATACGGGGAGGATTGGAACTATGGCGTTGCTTCCCCAGGCTATCGACGCTGCTTACCCAGTTCCGGTACTGGCTGCTGGAGGAATAGGGGATGGACGGGGTTTGGCCGCTGCCTTAGCTATGGGCTGCGTGGGCGTTTGGGTAGGCACCCGCTTCTTAGCCACCAAAGAAGGGGGCGCCTTAGAAATTAATAAACAAAAAATTCTGCAAGCTACTGATGAGGATACGCGGGTGAGTAAAGCTTATACGGGCAAAACGCTGCGGGCCAGTTATAATCGCTTTCATGACCTTTGGGACGGATCGGGATTAGAGCCTCTTCCTTTTCCCACGCAAGTCTTGATCTCTTCTGCTCTCTTGGCCAGCTTTATTAAAAGTGAAAAATATGAGTATGTAGGTGGATTAGCTGGGCAAATCTCCGGACTGATTAAAGAAATCAAGCCAGCTCGGCAAGTCTTAGAAGAAATGGTGGAAGAAGCGGTCGATATTTTAACCCGCCGGTTGCCGGAGAATGTAATTGCTAAATAATAATTAGAGCAGCAGGAAATTCTCCTCTTTTGTTAGGTGCCGTGGGGCATTATAATTAATAGCGATGGCTATCCGCATCTTTCCCGTCCCTCTTTTTTTGAATGAAGATGAAGCAATTTTGCCGCAGAGAGTGGCTGATATTTTAGGCCTCCCCCTGCACCATGTGCAGCGTTGGCGGATTATAAAAAAATCGCTCGACGCCCGGCAAAAGAAAAAAATTCACTTTGTTTATGCTTTGGAAATTTCTTTGCCTCCTGCCGAAGAGGCCCGGGTATTGGACCAACCCCCCAAAAAATTAAAAGTGGCCAAAGTTGTCCCCGCTGCTCCGGCATTAAGCAAAAGAATTACCCAGTCCCTTAAAGAGCGCCCTATAATTGTGGGATCAGGACCAGCAGCTCTTTTCTGTGCTTGGCAATTGGTAGCCGCGGGCTTAACTCCTTTAATTATAGAACGCGGGAAGATGGTAGAAGAGCGGATTCAGGATGTAGCCAGATTCTGGGCAGAAGGTATCCTCAATCCGGAAAGCAATGTCCAATTCGGAGAAGGAGGTGCAGGAACTTTCTCTGATGGTAAATTGTATACCCGCCTCCATACACCCTTGGTTGCGCAAATTTTAGAAATTTTTGTGCGTTTTGGCGCTCCAGCAGAGATTACCTATTGGCAAAAGCCCCATATAGGCACAGATCGGCTGCGTAAAGTTATCGCCGCTATGCGCGAATGGCTCAAGGCTCAGGGAGTAGAGTTTCAATTTCAAACTAAACTTACGGGCTTAAACATCTCCCGAGGCCAAGTGGCCGGGGTGATTGTTAACCGGGAGCGAGAATTGTCGACTTCCATACTTATTTTAGCTATAGGCCATAGCGCCCGAGATACATTCCAGATGCTTTACCAAACCGGAGTAGCTATGGAGCCTAAGCCATTCGCTATGGGGGTGCGGATAGAACATCCCCAAAGCCTAATTAATAAAATCCAATATGGTCCCGCTGCCGGCCACCCGGCCCTGCCCCCCGCGGAATATGCCTTGTCTTTCCGAACTGCCCAAGGCCGGCCGGTGTACTCTTTTTGCATGTGTCCTGGGGGCTCAATAATTGCGGCCAGTTCTGAAGAAGATAAATTAGTAACCAATGGCATGAGTATGTACCAACGCAATTCACCTTATGCCAATAGCGCTCTGGTAGTGGGAGTTATTCCGGAGGACTTCCCTGCTCCTCATCCCTTAGCAGGAATAGAATGGCAGCGCCAGTGGGAAGAGAAAGCTTACCAATTAGGAGGGGGCAGATACCGCGCTCCAGCTCAATCGCTCTCGGACTTTCTGGAGGGACGCGAGACTACTTCCGTTAGGCCGACGAGCTTTAAACCCGGAATCACTCCTGCTCCTCTGGAGGATTGCTTACCAGAATTTGTTACCCATAGCCTCCGGGAAGCGCTGCCTTATTTTCATAAAAAAATGCCCGGCTTTTCTTCAGCGGAAGCTATGTTAATAGGCGTGGAAACCCGTACTTCCTCGCCGGTAAGGATAATACGCGGCCCAGATTTTCAATCCCTTAGCCTCGCCGGTCTTTACCCCATTGGTGAAGGTTCCGGATATGCCGGTGGAATCATCAGCTCGGCCCTGGATGGTCTTAAAGCCGCCAAAGCTATTGTAGAAAAATTAGGAGGCTGCTAAAGACAAAAGGAGAGGCCATGACTGAAGAGCAACGCGGAGAAAGGAAAAGTAAAATTTTTGTCAACGAACTGCAGCGCGGGCAAAGCATTGAAAGTTATTTTCACGTGCGCGAGAAAAACTTGAACCGCACAAAAGCAGGGGCGCCCTATTTGTCTTTGCGCTTAGCAGATAGAACGGGGGAGATCGAAGGGCGGGTTTGGGATAACGCTCCGGACTTCGTTTCTATCTTTGATGTCCATGACTTTATCAAAGTCCGGGCCGAAGTAGAAGAATTTCAGGGGACGCTCCAGCTGCGGATTGTCAAATTACGCCGATGCTTGGCCGAAGAGATCAGACTTGATGATTTTCTACCGCGAACTTCCGCCGACGTTGAAAAAATGTTTGCCGAATTAAAAGATTTAGCTCATTTGGTTAAACAACCTTTCCTCTCCCAACTTCTTGACTCTTTTCTGGAAGACCCGGATTTTGGGGAAAAATTTAAAAGAGCGCCGGCCGCTAAAAATGTGCATCATGTTTATTTAGGAGGATTATTGGAGCATACCTTAGCTGTGGCCCAGCTTATCCTTCTCGTGGCTCCCCGTTATCCGGGGGTGAATCAAGACTTGCTCTTAACCGGAGGGATTTTGCATGATATAGGTAAAATTGCGGAATTATCCTTTAGCCGCGTCTTCGATTATACAGACGCTGGTCGGTTACTTGGCCACATTGTCTTGACCGTAGAGATGGTAAATCAAAGAATAAAGAGCATTCCCGATTTCCCAGAAGATTTAGCGCTCTTGCTGGAACATATCCTCATAAGCCACCATGGAGATTTTGCCTTCGGCTCACCCAAACTACCCATGACCTTGGAAGCGTTAATTCTGCATCATCTTGATGATCTGGATGCAAAAGTTAATGCTTTTTGGGCCTGGATTGCCAAAGAAAAAGACCAGCCGGCGCGTTGGACTACTTATCATAAGCTCTTGGCCAGATATATATTAAAACCGGAGAATGCGGAAGCCGACTTAACTCAGGAGAGTTAAAAAGTTAATGATTAAGCATCAACCTCTTCATTCTTGGAAAGTAAGCCCCGCGGAAGCCAAGAATATTCAATTAGAGCTCCGCCAGCAACTCCGGCTTTGCCCACCCCCAAATCCATTGACTACTGTTGCTGCGGGTGATGTAGCTTATGGGCGCTGGGAGGCAAAGACTTATGCCGGTTTTCTCCTTTTTACTTATCCTGACTTAAACGTATTGGAGAGAGTTTTTGCGGCTGGTGAAGTTTCCTTTCCTTATATTCCTGCGCTACTTACTTTTCGGGAGGCGCCGCTTCTCCTGCAGGCTTTTGGTCAATTATCCAGGAAACCCGACTTAATAATCTTTGACGGCCAGGGCATAGCTCATCCCCGAGCGATGGGGATTGCTGCGCACTTGGGGATCATCCTCGATTTGCCCACCATTGGCTGTGCCAAAAGCTGCTTAGTGGGCACTTATGAAAATCTTCCAGCTTTTGCCGGAGCAAAAGCGCCTCTTCTGTACCAAGACCAAGTTGTAGGCATGGCCGTGCGCACCCGGGCCCATGGGCGGCCAGTATTTGTTTCCCCCGGTCATAAAATGGATTTGGAAAATGCGGTAAAGATCACCCTTGCCCTCTGCCGCGGTTATCGAATACCCGAACCCTTACGCCAAGCCCATATTTTCGTCAAGCGACTGCGTAGCGAAGAAAAATGAGGGGGAGGCATCTTCTTTGCAGAAAAGAATCTTAGGAAAAACAGGTTGGCTTCTTTCCATCATTGGGTTTGGCGCGATTAAACTGCCGCGCTTAAGCAGAGAGGAATGCAATCGCCTCCTTCACCGCGCTTTAGATATGGGGATTAATTTTATCGATACAGCTGATTGTTATGGCGACAGTGAAGAGAAAATTGGCCAAGCCCTGCAAGCCAGAAGGAAAGAATTCTATCTGGCCACTAAGGTTGATGAAAGAGATGCCCATGGTGTGCGGGCTAAATTAGAAAGGTCATTAAGCAGACTGCGTACTGACTGGATTGACTTGCTCCTTTTTCACGATGTGCGCGGTGGAGAATATGAAAAAATATTTACGGCCGGTGGCTTAGAAGAACTGCAGAAGGCTCAACAAGCCGGAAAAATAAGAGCAATTGGGATAAGCATTCACGGGTCAATATCCATGATGCGTCAGGCTATAGAAAGTGGCGCCTTCTCCGCCCTCATGGTTGCTTACAGTGCCCTTGATGAAGATCGCTTGAGTGCCCCTCTGCTTCCTTTGGCGGCCAGCAAAGGGGTGGGTTTGATTGCTATGAAGCCATTGGCGGGGGGAAGGTTAGGCTATTTCCCTTCGTCAGGTTGGGATAAAAATTTATTTAAGGGAGAATCACCGGCCCAGATCGCTCTCCGCTATGTTATTTCTAACCCTTACCTAACTTGTGCCATCCCCGGAATGATGTCCCTTGGCGAATTGCAAGAGAACTGCCGCGTTGGTCAAGAACCCCGGGATTTATCTTTAGCTGAACTAAAAAAATTTATGGAAATAGCCGCGGCGGCCGGCCAAGGATTTTGTCGGAATTGTGGCTATTGCCTGCCCTGTCCGGAAGGAATTCCTATTCCCGATATTTTTCGTTTTGAGAATTATTACCGCCACTATGGGCTTAAAGAATGGGCTAAACTTCAGTATAAGTCTCTACCCATTAATGCTCAAGCCTGCTCGCACTGCCAAGTTTGCCTGGAGCGTTGTCCCTTTGGCGTCTCTATTCCTCCTCAATTAAAGCTGGCGCACCAAATCCTTAATGATTAAGTTGGAACTGCCCCCCGATCTTCATCGGCAAGGGGCTCAATACCTATACTTGCTAACCAAGCCAGAACATTTTTCTTCTCTTTTTCATTTTTAAACTTCAGCCATTCTTTTTCAATTTCTGGGGCCTCCTGCAAGATTTCCTTAAATTTGCGCCAAATTCCCTTCCCGTGCCTGGATAAGAAAATCTTTTCCTTTATTTTGGGGTCATTAATTTTTTCAGCGAATTCCCATATATCATTAAATCCTTCTTTCTTCTTTTTTATGGGAATCTCTACATAGCGAGGGTTTCCCCCCAGAATATCCTTAGCCAAGTCAACTAATTTTAATTGCCCCTTAGGTAGAGACTTTAAAAGTTCTTCATCCTCCAGAGCATCTATGACTTCTCGGGGAAGCATGATGGTTTCCCCGCTTTCTACATCCAAATAATAATTCTGATCGAGTCGATCCTGATCATCCATGCAGATAGCGATATACTCTAAATCTACTTTTAATTTCCTCAAACTCGGCCTCCCCATAAAAACTGATTTTTAAGAAAATTTAGCCCCTTTTTCCCTAAGGGTAGTAAGGTGGTAACCAAAAATATGGGCGTTCCCCATACCAAGGATAAAAGGGGATATATTCCGTCCTCTTCGGCCAAAGTTTAATTTCTTGGGCTATGATGATGGGATAAGAATAAAAAGTTTCCCCTATGGGTAATACTTCCTTCCCTTCTATCTCTCCTATAACGGTAATCTCGCGACCACTTTGATAAATCTCGGGATCCAAAAATCCTTTATATTTTACCATAAAGCGGCCAGCAGTTTGATCCAGATTTTTGGGTCTTTTCCCCAGATCTAATTCTGCCTGCCTTACTAACAAAATTGTTTCTTCCGGCTTATTCTTTGTCTCTATAATTACTCCTCCTAATAAAACTTTTCGACCCTTATAGATGGTGGGGTCCTTTTTTATGTCTGCTAAGCTTAAGGTAGGATCAATTTGTTGGCGCAATTCTGGTGAAAAAGGAAAACAAGAGCTCAAGCATAAAAATAAAATCAAAAAACAAGCCCCTAACTTATTCATTAAAAAGTTCCTCCGAGGCCAATGCCGAAATGAAAAAACAGACCGCTTTTAGATTCTTTTGGCCAAAGATGAGCTTCTTTTATTTTTAGGACAGGATAATGATATTCTTTTTCGCCGATGGGCAGAGTCTTTTTTCCACTAACCAAGCCAAGTATTGTAATTTTTCTTCCAGGAGAAAAAATAGTCGGGTCCTGAAAATCGGTGAAAAATGCTAAAAATCGCCCACCAGACTTATCGGTTTCCTGCGGCTTGTTTTGCCAATCTAAGGGGAGGTGCCATACTTCTATCCATGGGGTTTCTTCTTTAATTTCGGTCCTTATAATTTTCCCTCCTAAGATTATTGTTTTTCCCGTATAACTTTCCGGAGCTCTAAGCAAAACAGGAAAGGTGAGCTCAAAATCCACTTCTTTCATTATTTCCTTGCTAAATAACGGAGCACAACCACAAAGTAAACATAGCAAAATTGGGCAGAGAAAATAATAAAATTTCATAGGTTTTATTATACTGCAAATTTTATGATTTTTTCCCTATTTTTATCAGCCCGGCATGTTTCCGCCTGAAATAGGCAGGCATTTCAAAAGTGAGCGACGGTCAGAGCATTTATTACTTGACAGAGCAGGCAAGATTTTGCTTAAAATCAAACCAAAATTATTAGGGAGGAGGGATCACCATGAACCCTGAAGAATACGCCAAATATGATGCATTGGGTTTAGCGGAGTTAGTGAAACGCCAAGAGGTAACTCCCTTAGAAATGGTGGAAGCGGCCATTTCTCAGATGGAGCTTTTAAACCCTTCTTTGAACGCGATCATTACGCCCATGTTCGATCGGGCGCTGGATCAGGCGCGCGGAAAATTGCCCGCCGGTCCTTTCACTGGTGTTCCTTATTTATTAAAAGACTTAGGAGCTTTCTGCGCCGGAGTGCGCTTAACCTTGGGTTCAGCTTTTTTACAAAATTTTATCCCTGACCATGATACTGAACTCGTCCTCCGCCTTAAACGAGCAGGTCTAATTATTATGGGGAAAACCAACACTCCTGAATTTGGCCTCTTGCCTACCACCGAGCCCCTCCTTTTTGGTCCTTGCCGCAATCCCTGGGATAAGACAAAGACTACCGGAGGATCCAGTGGGGGTTCGGCAGCGGCGGTAGCAGCAGGAATGGTACCCATGGCTCATGCTAACGACGGGGGAGGTTCCATTCGCATTCCCGCCTCGTGTTGCGGACTTTTTGGCCTTAAACCTACGCGCGCTCGAAACCCCCTTGGTCCGGATATGGGTGATATGTACAGCGGCTTAATAGTCGAACATGCTGTTACTCGTTCAGTGCGCGATTGCGCCGCTCTTCTGGATGCCACTGCCGGCCCTGATTTAGGCGATCCATATTGGGCACCTCCCCCTGCTCGACCATTCCTGGAAGAAGTAGGAACATCTCCAGGAAGATTAAAAATCGCTTTCGCCACCAAACCTTTTACGGAAGTAAAGATTCATGAAGATTGTATAAAGGCTGTAAAAGATGCGGCGGTTCTTTGCCAAAGTCTCGGGCATGAAGTCGAAGAAGCATCACCTCTGGTCAACGGGACTCTTTTAACGCAAGCTTTTATGACTCTATTTTCTGGAGGATTAGCTTGGAGCATTGATGGCCTTAGTTTAGCCACGGGGCAAAAGCCTTCTCCGGAATTTTTTGAACCCCTCACTTGGGCTTCCTATGAAATGGGTCAGAAACATACAGCCTCCTCTTACTTAAATTCTTTAAACCTTCTCCAAAGAATTTCTCGGCAGGTGGCCCAATTCTTTACCAAGTATGACCTTTGGTTAACTCCTACCTTAGCCCAACCGCCGGTAGAACTGGGGTTCTTTGCTTCTCCTCCTGAAGATCCTCTGCTTGGCTTTCGGCGAGCAGCCGAGTTTATTCCCTTTACCCCCTTAGCTAACGCTACTGGCCAGCCGGCTATGTCTGTGCCTCTTTACTGGAATGAGGAAGGATTGCCCATAGGAGTACATTTTCTGGGGCGTTTCGGCGATGAAGCCACTCTTTTTCGTTTGGCCGCGCAATTAGAAGCAGCTCGGCCATGGTTCAATCGCCGACCAAACATTTAATAATCCAAAATCTTCGTCTGGCCTGCTTCTGGCCTGCCTCTGGCCTGCCGCCCGCCCTTTCTGACTATGGCGACCCAGTCTCAGTGGGGAGAAGGGGTTAATTCGTTCATTCGTTGCTGGGCCCCTTGGGGGTCTTGATGGTCCTAATCTTTTTATCCCCAAACAGTAAGCATTCTTTTTTCGGGAGAAGCATTTTTATATTCACCGAGCCATTCAAAGACTTGCAGAATTACCCCGAGAGGGTTTTTGGGCCCGACTAAAACTTCTCGTCTAACTCCGGGAATTTCTGAATAATTTGAAGTTTTTAGGCCGTGGGCATTAAAATGCTGAATGAAGTCATCCAGATTTTCTACTTCCATACCTAAATGCTGCATAGTCTCGCCAAATTTTTCGATGTGCTTGGCTACGAAGCCATCCGCACTGGTGGGTTCCAAGAAGGAAAAAGTACTCTCACCCACCTGCATAATGGCCACTTTGTACTTCCCTTCTTCATTAACTTTTTCGACGATAAACTTAGCGCCAAAAAGGGCGACCATTTTTTTCTTGGTTTCTTCTAAATTGCGCACGGCAATAGCCATATGATCGATTTTTTTAAACATAGATTACCTCCCTTAAAATTATTTTCTTCCTTAGGCTTTTTCCAAGCCTATATGACCTGACAAAAATTTTCCAGGAAAATTTATCATCCCCTCAATTTATTATTAAGGTAAATTTTGAGAGAATTTATTTTTTGCGCTAATTATTTGGCCTCGCTTTCGGAATACTTAACCATCTTCTCTTTTCAAAAAAGTTAATAATTTTATTATAATCATAAAGATTTTATAAATGGGCTAGGAAATGGAGGAGGGAACAAAACATAGATTGAGCCGAGTAAAGTTGTTTTATTTTCCCGGATAAGGCGCCTGGGCGGTTTGAATTGGTATAAAAAGTCAAAGGGAAAAGCTTCGGCAATATTATTGACAAATTGTCATAAAAAATAAATTTAAATCAGTTAATTTGACATTTTTTCTGGATAGAAATTACTCTTTCTGACATTTTGTCAAGGAATTGATAAAATAGCTGGACCAAAAACATTAGGCTTTTTTAAAATAATCAATAAATTCAATAAATTAAATCGTGGCCCATTAAAATAAGGAAATGGCAAGATTTTTGCTTAAAAATAAGAAAAAAGAAGGGGTTCGATCTCCACCGGCTACAAAAGAGCGAACTCCCCTGCTCAAATGTGACTGGCAACCCAAAAAAACCCTCCTCCATTAGATCGAGCCCCTTCTTTTTTACCCTTTAGCGTAATATTTTGAGGAGGCATAGTGGATAAAGAAACGATTCTGGTAGTTGATAACGAAGATGCCATTAGGGAAACGCTAAAGAAAATTTTGGAACGCGAAGGGTATAAAATTTTTACCGCCAAGAACGGGCAAGAAGCCTTAGATATACTGAGAGAAAAGAAGGTCCATCTAATTATATCCGATATCGTTATGCCTAAAATAGATGGACACAAACTATTGCGGTTGGCCAAATCAATTAGACCAGAAATTGAAGTTGTCCTCATGACTGGCCATGGCCAAACAGAACAAGGACTGGAAGCAATCAAAGAAGGAGCTTTTGATTTTATCCAAAAGCCATTTACAAAATTAACTTTATTCAAAACTGTAAAACAGGCCTTGGAAAAACAAGCCATGGGCGCAGAGATCCGCTATTTGAAAGAGCGGATAAGAGAGCTAATTTCCGAAATTTTAGAAGTCGTGGGTGAACAACCAAAAGCGGCTAAACCCTTGGAGTACAATCAAGGTATAAGGGCCGCTACCTCTTCTCCCCATTAAATTTTCTGGCTAATGAGGAAGCCATTCCTAAATTCTTGCCATTAAGGATTGGGTTTCTAAATCCCCTAAAATTAACCAAATTGAAAAAGACGTTATTTTTATGACTATGAAAAATTTGCCTGTTTAAATATAATAAAAAATATGGTACGCAAAATTTAGAATGGAGGTAATTTTATTATGCCCGAAGAAAAGAAAACCATTACCAGCATGATGGAGGAAACCAGGAAATTTCCGCCTCCCCAGGAATTTAGCGCAAAAGCTCATATCAAGAGCTTAGAAGAATACCAAAAGCTTTATAAAAGATCTTTGGAAGATCCGGAAGGCTTTTGGGGAGAATTGGCCGAAAATTTAGAATGGTACAAGAGATGGGAAAAAGTATTAGATTATAGCTTTAAAGACAATATATATATTAAATGGTTTATTGGCGGCAAGCTAAATGTTGCAGTCAATTGCTTGGATCGTCATCTAAAAACTCATCGGCGTAACAAGGCCGCTATAATCTGGGAAGGAGAACCAGGAGAAAGCCGGACCTATACCTATCAGCAACTGTATACAGAAGTATGCAAATTTGCTAATGTCCTAAAGAAAAAAGGGGTAAAAAAAGGTGATCGGGTTACGATCTATATGCCCATGATTCCGGAATTGCCGATTGCTATGTTGGCCTGTGCCCGTATTGGAGCCATCCATAGCATCGTTTTTGGAGGATTCAGTGCAGATTCTTTGAAAGATCGTATCCAGGATGCCCAGTCCTCGGTTTTAATAACTACTGATGCCAGTTATCGCGGCGGGCGAGTAATTGGCCTAAAAAATAATGCTGACGCTGCTTTAGAACAATGCCCTTCAGTAAAATCAGTAATCGTTTATAATCGGACAAATACAAAAATAGACATGAAGCCAGGGCGGGACTTCTGGTGGCACGAAGAGATGGCTGCCCCGGATATTAAAGGCGAATGCCCTCCGGAGATAATGGATGCCGAAGATCCTTTATTCATCCTCTATACGAGTGGCTCCACAGGAAAGCCCAAAGGGGTTTTACATACCACGGCCGGTTATTTACTTTATGTGCTTATCACTTTTAAATGGATCTTCGATTATAAAGATGAAGATATTTTCTGGTGCACGGCTGACATCGGTTGGGTCACTGGACATAGCTACATCGTTTATGGTCCCTTAGCTGCTGGAGCAACCAGTCTGATGTTTGAAGGAGTACCCAACTATCCCCAGCCAGATCGTTTCTGGCAAATCGTGGAAAAATATAAAGTTAATATATTTTATACCGCCCCTACAGCGCTGCGGGCTATGATGAGAGATGGAGATAAATGGCCTCTCGCTCGCGATCTTTCATCTTTACGGTTGTTGGGCACCGTAGGTGAACCGATCAATCCTGAAGCCTGGATGTGGTACTATAAAATAATTGGTAAGGAGCGCTGTCCAATCGTAGATACTTGGTGGCAGACGGAGACCGGCGGTATTTTAATTACTCCTTTACCGGGGGCTATACCTATTAAACCAGGATCAGCAACCAAACCTTTCCCGGGTGTAGAAGCAGCGGTCATTAGAGAAGATGGATCTCCAGCAGATGTTAATGAAGGTGGATATTTGGTCATAAAAAGACCTTGGCCAGGGATAATGCGCACAGTTTATGGTCAACATGAAAGGTTTAAGGAGACTTATTTCGTCCAATTTCCGGGCATGTATTTTACCGGTGATGGGGCGCGGGTGGATGAAGATGGCGATTTTTGGTTGATGGGGCGGGTTGATGACGTCATCAACGTTTCGGGCCATAGGATCGGCACCGCCGAAGTAGAAAGTGCTTTAGTCAGTCATCCCGCGGTGGCCGAAGCGGCCGTCGTAGGCATGCCCCATGAAATTAAAGGTCAAGGAATCTACGCCTTTGTAACTTTAAAAGCGGGGCAAGAGAAATCCGAGGAATTACGGAAAGCATTGGTGGCGCACGTGCGCAAAGAAATAGGCCCCATAGCTACTCCGGATAAAATTCAATTCGCTGATGCGCTTCCTAAGACAAGAAGCGGGAAAATTATGCGCCGAATTTTGAAGAAGATAGCTGCGGGAGAGGTGCGGGACTTAGGAGACACAACTACCTTAGCTGATCCTTCCGTCGTGCAAACTTTAATTGCCGAAAGAGCATAGCTTATTCCACTCCCCCGTTTAAAATTTTTCCCAAAGGGTTTTAACGGGGGAGTTTTTGTTTAGGAGGCTAATTTTATGTCTAAAAATAAGGCTGAGATTTCGCCTGGGGAGACAAAGAAGTATCAAGGATGGATGGTGACTTTGGCGGGCACGGGAATTAATTTAGCCTTGGGAGTTCTTTATGCTTGGTCGATAATTTCCAAGCAAATTTCCAAGGAGTGGGGATGGAGTGAAACGCAGACAGCACTGCCCTATTCCGTGGCCATAGCGATGTTTGCTTTTACTATGGTGCCCGCTGGAAGGCTGCAAGATAAATGGGGCCCCCGTTTAGTAGCCACTTTAGGAGGAATATTTTGTGGAGTCGGCTTTATCGTGGCCAGTTTAAGTCAATCCTTGGTCGGGTTGGTAATCGGTTTTGGTATCTTAGCAGGAATGGGCATTGGCTTTGGGTATGCGTCTGCCACCCCCCCCGCAGTAAAATGGTTTCCTCCTGAACGGACTGGTTTAATTGCTGGAGTAGTGGTGGCCGGATTTGGATTAGCTTCTGTATACATTGCCCCTTTGGCAAATTATCTTTTAGGGAACTTCGGCATTCAGAGGAGTTTTTTAATTTTGGGTGTAGCTTTCCTATTAGCTGTGGTGGTTTTGGCTCAGATTTTAAAAAATCCTCCGGCGCATTATAAACCTGTTTGGGGTTCGCAGAATCCCGGAACAAAAAACCTAACCGCAAAAATTACCGGGAAAATCATTGACTATGAGTGGTCAGAGATGTTGCGTACCCCGCAATTTTACCTTCTGTGGATTATGTACGTATTTGGGGCGGGGGCAGGATTGATGATCATCGGCAAATTGGCTAAGATTGTCGACCTGCAAGCAGGAATAAAGGCCGGGTTTATTTTTGTAGCGATGCTGGCTGTGGGTAATGCTGCTGGCCGAGTAATTGCGGGGGTTTTATCAGACAAGATTGGTCGCACCTGGACTATGTTCTTTGTTTTCATTTTTCAGGCTGGGCTCATGTTTATTTTGCGCTGGTTAGAAACCTATAGTGCCCTTTTTATGGCCTCTATTCTTATCGGCTTTAACTATGGCGCCAATCTTTCGGTTTTCCCTTCCGTAACCAAGGATTACTTTGGCCTAAAAAATTTCGGTTTAAACTATGGGCTGATTTTTACTGCTTGGGGAGTTGGCGGAATATTGGGACCTATTTTAAGTGGGTGGATTTATGATCAGGCTAAGAATTTTAATAACGCTTACTTGATCGCTTCTATTTGTTTGCTTATGGCCGCGGCGCTCACTTTTATTACCCGTCCCCCAAAGGCGAAAACAGATGCTAAAGAATTAGCGAAAGCGGCTTAAAGAATTTATTTATTTGGCCACAGCATATTTTTCTTTTAAGTTAACTAAATCGGCACTTAAGTTCTTGATCTTTAGACTCTCTTTGGCCTTTTTCTTAAAATCGAGGAGCCAAAATAAGGTATAAACAGAGGCTACCATAAGGATGGAAAAAGCTATAACGCCTAAAATTAATAAATAGAATTTTGCTTGAACGGGCGCTATCGCATACCCCCATATCTCGCCGGCTAATCCTTGGCTGGGGATCGCGCTCCAGCTTATCAAACTCCCTAAGATTATTTTAGCTTTCTTCATTGGGCTCACTCCCCTCTTTAAATCTCCGCTTTTTTAATTCCTTAACCTTCCACCCTAATTTTTTGCAAAATAAATGCCTTCTCTTAACCAATACTTTTTAAGCATAACTTTTTGTAATAATTAATAAATTTTTAGCTAATAAAAATCTTTTCTTAACTTAAAAGATTGGTCTTTGACAAAATGTCAAAATAAGGAATTTTTGTCTAATTAACTTGGAAAAAATGTCATAATTTCCCAAAGGTAAATGGATTTTTGGACATATTGGCAAATAGAAAATATAGGAGGGTTTAAATAGCCTTTAACTTAAGCTAAAAGTTTGAGATTTTATAGTAACTTTGATATATTGACAAAGAAGGATAAAGATGAAACCATTTCGCGACTGGAAAATCCGGAGCAAATTAATAATTTCTACTCTCTTTTTGGCTTTAGTGCCGATGGCCGTGGCTTCCATGCTTTCTTTGGACAGGTTCATGGAAAGTTTAAAGGGGGCTTATGAGTCAGACTTGGAGCACATAGTGGCGAATATTCAGGCCATGTGCAAAGCTCAACAAGAACTTCTGCAAAATAAGCTTACGGGCGATCTAAAAATTGCCCACCATATTTTTTACCAGCACGGAAAGCAAGTTCCCATTTCTACCGCTCGACTAATAGAAATGGAAATTGAAGATCAATTTACCAAGGAAAAAAGCAAAGCGCGTTTCCCCCTTTGGGTTATGGGCGGCAGACCTTTGATTGAAGATCATGCTATTGTGGATAGAGTTCAAGAATTATTAGGGGGCACGTGTACAATTTTTCAAAGAATAGATGGGGATCGCCTTTTGCGCATTTCTACTAATGTTTTGCGCGATAATGGCACTAGGGCTATAGGAACTTATCTACCTCCTTCCAGTGAGGTTACCAAAGCTATTTTACGCAAAGAAACTTATCGCGGCCGAGCTTTTGTAGTGAATGCCTGGTACATCACCGCCTATGAGCCAATATTAAATGCCCAGGGGGAAGTTATAGGGGCTCTCTACGTGGGTATCCCCGAACAAAGTGCGCTCTCCTTAAAAACGGCCATCAAATCTATAAAGATTGGCAAGACGGGCTATGCTTTTATAATGGATAGTTCCGGAAATTTAGTTGTCCATCCCGTAAAAGAAGGGGAAAATATTTTAGAAGTAAAAGACTCTTCCGGTTTTGCTTATATTAAAGAAGTAACGAAGAAGGCCGTCCAACTAAAAGAAAACGAAGTGGGTACCATCCGTTACCCATGGATAAATGTGGAATTGGGCGAAAAGACTCCCCGGATGAAGATCAACAAATATCAATATTTCCGAGATTGGGATTGGATTATAGTCGCCGGGGGATATGAAGAAGAGATTTTTGCCGGGGTGGAGCAAATAAAATTTTTTATATACTTGGTAGGAATAGGCAGTATTGGCTTAGCCTTACTATTAACAATTAGCCTCTCCCGCGTGCTGACCAAGCCCATTATGGAACTTACGGAAGTGACGGCGCGCATGGCTGCTGGGGATTTAACCCAAAAAGCTAATATTACCACGGCTGATGAAATCGGTACCTTGGGGAGATCTTTTAACCGCATGGCCGACCAGGTGCTTAATTATACCCGTAATCTGGAAGACATTGTCCGGGTGCGCACCGTAGAAATTCAAGAGAAAGAAGAGAAGTACCGGAACCTCTCCAATCTTTTAAATAGCATTTTGGAGAGCTCAACAGAATATTCCATAATTGCCCTTGATGCTCAAGGGATAATTTTGGAATACAATAGCGGGTCAGCCAAACTTTTTGGTTGGTCCAAAGAAGAAGTTGTGGGGAAAATGTGGATTGGCAAGACTTTTCGACGGGAAGACCGGGCGCGCGGAGTTTTGTGGGAAATTTCCCGCCAAGTAGAGACGCAAGGTATGACCGAATATGAACTGGAGCGGGTGCGCAAAGACGGAAGTCTTTTTACAGCCCACGCCGTAATGACCACTTTAAAAGACCCCAGCGGGAAAATATTGGGTTTTGTAGAAATTGCCCGGGACATTACGGAAAAATTGTCTTTGGAGAAGGAACTCAAGGAAACTAAGGATTTCTTAGAGAATATCGTCCAAAGCTCTGTTGATGCGATTGTCACCACCGATCCCAAAGGGCGTATAACTTTTTTCAATCGGGCTATGGAGGAGATGTTAGGCCTGCCCCGGGAGAAAATTTTAGGGGCGCCAATTTATCAATTTTATGCGCAAGGTATTACCGAAGCGCGAAAAATTATGGCTATTTTGCGGGAGAAAGGAAGTTTGCAAAATTATGAAACAAGCATGAACCGGCAAGGACAACTGGTGCCCATTCTTACTTCGGCCTCTTTACTCCGGGATGAAAAACAAAATATAATCGGCACGCTGGGCGTTTTTAAAGATTTAAGCGAAAAGAAGAAATTGGAAGAAGAATTGAAAAAAACCCAAGCTCATCTTATGCAAGCTGGGAAGATGCGCGCCTTGGGCGAACTGGTGGCCGGAGTAGCTCATGAATTGAATAATCCCTTAATGGCCGCCTCCACTTTTTTACATGTGGTCCGAGAGAATTTACCTGCCGATAACGAAAACCAAAACCGCTTAGAGCTGATCCACCAGTGCCATGAGCGCATAGCTAAAATTATCGACCATCTGCGCGACTTCTCCCGGCAGTCGAAATCTGATTTCCGCTACTTGGATATTAGGGAGCCTATTGAAAATGCTCTGCTCATTACTGGACAGCAATTGCTAAACCATGGGATTAAGATAATTAAGAATTTTGCCAATGACTTACCCTTAATTCGCGGAGATGCTAATCAATTAGAGCAAGTTTTCCTTAACCTTATTGCCAATGCTAAAGATGCTATGGAAAGAGTAGAGGGTAAAAAAGAATTGACCATTTCTACCTCTCTCCTGCGCCACAATGGATGGCACGATGTAGAAGTAGCTATAAGAGATACCGGAATCGGTATTCCGGAAGAAAACGTAGACAAGATCTTTGAGCCGTTTTTTAGTACTAAAGAAGTGGGTAAAGGGACGGGGTTAGGATTGTCCATATGTTATGGGATTATCGCAGCTCATGGCGGGAGAATAGAAGTGGAAAGCAAAATGCATGCCGGAACAACTTTTAAAGTTATCTTGCCTATTTTGTCCCCACCTTTGCAAAGCGCTTTGGAGGAAATAGATACGCAAGAGGAGTTAACCAATGGCCAAGAAAATTTTAGTAGTAGATGATGATGAGTTGGTCCTCATAGCTATTCAAGAGCTTCTTTCTCCCTTGGGGTTTTCGGTAGTTAAAGCATGCAGCGGCGCAGATGCTTTGGAGAAAATTGCTCAGGAACAATTTGACTTGATTATTTTAGATATTATCATGCCGGAGATGGATGGCTTCGAAGTTTGCCAGAGAATTCGGCAAACCAACTCTTATACGGAAACGCCGATCATGATGCTCACGGCGAAGAGCGGCGAGGAAGATAAAGAAAGAGGAATAGAAGTAGGGGCAAACCTCTACCTGCCCAAACCAATTTCTCCGAAGAAGCTAATTGCTTTGGTTGAAGAAGCCTTAAAACAATAAAGTTCAAGTTATTTAAAGGTAGAACGAAAATAGGAAAAAAAGCCATAATAAAAAAAGGAGGGGTTTTATGCAAAGGTATATTGATAATGCCCAACAGATGCTTAAAGAATGGAAAAAGGATAGTTATGTCTTTGGCTTTGATGTACTTAATAACTTAGGAAATTTAGCTGGCCAATTTGGGAAGAAATGCTTGTTAGTTGTAGCAGATCTTGGTTTAGCCTGGGTGGAAGAAATCAAAAAAAGGGTAGAGGATAATTTAAAAGAAAAGGGCATAGAAGTAGAAACTATTTTAGGTGCCCGGCCTAATGCTCCTCGCGAAGATACCTACCGGATTGCCCTCCACATAGCGCGAAGCCAGACCGATATGGTCTTAGTTTTGGGTGGCGGTAGTACCATTGATGCGGCCAAAGCAGCTAATGTTTTAGCCACTTATACTCCTGCGGAAGTGAAAGGAGCCTTAGAAGTTACCGACGCCTTAGCCGGCACCGTCGATCCATACTTTGGCGTGGGTCTGGTCAGCCGAGTCCAGGCTTATGCCCAGCGCTCCTTGCGCCCGCTGATTGCCGTGCAAACCGCCGCCAGTTCCGGAGCTCATCTGACCAAATATGCTAACATAACTGATTTAGTCTCAGCCCAGAAAAAACTGATCGTCGATGAAGCCATCGTACCCAAGGCGGCCCTATTTGATTACGGAGTTACTTTAAATACACCGCTGAATTTAACTTTGGATGGTGGTTTAGACGGTATTGCCCATGCTTGGGAAGTTTTTATGGGGGCCACTGGGCAGCCTTATTATGTGAAGATGAAAGAGATAGCCCGCGCCTGTTTGCGTTTAATCATCTACGGCCTTCCCAAATTGAAAGCAGATCTGAAAGACCGTGAAGGCAGACTTTGTTTAGGCTTAGGAACCGATTTAGGGGGATATGCCATTATGATTGGCGGAACAAGCGGGCCGCATTTAGGAAGTTTTTCTTTAATAGATGTATTAAGCCATGGGCGAGCTTGTGCCATATTAAATCCCTATTATACAGTGCTCTTCGCCCCCCGCATTCAAGATCAACTTTCTGTTTTCGCTGAAATTTTAAAAGAACGTGGGTATATCAAGGCCAATATAGAAGGAAAGAAGGGAAGAGCTTTAGCCATGTTAGTTGCTCGGGGCTTGATTCAATTTTCTAAGTCCTTGGGTTTCCCGACGACCTTACAAGAGGCCGGAGTTTCCCGGGCCCATATTAAAAGAATGCTTCAGGCGGCCAAAGATCCGCAGTTGAAGATGAAACTTCAAAATATGCCCACGCCGATGGAAGCGGAAAAAGGCGATGTAGATCGTTTGATGAAACCAACTCTGGAAGCTGCTTATACAGGAGATTTAAATTTAATTCCTGCCGATTGAGTGGGAGTGCCGAAGGCTGTCGCTAAGGGCAAAAAAATTATCAAAGCTAGCCGAGGAGGCTGGGGGAGAGGGGATTTATTTAGATAATGCCCAAAGGAGGAAAGAATGTTGCCTGACTTAATGCCGGTTTTGAAGGGAGCCAAGATTAAAGGTTGGCAAAAAGTAAAGGTGGAATTTTCGGGCGGACCGCTGCGTATTTCCGTGCCTCCGGATAGCCGGGAATTAAGTATGAAAAAAGCGGAAGTGCTAAAAAATCCGGCCCAAGAGATTGAGAAAGCTATTAATCACCCCTTAGGTGGTAAAAATTTGGAGGAATTGATTAAAGAAAAGGGTAAAGGAGCCCAGGATTTAAAAGTCGCCATCACGGTTTCCGATATAACTCGCCCCGTGCCCTATAAAGGGAAAAATGGTTTACTCAAGCCGCTGCTAAGCAAACTCCTTTCATTAGGCGTGGAAAAGAAAAACATAATTTTTATCATCGGCACAGGAACACACCGGGCCAGTACCTTTAAAGAAAAAGAAGAAATTTTAGGGAAAGAGGTAGCCTCGGCGTATCAAGTTGAGGACCACGATTGTCAAAATCAAGCAACCTTAGTCTATGTGGGCAAAACTAAGACAGGCACGGAAGTTTTTCTGAATAAAAGATTTTATGAGGCTGATTTGAAAATTGTGACCGGCTTGACCGAAAGTCATTTCATGGCCGGGGCTTCGGGAGGGCGTAAAGCAGTTTGCCCTGGTTTGGTGGACCTCCGGACGATTCAGAAGTTTCATAGCCCAGAATTCTTAGAATCTCCCTTGGCCACTAATTTAATCTTAGAAGGAAATCCTTGTCACGAAGAAGCTACGGCTATCGCCCAGGCTGTGGGCATTGATTTGACCATTACGGTTACGCTGGATAAAAATATGCGCCTCACCGGGGTCTTTGCTGGAGATCTGGAAGAAGTCTTAAGAAAGGCAGTTGACCACCTAAAAAAATATGTCCAGATTCCTTTAGCAGAAGAGTTTGATATCGTCTTGACCCATGGGGGATATGTAGGCCGTAATCACTACCAGATGGCTAAGGCGGCGGTGGGGGCTTTACCCGCTGTAAAGAAAGATGGAGTTATTATCTTGGCGGCTGATAATCGGGATGAAGAGCCTATTGGCGGACCGGAATACCGCACTTTAATTCATTTGCTGAAGTTGCAAGGAGTGGAAGGGTACTTAGAAGTTATCAAGTCCCCCAATTGGAAATTTACTAAGGACCAATGGGAGCCTGAAGTTTGGGGGCGAGTTTTGCGTAAGGTTGGTGAGCAGGGATTGATTTATTGCTCCGCGGACATACCTCCGCAAGATTATGTTATCCTTCCTGGAGTCAGTGGCTACGAATTTTTAACCCCGGCGGGCAAGAAAAAAGGACGAGCAGCAAAGGTGCAAGAGATGGTGCAAAATGCGCTCATCTATTTTTATCAACAAAGAGCTAACCAACAGAATAAGGTGCGCGTAGCTTTTATAAAAGAGGGACCGTATGCGGTACCTATAAAAAACGAAGGATAAGCGCGTGTTTTTAGGGGTTTAAAGTAAGGGATAGGAATTTACCTTGGCGAAAAATTTTTGCTTTAAGGGGGCCTTTACTTTTAGCTAAAGCATTTTTAAACGAAGCACTGTCTGGGATAGCTTCCGGACCAACCTCCACAATGATATCTCCGCCTTTAATTCCATCCTTTTCCGCTTTGCTTCCTGGCTGAACTTCCGCAACTAAAGACCCTTTTGTAGAGGGGAAAGAAAAAGATTGGGCTAGCTCGGGAGTAAGGTCTTGGATAGATAAACCGTAAATTTCTTCCGCCCCCTTCGTTTCTTTCAAAGAAATAGCCATCTCCTGGAAAAGTTTACGGGAAACAAAAATGGGGGCCTTGAATTTTAGCGCTAAAACAATAGAATCGCTCGGCCGAGCATCGAACTCCCAAGTGACGTTATTTTTCTTCATTATTAAAGTAGCGAAGTAAATACCGTCTTTGCTGTGGGTGATGATAATCCGCTGCACTCGCCCACCTATTTTGTGAATCAGTTTCTCTAAAAGATCATGGGTAAGAGGACGATGATGTTTAATCCCTTGTAACTCTGATTGAATAGCGTTAGCTTCGAAAGGCCCGATCCAAATAAGCAGAGCCCGTTCTTGATTTTGATCAGTAAGCAAGACTACTGGTTGTTGGCTGGCGGGATCGACGATTAGTTGAAAGACTTTTACTTCTTGCACCTCTCCTTCTGGGGGAACCGCGGGGGAGGTCGCGCCAAACACTAATTCTCCGCGGAGGAAGAAAAGACTCATGATGGCTATAAGAATTGTCCCTCCGCAGTTCATTTGCCCGCCCTCCTATTATTTGATTAATATATCGAATTTTTTTAAAAAAACAAGCCTTATTTTTTTCATCTTAATTAAACAACTTTTCGCCTCTTTTAATAATTTTTTCAATTCATCGTTTAAACCCCTCGTTATTTTCGAAAGGAGGCAAGCGAAAAATTATCTTGACTGGAGATCATAAAAGCTCATATAATAACAAAATAATAAATTTCGTAGCACTAAAATTGGCCATATGAAAAGTAACTGGCAAAGGATTATATTGAGGCATAATCTTTCGTCTTTAATCATGTTGATAATTGCTTTTTCCTTTTCCCCCTTTACTTATGCTGCCCATCCACTGATTACCGATGATGCTGCAACCCAGGGCCAAGGGAAATTTCAAATAGAATTCAATGGACAAAATGACTACGATCGAGAAGGAAGTATAAAAACCGAAAAGACAATCTTAGGTACTACATTTTCATATGGGATTATCGATCCTTTAGATATAGTAATAGGTATACCTTACCTATTTCTAAAGGCGGAGAATGATGCTCTAATTAAAAATGAGGGCCTAGCTGATGTCTCTCTCGATTTAAAATGGAAATTTTATGAAAGAGATAACCTTGCTTTAGCTCTTAAGCCAGGAATAACCCTGCCTATAGGGGATGAGCAGAAAAGTTTGGGCAGCGGCCAGGTAACTTATCGCTTATTTTTCGTTTCCACTTTAGAGAAGAATCCCTGGGCTTGGCACTTTAATCTGGGCTATATAAGAAATGAAAATAAACTGGAAGAGCGGGTAGATTTATGGCATGTCTCTTTGGCCACCTGGGTGGAGGTGGTTAAAGATCTTAAATTGGTGGCTAACATTGGCTTGGAGGAGAACCGGGAAAAATCAAAAAATGAACCACCAGCTTTTCTCTTGGGCGGAATAATTTATTCTTGCACCGAGAATTTTGATCTTGATTTTGGCCTCAAGTTAGGACTAAATGGGCCGGAGACTGATTTTTCAGTCCTTGCTGGCTTAGCATGGAGGTTTTAATGCACATTCCTGATGGCTATCTTAGTCCGCAGACTTATTTACCTCTTTATGGAGCATCAATCGCTTTCTGGGCAATGGCCCTAAAGAAGTTTAGAAAGGAACTGCCTGCTAAAAACATTCCTTACTTAGCCATGGCCGCAGCCTTCTCTTTTTTAATTATGATGTTCAATATTCCAGCTCCAGGAGGTACTACCGGCCATGCTGGAGGAGCTGGAATCATAGCCATTATTTTAGGTCCATGGACGGCGGTCATAGCTATCTCCGTGGTGCTGATTATCCAGGCTATTATCTTTGGTGATGGAGGTATTACCGCCCTCGGAGCTAATTGCTTTAATATGGCGGTAGTCAATGTTTTTATTTCTTACTGGATATTTAGATTGTTAAGCAAAAGTTTCTCGGGTAATTCGCGTCTTTCCCTGGCTGCTTTTGTGGCCGGATATCTTGGTCTAACTGGGGCAGCTCTGATTACCGCTCTGGAATTCGGTATTCAACCTCTAATTGCCCAGAGCCCCGATGGTCGCCCCCTCTACGCCCCTTACCCTCTTTCCATAGCCATTCCGGCTATGGCTATAGAACATCTTTTCCTATTTAGCATTATCGAAGGAATTATTACGGCTTTACTTGTCCGGTATTTTTACAAACATGAGGCCCAATTGATTTACGCCCTAAAGTCCAAAGGAGGATGAGATGACTTCTCTCCAGAAGAAACTTTGGCTCGGGTTGTTTATAATGGCTGGACTCACCCCCTTAGGCTTAATTCTACCCGAATTATTTAATGCCGGAGATGCCTGGGGAGAGTGGGGGACCGAGACTTTGGAAAAGCTCATAGGTTACATCCCTGAGGGATTAAAAAAGATGGCAGAAATATGGAAAGCTCCCTTCCCCGATTATAATATCAGTGGTGAAGAAGAGTCCCTCGCCAAACGGGCTATCTTCTATATAATCTCTGGAATAATCGGCCTGGCGATGGTGGGGGGAGTTGTGTATTTAATCTCCAAAATTGGGATCAAAAATGAAAGATAAAGTGCCCTCCTTTTTAAAGAAGCCTCCGCCCTTATCTTTCCTTAAACCATCCGGTCAAAGGCAAAAAATATCTTTTATAGAAAAGGGAATAAATTACCTGGCGGTGATTATTGAGACTGCTTATGCCCAGTGGGAACTTGCTTCCCGAGAAGGCTTGCTGCAAAAAATTGATGCCCGGATTAAAGTTTTTTTTCTGCTATTTTTTGTCTTCATTATTAGTCTCAAACACAGTTTCGCGGTCATGACCGGCTTGGGAATATTCTTTTTTATTTTAGCTATGCTTTCCAAGTTAAATTTAATTGATTTTTATAAGCGCGTCTTTCTTTTCTCTTTTTTCTTTGGTTTTTTAATTACATTCCCAGTCACTTTTAATTTTATAAATAAAGGGAAGGTAATCCTGCCCCTTTTTTCCCTCTCCCAGCCATATTCATTCTGGATCTATCAAATTCCTCAGGAAGTAGGCCTTACCAAAGAAGGTTTGCAGAGCATGCTTCTGATAGTATTAAGATTAGCAAATTCCTTAACCATTTCTTTTTTGATAATTTACACCACACCTTTCCCTGAAATAATCAAAGGTTTAAAAGCCTTGAAAATTCCCGATAGCATCCTTATGATCATAGCCTTGGCCTACAAATATATTTTGCTATTTGCCCAAACAGCGCAAGCAATGCATCTGGCTTATAAAAGCAGATTGATCACCAAATCTCCTAAAGAATTCGCTAAAAAATGGATGGCCAGCCGCCTATTTATCCTCTTTAAAAAAAACCAAGCCAAAGGAGAGGAAATTTTCCGAGCCATGCTTTCTCGTGGTTTTAACAACCAAATTAAATTTTTTAATTTTAGGAGACCAACCTGGACGGATTGGTTAATGGGCACATTTTTTTTAGGCCTGGGCATATTATTTTTAATGGCTTAGCTGACTCATGGAAAATATCATCAAACTGGAGAATATATCTTATAGCTATTACTATAAAATTCCGGCTCTGAGAAATATTTATCTGGAAGTGAAAGCTGGAGAAAACCTGGCTATTATTGGCGCCAATGGGACCGGCAAGTCTACTCTCTTACAAATCATGAATGGACTTCTTTTCCCTTCTTCGGGAAAGTTTTTCCTGCAGGGATACGAGATAACCGAAAGGGCCTTGAAAGACAAAGGAATTCTTAAGTTTTTTCGGACAAAAGTAGGCTATTTATTCCAGGATCCAGATATCCAGTTATTTTGCCCTACGGTGTTAGATGAACTTCTATACGGCCCGCAACAGCTGGAGATGGATGCGCAAGAAGCTGGGGAAAGAGCGCAGGAGGTTATGGAATTTCTGGGTATAGAAAAATTGAAAGATCGTCCTACTTACATGCTCTCCAGTGGCGAAAAAAAGAAGGTAGCCCTGGCTTCTATTCTTACTTTGAATCCCGAAATCCTCCTGCTTGATGAGCCCACTAATGGCTTAGATCCCCGTACTCAGTCTTTCCTTATGGAATTAATGCTGGCTCTGCACGAAGCTGGCCGGACGATAATTGTGGCTACTCATGACCTTTGTTTAGTCGATGAACTGCAGTCTTCAGTAGCCGTTCTTTCTGAAGAACATGAAATTGCTAAAGTAGGCCCAGCTACCGAAATATTAGGAGACTTAGATTTATTGCTCCAAGTCAACTTGATCCACGCCCATAGGCATGTGCATGGTTCAATATCTCATAAACATCCGCACTCCCATTTTGAGTTCCACCGTCATTAAACACCAGATTTAATTTCCCCCTTTTTATTAGGGAAGGGGCAGGGTCAAATCCCTTTCGTCATTCACTTTTAAATTTGAACTTGGGGCTGAATTTATAAATGCTGGCGTAGCGCAAGTAAAAGGAGATTTTAATTTCTCCCCTTGTTTCTGCCTGCCCCATATTAAGCTATGGGCAAAAAAAACTGCTCCTCGGTCAGGACTAATCCAAGTTGACAATTTATCATTCCTAAGTAAAGATAACTTGAATACTCTGGAGGAGGCCAATTTGCAGAAGAAGGGAAAATTTATTTGGGCTAAAGTGCTGCAGGAAGCTTACCAGCATGGGGAAGAAGAGGAGACTTTAGCACCGCACGTTTTGGTAAATGCTCAGGGTAAGCCCATAGGAAGGTTGCAGGATGGGGATTACATTATTTTTTATAATTTGCGGGGGGAGAGAGAAGTAGAAATATGTCAAAGTTTGCTGGACAAAAATTTTCCCCATTTTAGAACGGAGCGATTAAACCTGAATTTAGTGACGATGATTCCTTATCATCCAAGCCTGCCGGCAAAAGTGGCTTTTCCCCGGCCGGATGAAATTCGCTCCACCTTGAGTGAGACATTGAGTAAATACGGTCTGCGGCAGCTGAAGATTTCGGAATCAGAGAAAGCCATCCATGTGGGCTATTTTTTTAACGGAAAAATTTTACCACCCTTTCCCGGGGAAGAAAGAATCGTCATCCCTACCCCCAAAGATGTTCCTTATTTAGATCAAAAGCCGGAAATGAATGCCGCCGGCGTGGCTCAAGCCACCATCGACAAATTAGCTGCCGGGCAATTTGATTTTATCCTGGCCAACTTTGCCAATATTGATGTCATCGGACATTTCGAAAATGAAAAAGCGATTAAAAAGGCCATCGAAACCGTGGATTACTTCCTGGGCCAATGCCTGAGAGCAGCCAAGGAGGCCAAGGTCATTACTCTAATAACTGCTGATCACGGTACGGTAGAAAAATGGCTTTTTCCCGATGGCTCGATTGATACCGGTCATACGGACAGCCCAGTTCCCTTTATTCTGGTAGACTATGACGAGAAGAGAAAGTCTCTGTGGACCTTGCGGAAAGGAGGGGAATTGGCCGATGTCGCCCCGACCGTTTTAGAGCTCTTCCAGATCCCCCAGCCAGAGATCATGACTGGGCGGAGTCTCTTAGAAAAGCCTTCCCCTTTAAAAACTAAAGAGCGCGTTTTGCTGGTTATCTTGGATGGCTGGGGATATAGAAAAGAAGTGGCGGGAAATCTAATAGCCCAAACCCGAACTACTGTGATGGATACCCTTATGGCCAATTATCCTTTATCCATTCTAAAAGCCTCTGGAGAAGCAGTAGGCTTACCAGAGGGCACAGTGGGCAATTCGGAAGCAGGGCACATGCATATCGGTGCCGGGCGCAGAATTTTATCCGATCGTTTGCTGATCGACCAAGCCATCGCCAATGGTTCCTTTGGGGAAAATGAGGCTTTCTTATGGGCCATGCGGGGAGCAAAAAGAGAAAATAAGAATCTGCATCTCTTAGGCATAGTTTCTTTCTTCAGCTCCCATGGTGCGGTAAATCATCTTCTTTCTTTATTAAAGCTGGCTAAGCGTGAATCTTTAAAGAAAGTTTACCTGCATGCCTTGCTCGGGCGCAGAGGAGAGCATAAGCAAAGCGGAGCTCAATACCTGGAATTGATAGAGCGCGAAATGGGCACCCTTGGTTTGGGCCAGATAGTTTCAGTAATCGGCCGCTACTGGGCTTTGGATCGCGAGGAGAATTGGGATCGGGTGGAGAAAGCATATCGCCTGCTGGTATATGGAGAAGGCAAACCCGTGCTTTTAAATGAGGTTGGAAAATTTGGAGAAGATCATTTTTACCTTGGGGACGAGCAAGCGGACTTTTAAAGAGTTTGTGGAAATGCTGCGGACCTATAAAATTGAAATGGTCATAGATGTGCGCAGCTTCCCCACCAGTAAATTTGCCCATTTTCAAAAGGAGGCTCTTGCTCAATCCTTGGCCGAAGAAAACCTTGGCTATTTTTATTTGGGTAAAGAATTGGGCGGGTTTCGTCAAGGGGGATACGAAGCTTATACGCAAACATTAGAGTACTTAGTGGGCATGGAACTTTTAGAACGCATGGCCTCGCGCTGTCGATCAGTGATTATTTGCGCCGAACGCCTTCCCTGGCGCTGTCATAGACGCTTTATCGGTCGGTCTCTACAAGAAAGGGGCTGGCAAGTTAAACATGTTATTGATCAAAAAAGAATCTGGGAGGATAAATTAACCAAAGAGGAAGAATAAGGGGGGAGTTATGCCTCTGGTGCAAGAGAGTTTGGTAGAAGGAATATTAAAAATTTCCCTAAATCGGCCGCACGCTTTAAATGCGATAAATCAAGGCCTCTTAGAAGAACTGGCCGCCGTCATTAATAAATACAATCGGGACGAGAATGTAAAAACCTTACTTCTTGGGGGAGAAGGGGGATGTTTCTCTGCCGGAGCCGATATAAAGGAGTTAGCCAGTTTTGATGAAGAGGGTATACGCAGATTTCACCGATTACGAGAAAGCACTTTTACCCTCTTAGAAAAATTCCCCGCGCCTACTATCGCGGTCATTGAAAGATATGCCTTGGGGACGGGTTTAGAATTAGCCTTATGCTGTGATATGCGGATAGCCACCAATGCGGCCAAATTGGGAGTGCCTTCAGCTCGCCTGGGTTTAGTAGAAAGTTATGAATACTTTTATCGCCTGGTGCGCGCCGTCGGCCTTTCCTGGGCCAAAAGAATGGTCTTTACTGGGGAACAGATAGAAGCAGCTCTGGCCTGGCAAATTGGCTTGATTGAAGAAATAAGCCCCCCCGATAAAATCTTTGCCCAAGCCGAAGCCCTTGGCGAAAAAATTAAAAATAATTCCCCTTGGGCGATCAGCCAAACTAAAAAAATATTAGCTACCATAGAAGAGGACCCTCATCTCCAGCGAGTGGCTGATCCCGCTCTGCCCCTGGTGGATTCCTTGCCCAATGAATTCTTCCGGCAAGCCACTCAATCCTTTATGGAAAAGAAGAAAAAGTAGTTAGGTGGGGGAAATTTACAAGGGCTCGCTTTCCCGCGTAGAAAAAGCTTGACAGGCTTTTTCTAAAATGGTATACCATTTTTGCATGGAATCGAAAACAAGGGCGAGGAAGCCTGCCCCCCAAATTAAAGGCCCCGAATTATACGCCTTGATCAGGAAAGCAATTACTACGGGTCGCTTCGTCCCCGGACAACGGTTGAGTGAACGGGAGTTGGCCGAAGAATACGGGATCAGTCGGACCCCCATCAGAGAAGCCTTCCGCTATTTAATCCAGGAAGGATTAATCATCTATAAACCAAATTCGGGATACCGGATTATTCCTCTGTCGGAAGATCTGGCCAAACATATTATGCTGTTGAGGGAAACCCTGGAAACCATGGCGGCCAAATTGGTTATCCAAATAGATCCCCAGGGGACGGCGCAGGCTATGAAAAAGACTCTGCCAAAAGCGCGGTTGGCTTACCGCGAAGGTAAGCTGGCGGATTTGATCAGCGCTAATCAAAGTTTTCATCAAACTCTCATAGAGAACGGGGGAAATCCTATTTTGGAAAGGATGTATCGAATTCTGCAGGGGTACATCGGGTTGATGATGAGCGTTTCTCTTTCCTGGCCGAGAAGGCCAGCAGAGACTTTCCAGGAACATGAGCAAATAATTAGGGCTTTGGAAGAAAAAGATCAGCGCAGAGCGGAGAAGGCTGTGCGGGAACATATCCGCCGTGCTGGCGAGGGAGTTCTGCGAAATTTAAGGCAATACCTGGGCCGCTCATTCAAAGAGTGAAATAAATTTATAGTATATTTTGGGAAAGCCAAGAAGAGAAAAACCTGTCCAAAGATAGAGAGAAAGTAGGAGTTTAATATGGAGATAAAAGAAGGAATTAAAAAGCTGGAGGAATTGCGGGAAGCGGCTAAACTTGGCGGTGGCCAAGAAAAAATAGAAAAACTCCGCCGCGAAGGATATTTAACGGCTGAGGAGAGGCTTAAACTCCTGCTTGATCCCGAAACTTTTGTGGAATGGGGAACTCTGGCTGGCCCCCAACCAGCAGAGTTTGGCCCCCCCCCAGCATATATCCCTCGTGATGGAGTCATTACCGGCTTCGGGCAAGTAAATGGACGAATAATCGGAGTTTATGCCCACGACAAGACGGTGCAGGGCGGTTCTTTGGGCAATGTCCAGGCAGCTAAAATCACCAACCTGATCCGGCGCGCCTGTGAATTAAAAGTTCCTGTGGTAGCCCTGCAAGATTCAGTAGGCGCGCGCATTCAAGAAGGGAATAAAAATGTAGGCTTTGATAGTATCTTCCATGCTTTAACCCAAGCTTCTGGGGTAATTCCGCTTATTTCCGCTATTCTCGGCAGATGCGCCGGGGGGATAGCTTATAGCTCAGCTTTGATGGATTTTATTTTGATGGTCGAAGGGAGAAGTCAGCTCTTTATCACTGGCCCGGAAGTTATTAAAGCAGTTACGCATGAGGAGGTCTCTTTCGAAGCTCTGGGCGGAGCGGCCGTACATGCAGAGAAGAGTGGCGTCTGTGACTTAGTAGCTCCGGATGAGGTAGGAGTAATCAATTTAATTAAAGAGCTCCTCTCATTTTTACCCGCCAATTATCTGGATTCTCCTCCGCAAAATCCGCCTAAAGAGTGTCCAGAAGGATCAACCGCCAAGCTTGAAGAAATCATTCCGGCTGACCCCAAAAGATTCTATGACATGAAGAAGATTCTCCGGTGTATTCTTGATGATGGTTATTTCTTTGAGCTCAAACCTAAATACGCCCGCAATATCCTGACTGGTTTTGGGCGGGTAGAAGGAAGACCTGTAGGGATCATCGCTAATCAGCCCATGCACTTGGCTGGGGCTTTGGATGTGGATGCTGCGGATAAAGCATCGAGATTTATCCGCTTCTGCGATGCTTTCAACATACCCATTTTAACTTTCGTGGACGTCCCTGGCTATTTGCCTGGGGTGGAACAAGAGTACCGAGGGATCATCCGCCACGGAGCAAAAATGCTTTTTGCTTATGCGGAAGCAACTGTACCCAAGATTACGATTATTGTCCGCAAAGCCTACGGCGGTGGCAAACAAGCTATGTGCAGCAAACCCATGGGAGCAGATTTAGTCTTGGCCTGGCCGAGCGCCGAGTTGGCCGTCATGGGCGCGGAAGGGGCCGTGAAGGTAATCTGTCGCAAAGAGATTCAGGAGTCTTCCGATCCCGAAGCTACCAGGAAAAGATTGATCGAAGAGTATGAAAAGATCTTCGGCGGGCCCTTTGAGTCGGCCCGCAAAATGTATGTAGATGATGTGATTAAACCGGAGGAAACGCGTCCCAAGATTGTTCAGGCTTTAAGAATTTTAGCGACCAAAAAAACACCTAAACTCGACAAGAAGCATGGAAATATGCCGGTCTAATAGAATGAGGCGGAGCGTTTGGCGCAAAGCGCCTAGCGCTTTAAACTTTAAGGCTACGAATATTTTTAATAAGGCGAGGGAGGAATATAAATATGGCCCATTTGCTAAAGGGGATTAGAGTCCTTGATTTAACGCATGTCTTGGCTGGCCCTTTCTGCACCCAAATCCTGGGAGATTTAGGCGCCGAAGTTATTAAGATCGAACGTCCGGGCTTTGGCGATCCAACGCGAAAAATACCCCCATATAACTTAAGAGATGACCAAAGCGCTTACTTTTTAGCTTTGAACCGGAACAAAAAGAGTCTCACTCTGGATTTAAAAAATCCTGAAGGGAAGGAAATTTTTTATGCTTTGACTAAAAAGTCTGATGTGGTCATCAATAACTTTACTCCAGGAACAATGGAAAAGCTTGGGTTAGGGTATGAAGATTTGAAGAAAATTAATCCGCAAATTATCTATGCCTCTGTAACTGGCTATGGCCAAACCGGCCCTTACCGCGCTAGGCCATCTTATGACATTATTGTCCAAGCCATGGGCGGAGTAATGAGTTATACAGGAGAGCCTGGTAAACCTCCGGTGAGATGCGGCATTCCCATCGGCGATTTGGGCGGAGCAGTTTTTGGAGTGATCGGCATTCTATCGGCCTTAATCTCCCGCTCCCTAACCGGAGAAGGACGCCTGGTGGATATCTCCATGCTGGACGTGCAGATTGCTTTACATACCTACCGGGCCAAATATTATTTTGTGGCCGGTGAAATTCCGCAGCCTGTGGGAACCGCCCATGTGAGCAATGTTCCTCTCCGGGCCTACCAAACTAAAGATTCTTACATTGTCATCGAAGCGCACATGGATCATTTCTTTAAGAATTTGTGCAAATGTATGGGGCTGGACCATTTGCCCGATGACCCCCGTTTTAATAATCGCGCCAAGAGGCTCGAAAATAGAGAAGAATTAGACCGCATTTTAGAAGAAGCCTTCCTCAAGAAAACAACTGCGGAATGGTGGGATCTTTTCAATAAAGTAGAAGTTCCCGCCGGACCTATCTATACTTTAGATAAAGCCTTAGAAGACCCGCAAGTACTGGCGCGAGATATGGTGGTAGAGATTGACTCGCCCCATGTGGGACGTTTAAAAGATGTGGGTTGCCCGGTTAAAGCTTCGGGAGTGAAGCCAAATTATAATCCGCCTCCTGCCTTAGGAGAACACACGGAGCAGGTGCTCAGGAATCTTTTAGGCTATTCGCCGGAAAAGATTTTTGAATTAAAGAATAAAGGAATTATATAAAATTTGAAGGAGGTCAAGAAATGGGACAGTTTTTAAGAGGCTTAGTAGTTTTAGGAATCTTAGTCTGTATGTGTTTTTTTATAGGGCCTAGTCCCGCAGAAGGGCAGGACAAATTTCCTACTAAACCCATTACTTTGCTTACCCATACTAAGGCCGGCTCTCCCACTGATGTTATGGTTCGCCAATTGGGCAAAGCAGCGGAACCGATCTTTGGGCAACCCATAGTGGTCGTCAATAAACCGGGGGGGAGCGGCGCCACCCAGATGGCCGCTTTACGTGCCGCACCTGCTGATGGGTATACTTTAGGAGCCTGTACGCCTACGCATGTGGGCGCGATGCATGGACCACTCAAAGGGAAATTTTCTATTCAAGATTTTTCCTGGCTTTGCCGCGTGGAAATTGATCCTTATATCATCATCGTGCGCAGCGACAAACCCTGGAAAACTTTAGGTGAACTTGTAGAATTTGCCCGCAAAAACCCTGGGAAATTAAAAGTCGGTGGTTATGGAGCTGTTGGTTCTGGGCATAATATTGCTTTTAATATATTGGCCAAGGCCGCGGGCATCCAGGCCATTTGGACCCCTTATGAAGGAACAAATGACGCCGTCGCGGCCGTTCTGGGGGGTCACGTGGATGCTGCAAACTCTAACCCAGGCCAAGTAATGCAGTTTGTGGAAGCTCAAAAATTACGGGTCTTAGGGGTGATGGGCGAAAAAAGACTTCCTGGACTTCCTGATGTTCCAACTTATGCTGAGGCTGGCTTTCCCGTAGAAGCAGGGTGGGATCAATTCCGCGGCATCTTTGGCCGTAAAGAAATTCCCGAATCCATCCAGGAAAAAATTAGTCAAGTTTTCTTGCAAGCTGCCAAAACACCCGCTTTTGTAGATTACCTGAAAAAGACCCAGATGGTTGACGGAAGTATGGACCGCCAGGCTTTCACCAATTTCATTCAACAACAGGAAAAGCTGACCATATATTGGTATAAGGAACTCGGGTTAATTAAATAAAAAGGAGACTTTAACCGAGCCGAGGGGGCTTTAAAAAAGTCCCCTCCTCTAACCTGAAAAAGGCGGGCAGCATGGCTGTGGCTGAATTTATAGTCGCTTTTTGCTTAATGATCTGGGGACTTTCATTTTTTCTATTAGCGATGGATTTCCCTCCCTCTCTGAACCCTCATGATTTTGGGCCTGCTCTGCTTCCTAAAATTATTTCTTTTATCCAGATGGCCTTAGGGGCAGAATGGATGCGGCAGGTAATTCGGCGGCCGAATAAAAGGGAAAGCTTTCCCATGAAATATCGGGCAAATATTTTGGCCATCATGACGCTGATTGTGCTTTATGCCTGGATTATGCCCAAAATCGGATACTATCTATCCACGATTTTTTTCTTGCCCATGATGCTCTTTCTGGCTATGGAGCGTCAAGGGCTGCGCATAGTTGGAATTACCATAGGTTTTATACTTTTTGCCTGGGGGGCTTTTGATCTCTTGCTTAAGATTCCTTTGCCAAAATAATTTCGGGAGATAACATGATTGAAGGAATTTACTCGGGATTTGTACTACTGTTGACTAGCAAAAATCTCTTTGGCCTCTTCATCGGGACGCTTGTGGGATATTTTGTAGGTGCCATGCCCGGACTTACGCCCAGTATCGGCATTGCTCTAATGATTCCGTTTACTTTTGGGATGGACCCAGTCTTCTCCATGATCATGCTCGTGGCCTTATACATGGCTGCGGAATATGGTGGCGGGATCACGGCTATCTTATTGAATGCACCCGGGACACCTGCGGCAGCTGCTACGGCCTTCGATGGCTATCCCCTGGCTAAAAGCGGACAATCTGGGAAGGCTTTAGCTATTTCCATTCTTTCTTCTGGTTTCGGGGCTCTCTTAAGCACTATTTTATTGATAATCACGGCTATCCCTTTGGCCGCTTTCGCCCTGGCTTTCGGCCCTTCCGAATACTTTGCTTTATCCGTCTTCGGACTCAGTTTAGTGAGTAGCTTGGGAGGCAAATCATTACTGAAAGGCCTCCTGGGGATGATCATTGGATTATTATTGGTAACCATCGGCCTCGACCCTATTAATGGAACGCCACGGTTTACTTTTACATCCGATTTCTTCGAAGGGATTCCCTTCCTTCCCGCCCTTATTGGTTTATTTGCTTTATCCGAAGTCTTTTATATGCTGGAAGATGTGAAGGAAAAACCGATCACCCCCGAGCCATTAAAAGGCCTCGGGTTGCCACTGGGTTTCTTCAAAGAAAAATGGAAAGTTTTAATCCGGTCCTCGGTCATCGGGTATATCATAGGGGTAATTCCCGGAGCAGGGGCCACAATTGCTTCAATGGTAAGTTACAATGAAGCCAAACGCTGGTCCCCAGACAAAGATTCCTTCGGCAAAGGGAACCCCGAAGGGATCATAGCCTCGGAGGCGGCGAATAATTCGTCGGTCAGCGGAGCCATGGCTCCGCTGCTTGCTCTGGGAATTCCCGGCTCGGCCAGCACGGCCATCATGATAGGGGCTTTGACTATTCAAGGTATTCAGCCCGGACCTCTTCTATTTACCAAAAATCCAGAAATCCCTTATTCTATCTTTGCCTCGCTCCTTTTTGGTGTTCCGGGGATGGTAGCCATAGGCCTTCTGGGAGCTCGCCTCTGGATGCGAGTGGTTAATATTCCGAAGAGTTTATTGGCCACGGTGGTTACGGGAATTTGTGTTTTAGGAGCTTACTCTTATGGCAATAGTATGTACCCGGTGGGGGTGATGATTGCCTGCGGAATAGGGGGCTATATATTGAGAAAAGTTGAAATTCCTATGGCCCCCATCGTTCTGGCCTTGGTCTTAGGCTTCATGATGGAGGTGAATTTGCGGAGAGCCCTTATCGTCTCCGATGGAAACATTTCTATCTTCCTCGCCCATCCCATTACTGTGATCATTTTAATCTTAGCTATCTTAACCCTGCTCAGTCCCATACTCCCGGGTATTAAGAGGAGAGCCTAATCCTGCTGATGGCGATGAGTCCCTTGTATAAAATAACCTGGCCACTTCTTAGAGCAGAAACTTCTAATTTTCTTTATTCAAGCAGCATTTTTTATACTTTTTGCCGCTGCCGCAAGGACAGGGTTCATTACGGCCAATTTTTACTTTATTAATAACCTGCCGAGGCGGAGGCGGGGGAGGGTTTACTAATTTTTCAAATTCTTCTTCAAATTTTTGGACTTTTTCCTTATCCCCTTGCCATTTATAAAAATCTATTAGACGATCCAAAGCTCCTTCTTTATCATATTTATTGTCACCGGCCATTTCATAAGCTTTAAGAAAATACTCTTCGGCCTTGGGCTCACCGAGGGTGTAAAGAGCATCACCAGCATTAATTACCACCCAGATATCGTCGGGGAACATTTTTAAATTTTCTTCTATTTGTTTTAAAGCTTCTTCTTTACGTCCCGCCTCAGCCAAGATGCACCCCATATCCCGATAAAAATTTTCAGGTTGACTGGAAAGGGCACTAAACCAACGTCCAATATTTATGGCTTCATCAATTAATCCAAGCCGAGCTAATTCAAAGGGGAGCTCAAGTAAAAAACCTTCAATGTCATGGTAAGAACTGCCCACAGTTTCTATATAAAAATCAGTATCTGGTGTACCATCATCTTTAATAAATTCTTGATGGATAGTATTAATTTTTCCATAAATACCTAAAAGGGTATCCCGATTATGATGCTGAAATTCTTCATAATAATCTATTATTTCTTCAAAAGAATGACGGACTAACTCAGGACAACGGACATTTTTAAGATACCTCTTCCAAAACTCAATGACGGCTTCGTAAATAAAATCTTCTTTATCAAGACCTATTCCATCTATTAAGGGTTCCCATTTTTTGATCAATTTAGATGGGCGGCCAGCATGCAAGGCTGCTTCTTTAAATTCCGGAATTGAAATAGAAATCCCAATCTCACTTAATCTTTTTAATATTTCCTCATCGTTCATCTTTTTCACATCGGCGCGCATAAATTTTCCTCTGTATAAATTTTTGATTCTCTGCCAATTAAATGGTTGGTACATAGTAAAATAAGTATAAGCTTATTTTTATTCTTCCACAATAAGAAAAGAAATAATTTTTAATGCATCATTGGAGGGTGGAAACTTTAACTTTTTAGGCTGCCAATTTGGAAATAATAACTTCTGGGGCATGTAGCCATTTTTATATAAGGTTTTAAATGAGGCGTTAAGCAACGCAGTACGGCGTAGGGCAAATCATCACTAGCCGTATGCGGCAGGCCATAAATGCTGGAATAATTCACCGTAGAGCACGCTGAGAGCGCAGAAAAAAAATTTTCTTAATATTAGCCACGGATAGCTCGGAGAACCCAGATAAAAAATATTAAATATTTATTTTTAATCCTGAAAATCTGCGTTCATCTGCGTCCTATAATCTCCCCGTCCCCTTTTTAGGAAAGAGGGGTGTGTTTATCCCTCCTTTTTTAAAGGGAGTTGGGGAGGGATTATGATTCAAGCCTTTTTGCCACTATTCCAATTTCCCATCATTCCGATACTCTGTATTTGCCTGTAAGGCAACGGCTTTTTCCTGGCCGAATTTGGCCAGCCATAAAGTCTTGGCCGCCGAAATAAGAGAAACAAATTTTAATTATTAGGCCACCTATCATATGAGGCATTACTAATCCTTAAGTTAAATGAGGTAAACTTTTTAAGGCGGAAATATTTGGGAAGAAGTAAAATGAAGGGGACAGGCCAAAAGAATATTCTTGAATTTAGGTCTTTCTATTGTTATTTTAAATCATATTCTAAATTTCCTGGAGAATTAATTGATGTTTTCCAAAGTTGATTTAATTCTTTTGCATGCTCCCTCAGTTTATGACTTTCGCCAATTGCCTATCCTCTTTGGGCCAATTTCTGACCTCGTACCTTCCACCCCGATTTTTGAGATGTATCCTATCGGCTTTTCTTTCATCAGCGAACATTTGGAGAGAAAAGGGCTTAAAGTCCGCATCGTTAACCTGGCGGGCCGCATGCTCAGAGACCGAAAATTTGATGCAGAAAAATTTATTTCCCGCTTAAAAACGGCAGCTTTTGGAATAGATCTGCATTGGTTGCCCCATGCTCATGGTTCACTGGAAGTGGCCGCTTTATGCAAAAAACACCATCCAAATGTGCCCGTTATTTTCGGTGGCTATTCAGCTACTTATTTTCATGAAGAATTGATCCGTTATCCCCAGGTAGATTATGTCGTGCGCGGAGATTCGGCTGAGGAACCTTTACGGCAATTGATTATGGCGATTAAAGGCCAGACTTCCTTTAAAGAAGTGCCTAATTTAACCTGGAAGGATAAGGAAGGAAAAATTCGTATTAACCCCCTTACCCATGTAGTTAATAATTTAGATGATTTAGGAAATAATTATCCTCATCTATTCCGGCAGGCTTTGAAATACTTAGATTTAAAGTCTTTGATACCTATTTATGACTGGTGGGAATATCCGATTACAGCCGTGATGACTTGCCGGGGTTGTATTCATAATTGCGTCTTCTGTGGTGGTTCGCACTTTGCTGGCCAATATTATGGCGGCCGCAATTCGCCCGCTTTTCGTAATCCAGAGAAAATTGCCCAGGATATTATTACCATTTCGCGCTTGACCAATGCGCCCATCTTCGTCGTGGGCGATTTACGCCAGGCTGGTATGGAATATGCGCAGCGAATTTTAGCATTAATTAAAAAAGTTCGCCCCCGTAACCAAGTTGTTTTAGAACTCTTTACCCCCGCTGCAGAATCTTATTTTCAAGAAGTAGCGGAAGCTTTCCCGCATTTTAATTTCGAAATCTCTCCCGAATCCCATGATGAAAAAGTTCGCCACGCCACTGGTAAGTTTTATACCAATGAAGAGATGGAAAGAACCATCCACTATGCCCTAAGTCAGGGCTGCTCCAAATTCGACGTCTTCTTTATGATCGGTCTTCCGCAACAGACCGCTACTTCCGTTATGGAAACTATTGCCTATTGTGAATACTTGATGCAGAAATTCGACAGAAGGCTTAATTTATTTATTTCTCCTTTAGCTCCTTTTCTTGATCCTGGCTCAATTGCTTTTGAAAAAGCGGATGAGCTTGGTTACCGCATATTCTGCCGTACTTTGGAAGATTATCGGCGAGCCCTTTTAGCTCCCAGTTGGAAATATACTTTGAGTTATGAAACCAAATGGATGAGTCGAGAAGATATTGTCAACGTTTCTTACCAAGCTGGTCTCAAGCTTAACCGGCTAAAAGAAAAATATGGTTATATTAATAAAGAAATAGCTCAGAAGACTGAAGAACGTATTCTTCTAGCTAAGCAGATGATAGCCCAAATCGATCAGATTAATTCCTTAGACGAGCCTTTAAGATCGCCAAAACTGCATGAACTGAAAGAGATATTTAACCAGGCCAGTATGTCCACCGTTTGCGATAAAGAAGAGATCAAATGGCCGGTTTGGCGTTGGCCCTTTAAATTACCTAATATTTTAAAGACTATTCTTTTTCGGCCACCCGCCTAGAATTGAGGTTGACTTCTTTGGAAGAGCCCGGGCAAATGCCCATCACCGATACGCTTGATTTGCACACTTTTCGCCCTGAAGAAGTAAAAGATTTATTAATTGAGTATTTAGCTGCTTGCCGAGAAAAAGGTATCCTGGAAGTCCGGATTATTCACGGCAAAGGAACTGGCTCTCTTCGGCGCACAGTACATGCTCTTCTGAGCAAGCTTCCCGAAGTGGTTTCTTATCGTTTGGCTGGCGAAGATGCGGGTGGCTGGGGGGCAACATTAGTAGTACTTAAACCCGTTTCCCCTAACCAGGAATAAATTTTTAATTATCCATTCTGGGTTCTTTTCCTTCACTATCGCAAATCATTTAATAGTATGAATTTGAAGAAGAACCTGACCGTCGATGGCCTTTTAAATTCGCACCAGAGCCAGGATTGATAAATACGGGCCTAGCTCAGGCAAAAGCAAGGGGGGCTCATTAAAATGAGGCCCTGGTTCTTTCATGGGTTCGGTCGGAAAAGATTAATATTTTCTAAGCAAAGAAGCAGACTTATTTTTAGGCTTTTTGCCGCAGCAAGCTTATCCCCGCCGTGCACCTTAAATCCCAGCTAATTTTAATTTCGCGTCGCCTGTCTCAACCTTAGCCATACCAAGCTATTTCTCAAAAAACTGATGGATGGTCAGATGAGGAAGTGCTTGACACCAACTAGGGATTTTGATAGTTTGAGGCAGCAAGTCAGAAAAAGGGTAGAATAAGTCTCGCTTGTGGGTTTAAATGATTTTGCTATCCGTTAAGGTCGGGGAACAATGGGCCGTGGGTAACGATAATGAGGATATATCACGAGAACGGGATAGAAACGCCCCGTCTCGAGAAATTACCCATAAAGGAGGGAAACGATGTCAAAAGCAAGGGTGGGTTATGTCTTTTCAGTTTTGGTTGGGGCATTTATTGCTATGTTCATTTTTTCGGCTTTTGATTCAGCCCACGCCCAAAGAAAGTCGCTGCGGTGGGCAACGTCTCCGGTCGGTTCCTACGGCTACATGGTCGCCGCCTCTATGACCAAGATTGTTGAGGAGGCGCTGGGCGGCGAATACACGGTTACCGTCCAACCCTACACTTCTCCCACGGTAGCCATGAAGGCGGTGATGGACGGAAATGCTGAGATCTCCTACACTGCAGACATCGGCATGGCTGAGTTTCATACTCGCACCGGTGGCTTCAAAGGTTACAAGCCCAAGATGCCGGAGCTCGTCCATACCTGGTATGCGTACCCGATGGAGTCTATGCTGGCCGTGGCGGCCAAGGATGCCGGAAAGTTCAAATGCTGGCGGGACTTCAGCGGTAAACCGGTGTTCTTCAGCAACGCCGGTTTTATGAACTGGTTAAACTACATGCGGGTCTTTAAGATACTTGGCTACACTTTCAAGCATGTCCAGATTGACCTCAAGTCGAACGCGGACGCGATGGAGTCCGGATCCATCGTCGGCTCGGGCGTCTACACCACGGCCGGCCGCTCCCTTCCGGCCTACTGGAAAGAGACCGAGATCCGCATAGACATCCGAGTTGTGAACCCCTGCCCGGATGAAGTAGAGAAGATCAAGGCGGCTGGCCTTACAATCGTCGAGGTCGACCCGAAGGCTGTTTTTAGCAAGAACGTGGGCCCTTCAAAATTATTGGGCGTGGCGATTCTGTTTGGCTACAATGCGGGACCAAATATCTCTGAGGATGTGGTTTACAAGATGCTCACCGCTTTTTACAAGAAAAAGGACGATCTGGCCAAAAGTGATCCAGGGTTCACACCTCTGGCAAAGGACTTTGTCGGTCTGCAGGTGCAGGGAATCAACGCCAATCCGGATATTCCAGTACATCCGGGCCTGGCCAAATTTCTGAAGGAACAGAAGGCCTGGGAGCCCAAGTGGAAAGTCGCGGCGGCCAAGTGAACCCCAAAAGATACTAACATCCAAATGCGGGCTGAGCCAGTGAGGCGCAGCCCGTCCGGGGGGAGGGACTATGTTGATTCACCGCATGGGAAGGTACATTAATATCAAGAATTTGATATTCATAATCTCGCTGGTTTTCTTTGTCTGGTTAGTTTGGTATTTCTATACGGGTGCCGGCGGCGCACTGGAGCTCACCGTACGCTTGATCCCTTTCGCCTTAGTGCTCCAAGTATTGCTGCAATCCAGGCAGGGCTACCTTTACAAGCGGTTGCCGCCTTGGGCCAACCATGTCCTCGTCACGCTTTACATCGGTATCAATGTCTACGCATTCGTGTATTTCCTCTTTGAATATGAGAGGCTGGCGATCTACAGTCAGGGCACCTTCACGGAACAAGATTTCATTGTCGGGCTGCTGGTTTTCTTGTTGGTGATGGAACTAACGCGTCTTGCTCATCCGATACTTTTCTGGGTCAATGTGGTGATGATCATCTATACGCTTTACGGCTATGTATTCCCGCGCTGGCTTGATTTCTTCTGGCATCCGGGAACGACCTTCTATCGCGTGGTCACCTCCTCCACGATCGAGTTTTCTACCGGTATATTCGGCCAATACGGTCAGCTCGCTTTAACCTTGATTGCCGCCTTCTTGCTGATTGCGGGCGTTGCTGCCGGTTTCAACGCTCAAAATTCGATGATTAATACCGTGCGCCTCCTTGCCCGATCTAGGCGAGTGATTCCTCAGACCGCGGTGGTAGGGTCCAGTGCGATCGGGCTGATCAGCGGTAGCGGATCGGCCAGCTCCGCGGTGGTCGGTGCCATCAGCATTCCCTTGATGACCCGTTACGGTTTTCCGCCCGTCTTTGCTGCCGCTGTGCAGACTTCAGCGGCCATGGGCGCCCTGATCACTCCCCCGATGATGGCGGCGGCGGCCTTCATCATGGCGGAATTCCTCGGCGTGCCCTACTGGGACGTCGTTTTGCGTGGTTTCGGATTCGCCTTCATCTACTACGTGGGAATTGGCGTAGCCATCTACCTCCTCTCTGTGAGCTTGCTGCCGCGCGAGGCCATCGAAAAACCCCAAGTTTCGCTCTACCAGAAGGTGTCGACGGCCATCTTTTTTGGCTCCGTAGCCTACCTCATTTTTCTGATGGCCGTCCTCGGTAAAGGCGAACTGCTCGCCGCAGTAAATACCGGAACCTGGATGCTGGTAGTGCTAGTAGTGGTTTTTCTCTATTTCAAATATGGGCGCGGCGAGCTCGCCCTCGCGGAAGAGACCATTTTCGGCAGCATCCGGCGAGCGATCGAAACGCATGCCGAGATGACTTCCTATCTGACGTTACTTCTCGCCACCCTTGGCATCATGATCGGCTTATTTACGGTTACCGGTTTCATAAACCGTATGGGCGCCATGCTGCTCGACGTCGGGGCCTGGAGCGTGATCGCCATGATTCTGATGTCCTATATTTTTGGCTGGCTCCTCGGCGCTGGCCTGCCCCCGACGGCAACTTACATCATCGGTGCGGTAATCATCGTACCGCCGATGACGAAATTGGGAATTAACCCATGGGTTTCCCATTTCTTTGTATTCTTCCTGGCAGTCTGGGGTGAGCTGTCGCCACCCACGTCCCTCTCGGCAGCGGTTTGTGCGCGCATCGCCAATGCGTCGTTTATGCGGACGATGTGGGAAGCGCTGAAAATTTGCTTGCCGATCACGGTCATGACATTTGCCCCCTTTACGCGCTCAGAACTCGTAGAAAAACCAGGCTGGGCGCAGGTGGCTGTCTGCTTGCTGGTAGCTGTGGCCTGCTCCGGATTGGCTTTTGCCATGTTCGGGCGATGTTTCAAGAATTCGAAGGCGAATGCCCTGGCATGTATTCTGATGGCGCTGTCTTCTATGGTCACTTTGTTCCATCCTAACGACAAGCTGGTCTGGGGAACGGGGGTCATCACTCTTGCTGCTTTGGTCTGGGGTATTTGGCGCCACAGCCGGATTGCTCCACCAAAGCTGGCCGTCGTGTCCGAAAGCAAAGAGGTCGTGCCATCGGAGGAGTTGGCCAGTCTGGTTGAGGAAGCGCGGCGTGACCTCGGCTAATGGATTAGAGAAGATCGCCCCGCCCAAGGATAATGATAAGAAAATTTGTATGAAAATCAAGCTAACAGAGGAGGTGAAACAAGGGAGAGTGAAGGAAGCTGTATTAAATTAATGAGGCATCAGTCCCCTGGGATGACAATGATCTTCATTTTTTCTCCGTTGGCTGGGGGACCGAAACGGTCGGCAGATCCGCCGCGGTCTGAAGAAAGGATAATTTCCACTTGATTGAGTTGCCCACAAAAGGGGCAGGTTATTCTTAATTTGCGCGTAGCTTCAATAAATTCCACTTCAAAAGGTTGCCGGCATTCTTCATTGCAGCAGTTAACTGTTTCTTTAATTCTCTCCATCTCCTCCTTCATCCTTTCCCCGCCAGGTTTTTATAAAACCTGACCAAATGATCCAAACGACCACCGCAACTATTCCCCAGGTAATGGGATTTAAAATTATTTTGCTTTTTAGGTATGAGAGCAAGGAGTGAAAGGCTTCCACACAGATATTTTCGCTCATTTTTAAACTTTTGCCAAGAAAAATGTTTCCCCTTTTTTAAATTTTACTATTTGCTTTTAAGAGAGACCACGATAAAATTTAAAAAGCAAAGTGCTCAATAATTTATTTCGGTTTTTTTATAAAGGGAGGGAGGTCCATGAATTTTAAGCCAGAAGAAGTTATTTTTCATCGAGAAGAATATCAGGCCATGTTAGCGGCCCTGCGCCCTAAAGATTATCCGCCGTTAGTAAAAAAAGAGGTTGTGGGCAAAACCAATCTTAGCCATCGCCGAAGTAATCCTTATTTAAAAAATGGGCAGGCCTTAGTTTCTTTTGTCGTCGCTGGCCAGAATATAAAGGAAGATGTCCTGAAAGCTGTCAACTTAATAGGTGGATTTGCCAAATCACTCCAGCCTCAAGACAGAATTTTAATAAAACCAAATTTCAATAGCGACGATCCACCTCCGGGCTCAACGGCCTTAGATTTTTTGACGGCAGTAATTGAACTTCTCCGTGAACATGGCTATACCAAAATAAGTGTGGGGGAAGGTTGCGGGCGGCCGTGGGTGCCGAGCGAAAAAGTTTTCAAGAATAGCGGACTGGCGGCCAAGATGGCTGCAATGCAAGTACCTCTGCTCAATTTCGACCAATCTCAATATCTTGATGTGCCTATTAATGGGGAATACCTTAAAGTCGCCGCCTATCCCAAGGATCTGGAAAATTTTGATAAAATAATTTATTTACCCACAATGAAGACTCATTACTTGGCAGGTTTCTCGATGAGCCTTAAACTGTCAGTGGGCTTGATCCATCTCTATGACCGGATGTTTCTTCATGGGGATAATAATATGTTCGTCAGCCAGCGGGCTGTAGAGTTGACTATTCCGGTCAAACCTGATTTGATCATTATGGATGGCCGGATATCGTTTGTAAGCGGTGGTCCAGCTATCGGCTTGGCTGTTCATCCAGGAATAATTTTAGCTTCTGGAGATCAAGTAGCTATTGATGTCCAAGGAGTCCGTTTCCTGCAAAATTATGCCGCGGTCAATCATCTTGCTGGTGATGCCTGGGATCTGCCCCAGATAAAGACAGCGGTAAAACATAATTTAGGGATCAAGAGTGATCAAGAATTGCTTTTAGTGCGCTAAGAATATATTCTTTTTTCATTTGCCCGAGGCCATTATTTTTTCTTTTTGAGCCAGGCTTCGATCTTTTCGCGATATAAGACAGTTAAAAGAATAAAGAAAAGGGCTATTCCCAAAATCACAAAAAAAATACGGTAATCTTCTGATCTAACAGCCTGCCCTTGTAAGGAGAGGAGTAACGTCCCGGGTATGCGGCCAATGGAGCTGACAATGAAGAAAGTAAGCACGTGCATGGGGCTTAATCCGAGGAGGTAACAGAAATAATCTTTAGGTAAACCTGGTATTAGAAAAAATAAAAATGAAAAAAAGGCTCCTTGATGTTCCATGAGATAGTCAAATTTGCCCATTAACTCTTCGCCGATGAAACGGCGCACAAAGGGGAGGCCCAATCGGCGGGAAATTAGAAAAGCTAATAGAGAGCCTATACTGAGTCCAATAGTGGAATACAAAAATCCCAAGGTCGCTCCGAAAAGATAACCACCTACAAACCCAGTAAGTTCTCCGGGAATAGGGGCGAAGAGAACTTGCAGAATCTGCAAACCAATGAAAGCTAAAGGGGCAAAGGCCCCAAAAGAAGCGACTAAAGCACTTACCTGAGCTTTATTAGAAAAAAAGCGCACGGTGTCTCGAAAAGCGTGGTAGATTTCTTTATAATAATAAAGCAAGAGGCAGACAACGAGTAGGAGGATAAAGTACACTAAAATTGGGCGTAAGCGCCCCTGGTTAGCCATTTATTCCTCACTTATTTTTTAAAATCATGTAAGTGGCCAGACCTTTGGCAATTAACTTCCCTTGTTCATTTTTGACTTCCATCCCTCCCAAAGCTAGTTTCTCTCCCTTATTAATTATGTGGGCTTCAGCAATTAATTCTCCGGCCGTAACTGAAGAGAGGTAATTTATCTTGAACTCAACTGTAGCTACCCTTTCTCCCGGCTGCACCAGACTTAGAAGAGCATAAGCCACCGCAGTGTCAGCCAAGGTGGCGATTGCTCCCCCATGCACTACTCCAAATCCCTGGGTCAATTCCCGTTGAAAGGGCATGCGGAAGCGGGCCAACCCCTCATCAATTTTTTCCAAAGTTATTTTTAATAGCTGATAAAAAGGAGCGGTGGCGACCATTTTATGTAAGTTTTTGGCTTTTTCTTCGTTTAAAGGCATTGCTCTTTTCCTTCGCTTGGTTCCCAGTTAATTTTACTACTTTTGGGTGGAGAAGGCTATTTTTTTGGCCCAAAGTAAAGCCTCTCGCATAACTGACTCCTGAAGCCGTAACCGGTGGCCACCCCGGGGAAGGATAAGCAAATCAGCTTTCCCGTAAACTCGTTTATAAAGTTCATAGGCGTGACTGACCTTTACTACCTCATCGTCTTTAGCATGAATAATCAATAAAGGGCGAGGAGGGATAAGCTGCACCCAAGCGGATGGAGCAATCACCTTGAATCCCTCTACCCAATCGGCCAGGGAAGAAGGGAAATTAACATCCTTAATTATGCCCACTTCGCGCGCATAAGTTAAAAACTCTTCCTGTCCTTTTTCCGTTTTCAATTCGGCAAATTCGGCGGGGGCAGCACAAGATATAATACCCTTTATTTCTTGATGCTTAGCGGCAATATATAGGGAAACAGCTGCCCCCGCACTAAAGCCCATAAGCAATATATTCCCGGTATCGACTTCTGGGTAAGTGCAAATAAATTCTAAAGCTCTTTCCAAATCTCTGGCCCAGCCTAAGATATCAAAATGGCCTTCACTCAAGCCCGTGCCCCGAAAATTAAAGATTAGAACTAAAAATCCTTCGCGGCCAAAGAATTCGGCCAAATATGGATATCCTTTATCATCGGGAGAGCGAACTTTTCCCGGAAGACCATGGCAAATAATTAATCCGGGGTAAGGTTTTTTGATTTGTTGGGGAAGGAAGATTTCTCCGTAAATTTTCCAGCCGTCGCTTAAAAAAGAAAATTTTTTATTTATCATAGACCTTAGAAATCATTTATTTTAGGATAGCAAACTTAAGGAGCAAAGTTTAAGGATTATTTTGGTGCAAATACTCCATTATTTTGCTCATAATTTCCCCCGCCGATCCATGAATGACCACATCAGCATAAGCATCGTGGTAGGTAGGTTCACGATTGATAATGACCAGCTTAGCTCCATGATCTTTGGCTTCGAGCGGAACCATTGCTGCTGGCTGGACGACCAAAGAGGAGCCAATAACGATGAATAGGTCGCAATTACGGGCTCGCTGAAAAGCTTCCTCAGTTTCGCGGGGAGGCATCGGTTGTCCGAAAGAAACGGTATCAGGCTTTAAGATTCCTCCGCAAACTGTACATTTGGGGACTTTTACTCCCGAAACCAACCAGGATTGAATTTCCTCCCGCGGATATTTTTTGCGGCAAGAAAGACACGATACAGATATGGCGGTCCCATGAAGTTCAATAACTTTTTCTGGAGAATTGCCTGCTTTCTGGTGAAGATTGTCTATATTTTGCGTGATCACACAATCCAATTTACCCATTTTTTCCAGCTCCACCACGGCCTTATGGGCGGGGTTGGGTTGGGCATTACGCAGTGGTTCATAAAACTCGCGGCTCATCTGCCAGTATTTCTCCCGCGCCTCTTCGCTGCTCAAAAATTTCTGGTAATAAAAATCTTCAGGGTTGTATTTATGCCATACTCCACCTGGGCTGCGGAAATCTGGAATTCCTGATTCTGTGCTTACTCCCGCGCCGGTAAAGACAATAATTTTCTGCGCTTCTTTGATTAGAAGCGCAACTTTTTTGATTAATTCTTCTGACATAAAGCCCCCTAAATTAAAAAATAAAGGTTTTTGCTCGATCCATATGGAAATTGCTGATGAAAAGGAAAATTTAAGGTCTCTTTTTAAAATTTATTTTTTATTTTAGTTTTTAACCGAAGAAAGTCAAATAAAATCTTAAAGATATCGTATTCCTGCAATCAAGGGTGAATTTTTAATTAGGGAATATTAAACTTACTCCGCCAGGCAGTTTCTTCCTGGAGAGATAAAAAATTTTATTAAATTAACAAAAATACCCTTGCATTTTAAAAAGGGGGATATTATATTGTTATTAGCACTCATTTGAAAAGAGTGCTAATAAAATTTGCTTTTTCAAAAATTCTTTCCCCATGTTTCCTACCATAAGCATTTTATATTTTTTTGAGGAAAAATTTTAAAAGGCAAATGCCAGGATAATTATTTTTTGTCGGTGGGACCGACAGGTTAAAATTTATAAAAAAGAAAGGAGAGGAAAGAGATGAAGATTAGACCCCTACATGATCGCATTATTGTCAAGCGTGTGGAAGAAGAGGAAAGAACGAAAGGAGGTATTATTATCCCGGACACTGCTAAAGAGAAGCCCATGGAAGGTAAAGTAATTGCCGTGGGCAAAGGGAAAGTTTTGGACGATGGGAAAATCCTACCTTTGGATGTTAAAGTAGGTGATCGGGTGCTCTTCGGCAAATATGCGGGCACGGAAGTAAAAATTGAAGGTGAAGAGCATCTGATTATGCGGGAAGATGATATTTTAGGCGTGATTGAGCAATAATTTTAGCAAATAAATTTAAAGGAGGAGACAAGAAATGGCAGCAAAAGAAATTCGTTATGATCAAAAAGCGCGGGAATCAATCCTCAAAGGCGTGAATATGCTCGCTGATGCGGTTAAAGTTACCCTGGGTCCCAAGGGAAGAAATGTAATCTTGGAGAAGAGCTTTGGTTCACCCACCGTTACCAAAGATGGGGTTACGGTAGCTAAAGAGATTGAACTGGAGGAGAAATTTGAAAACATGGGGGCCCAGATGGTCAGGGAAGTCGCTTCGAAGACTTCCGATGTGGCTGGTGATGGTACCACCACAGCTACAGTATTGGCCCAAGCTATTTATCGGGAAGGCTCTAAGCTTGTGGCTGCTGGCCATAACCCTATGGAGCTGAAACGCGGAATCGAAAAAGCGGTAGAAGTGGTCGTCGAAGAGCTGAAGAAACTTTCCAAGCCCGTGAGAGAACAAAAGGAAATCTCTCAGGTGGGCACCATATCGGCAAATAACGATGAAACTATCGGGAATATTATTGCTGAAGCTATGGCCAAGGTAGGTAAAGAAGGCGTAATCACCGTAGAAGAAGCCAAATCAATGGAGACCACTCTGGACATAGTCGAAGGAATGCAATTTGACCGCGGCTACATTTCTCCTTATTTCGTCACTAACCCGGAAAAAATGGAAGCGGTCTTAGAAGATGCCTTAATCCTTATTCATGAAAAGAAGATCAGCAACATGAAGGATCTGCTGCCCATTTTGGAGCAGATTGCCAAGATGGGGAAACCCTTGTTGATCATTGCCGAGGATGTAGAAGGAGAGGCCTTGGCCACTTTAGTAGTTAACAAGCTAAGAGGAACCCTTAAATGCGCAGCAGTAAAAGCTCCGGGGTTTGGTGATCGAAGAAAAGCTATGCTAGAAGATATTGCCATTTTGACGGGTGGCACCATGATCTCCGAAGAGATGGGCGTGAAATTAGAATCGATCACCTTGAAGGATTTAGGGAAGGCCAAACGGATTACTATAGACAAAGACAATACCACGATTGTGGAAGGTGCTGGTGATCCGAAAGCAATCGAAGGCCGAGTCAAACAGATTCGGGCTCAGATTGAAGAGACCACTTCTGATTATGATCGGGAGAAATTGCAAGAGAGGTTAGCCAAGTTAGTGGGTGGTGTAGCGGTAATTAACGTGGGGGCAGCTACCGAGTCCGAAATGAAAGAAAAGAAGGCTCGGGTAGAGGATGCTTTGAATGCGACCAGAGCGGCCGTAGAAGAAGGAATCGTTCCCGGTGGTGGTGTGGCTTACATCCGTTGCATCCCCGCTTTGGAAAAACTAAAACTGCCCACTGATGAACAACAATTTGGCTTGAATATTTTGAAGAAGGCCTTGGAAGAACCTTTACGCTGGATTGCCCAGAATGCCGGGTATGATGGTTCCATCGTCATTGAAAAAGTGAAGAGCGAAAAAGGGAACTTTGGGTTTGATGCTTGGAAAGAGCAATATACGGATATGGTAGAAGCTGGGATCATTGATCCTACCAAAGTAGTGCGCACAGCTCTCCAAAACGCTGCTTCCGTAGCTTCCTTGCTCTTGACCACCGAAGCCATGGTGGCGGAAAAACCTAAAGAAAAAGAAAAATATCCGCCCATGCCTCCCGGAGGTGGAATGGGAGACATGTATTAATAAATAAAAAGGGGTTACCGGGCAAAACCCGGTAACCCCTTTTTTATTAGATTTTTCTTAATCAATTAGGATTAAAAAACCTTCTTATTTATCTTTCTCTTCCAAAAGAACATATTCAAAATATTGATCAAGAGCCAGCAATCTCCCAGCCATTTTTTTGAGCATCTTTAAAGCAATTTCTACATTGCTTTTTAAAAGGGATTCAAAAGCTTCCGGTTGGATGACCAAAATTCTGCTGTCTTCAATTACCTCCACCGTGGCCGAACGTTCTGCACCCAAAAGTAAGGCCATTTCGCCGAAAAATTCTCCTTCCCCAAGCTCAGCTAACACCTTTTCTGTTTGGCCCACCCTTTTTCTTACTTGTACTTTGCCCTTTTGAATAATATACATTTCCCTTCCTGGCTCGCCTTCCCGAAAAAGAACAGTGCCTTTACGGAATTCTCTGCCGAATTTCCAGAAAAGATGTTCTTCTTTTTTCATCGGGATTATTCCCTCTCTTTTTTCAATTCCGCATTTTCCAGCACTAATTTTTCCATTATTTCGTAAACTCTTTTTAGCCGATGGGCTAAATTAGTGATGATTTTAAAACAAATTTCGGGAGACTCGCGGAACAAAGTATCTAAAAATTGGGGCTGAATGAAGAGAATTTGGCTTTCCTCTTCCACCAAGGCATTGACCGTGCGGGGTTGATTAATTAAGCAAGCCATTTCTCCAAAAAAATCCCCATCTCGCAGTACATCAATGGTTAATTCATCTTGAGCGATTTTTTTGAATAAGCGCACTTGGCCTTTGATAATCATAAACATACCGCTGCAAGCTTCGTCCTCTTTAAAAAGAAGGGTACCTGCCGGGAAAGTATGTCCAAATTTTTTGAAAAGGACCTCTTTTTCTTTCATCGACCTTCTTTAACTTCTGCTTGGATGGTATAGATGGAGCTTATTTTTCCTTCAATTTTTACTGAAAAATAAAAAAGGGCAGGTTTAGGCTCGCCCTTCACTCGCGGATGAAATATTTTCACTGTAAAAGGATTGACCTGGTTATAAGCACTAATTCCACTTTTAAGTATTTTCAGGGATTTGTTTAAAAATTCCCAGCGCAAATTCCCTCTTTGGCCTTCTCCGTGCCATTGAGCAGGGAACGCTTGCAAAGTAAGGGTGTGATTAGGCTTGACCAGGATTTTAAAAATATCTTGCCCATCAGCCGTGCCGCTAATAAAATTCTCTTCAAAAAGATAATGGCCAGGTTCGGAGATAGGTAGAAGAAGGGCTTTTTCAAAGCTCTCGGGAGCATCAGTTCCTGAGTTAGCATCGTTCTGGTTCCATAAAATAATCTGCAGGGTATAAGTGCCCAATATTTCCCCGCTATAAGCTCCGCCGCTACCCAGGATGTGGATGAGATAAGCCGCGGGTTTAGGCTGCGAATTGGAAGTCCATTCCAAAAAGAGCGGCTCTTCTTTAGTACCTTCCATCATGGTACCTAAGACGGAGCGTAAAAGCTCTCCTTTTTCGTCCTCCAGACGGCAGTGCACTCGGCCGCTAAATTCCGTAAGCCAATGGGGCGTTAAAAAAACTTGAATTGTCTGTCCAGGCTTAATGGAGGCTATTTTAAGAGATTGGCGGCCCTCATTGACGATAAACCCTTTATGCTCTCCTTCCCCAACTATCCTTTCTTGGGCGGAAAGAGGGCCAACAAAAAAAGATAGTAAAAAAATCAGGAGCGATAAAATAAAATTCATTACTGGGGATTAAATCATGGACTGGCAATTTTTTGCCAAAGCTTTTGCCATGCCCGATCAATATTTTCCTGAATTTGTTCCAGGTCCCCTTCCCTCAAAAAAGCAAAGCGCCCTTGCATTTTTAAATATTCTTTAACTGGTATACCTTCTGGCTCAATATTAAGGTGATACTTTTCCCCATTTTCCACTTCATAAAGGGGGAATATCTTCGTCTGGACGGCTAACCGGGCTAAATTGATGGTTAAATCAGAGGGAAAACGCCATCCCACAGGGCAAGGAGCGAAAGCATAAATAAACTTGAATCCGCGGATTTCTTTGGCTTTCTGTATTTTTCGTTGGAAATCTTCTGGATAAGCTACAGAAGCTGTAGCCAAGTAAGGGATGCGATGGGCCGCCATAATTTGGGCGATGTCTTTCTTAGGCTGGTTTTTTAAATTAGCAGCCGGCGTAGTCGTCGTCCACGCTCCCCAGGGAGTTGCTGATGAACGTTGAATACCCGTATTCATATAAGCTTCGTTGTCGTAACAGATAAATATAAAGTCGTCATTACGTTCAGCTGCGGCCGAAAGCGCTTGCAACCCTATATCAAAAGTTCCCCCATCTCCGGCAATAGCGACTACGTTTGTATCTTCATCACCGAGCATTTCCAAAGCCGCCCGCACCCCCGAAGCTGCTGCTGCCGCCGAGGGAAAGGTAGTATTATATGCAGGCAGATTAATGGGTGAAATAGGAAAAGTACCCGAGTTTGTGCCAAAACACCCCGCAGTTAAAACCACAATGGTCTTTTGGCCCAGAACGTGAAAAACGGTGCGCAGTACTATGGGTACGGAACAACCCGGGCAGAATCCGTGACCCGAAAAAAGGTATTCTTCGGCTAAATCTTTCGCTTTCACTTCTCCACTCCTATCCATATGGGTGAGGCAGGAGGTTGCGGTTTCTGTAAAGTGGACATAAAAATCTCCTGGATATCCTGCGGAGTAATATCTCTGCCACCCAAACCGGCTATATACTCAAAAACTTTAGGCCGGCGCCCTAAAGCGAAAAGGGCGGCCTTGAGTTCTTGGGCTAGTATTCCCCCTGCGCCTAAGGAATTGTCCCGATCTAAAACAGCTATTTTCCGAACATCTTGTAAAACCCCACAAATTTCCGCGGTGGGAAATGGCCGAAATTGCCGCAAGCGGCAAAGGCCAACCTTTTTCCCCTGTTTCCGCAGTTCTTTGACTACTTCCAGGGCCGTGCTGGCCGCTGTCCCCAGAGTAAATAAAACAACCTCCGCATCTGCCAAATTTATTTTAGTCATACTGCCATAACCTCGGCCAAAGCGAGATTTGAACTCCCGGTCAACCTGGGCGATTACTTTTTGGGCGTCTTCCATAGCTTTTTGAGCAGCGAATTTAAAAGAAATAAATTTGGTAGGGTCAGCCATAATATTAAAAGTGTGTGGCTCTTGGGGATCAAGCTTATAACGGGGTTGGAAGGGAGGTAAAAAAGCATCTACTTCTTTTTGCTCAGGAACATCTACATTTTCGGAAGTGTGGGAAAGAAAAAAACCGTCTTCCAAGATCATCACCGGCAAGAGGACTTCTTCAGCTATACGATACCCTTGAATTACCGTATCCAAGGCTTCTTGAGCGCTCTGGCAGTAAAGTTGAATCCATCCTGTGTCTCGCTGGGATAGGCTATCGCTATGGTCACACCAGATGTTCCAAGGGGCCCCTATGGCCCGATTAGCATTAACCATCACTACGGGTAAACGGGAACCAGAAGTCCAATGCAGCATTTCGTGCATATAGGCTAAGCCATGGGAGGAAGTAGCCGTGAATACCCGCACCCCGGCGGCTGAGGCAGCCGCAACCGAGGCTAAGGCTGAATGCTCAGACTCCACTCTAATAAATTTAGCCTTTAACCGTCCGTCGGCCACAAATTCCGAGAGCTCTTCCACAATGGTAGTCTGGGGAGTAATAGGATAAGCGGAAATTACTTGCACCCGCGCCAGCATGACGGCGTGGGAGACCGCCGAATTTCCGGTAAGTAACTTCTTCATTTCTTCACCTCCACCGAGATAGCTCCGCGTGGGCACTCCGCAACGCAGATACAGCATCCCTTGCAATATTCAAGATTTATTTCGTAACCCTGATGATCAGGTCGAGCGGAAATAGCTAAGTCTGGACAGAACAAATAGCAATTATGACAAAGGTTACAGACTCCACAATTAAAACACCTCTTCGCTTCCATGAGGGCTTTATCTCGGTTAAGGCCCAAATTCACTTCGGCAAAATTAAGGATGCGCTCGTGGGCCGGAAGCTTTTCTTTAGCGGATCGGCTTTGATGCTGAAAATAAGCAGGATTTAGGTCCGCAAACTTCACTACTTGACGGGGTACCTTGTCTTGCCTACCACCCAAGTAAAGAGCCATGGAAAGGCTGCCCTTCTCTCCCCAGCGAGCGGAGCAGAGCGCCTCTTCTATCTCTTTTCCTTTTAAGGTGGCATCGATGGCTATAGCGGCTTTCTTACCGGAGCCAATAGCATAAGCCACGGTGCGTGGCTGAGGGATAATATCTCCGCCGGCGAAAACGCGGGGCAGGTTGGCCGCCCCAGTTTCCTTTATTTTTAAAGAAGTGGGCGTCCTTTCTAAATCTTGGGGGAGAAAAGAAAAATCCGGAATTTCGCCGATGGCCGGAATCACCGTCTCTACTTCCAAGAGGAAGTTAGAATTAGTAATCGGTTGTGGTTCTGGCCGACCATCTTTCCCCGGAGGGCCAAGAGTATTTTTAAGGCATTCTAAGCCTTTAACTTTTCCATTTTCCGAAATTATTTTTAAAGGAGAAGCTAAAAAGATAAACTCGATTCCTTCCTCTTCGGCCTCCGCAATTTCTTCGGCAAAAGCGGGCATTTCTTCTTTGGTGCGGCGATAGATGATCAAAGGCTTAGCGCCTAAGCGCCGAGCAGCCCGGGCCACATCCATGGCCGTATTTCCTCCACCGATTACCGCCACCCTTTCTCCCAAAGATATTTCTTGGCCCGTATTAATTTTTTTGAGGAATTCAAGCCCGGAGATTACCCCGCTACTTTCTTCTCCTGGAATTCGTAATTTTAAACTTTGCCAAGCGCCTGTGGCTAAGAAAATGGCGTCGAAATTTTTAAGGTCTTCCCAAATAAAGTCACGGCCCAAAGCAGAATTCGGGCGCCAGACCACCCCTAAAGAAAGAATGTTTTCGATCTCTTGATCGAGCACCTCTTTAGGCAGACGATAGGCCGGAATTCCATAGCGGAGCATCCCCCCAAGTTGAGGTTGGGCTTCAAAAATATTAACGTTATAACCCAGGCGGGCCAAGTGATAAGCACAGGAAAGGCCAGCTGGTCCCGAACCGATGATAGCTATTTTTTCTGATCTCTTCTCTGGGGGGAGAGGGATTTTTGCTCCCCTTTGATAAGCATAATCTCCCAGAAAGCGCTCCAGGGCGTTGATGGAAGTTGGTTCATCGAATTCTTTGCGGTTACAGGATGCTTCACAGGGATGGAAACAAACGCGCCCGCATATCCGGGGTAAAGGGTTTTCTTGGACGATCTTTTCCCAAGCTTCCAAAAATTTTCCTTCCCCGGCCAAGGCCAGCACAGCTTCTACGTCTTCCCCGGCCGGACAAGCTTCACTGCAGGGGGCTAATTTATTAACATACACCGGCGTAAGATACCGCCAAGTACCAGTCTTAATGGCCAAAGAAGGAGAAAAAGAAATAGACATGGGCGGTAAAGAAAAGTCAGGCACAGGTTTTTTAGGTAAAGGTTTTTTCGATATTTTCTTAACTGATCTTTTTTTCATTTTCTTCCTCATATAAAAAGGTCATGATCGCGTCTTTTCAAAAGCTGCTTTAGCAGCCGCTATATTAGCTTCAACTTTCACCGGGACATAATCTTTAATCCCTTCGATTATGGACTTCAATTGCACCAGACCAGTTACCTTCGCCAGGGCGCCTAAGATAACTGTATTTACTACTGGTGAGGTAGGAGTACCCAGCCCATTTTCTTCCGCAATTTTATTGGCATCTACGGTAGCTACTCGGTAGGCCGCAAATTGCGAAAAATCTTCGGGTAGCTTCGGGGTATTTATAAGAATCCATCCTCCTTTTTTTAAACCAGCAGTTACATCTACCAAGTCGATGATGGGCTCATCTAAGACGATGACGTGGTTTGGCTCGTAAACTTGAGAGCGGCGCGTAATCGGCTTATTATCAAAGCGGGTGAAGGCAGCCACCGGAGCCCCTCTCCGTTCCGCACCAAAAGCAGGGAAAGCTTGCACATATTTACCCTCCCGGAACAAAGCTGCCGCTAAGATTTTGGAAGCAATTACGGCGCCCTGCCCACCTCGCCCATGAAACCTGATTTCGATCATCTCCAACTCCTCAATTTTTTTTCAGAGTCTCTTTGAATTCCTTCGCCAATATAACATAGGCTGAAAAATAGTGTCAATTTATTAGAATGCCTGACCGTCGATCACTTTTTAAATTTCAGCTTAATTCAGGCGGGAGGGGGAGAGGCTCATTAAAATGAGGCACTGGTTAACTTTTAGATACAGGTAGGGAAAATTAAGCCCTCCAGGGCAAAGGTGTTGAGCTATTTTGGGTCATTTTTTACCGCGGATTACTCCTAATGGAGAATTTATGATCAGGCAGTCCTCCAGCCAACAAAGAACTCACCGAATTTCCGGATGATAATCTATATTAAAAGCATTTAAAGATCGGACTATTTTTGCCGAATTTCTTAAATGATTAGGCATAAGCGTGGTAAGAAGATATTAGGGGCGAAAAACGCATGAAAGAAGACCGGGCGCCTTGGATAAAAATAAAGACAGAAGATTTAAGAATAGGAATGTTTATCGTAGATATGGGCCGTTCTTGGATGGACCATCCCTTTTTAACGAATAAGAAACTTATAACTTCCCCTAAGCAGATTGAGAAACTTAGAGAATACGGCATATTAGAAGTCTATATTGACCCGCAAAAAGGATGGGTTCCGGAAGGCGAGATAGCCTTCCAAAATAATCGGCCAAAAGAAGAGGGGGAAATATCTCCTTTCCTTTCGGAAGCCCCCTCTCCTTTGGTCAATTTATCTTCCCTCGCCCCTGAAGAAAAAGTTCCTCTTCACCAAGAAATAAAAGAGGCCAAGAAGGTTCATCAAGAGGCCCAAATCGTTGTCCGCGAAGTTATGCAGGACATCCGGCTCGGTAAAAATATTGAAAGTGAGAAGGTAAAACGCCTCGTCCAAAAAATGGCGGATAGTATTTTTCGTAACCCTGATGCTTTAGCCAGTTTGACAAGGATTAAAGGCTATGATGAGTATACCTTCGTCCACTCGATCAATGTATGTATCCTTTGTTTGGCTTTAGGTCGGCATCTAAATCTGGAGAGAGAATCTTTAGAGCAATTGGGCATAGGGGCTCTTCTGCACGATGCCGGCAAGATGAAGATTCCTAATTATATTCTGCAAAAACCGGGGAGACTGACTGAAGCCGAATTTGCCGAAATCAAAAAGCATCCTCTCTACAGCATTGAAATTCTGGAAAAAAGCGAAGGACTTTCGCAGGAAGCCAAATTAGTAGCCCTGCAACACCATGAGCGCTATGCCGGCCATGGTTACCCCTCTTCCCTCCAGGGTGAAGAAATTGGAAAATTTGCTCAAATTGCGGCGATTGCCGATGTTTATGACGCCCTTACTACAAACCGCTGTTATAAAAAAGCTGCCTCTCCTTATGAAGCTTTGCAAGAAATGTATTTATCTGTTAATCGTGATTTTAATCAATTTTTGATGGAACGGTTTATCCAATGTATGGGTATTTATCCAATAGGCACTCTTGTTCAACTGGATACCCAAGAGATAGGCATCGTTTGTTCGGTTAACCACCAACAACTCCTCCGTCCCCATGTTCTCCTGCTCTTTAAAAATCCTAAGAAAAGTTACCGCCAACCAATAGTAGCAGATTTAATGGAGAAGGATAATGAATCCGGGCTTTTTAAGCGAACTATTTTAAAACCTTTGCTCCCCCAAAAATGGAATATTCGCGTCGATGATTATTTATCCTGCACTGCTTGGGGAAAATAATTTTCTAAGGCTTTCGGTTGAGAACCGTTTGTTCAAATTGGCTTAGGCACACTAAAAAGCTACCTTGGGCAAGACCGTTAGGGGTAGATGCCCCGCAGACGCGTGGCCTCGGCGACGCGACCAATACCTAATATAAGCGCGGCTGTCCGCATGTTTACCTTCTTTTTTTGGGAAATATCCAAGACTTCCCCAAAGCTTCTCCTTAAAATACGCGTTAAGCGTTCGGAAACTTCCTCTTCACTCCAAAGTAATTCCTGCAGGTTTTGTACCCATTCAAAATAAGAAACGGTTACCCCCCCGGCATTAGCTAAAATATCAGGGACAACAAATATACCTCGGTCATAAAGCATTTCATCTGCTTCGGTGGTGGTGGGGCCATTAGCTCCTTCCACGATTATTTTTGCCTTTATTTTGGCCGCATTTTTTTCCGTAATCTGATTTTCTAAGGCAGCTGGAATGAGAATATCGCAATCTAACTGCAAAAGCTCCTCATTGGAAATTTCATCGCCTTCTTTATATCCAGGAGAAAACACGCAGGAATATTTTTTTTTGCAATCTAAAACTGAGGAAACGTTCAATCCCTGAGGATTATAAATTCCTCCTTTGGAATCGCTTATGGCCACAACTTTCGCTCCTGCTTTTTCAAAGTATTGAGCGGCAATTCCTCCAACATTGCCGCATCCTTGGATAGCTACCCGGGCTCCGGGAATGGGAATATTTAAATAGTTAGCGGCCTCTTGGGCCGTGACAAAAACTCCTTTACCTGTAGCCTCATGCCGGCCTAAGGATCCGCCAAGTTCTAAAGGTTTTCCCGTGACTACTCCGGGAACTGAATAACCCTTCAGAATACTATATGTATCCATTATCCAAGCCATCACTTGCGGGTTTGTATAGACATCCGGAGCAGGAATATCTCGATCAGGGCCGATCATCATGGCTATTTCCCAGGTAAAGCGGCGCGTCATATTTTCTAATTCTCGCAGAGACATATTTTTAGGGTCACATTGAACTCCCCCTTTTGCTCCTCCATAAGGAATATTAACTACGGCGCTTTTCCAGGTCATCCACATAGCTAAAGCTTTTATTTCGTCGAGATCAACATCGGGGTGATAACGAATTCCGCCTTTGGCCGGTCCCCTGGTCATGTTATGTTGAACTCTATATCCAGTAAAAACTTTAATGGATCCGTCGTCCATTTTTACTGGAAAATGAACGGTAAGCTCCCGTTGGGTGTATTTAATTTTTTCGAAAATACCTGGGTCTAATTTTAAATGAGCAGCAGCAATATCTACTTGTTTCATGGCTACATCAAGAGGGTTAATTTTTTTGTTCTTTTCCATTAAAAACCTCCTCTAAAAATTTTAATGCTGTAAAAAGGCTATAAAAAAATTTGGAATATAAAAGATTTCAAGAGTGGATAGAGATTAGCAGAAAATTTGGGAGTATGTCAACAATTAGCGAAAATTTTTTGGACAAGTGCTGGCCATTCTTAACTAATTTACATTGACCTTTACATAGTACACATTCTTTAATTTTTCTTGATCCCCAACGATTTTTTTTACCCAATTCATTATTGATTCGTGGCTAATTCTTTCGGGATTTTTTCTTCTCTCCGGGAGAATGGCTAATAAATGAGCATTTCTTTTTTCATCTTGCCAATAAAATTCATAAGCAACCATAGTTTTACCCATTCTTATAGAAATAAAAGAAATTTCATAATTATTTATAAGCAATTTTGATGCCCATTCCTTGGCCACTTTATAACTCATTATTTTTATTAATTTATTTTAAAAAACAGATTTATTTAAATTTAATTAGGCCAGTAAAAAAGTGTAAAAAATTCCGACACTGTTGGAGATGACCAAAATTTTTATAATAAATGAAAGTAATTGATATTAATTATGATTAAATCGAAAAAATAAGAAATTTCTTGCTGTAAAGAATTTTTACAGGAAAAGCGCTTTGAACATTCCCCAGGGGAATTTTATAAAAAATTTAAAAAAAATTTTTATTTAAACCTAAATTGGGCTATTTTTCATCATTCATTACCTAAAAGATAATGGATTCCTGTCTGCTTCATGTTTCCGCAGGAATAACGAATATAACCTCACGAATAAGAAGGTCATTTCCGTGAAAAAGACAGTTTTGTCTTCATAAATGTCATTAAAAACCGCTCGTTCAGGTTAAAATAATTATGGAATTTTAGCACTCCGTAGTGTTATATTATTAAAAATTTTTTATCGCCTTCGCTAAGGAGGTTAAATATGGAATGGGGAATGCAAAATCGTTTAGCAAGGTTAATAAAATCTGATGGCCATTGCTTTTTTTTGCCCATTGACCATGGGTATTTTCAGGGTCCAACTACTAAATTAGAAAGGCCTGGAGAAACCATTAAACCTTTGATTCCTTATGCGGACGGCCTATTTGTTACCCGCGGAGTATTAAGGGCCTGCGTAGATCCTAAAAATTGTCCCCCTATAATTTTGAGGGTTTCTGGGGGAACCAGCATCATTGGCAAAGATTTAGCCCATGAATCAATCACTACTTCTGTAGAAGAAGCCCTCCGGCTTAACGCCGCAGCAGTGGGTATGTCTATTTTCGTAGGGAGTGACTATGAGTACGATTCTTTAGTAAACTTGGGTAAATTGGTAGATGAATGCCAGAGGTATGGAATACCAGTCATGGCCGTAACCGCCGTAGGAAAAGAGTTGGAAAAGCGCGATGCTCGTTATCTAGCCCTGGCGTGCCGGATTGCTGCGGAATTCGGCGCGACTATAGTCAAGACCTATTGGTGCGAAAATTTTGATAGAGTGGTCAAGGGCTGTCCAGTTCCGGTGGTGATGGCTGGTGGGCCAAAGTGTGAAACCGAAAAAGAAGTCTTCGAATTTGTCTATGACGGCATGCAAAAGGGAGCCATAGGCTTAAATCTTGGCCGTAATGTTTGGCAACATGATTATCCGGTGGCCATGATGAAAGCTCTGCGGGCCATTATTCATGAACAAGCTACTGCTCGGGAGGCTGAGCAAATTTTCCTAACCGAGAAGCATAAAGCCGCCAAATAGAGCAGGGGCAATATGGGCCTACAAAGGATGGGATAAAATTTATTAAATTAATATGAAAAGCCTATTCCATGAAGAAGAAGCGCGGGAATTTGTAAGAAACTATCCGCACATTCCTCCTGACTTAGCGATGCGGATATATACATCGCGGCTGCTTGGGAAAGATCCATCTTTAGTCCTCCATGGGGGTGGAAATACATCAGTTAAGATAAAGGAAAAAGATCTTTGGGGAAATAGGAGAGAGGTTCTTTATATTAAGGGTAGTGGGTTAGATTTGGCCTGCATAGAACCTAAAGATTTCGTCGCCTTAGAACTTGAACCCTTGCAGCAACTTAAATTGCTAGCCGAAATTTCTGATGAGGAATTGGAAAATCAGCTTCATAAGTATAAAATTTCTTTCCGCAGCCCCGCTCCTTCAGTGGAATCTTTAGTTCATGCTTTTCTTCCCTTCCGTTTTATTGATCACACCCATGCTAATTCTATCTTAATTTTGGGCCATTTGGATAAGGGTAAGGAGCTTTTAACTGAAGTTTTAGGCCCCCAGGTTGGCCTAATCCCTTATGCTCATCCAGGATTGCTCTTGGCTAAAGAAGTGCTCAGAGAAATTGCCGAACAGCCGGATCTGGAAGCGATCGTGGTTATAGACCATGGAATCTTTACTTTTGGGAATGATGCTCGTTCTTCGTACGAAAGGATGATTAAATATGTGCAGTTGGCCGAAGAATATATTGCCCTTGAAACAAAAGGGAGAGAAGCCATCTCAGTCCGGAGAGAAATTCCGGCGCTGAATCTTTTTTCTCTGGCTCGCCTTAATCAGATAATTAGGGGGGTATGCGCATTTCCCCAGGGAACTGGAACCCGGCAGCGTTTTTTCATAGATCTCCGCGCCCAGGGTGAATTGAGGGAAATCTCTTGTTTGGTAGAAGCTAAGGAATTTTGTCAAACAGGTGTGCTTACTCCTGATCATGTAATTCGTACTAAAAATCTTTGGTGTTTTATAGATTCTCTCTCCGAGAGCGATGGGGAATTAATAGAGAAAATCAAAGAAGCGGTCAAGAATTTTGCCCTAAGTTATAGTAACCTGGTGCCTACTCAGTTTAGAGAAGAGGCGTCGAAGTTTGATTTCTTTCCCCGGGTTTTTTTAATAGCTGGCGTGGGTATAGCAGCGTTAGGAATGACTCGTCGAGATGCACGCATGGCGGCCGATATAGCGGAGCAGACTCTGCAAGCCAAATTTTTAGCTCATTTAATAGGCAAATATAGGCCCATTCCAGAGGCCGATGCATTAGCTATGGAATATTGGCCATTGCAACTTAAAAAAATTGCTGTCCCTGATCCTTTGCCATTACAAGGGCAAATAGGGGTGATCACCGGGGCAGGAGGGGCTATCGGATTAGGAATAGCGGATCGGTTGTTGGCGGCAGGGGCCACGGTCGCCCTTATCGACATTGACGAAGAAAGCCTCCAAAAAGTTTATGGCCTTCTGCGGAATAAATATACGGAAGAAAGATTAGAAAAATTTACTTTGGATGTTACAGATTATGAATCCGTAAACCAAGCTTTGGCCGAGATTAGTTGCCGCTTAGGGGGGATTGATCTTCTTGTTCCTAATGCGGGTATTGCTCATGTAGCTAAGATAGAGGAGCTTGATCATAAAAAATTTGAGCGAGTTTTAGCCGTAAATTTAATGGGGACTTTTAATGTCATTAAAGCTTCTGTACCAATCTTCCGTCGACAAGGAATAGGGGGAAATATAGTAGTGATAAGCTCCAAGAATGTTTTTGATCCGGGGGCCGCTTTTGGAGCCTATAGCGCCTCGAAGGCGGCTGCCCACCAAATGGCCAAAATAGCCGCTATGGAGTTGGCGGAAATAGGTGTGCGCGTGAATATGGTAAATCCAGATGCTGTTTTTGGCGATGAAGAAGTTCCCTCCAAGCTTTGGAAAATGGTTGGCCCAGAAAGAATGAAGGCGCGGGGGCTTGACCCTCAAGGTCTGAAAGAATATTACCGCCAACGGAATCTGCTAAAAATTCAAGTGACTGCCGAGCATGTGGGGAATGCCGTAGTCTTTTTGGCCTCGGCAGCAAGTGCCGCCACTACCGGGGCTACCCTGCCTGTAGATGGGGGAATACCCGCCGCCTTTCCGCGTTAACGAATTCTTAATTAGGAATATCTCCATAATTGCTTCAATTTCCTGCGCCCTTCTTTATTAATTTTTCGTGGATTATTTCGTTTATGGCTTAAAGGCCGGCCCGCTCAAGGGATAAGAGATATTTTTTAAAATGAGATTTCTGAAAAACCTTTTTTCGGTCGCTCCTGCGCAAGCGGGAGTCCAGAAATGCTTGGAAAATACTGCCTTCCTTCTTGCGCAGCATTGACGTAATTACATCCCAAGAGACTTTTGCCGGCGATCTTTAATAAAACTGACCGTCGATCAGTTTTTAAATTCCTGTTTCCTGCGGGCAAGAAATATTAAAACTGTTAGACGGTAAGCAAACTGCGATTCAG